>Ga0302279_10005646_pt1 | contig 13828 bp, 14 predicted proteins | sample III_Bog_N3_3_FD_194541 | JGI IMG/M metagenome (GOLD analysis project Ga0302279, IMG submission 194541) | Peat permafrost microbial communities from Stordalen Mire near Abisko, Sweden - III_Bog_N3_3 | ecosystem: Environmental > Terrestrial > Soil > Wetlands > Peat | place: Sweden: Abisko...
CGGAAAACAAAATCGTTGCCCGTTCGGTCGCGCACACGGACTTCTTTGCCGGCGAGTGCGGCGCGGCGCATCATGGGAAATTTACGGATAAATTCGTGAAGGGTCACTCGCATAAAAGAAATTTTTCAGGGAGTCCAGTTCTCCGATTCCAGAATACGAATTCCGGAAAATGTCCTTCAACAATGCGATGATTTTCTCGACGAGTTTGTTGTCGGTCTGCCGCCAGTGAACGCAATCCCCCCAGGCACGAACGGAAAACAGCATGTTCATTTCTCCAGAGCCGCAGGAGCCTTCTTAAGGCCTTTCCGATCTTCCAAGGACGAAATCGACTCCAAAAGGCGCCGGGCATTGGCAGGGACCCGCAACAGGTATGCCGTCTCCTGCAACGATTCGTAGTCTTCTAGCGAGAGCATCACCACGGCCTGGTCACGATTCCGGGTGATCATAACCGGATCGTGGTCTTCGCAGACGCCGCTCATCGTCGAGGCGAGATTTTTCCGGGCGGCCGTGTAGCTAATCGCCTTCATAGGGACGTTAGGATGTCCATGGACGTTAAATTGGAAAGCTTTGGCTAGGAATGAGCGTCGTCGCCGCCAAAACGAGACGATTATAGCAAGTCCTTCTCCACCTTGATTTCCAGGTAGTGCTCGAACTCCTTGCGCAGTTCCTTCTGCTTGCCCCGCAGGGCGGGCATGAGCGGCAGCCAGTGGTAGATTTCCTCGCGCAGATGCTTCGGCATAACCGGCGGGATCTGGCGCACGCGCTCGAAGGCCCGGACGCAGGCCCCGGCCACTTCGTCGCACATCCGCTGGGCGTTGGCGGAACTGTGCTGGCCGGCCAGGCGGATGATCTCGTCCATCGTCCGCCGCCGCCGCTGCAGGATGGCTTTGTACTCCACCAGGCTGTCCAGGATGATGTTGACCGTGCGGGGATAGTAGCTGGCCATCAAGGTCCAGGGGTCGATCCCGTCGCCGCCGGCCCGCAGGTCGCTGCGCAGGATGACCGCGGGAATATCCGCGAACTTGGCGTACATGAATTCGATCGCGGTGGCGGCGTCGATTTCCGGCCCGTCGAAAAGGAAGAGCGCCAGGTCGCAGGCGACCAAGGTCCGGATGCCCTGGTCGCGGATGGGATGGGGTCTGGTCCCGCTCGGCTCCAGGTCCTGGGGCAGGGCGCAGAGGTAGCGGCCGTGGGATTTTTCGTAAATCGCTTCCGCCAGGTAGGCGTTGCCGATCAGATGCTTCAGGCTGTAAAGCTCGCTGGCAAAATAGACCGTGAGGCTGCGCGACTTTTTCTTCATTCGCCGAAGGCCCCAGTCTAACCGCCCGGCGCCGGCGGGCTCAATGCAATAAGGGTCAGATGATGCTCGGCCGGCCCGGGCAGGAACGGCGCGGGCTCGCCCCGGGCCCAGGCTTCGTGGCCGGCCCGGTAGAAAGGAGAAAGCGGGTGGCCGCTTTCCCCGCCGGGCATTTCACAGATGCCTTCGGCCTCATGGCCGGGCGAGACGACGAAACGGGCCGTGGCACCAAAGTCAGCCGACTGCACCCGGGGCATGTCGACATCGCCCGGCAGCGCTTCGGCCGGCATCGCCAGCCAGCGGGTGAGAAACCCGGGGAAGGCGCGGGCCAAGGGGTGGCGCATCCGCAGGGTGTTGTGCCGGCCCCAGGTGGCCCGCCCGATCGTGCTCCCGCCGCGGCGCAGGCTGTCGCCCACCTCGTCGACCGAGGCGAGGAGGAGATCCTCCCAGCTGGCGTAGGCCGGAGCCAGCAGATGGCGGGGCTGCTCGTGCACGATGGCCCAGACCGCATCCTCATAGTGGAAGCGGTGCCAGTCGAAATCGGGATCGGCGTCCAGGCAGGGGGCGAAGATCGGCTCCAGGACATGGCGGACGACCGCCTGCCGAAATTCCGCGACGACGCGGTAGCCGACGGAGTCGACCGCGGCCCGCCCCGACCAGTCCGCCAGGGCCGCCCGCAATTGGCCGCGGGCGCCTTTGGCCGCCACCGCCTCGGGGGTCAGGACTTCGAGGAGAAAATCGTGCCAGCGGGCGAGAAAGACCGCCCGGTCGTCCAGCTGGATCGCCAGGAGATCGGCGGGGCGGGCCACCGCCCCGGGCTTCTGCAGCAGCTGCTGCAAATCGTCGCGGATCGTCGACCGTTGGGACCTCGGCCGGGGGCAGGAAGCCGTCCCAGCGCCGATCCCCGAAGTCCCACCGCGTCGGCAGGCGGCCGTCGAAGCCGACCCGGCGCGGCAGGCGGCCGGCAATCGTCCAGGCAATGCGGCCCGCGGTGTCGGCCACCAGAAAATTCAGGGCCGGCAGCCCGATCGCATGCGCCGCCGCGACCGCCGCCTCGGTCGAAAGGGCGCTCTCCAAGCTCATGATATGGAAATTGGCGGCGGCGGGCTCATCGAGCGTCCAATGGAAGGCCAGCGGGCGGTCGTCGGCGTTATGGCCGACGATCGGTCCCCACACCGTCCATTCGGAATCGACCGGCACCGGCTTTCCCCCTTTGACCGCAATCAGATCATGGCGCATCTCCGTATCCAAAATTCCACCGGGCGGCGGTCCGTGATACTGGCCGGGCAGATTGTAGGGGGTGACCAGGACCAGGTCGCCCGTGTCGACAAACGCGTCGGTGAAGCCCCAGGCGATGTGGCCGTTGCTGCCCGCGACCAGGAAGGGGGCGCCCGGAATCGTCAGCCCGGTCAGGGCGTAGTCGCCCCAGCGCTCGGCCACCCGGTACCAGGTGTTCGGCACCGCCAGCTCGAGATGCAGGTCGTTCGCGAGCAACCCGGCCCCCGTGGCCGTGTGCGCCCCGGCGACGGCGAATGAATTGGAGCCGGGCGAGGGCTGTTCCGGCCTCTCCGGGCGCTCCGTCCGGGCGACGGACTTGCCCGCCTGCTCCTCGCCCGCGCGCAGGTTGATCAGCTCGGCCGAAGGCACGGGCGCCAAAGGCCCGGTGCTTCCGTCCAGGGCAGCGTCGCCCGGGGTCAAAAGCGGCGAGAAAAAGGCCACGGACCGGGCTCCGTAGGTGTCGCGCAGGGTCGAGAGGGAATGCTCGAAGTGCCCGGTGCTGTCCTGCAGGGTCAGGGCCATGGCGTAGGCCACCAGCGCGCAATCCTCCAGGATCCACGGCCGGGGCTGGACCCGGAGGACATAGTATTCGAAGGGCTTGGCCGGCAGCGCCGCCAGACCGGCGTTCACGCCGGCCGTGTAAGCGCGGAGGACGGCGCGTTCCTCGGGGCGGGCGGCCGCTACCACCTGACGGGCCAGGGCGCGGAAGTGATGGGGCCGCGACCGGAGATCGAGCGGGAGGGCCGCCGCGCCGGCCAGTTCCGCCAATTCCCCGGCGGCCCGCCGGCGCAGGAGATCCATTTGGAAAAACCGGTCCTGGGCGTGGAGGAAGCCGAGGGCCCGGGCCACGTCCTCCCGGCTCCCGCCGTGAATCGTCGGCACTCCCAGGGCGTCGCGCTCGACCGTGACCGGGGCAGTGAGCCCCGGAATGCGGGCGGTCCCGTCCAGTTGCGGCAGGCTCGCCCGCATCCGGCCGTAAAACCAGCCCCCTCCGGCCAACCCGGCGAGCAGCAGGACGCTGAGCACGCTGCCGAGGAGCCGGAAGCGCCGGGAGACGGGGGAAGGACTATTTGCCACGGCGGCGGCGAGGGGACGGCGGAGCCCGGCGGGGCTTGGGGGCTTTGGCGGGGCGTTTCGGCTTCTTATGCTGGCCGGACTTCACCGCCTTCCGTCCCCTCCGGCGCCGGGCGGGCGAAGCCTTGGCCCCGGCGGGCGGGTGGTGGCGGCGCTTCAGCCCCAGGGCCCGCAGGATCTTCCCCACGATCTCGGCCGGCGACAGGGCCACGTTGACCAGGAGGGCGTTGGCCGGGAGCTCGAGGGCCTCAAACTGGGACTTGAGGAGGTTTTCCTTCATGAAGTGGCCCTTCCGGCGCAGCATCCGCTGCGCGATCAGCCCGAAGTCGCCCCACAGGCAGACGACTTTGACCTGGGCCGGATCGGAGACGAGGAGATGGCGGTACTGCTCGCGCAGGGCGGAGCAGGCCACGACGCCGTTCTCCTTCCGGGCCAGCCGGCGGTCGATAGAGGCGCGGATCGCGGCCAGCCAGGGTGCGCGGTCGGCATCGGTCAGGGGGATGCCGGCCGACATTTTGGCGATATTGGCCGGGGGATGGAGCTGGTCGCCGTCCCAGAAGGCCCAGCCCAGGTCGGCTGCAAGAAGTTCGCCGACGGTGGTCTTGCCGGAACCGGACACGCCCATGAGCAGAATGATCATTGCAGAAAGGGTAAGGGGTCAGCTGCGCTTCCAATAGACGTAGGTGATAAGAAGGGCGAAAGCGACCGTGGGAGCGATCACCCACAGCGGGTTGAACGGAATCCGATAGTGGCGGACGGCCCAGACCACGACCACGCTTTTGAGGGCGATCAGGACCCACCCGAGGACGATCAGGGCCTCCAGCCGGCGGTTGCGCGGGGGCGGCGCCTTGACCGTGACCTCCCGCACGAAGCTGCGCTCGTACTCGGGCGCGGGCCGGCGGGAAGAGGAAAAAAAGTTGGGGAACATGAGCGGCGATCCGGCCGATTCAGGCTCCAAGACCCGTGCATTGCGCACGATCGCATCCCCCAGGGGTGAAGACCCCATTAGAATGCAAAACGTTATGAACAAAGGATTTAATTAGAAAAACCCGGCGGTTCGGGAGCACCCAGTGCCACTTGTCCTACAAATCTCGGTCCATGGCGCTACGTCCGACCAACTCCGGGCGTTAGAACATACTCCAAAAACGAAATCATCCGATGAAAATCACACTGAAAACCTATGCAGTCGTTGTCCTCGCGGCAACCTCCCCCTGGCTAGCCCGCGCCGATTCGGCCGCCGACAAGCAGATAGAAATGACGGCCAAAGCCTCCTACAACTTTCACACCGTCCTCAATGACAAGGTGAAGGCGGAAGCGAAGGACGGCACGGTCACCCTCACCGGCACGGTGCAGGACGAAAACCAGAAGGCGCTGGCGGAAAACACCGTCAACGAGCTCCCGAACGTCCAGCATGTCGACGACCAGATCTCGGTCGAATCGCCCGGCGCGGACCATTCCGACGGCTGGCTCTCCTTTAAGATCCACAGCATGCTCCTGACCAAGCCGCATGTCAGCTCGACCAACACGCACGTCGCGATCAACGACGGCGCCGTCACCCTGACGGGCACCGCGGACAGCGCGGCCCAGAAGGAATTGACCGAGACTTATGTGAAGGACATCGACGGCGTGAAGTCGGTCACCGACGACATTCACGTCAACGACCGCACCTACACCGACGAGAAGGGCCGGCCCGCCACCACCTCGAACGTCGATGACGCTTCCATCACCGCCCAGGTCAAGTGGGCCCTCACGACCCACAAGTCGACGAGTGCGCTCAAGACGAAAGTTCGGACCGACAATGGCATCGTCAACATCTCCGGCGATGCGGACTCGGACGCTGAAAAAGCGCTCGTGACCCGGCTGGCCGAAGACGTTCGCGGCGTGAAGTCCGTGAACAACGACATGGACGTCAAGTAAACTTGGGCGCGTAGCGCTCGCCCCCCTAAGCGCGCTCGCGCTCGCCCTCGGCCCAAGGCTTCACGCCTTGGGCCGACTTTTTATTAAATCCAGTCCAAGAGCTGGCGGACGCCCTCGATTGGCGGCTCCCGCACCACCTCCAAGGCCAGGGGCGCCCGGTCGGTCAGGATCTTGACCACGATCGGATCGGTTAAAATCGGGCCGCTCAGGCCGGCCCGCAGGCTGCGCAGGATCCGGTTGGGAAAAAGTTTGGTCCCCACCCGAACCGCGAGATCGAGCAGCTTCGAGGTCGACTCGACCACCAGGGCGTGGGCCGCCGGATCGCGCTCCCCCGCCAGACGGAGGACGCCCGGGGCCAGGCCGGCGATGCGGGGGTCCACTCCCGCCTGCGCGTAGAAATGCCGGCTGATCTCGCCCGGATCCTTCAGCCCGGTATGGCCGCAGACCAACGGACCGAGGCCGGAGGGCGACATCCAGCCCTGGAGTTCAAGGAGGGCCCGGGCGACGGCGCGGCGGCCCAAGTCGTAGCCGCTGCCGTCGTCGCCGAAGCGCCAGCCCAGGCCGCCGGCGTAGTGGACCCGGCCGAAGGAATCCTTGGTCGCCGCCCCCGTGCGCGCGGCGACGAACGAGCCGGTGCCCCCGTGCAGGACCAGGCCCGGCTGCCCGCCCGTGGCCAGTTCCAGGACCGGCAGGGAATCGTCCACCGCCACGACCCGGCCGAAGCCCTTCAGCCCCTGGGCGTATTCCTTCCAAAATTCGCGATTGCCCGCCATGCAGAGGAGTAGGCCCGCGATTTTCATCTTGGGCTGGGGCGCCTTCTCCAAAAGCGCCGCCAGGGCGTCGGCCACCACCGCTTTCGCCGCGGCGGCCGCCAGCAGGCTCGGGCTGCAGCCCGGGGCCAGATGCCGCGCCAGGATCGCCCCGTCCGCATCGACCAGGACGCACTCCGTCTTGGAGGCGCCTCCGTCCACGCCGATTTTATAGCTCATGGCCGCGCCGCCTCAGGCCAGCTGGCGGGACAGCCGGCCGGCGTAGCGCCGGCCCAGCTCGCGGTTGTACTCGATCGCCCCCGGCAGGTTCTGGCTGCGCAGGACCGGCACCGGCTGGCCCTGCACCTGCAGCCATTCGATGACGGAGAGCATCAGCCAATTGAGGACCGAGCAGCCGATCAGGGTGCTGGTGGGTCCGCCCTTGGCCGCCCCGATCTCGACGATCGCATCCCCCAGGACCCCGCCGTTGTCCAGGACGTGATCGGCGCACTCAAAGAGCTTTTTGCCGCTCGGATGCTGGGAGGGCATGACCCGGGACATGGCGAGGCAGGTCAAGACGACCACCACCAGCCCCTTTTGTTTGGCATAGAGCGCGACGTCGATCGGCGAACCGTTCTTGCCCGAATTGGAGATGACGATCATCGCCTCACCCGGGCGCAGCCCGTGCTGGCGGTCGTAACGCTCGATCAGCTTCGTCCCGTAGCCGGGCAGGTTCTCGATGAAGCCGTTGGTCGGGTCGATGACGCCGCTGACGCCGACCAGGCCGCCGGCCCGCCCGATGATCTCCCGGGAGATGAGTTCGCTGTGACCGCTGCCGAAGGTGTGGATCACCCCGCCGGCTGCGACATTGGCGCCCAGGAGCGGCGCCAACCTTTCAATCACGGGGCGGTTGGTCTGCCAGGCTGCGGCGAGGAGCTCGTTCGCCCGGTGGAAGTAGATCTCAGCAAGGGGCATATGGCTCCAGCATCCAAGGGGAGGAGCGCGATAAAGACAACCGAGGAGTGCGGGGGCCGTCCGAGCTATCGGGAAATTCCCCGAGAGATGACTAGGGGAATTCCCCGAAGAAGGTAAATGCCACTCGCGGCCCGATGTCGGGTCAACGGTTATAACCCCCATGGCCCAGATTCTCCTCATCGAAGACGACGATAGGCTGCGTTCGCTGCTCTCGTGCGTGCTGCAGCGAGCGGGCCACACCGTGGTGGCGGCGAGCGGCGGCCAAAAGGGCCTGGACTTGGCCCACGCCGAACCGCCCGACTTGGTCGTGACCGACCTCGTCATGCCGGACACGGAGGGGCTGGAGACAATCATTGAACTGCGCCAGGACTTTCCCGATCTGCCGATTATCGCCATGTCCGGCGCTGGGCTCGGCTCCCACTACCTGAAGGCAGCCGCCAAGCTCGGCGCGACGCTGACCCTGGCCAAGCCCTTCACGATGGAGGCCTTCGTCGAGGCCGTGGAGCAGGTCAGGGAAGGCGCAGATCCGCTGGCGGCGGAACGCCCGCTCGCCTTTGTCGTTCTGGACGACGACGACGACAGCCGCTTCCTCAACCGGTATACCCTCAAAAAATCCTTCCCCGGCTGCGTCGTCCACGAGTGCGACTCGGTCAACGCCGCGGTCGAAAAATGCACCGCCCAAGCGGTCGATGCCGTCCTGGCGGACCATCATCTCCGGGGCGAGAGCGGCCTGACCCTGGTCTGGCGCCTGCGCCATCAGCACGTCAAGTGCCCCATTCTCATGGTCACCTCCAGCACGGACATAAGGACCCGCGAGTCTGCCTATGCCGGGGGGGTGACCGAGGTCTTCTCCGACGGGAAGGGCGAGTACATCCCCTACCTGAGGGAATTCTTCGGCAAGAGTGCTTCGGCCATGGCCTCTTCCTTCCACCCGTCCCTTGCCCGGCGCCAGTCCGATTTGATCAGCACCGCCAAAGACGCCTAAGGGTAACTTCAACCGAAGTGTCGTTCGAGCGTGGCGATCAGACCAGGTAGGTCCGCCGTTGCCGTTTTCCAAACCTGGTTGAGGTCAACTTCGCCGTAATCGTGGGCGATAACATTCCTCATCCCCTTCATGCTGCGGAAAGGAAGCGTCGGAAAGAGAGCTTGGGTCGCGGAAGATATTTGGCCGGCCGCCTCTCCAATAATCTCAAAGCGACGCAGCACCGCATCCTGGACGAGAGCATCCGCCATGAACGCGTTCCGATCTTTTCCATGCAAATAAAGACGAATTTGTCGGCTCGATCCAAAACATCCCGCAATAGGCCGTTACCTCCTTAACCATGGCTTGGAGTGCAGCGAAAGACGGAGGCGTCGGCAGCGTCGTTTGCATGAATCAGAATGACGACGGAACCCCGTCCTTTGCAAGGCTGGCCCTTTTGCCGCCCTCGCCCTGACCAGCCAAAGCGATTCGAACTTGGGAAGGGGCGGGGTCGCCACGGAAACTCACCTCGTCCGAGGCCAGGCTCGCCCATTCAACGCGTCGAGCCCGCCACCGAGCTGACGATCCGAAGCTCTTCCTGGATCCTCAAGCCTCCTGCAAGGTGACGTAAGGCTCCTCGTGGAGCACCGCAGGGCGGCGCTGCGCCAGGAGCTGCCACCAGACCCGGGCGTTGGCCAGGACCACGAGGGCGACCAGCACGACAAACAGGCTCGTGATGCCGGCGTCGATCCGGTCGTTGAAGAGCTGGCGGCGAAGCGACTCGGCCACTTCGGGCCCGGGGCCGGCGGCCAGCTGCGCCTGCAGCAGATGCGCGTGGCTCAAAAAACCCAGCCGCGGATCGGCCGAGAAGACCTTGAGCCAGCCGGCGCTGAAGGTGACCGAGAGCAGCCAGGCCAGGGGCAGGAAGGTGACCCAAAGATAGCGGGTCCGGCCCATCTTGATCAGGACGGTGGTCCCGAAGGCGAGCGCGATGACGGCCAGGAGCTGGTTGGCCACCCCGAAGATGGGCCAGAGCGAATTGATCCCGCCGAGCGGATCGACCACGCCCTGGTAGAGAAACCAGCCCCAGGCGGCGACGAAGAGCGCTGTCGCCAGCGTGCCGGCCAGGGCCGAACGGGTCTGCCCGAGGGGCTTCCAGGCCAGGGCAAGAAAGTCCTGGACCAGAAACCGGCCGGCGCGCGTGCCGGCGTCGATCGTGGTGAGGATGAAGAGCGCCTCGAACATGATCGCGAAGTGGTACCACAGGGCCAGGGCCGCCCGGCTGCCCAGGACGCCAGAGAAGACCTCGGCCATGCCGACCGCGAAGGTGGGCGCCCCCCCGGTCCGGCCAATCATGGTCTTCTCCCCCACGCTGGCCGCGAGGGCGGCCATCTGTCCGGTGGTCACGGGATAGCCCAGGGCCGTGATCTTGGTCACGACGGCGGAGGCCGAGCCGGCCATGTTGATCGCGAAGTATTCGCCCGGGCGCATCGCGCAGGCGGCGATCAGGGCCATGATCCCGACGCACATCTCGGTCGCCATCGCGCCGTAGCCGATCGCCCGGATGTGATCCTCGCGGGCGATGATCTTCGGCGTCGTCCCGGAGGCGATCAAGGAGTGGAAGCCGGAAATCGCCGCACAGGCGATCGTGATGAAGCAGAAGGGAAAGACCGGGCCGGCGAAGACCGGGCCGCTGCCGTCGATGAAAGGGGTCAGGGCCGGCATCTTCAAGGTCGGCGCCAGGACCACGATGGCGACGCCCAAGGCGGCGACGGTGCCGATCTTCATGAAGGTGCTGAGGTAGTCGCGCGGGGCCAGGATCAGCCAGACCGGCACGACGGAGGCGATCAGGCCGTAAGCCATGATGCTCCAGGCGAGCTGGGGCCCGCTGAGGGTGAAAGCCGGCTCCCAGGAGGAGCCGGCCACGAACTGGCCGCCCCAGACGGCAGCCAGGAGGGCGACAACGCCAAAGATGCTGATCCCGACGAGCGGGGCGGTGCGCGCCCCGGCCGAGCGCATGGCCAGGCCCATGGCGATTGCGATCGGCATGGTGGCGGCGATCGTGAACAGGCCCCACGGGCTGTTCGTCAGGGCCTTGACCACGACTAGCCCCAGGACCGCGAGGAGAATGATCAGGATTCCGATGATGCCGAAGAGGGCAACCAGGCCGGCGAAGGGGCCGACTTCCTCCCGGACCATCTGGCCGAGGGATTTGCCGCGGCGGCGGACCGACGCGAACAGGATCACGCTGTCGTGGACCGCTCCCCCCAGGGTCGCCCCGACCAGCATCCAGAGGAGGCCGGGCAGATAGCCGAACTGGGCGGCCAGGACCGGCCCGACCAGCGGGCCGGGGCCGGCGATGGCGGCGAAGTGATGGCCGAAGACGACCCACTTGGGCGTGCGGACAAAATCCTTGCCGTCGGCGTTCACCCGCGCCGGCGGCGAGCGCATGTCATCGAGGGTGAGGACCCGGGCCATGAGCCAGGAGGCGTGAAAGCGGTAGCCGATCGCGAAGACGCAAACAGCGGCGATCACCATCCACAGGGCGTTGACCGGTTCGCCACGGCTGAGCGCGAGGAGCGCCACCGAACCGGCCCCGAGGAGCGCGACGGCGGCCCAGCCCAAAACGCGCAGCCAGCGGGGGGGAAGAAAGCTCATGGGCGAGATGTAAGGGGCCGGGCGGAAAGATCAATTCCAAGGCAAAACCGACCCTACACGCTGTCAGGCCGGATACTACAGGGGAATTCGCGCACGCCCGGCATACAGAAGCTTTTTAGAAGCGTAAGGTGGCCGCAGATCAGGCGCGTACACCCGCAACCCCCCCAAGCCCTATGGATTATCCCCAAGCCCACCCCACCATCCTGATCACGGGGGCCACCGGGCTCCTCGGGGGGGCCTTGGCGGCGGAGCTGCTCAAATCCGGGGAGTGGTCGAACGTGCTGCTCCTCGTCCGCGGCGAGGACACCGACCATGCGCTGCAGCGGACCAAGGACTCGCTCGCCCGCTTCATTTCCACCCCCCAGCTGCTCGACGAGATCAAGCCCGCTCACATCCTGGTCGGGGACTTCACCGCCCCGGCCGCCTTCGTGGCCGACGAGCGGCTGCAAGACATCCGCCGGGTGGTGCATTGCGCCGCCCTCACCTCCTTCGGCGCCAACCGCCGGGCCTTCTCGACCAATGTCGACGGCACCCTTCGGTTCGTCCATCACCTCCGCCAGGTCGCCGACATCGAGCGTTTCCTCCACGTCAGCACGGCGATGATCTGCGGCGATGCCCCGCCCCCCGTGGTCCGCGAGGACGACTATCCCCTCGCCTCCGCCCGCCATCTCGTCAGCTACACCGAGAGCAAGGCCGAGGCCGAGCGCCTGCTCCGCCTCACGCTGCCCAACTTCCCCCTGGTGATCGTGCGCCCCTCCATCATCGTCGGCCACTCCCAGCTCGGCACCGCTCCTTCCAGCAGCATCTTCTGGACCTTCCGGGTGGCGGACGCCCTCGGCATGATCCTGGGCCAGGAACGCAGCCAGATCGACGTGATCCCCGTCGACTACGCGGCCGAGGTTCTGCTGCAGCTCCTGCTCAAGCCCAAGCTGCGCTACCCCAGCTATCATATTTCCGCCGGCATGGAGTCGGCCTGCTCCTGGGAGGAAATCGCGGCCGCCTTCGCCCAGTCCGAAAGCTGGTCGGAGAGCGCCGACCAGGGCAGCGGGTCCCCCAGTGCCGTCCGCACCAACACCGGCTACCGCACCGTCACCTTGGAAGAGATCGAGGGGCGCAAGCCCGAGTTCGATACCCTCTTCGGCCGCTGCCACAAGGGATTCATGATGAAGGCGATCAAGCTCTACGGGGCCTTCGCCAGCCTGAACACCGTTTTTGATACCCGCCGCATTCGGGAGGAGGGCATCGCCGCTTCGCCCCGCTTCATCGACTATCTCAGCACCTGCCGCGCGACCTCCGAGCCGTTCACGATCTCCGATCAGATGGCGGTCGACTTCTCCTAACCGCCCTCCGCCCAGGATCCCGCCCTCGTCGCCCCTATGCCCGCCCCCGACCTGATCAGCCACTATGGCTACGCCGCCATCGTGCTCGGCACCTTCTTCGAAGGGGAGACCGTGATGCTGGCCGCGGGGGCTGCCGCCGGTGCCGGCTATCTCAACTTGGCCGGGATCATCGCCGCCAGCATGACCGGGATTTTTGCCAGCGACACGGTCTGCTTCTTCATGGGCCGGCTGGTCGGCAACCGCCTCGTCCGCTGGTTCCCCAGCCTGCACGTGCGCCTGGCCGTGGTCTTCCGCATGATCGAGCGGCACGACCAGAAGCTGATCCTCGGCTTCCAGTTCGTGCCCGGCCTGTGCACCGTCACTCCGGTCGCCTTCGGCATGACCCGGATCTCCGCCGGCCGCTTCATGGCCCTGGACCTGGTCGGCAACGCCGCCTGGACCCTGATCTTCGCCTTTGCGGGCTATATCTTCGGCCAAGTCTTCACCGTCGCCTTCCCCGGGGCCCGGCCCTGGATTTTCGGGGCCACCCTGGCTGTGGTCGTGGCTGGCGCCGCCGTCTACTTCTGGCGGCGCAGCCACAACACCGTTGCCATCGAAGCGGAGGAAGTGGGATGAAGCCTCTTTGTACAATTTTGCCGGACACCAAGTCCTATAGATGGAGCGCGCCGCCAGCTGATGGTATCATGGTTACTGCGGCGTTTTTGGGTCAGCTTGGGTCGCTGCCCGGCAAAAGTGATCTAGTTGCGACCCCGGCGAAACTCAGATCGATCTTGCTTCCGGCAAGGCAGATCGACGGCGCGCTCCATCAACCTTTTTGTCGTATGTGATCCCCAGCGGAACGCGCGTTGATCCCGGTCCAGTTTCGAGAGTAGAAACGTATCAATGGCGCGTTCCGCTGCGGGCTTTTTTGCCCTGGGTTTAGTCGCGTTCGGCCTGCGGGCGGAAGAGGCGGCGCCACCGGCGCCCGCCGCCGACGTGCTGACCGCGACCGTGGCCGCCGCGGGCTCGAGCCGCCTGGTCGATCCGGCGGGAGGCCCGCTCGGCCGCCAGTCCCAGTTCGATGCCAACCTGTCGGTCCTCGAGCGCCGGCCGATCGGCGCGGGGCCGTGGTACTACGGCTGGGGGGTCGAGAGCCAGCAATACGTCTTCACCGGGGCCCCGGCTCTCGGGCTCGACCGGCTGCAGGAAGTCGCCGGGCAACTGAGCCTGGAATATTTTCTCAAGGGGGAGGCGGTCGCCGCCCTCACCGTCCGGCCCGGGCTTTATTTCGGGAACCATGCCGGGGCCTCGAGTTGGGACGCTCCCGTGCAGGCGGTGTCCGGCATTCCCATCACCGAGGCCTTCTCCGGCGTCGTCGGCGGCAGCGACGGCCGCCTGTTCCACCACGCAATTCCGATTGTCGGCGCGGTCTGGACGTTGAGCCCCTCGGTGCGGGTGGAGGCGGTTTATCCCGAGCCGGCCCTGATTGTCACCCTGCGGCCGGATTGGGAATTTCGGCTCGGGGGCGAATTGACCGGCGACGGCTTTCTCGCCTCGGCCGGGACGACACGGACCCGCCTGGAATATTACAGCTACCGGG
>Ga0302279_10005647_pt1 | contig 13827 bp, 12 predicted proteins | sample III_Bog_N3_3_FD_194541 | JGI IMG/M metagenome (GOLD analysis project Ga0302279, IMG submission 194541) | Peat permafrost microbial communities from Stordalen Mire near Abisko, Sweden - III_Bog_N3_3 | ecosystem: Environmental > Terrestrial > Soil > Wetlands > Peat | place: Sweden: Abisko...
CCTTCGTGTTCTTCATCCTGACGGTCGCGGCGGCCGAGGTCGCCGTCGGCCTGGCGATCATCGTCGCGTACTTCCGCAAGAAACAGACCGTCCAGGTGGACCACATCAATGAGCTGAAGAACTAGGATGTCCCCCGTCTCCCTCGCCCTCCTCGTCCTCCTCCTGCCGCTCGCCGCGGCCGGTTTCATCGCCTGCTTTCTCCGGCGGCGGGGCGGGGCGGCCTCATTCCTATCGATCGCCGTCGCGGCCGTCATCGCCGTGGGCGCGTTCGCGCTGGCGCTGGGCGGAAACCGATTCGAGGCGGCCACCGAGTGGCTCAGGCTCGGCGACTTCGCCTTCTCCCTGGGATTCAAGTTTGACGACCTGGCCGCGCTGATGCTCGTCATCGTCGGCATCGTCGGCCTGTGCGTCCACGTCTTCTCGGCCGGCTACATGCACGACGACGCGTCGCGCGGGCGCTATTTCGCCGGCCTGTCCATCTTCATGTTCTCGATGATTGGCATCGTCCTTGCCGACAACCTGTTCATGATGTTCATCTTCTGGGAGCTGGTCGGATTCAGCTCCTGGCTCCTGATCAACCACTGGTTCGGGAAGCCCGCCGCGGCGGCCGCCTCGAAGAAGGCGTTCATCACCAACCGGGTGGGGGACTTCGGCTTCCTGCTGGGGATTGTCATGTGCTACTGGCTGCGCGGCACGGTGAACCTCAGCGAGCTCGGGGCGCAGGGTGCGGCCGGCCACGCGCTTTTCAGCCGGGCGATTCCGCTGCTTCTCTTCTGCGGGGCGGTTGGCAAGTCCGCCCAGATTCCCCTCCACGTCTGGCTTCCCGACGCAATGGAGGGCCCGACGCCGGTCTCGGCGCTGATCCACGCCGCCACGATGGTCGCGGCGGGAATCTACATGCTCTGCCGGATCGAGGTGCTCATGGTGCCCGACGCCCTCACCGTCATCCTCTGGGTGGGGGCAGCGACGGCCCTTTACGCCGCCCTGTGCGCCTTCACGCAGCGCGACATCAAGAAGGTGCTGGCCTACTCGACGATTTCGCAGCTTGGCTACATGGTCGCCGCCTTCGGCCTGGGATCGGTGAGGGGCATCGACGAGCGGGGCGAGGTGGTCGTGGTCGCCGCGGGCGTCGGGGCGGCGATGTTCCACCTGACGACCCACGCTTTTTTCAAGGCGCTGCTCTTCCTGGGGTCCGGCTCGGTGATTCACGGATGCCACGGCGAGCAGGACGTCTTCAGGATGGGCGGGCTCGCCTCGCGGATGAAGTTCACCTTCGCGACGTTCACGATCGGCGTGGGGGCGATCATCGGGCTGCCCCTGCTCGCGGGATTTTACTCGAAGGACGCGATCCTTGCGCTGGCGTACGCCAACAACCGGGGTGCGTTCGCGGTCCTGGCCCTCACTGCGGTCCTCACCGGGATCTACATGCTGCGCCTCTGGCTCGTCACCTTCTTCGGCGCCCCGCGCAGCGAGGCCGCCGGCGCCGCCCACGAGGGCGGATTCGCGCTGGGCGCCCCGCTCGCAGTCCTCGCCGTCCTCGCGGCGGTCGGCGGCTACTTCGGGCTTCACCCCGGGGCCTTCTCCGGCGCCTTTGCCGGGGTGTTCAGCCTTGTCCACGAGGCCGCCGGGGCGGCGGCGACGGTCATCCTGGCGACGAGCATCGGGATCCTCCTTGCGGCGGCCGGGATAGCGTTCGCGGTCTACCGGCCGGCGAAGGTTTCCGCGGCGGGCGATGCGGTTGAGGCCTCCGCCCCGGGCCTGTTTGCCGCGCTCGTCGCGCTCAAGGAGTCCTTCGACCGGGTCTACGATTATTACATCCGGAAGATCCAGCAGCGGCTCGCGATGCTGCTCAATTTCATCGACATCATCGGGCTGGCCGGGCTCCTGATCCGCGGCGGCGCCGGCCTGGTCGGCATGGTCGGCCTGGGCGCGCGGGCCCTCCACGTCGGCAAGCTGAGCTCCTACGTCTACTGGTTCCTCGCCGGCGTGGTTGTCCTCTGGCTCTTCGCATCGGGAGTCCTCTAACGACCATGACCACGGATCCATTCGACCCCCTGCTGATAGCCATCGCCGCGCCGCTGGCGGTCGCCCTTGCGATCGGCCTCGGCCTGCCGAAGCGCTGGTCGGTGCGGCTCGCGTATCTCGGCTTTGCGACGCCCTTCCTCATGGCGCTGCATGTCTGGTGGCATTACTCCGCGGTGCCGAAGGTCCACGGATACGCCTTCCTGACGGAGCACGCGACGGGCCTGTCCGGCGTCGGGATCACGCTTGAGCTGGGCGTCAACGGGATCGCGATGCCGCTCTTCGTCCTGGCCGGGCTGGTCGGCTTCGCCGCGGGCCTCTGCGCCATCCGCTCCGGCGCCGAGCGGCTCAAGGTCTACCTCATGCTCCTGCTTGTCATGCTCTCCGGGCTGATGGGGACGTTCGCGAGCGTGAATCTTTTCTTCTTCTACTTCTTCCACGAGCTGGCGCTGATCCCGACCTTCATCATGGTCGGGGTCTGGGGAGGACGGGACCGCGTCTACGCGGCGATGAAGATGACGATCTACCTCACCGCCGGGGCGATGCTCTCGCTGCTCGGGCTGATCGCGATCTACGTGAAGAGCGGCGCCCGGCGTTTCGACATGATCGCCCTCCGGGACATCCTTGCGGCGCACCCGCTCGCCTCCGGCTCCCAGGCGCACATCTTCGGCCTCCTCCTCTTTGGGTTCGGCATCCTCGTCGCGCTCTGGCCGATGCACACCTGGGCCCCGCTTGGCTACGGGGCCGCCCCCACGTCGACGGCGATGCTCCACGCCGGCGTCCTCAAGAAGTTCGGTCTTTACGGGCTGATCCAGATCGCCCTTCCGCTGCTGCCCGCCGGCGCGCTCCCCTGGGGACACCTCCTCGCCGGGCTGGCGGTCTTCGGCAACATCGTGGTCGTCGGGCTGATCACCCTGGCGCAGAGGGACGTGAAGCAGATGATCGGGTACAGCTCGGTGATGCACATGGGCTACGCCTTCCTGGGAATCGCCTGCGGCACGGCCCTCGGGGTGGGCGGCGTCGTGCTTCTCATGGTCGCGCACGGGCTCTCCGTCGCGCTCCTCTTCCTGCTCTCGACGAACATCTGGCAGCGGACCCGGACGCTGGACATGGACGAGATGGGCGGGCTGGCGCGGCAGGCGCCGATCCTCGCCGCCTTCTTCACGGCGGCAACGTTCGCCTCGATCGGCCTGCCCGGGTTCGCCAACTTCTGGGGTGAGTTCACGATCTTTGTCGCGGCCTGGAAATTCTCCCACTGCCTCACCGTCTTCGCGGTCCTGGGGATCGTGCTCTCGGCGGTGTACGGGCTTCGCGCCGCGGCCCGGATCTTCTTTGGGGAGCCCTCGGTGGCCTTCGCCCGCGCCGCCGGCGACCAGCCGCCGACGGACCTGTCGTGGACCGAGCGCCTGCCGGCCCTCATCCTGCTCGGGGCGCTCCTTTTTGTCGGATTCTGGCCCCAGTCGATCTCCCAGTCCATCCAGGGGGTCCTCCAGACGGGCATCTACCGAACCCACTGACCATGGACCTCTCCGCTCTTCAAAACATCGCGGCCGGGAACGACTGGGGTGCGATCTGGCCGGAAATCTCGCTGGGTTGCCTGGCGCTGGCGCTCCTCATCCTGGAGATTGTCCTCCCCCGGAAAAGCCACGGCCGGATTCCCGCGCTGGCGATCGCCGGGCAGGTCGCCATCCTCGTGGTGCTGGGCCTGACCTTCTGCGGCGGCGGGCCGGACCGCGAGATATTCAACGGGCTCCTGCGGCATTCGACGGGCGGCCAGGTCATGCGGGTCTTTTTCCTGGTCTCGTCCATTTTCGCCTGCGTCCTGGGCCAGGTGACCCTCGCCCGGCAGACGGCCCCCCGCGTCGAGTTCAATACGATCATCCTGACGGTGTCCGCGGCGCTGATGCTCCTGGTCCAGAGCAACCACTTCCTGATGCTCTTTGTCTCCCTGGAGACGGTCACGGTCGGCTTCTACATCCTCGTGAGCTATTTTCGGACGAGCTCGCTGACGCTTGAGGCGGGGCTCAAGTACCTGATCATGGGAGCCCTCAGCTCGGGCCTCCTGCTTTTCGGGATCGCGCTTCTCTACGGCGTGGCGGGCAACCGGCTCCTGCCCGGGCACACCGCGGAAAGCCTTCGGTACGGGCCGCTGGCGGCCTTCCTGGCGGCCAATCCCCACAACTACGTTGCGAGCATCGGGATCGTCCTCGTCCTGTCGGGAATCGCCTTCAAGATCGGGGCGTTTCCCTTCCAGATCTGGATTCCGGATGTTTACCAGGGGGCTCCCACGCCCGTTACGGCGCTGCTGGCGGTCGCATCGAAGGGGGCGGGGTTTGTGGTCCTGCTCACGCTGGTCAGGACGGTGCTTGCGCCCTACGCGTGGCTGGTCGTCCCCGCCCTGAGCGGGATGGCCGCGGCAACGATCCTTTTCGGCAACCTCGCCGCCCTGACGCAGCACAATGTGAAGCGCCTGATTGGGCTCTCGGGGGTCTCGCACGCCGGATTCCTCCTGATGGGGGTTGTCGCCGCCGCCAGCACGCCGCTGGCTGTCGGGGCGGTCTATTTCTACCTGTTTGCCTACCTGCTCGCATCGTTTGCGGTCTTCGGGGTGATGGCCCATCTCGCCGGTGCCAACGACGCGGACCAGGAGACCAGCGACTACGCCGGGCTGGCAAAGGACAATCCCTTCCTGGGCGCGGTCCTGGCCGTGGGGTTGGGATCGCTCGCCGGGATACCCCCGCTGGCCGGATTCGTCGGAAAATTCCTGGTCTTTGTGGCGGCGTTTCGCGCCGGCCTTTACGGCCTGCTCGCCGTGGCAATCGCCGGAGTGGTGATCTCGATCTACTACTATTTTGGGTGGATCAAGGCGGCCTATTTCGCCCCCGACAGCCCGCCGGCCGGCGATCGTCCGGCGCGGACCCCGGTGGGCCTGGCCGCCAAGCTCATGCTGGGCGGCTTCGCGCTGGCCTCGGTGATCCTGGGGCTCTACCAGGGGCCGATCGGGCGCTGGCTGGCCTGGTAGGACGTATAGGTCCTAGGGGACCCATACGACCCATAGGACACATGGGTCCTACCGCCAACGCCCTTCCACCCAGGCGTACCCATGCCCGCGGTGGTCCCAGTGGCCGGGCACCCACCCGCCGCCCGGATGCCAGTGCGGGTGGCGATCCCAGCGACCGCCGACCCAGCTCCAGCGGCCACCGTACCAGCCCCAGCGGCCGCCGATCCAGAAATAGTCAGGCCCGGGAGCCGGGCCGTAGGTTTCCAAAAGCGGAGGCGGCGGGGCGCTCTCGACCACGACAACGTCGGAGGCGGGTGGCGGAGGCTGGCTGGCTACCATCGGCGCGGCGGGTACCCACTGGCCTTCCACCCAAACCCATCCGCCGTTGGCCTGCTGCCAGGCGCCGGGCTGCCAGACGAAGCCGGGCCGATAGGCCCAGTGGCCTCGTGTCCGCATCCAGCGACCATGGTGCCAGACCCACTGGCCCGAAACCCAGACGTAGCCCGGCATTGGGGCCGGGCCGACGTTTTCAACAAAGGCCTGGGGGGGCGGCTCGGGTACCGGGGGGCCAAAATTCACGCCGACGCCGAAGCGGACCTGGGCGGAGACCGCAAGGGGAGCGCCGCAGAGCAGGCCGGCGAGCATAAGGTGGTTTATTTTCATAAGGAGGGTTGGGCTTGGATTTTCCGTTACTAGAGGCATGACGGCCGGACCGTCGGAATGGTTACAGTGCCCCGCATTCATAGACACTTTGAAAAGACGTTTGTTTCCCGTTGGAATTGCTGCCTCAGTTGCGCGGACCCCATCGGGCCAACCATGAAAGTCACCGGACTCGCAATCGTACCCCCTCCCTCAGCCGCCGACCTTCCCAAGGTGACGCCCGAACTGCTCGCCTCGGTGCTGGCGCGGTACTCCCGGAGCAACGATGGCATCGCCGCCATCCTCGGCAAGGTGGACATCCAGAACCCGGATGCGTCGATCGACCGGATCCTGAAATTTGTCGACTATGGACACGCCTCGATCGGGGGCCTCACCGGCGGCCTGGCGGTGGCGCTCGACGACATCTCGATGTGGCTTGCGTACAAGATTTTTGATATCGCGCAGATGGGCGACGGGCAGGAGTCGAGCACCCGCTACATCGCGATGGACGCGGCCAACGTGTCGCCGGCCGCCGACCTCGGGATCCCGGAGGACCTGGCGCCGCGGTGGAACGCGATGCTGGGCCGGGCGTTCGCGGCCTACCATGCGGAATTCGCCCGGCTCGACGCGCTGGTGACCGCGGAGCCGGGCCGGCTGAAGCTTCCCGCGGGGGCGACGCCGGTCGTGGCCGCGCGCCTCCGGAAAAACTACGCGCTGGACCGGGCCCGCTACCTCATCCCGCTGGCAACGCGCACAAACGTGGGGCTCGTCCAGACATCGCGGATGTGGGCGGACACGGTGAAGCAGCTCGACGCTCTGCCCCATCCCGAGGCGCGGGCCGCCGCAAAGCTGATCCGCGATGAACTCCTGAAGCAGTCGCCCCGGCTGATGCGGCACAGCCAGGCGGACAAGGCCTGCCAGGAGCAGGTCCGCCAGGAGCTCGAGACGAGCCTGGCCATGGGCAGGATGCGGCTCTCGCACGCGGCCCTTCCCGACAAGGTCTGGGTCCACGTGGACCGGGCAAACCCGGAGTGGCTGCCCCAGCTCCAGCCCATCGCCGAGGCGCTGCGCCACCGCGCCAACCGGTACAGCCGCCAGGGCTCGGCGACACGCCGGATGCGGGTTGCCTTCGCCTGGAACAACATGGCGCTTGCGGAGCTGCGCGACCTCAACCGGCACCGCACCGGCAACCGGCACACGCCCTTCATCCAGGCCGGATTCTACCTTCCCCCCGAGATCAGCCGCCGCGACCACGAGGAGCTGCTCGCCGAGCAGCTCGCGTTGACCGGCGAACTCCTTGAACGCGGGTCGCCCGCCTACGTCTATTCGCTGCTCCTGGGAGCCCAGACCCCCTTCGAGCACAGCACGCACGCCGACAAGTTCATCTACGAGGCCGAGCTGCGCACGGGCATGGGGGCCCATTTTCGCTACGCCGAGCACCTGAGCGCCGCCCTGCGCGAGTTCTTCAAGCAGGTGCCCGACGCGAAGAGGTGGGTCGTCGAGGGAACCGCGGAGCCGGAGTAAAGATGGATTGAACAGGAAGGTCGGGAAGGCCGGAAAGGATTCGGAATGGACCGGCCCCTGGCTGGTATCCCGATAATTTCGTCTAACTAAAATTTCAGGAATTGTGGTTCGAACCCCGACTTTCCGGACCCTCACCGCTCTTCCCGACCTTCCTGTTCAAATTCAGGATTTTCTTACCGCGTCCTTGGCGGACTCGCGCTCCTCCTCGATCCGGGTCTTTTCCGCGGCCATCTGGCGCTGGATCTTCCCAAGCTCATCGGCGTCCCCGGCGGCGAGCGCCTTGTCGAGCTGCTGCTTGAGGAAGATTTCGCGCTCGGCCAGCTTCCCCTTGTAGAGGCGGTCGATCTCCGCGAGCCGGCCCTTTTTCTCGGCGCTGAGGGGCCGGTCCGCTCCCGTGTCGGATTTTGACAGGCGTTCCATCGCGAGCTCGTAGGCGCTTTTCACGCCCGGAAGATCACCCATACTTGACCCCGAACGCAAGCGCCGCCGCCACCACAAGGAAGGGCGGAAGCCATCCGCCGCGCGCGCGGCTCCACCCGGAGGCGTAGCCGGCGATGAGGGCCGCAACCAGCGTCGCAAGGGCGGCCGGCCCAATCCAGCCGGCGCGAAACCGGGCGGCCATCCAGGCGCCGGGCATGCGGCTTCCGGCGTTCATGATCGCCTGGATTCCCAGGAGCACGACCGCGGCGGCGCGGTTGAAGATCGGCGAGGCGCTGAAACCCCAATGGGGTATCGCCAGCGACAGGCATCCGCCGACGATCGCGAGCGAGGCGAGGGGGACGAGGAGGATGTTGAGCACGACACCAACCGGGGCGAAAAGCCCGAAGAACTGTATCCCGGTGATGGCGCCCACGAGCCCGGCGGCCAGCCCGATCCCGGCAGCCTGCAGCAGGTGCCTCCGGGCGAGGGCGCTTGCGCGCTGAAGGGGGCTCCAACTCGCCTCGGGGATGTCGGGGAAGGGGGGGAAGCGCCGCTCCAGCCGGCCGGCCAGCGGCAATCCCAGGGTCAGGATCGCGCAGACAACCGCGTACGACATCTGGAAACTGGCGCTGAAGAAATCCATGGGATCGATGAGGACGGAAAGGAGGGCGGAGCCGGCGAGCGCGGCCACGGGATTGCAGGGGCGGCGCATCGCAAAGGCAGCCTCGAGGATCGCCACCATGACAAAGGCACGGACAGCCGAGGGGCTCCCGCCGGTCGTGTCGACGTCCAGCCAGAGGACGGCGAGGACGGCCAGGCTCGCCGGGGCCCTTGGGCAGCGCAGGAGGGCGAGCATCGCGTGGAGGGCGGCGGCCACCATTCCGATGTGCACGCCGTTGATCGCAAAAAGGTGCATCGCGCCGCTGTGGATGAAGAGCAGCTTTTGCCCGGGCTGGAGGTCGCCCTTTCGACCCAGCATCATCGCCCGGTACATCGCGGCCAGTTCCGGGTGGCTCCCCAGCCCCTCGCCGAGAAGGGCGTCCATTCGCCGGGCGAGCCGGTTGCAGAACCGGTAATAGGCGCCCGCCGGCTCCTCATCGCGGAGAATGCGGGCCCGGACCAGCATGAAGCCGACTCCCTGGCCGGCCAGGCTGCCATAGAACGTGCTGGCCGGCCTGCCGCGGGGAACGGCGACCAGCAGGCCGGATGCGGCAACCTTTGCAGTGCGCTCGGGTGGCGGCTGGCCGGGGCGGAGCCTGGCGGAGTAGTAGATGCGCCGCCCGGCGAGCCCGGAAGGGAGTCCCCGCGCGTCCGCGATCAGGGCGATACCGCCGGCCTTCAAGGGCGACCCCTGGGGAAAGACGCGCCGAATCCTGAGTGAGAGATGGATCGCCCGCGGCGGCCTTTCGCCCCCGGATGCCGCGGTGCCGCGATGGCTGACGCCGCTGGCGACCCCGGCTAAAAGCATCGATCCGGCCAGCGCCGCCAGGGAGGGTGCGGGGCGCTCCAAGGCGAGGGCCGCCGCGGACAGGGCGAGGGAAATCACCAGGGTGGCGGCGAGGGGAGCGGATGCCCCGGCGCCGACCGCCGCCAGCCCGCCCATGAAGGGCAGCGCCAGCCATAGCAGGGGGGCGCGGTGGCCCAGGGTCCGGTCGAGGGGGTGCCCGTCGGCGTGGTTGTCGTCGTTCACCGTTGGATGCCGGCGCGGCGCCGGATTGGGGATTGTAGCAAGGGATTAACAATGTGATTTTGCCGGTGACAATAGGCCGATGACCCATGACACCTGACCAAGGCGACCTCTTTGGCGGCCCCGCCGCCTCCGCTGCTGCCGGGAGCCCGCCGCGGACCGACGCGGCCCGGAAGGCCGCGCAGCCGCTGGCGGCGCGAATGCGGCCGCGCCGGCTGTCGGAGGTCGTGGGGCAGGACCACATTCTCCAGAAGGGAAGCCTGCTGCCCCGGCTCATCGCGCAGAACCGCTTCGGCTCCCTGCTCTTCTACGGCCCGCCCGGCTGCGGCAAGACGAGCATCGCCGAGGCGATCGCCAACGAGACCGGGAGCCGCTTCGTCCGGATCAACGCGGTCATGTCCAATGTCGCCGAGCTGCGGGAGGTCCTCGCGCTGGCGCGCCGCAGCCCCGAGGGCGGCACGATCCTGTTCATCGACGAACTCCACCGCTTCAACAAGTCGCAGCAGGACCTCCTCCTGCCCGACGTGGAGGAGGGAACGGTCAGGCTGATCGGCGCGACCACGCACAATCCGGGCTTTTATGTGGTTCCCCCGCTGCTCTCGCGCAGCCACCTGTTCCGGCTCGAGCCCCTCGACGTGGCGGTGATCGCCGCCGTCCTGGGGCGGGCGCTTGCGGACAATGAACGGGGCCTGGGCGCCCGGGGGGTGACGGCGGCCGACCCGATCCTCGTGGACCTCGCGCGGCTATGCGACGGCGACCTGCGCCGGGCGCTGAATGCGCTGGAGGTGATTGTCCTCGGCCTTCCGGAGAAGGGGGTCGTGACCGCGGCGGAGCTGGAGCTCTTCGCCCGGGAGCGCCGGATCCGCTACGACGCCGACGAGGATGAGCACTACGACACGATCTCCGCCTTCATCAAGAGCTGCCGGGGCGGGGATCCGGACGCCGCGCTTTACTGGCTGGCGAAGATGCTCGCGGGGGGGGAGGACCCCCGGTTCATCGCCCGCAGGCTGGTCATACTTGCGAGCGAGGACATCGGGCTCGCGGACGCGCAGGCGCTGCCCCTGGCCGTGGCCGCCCACCACGCCGTCGACTTCATCGGGCTGCCGGAGGCCGAGCTGACGCTCGCCCATGCGACCCTCTACATCGCCACGGCCCCGAAGAGCAACACGGCGACCCTCGGGCTTGGGGCCGCCCACCAGGCGCTGCGGGATGCCCCGGTCCAGCCGGTGCCGCTCCACCTGCGGGACAAGGGGGGCCAGGCCAACAAGAGGCTCGGTCACGGGAAAGGCTACGCCTACTCCCACGACTATTCCGAGGGGGTGTCCGGGCAGAATTACTTGTCCTCACCCCTGACCCTGTACACCCCCAAGCCCGTCGGGGACGAGGCGGCGATCGCCGAGCGGCTGGCCCGGTGGCGGGACCTGCGGCAGCAGGCGAAAAAACATTAGGCGTTACAGCCGGCGCAAGAGGCTCTATGAGTCGCTTTGAATGTCCTCCCCAGCTCCAACTCCCTTTGACGACCTCGAATCCGCGATAGCGGACGTCGCGGCGGGCAAACTGGTGATCGTGACCGACGACGAAAGCCGGGAGAATGAGGGGGATCTCATCATGGCGGCCTCCCGGGCGACGCCCGAGACGGTGAACATGATGATCCGCTACTGCAGCGGAATCGTCTGCGTGCCCACCGTCGAGCACCAGTTGCGCCGCCTGGGCCTGGGGCCGATGGTCGCCAGCAACCGCGAGACCTATCGGACCGATTTCACGGTGAGCGTGGATGCCGCGGAGGGGATCACGACGGGCATCAGCGCCTACGACCGGACCCAGACGATCCGGATCCTCGCGGATCCGGCGGCCCGGCCCGAGCAGCTCGTCCAGCCCGGGCATGTCTTCCCCCTGCGGGCGCGGCGGGGCGGCGTCCTCGAGAGGGCCGGGCACACCGAGGCGGCCGTCGACCTCGCCATCCTCGCGGGGCAGCACCCCAGCGGCGTCCTCTGCGAGCTGGTCAACGACGACGGCACCGTGCAGCGGCTGCCGCAGATGATCGAATTCCGGAAGCGTTTCGGGCTGAAGATGATCTCGATCGCCCAGATCATCGAGTACCGCGCGCGCCGGGAGCACCTGGTCGAGGAGGTCGGAGTGCGGCCCTTCCCGTCGGAATTCGGTGATTTCACGCTGCATGTGTTTCGCAACACCCTGGACAACCGCCATCACATCGCGCTCACGATGGGTGCCCTCGGGCCCGACCCGACGCTCGTCCGGGTCCATGGGGGGAACCTCCTGGGCGACGTCCTGCGCATGCGCGGGCTGGACACCCACCGCACCCTGGGCGCCTCGCTTGAGGCCGTGGCGCGGGCCGGCCGCGGGGCCGTGCTCTACATGGAGCATCCCAGCGACGGGCAGGAGCTGATCCGCCGGCTCGACGCGAAGCCGGGCGAACTGCCGCCGATGAGTTTCCGCGACTACGGGACCGGGGCGCAGATCCTCGTCGCGCTGGGCCTGTGCAAGATCCGCCTCCTCTCCAACAGCACCCGAAAGGTCGTCGGCCTGGACGGCTACGGCATCGAGATCGTCGAGCAGATCCCCGTCTGAAGCGGCACGCCCCCCATTCATGAGCCGACAGAAACCGGTACTCCCAGAAATTTCAGGCGCCCCCTTCTCGGTGGGCATCGTCGCCGCGCGCTACAACGGGCGGCTCGTCGAGGCCCTCCTCGAGCGGGTGCTCGGCGGGCTCCTGGCCGCCGGCGTGCGCCGGAAGAACATCACGATCGCCCGGGTGCCGGGCTCCAATGAGCTTCCGGTGGCCGCCCAGCTCGTGGCCGCGCGGCGCAAGCCGTCGGTTGTCATCGCCCTGGGCGTCCTGATCCGCGGCGACACGATTCACTATGAGCTGATCGCCACCTCGGTCGCCCACGCGCTGCAGCGGGTCGCCCTCGACGCGCGGACCCCGGTCATCAACGGGGTGATCGTGGCGGAGAACGCGGCCCAGGCGGCCGCCCGCTGCGCGGGCAAAGTCGACCGCGGCGCGGAATTCGCCCAGGCGGCGGTTGCAATGGCCGCCCTTTCGGGAACCGTGTGACCAATCATTCATGAGCAACCCCCAATTCGCCGGTCGCCGGGACGGACGCGTGGCCGCCGTGCAATACCTCTACTCCTGGAGCCTGAACACGCCTGCGTCGATTTCCGACGACCTGGGCCTGTTCTTCGAGAACCAGGAGCAGCCGCGGGAGCATTTTGCCTTCGGCGAGGAGCTGATTCACGGGGCGATCGCCCACGTGGCGGAAATCGACGGGCACATCCGCGAGCTGGCCAAGAATTGGGAGTTCGACCGGATCGCGAAGATCGACCTGGCGATCCTCAGGGTGGCCGTCTACGAGATGATCTTCCGGACCGACATCCCGCCGGTGGTCTCGATCAACGAGGCGATCGACCTTTCCAAGCAGTTTTCGAACGCCGACGCGAAGCGCTTCATCAACGGGATCCTCGATCGCCTCAAGGAGCAGCTTGGCCGCGACGCGCGCAAGGCGGTCCCGTGACCGTTTTCCGCCGGCCGACGCGCAGCGACCGATGATCTCGATCCTGAGGAAGTTCAAGGAGGGGCTGGCGAAGACGGTTGCCGTCATCGCCACCCGGACCCACGGGCTTTTCGGCGGCCGGCGGATCGACGCGGCCTCCGTGGGCGAGCTCGAGGATGCGCTCTACGCGGCGGACTTCGGGGTCGCAACGACCCGGGAGATCATCGCGGAAATCAAGGAGGCCTACCGCAAGGACCCGGAGCTCAAGGGGCGCCAGGCAGCGGAAATCGGGGCCACCGTCCTGCGGCGGATCCTCGAGGGCAGCGAGGGGAGGCTGGACCCGAAGGCGAAGCTCCCGTCGGGCCTGCCGCTGGTGATCGCGCTGATCGGGGTCAACGGTTCGGGCAAGACGACGACCTGCGCCAAGCTCGGAGCCCGGATCAAGGAGGAAGGGGGCTCCGTCATCCTCGCGGCCGCCGACACCTTTCGCGCCGCGGCGGTCGAGCAGCTGCGGACCTGGGCCCAGCGCCTGGGCCTGGAGGTGGTGGCAAGCCACACGGGGGCGGACGCGGCCGCGGTCGCGTTCGACGCCTGGCAGGCGGCCCGGTCGCGGGGCTGCGATGTGCTCATCGTGGACACCGCGGGGAGGCTCCACACCAAGGATAACCTGATGGCCGAGCTGGCGAAGATCCGGCGGGTCCTCCAGAAGAACGACCCGGATGCCCCGCATCACCGCTGGCTGGTGGTCGACGGCTCCCTGGGGGCCAACTCGATCGAGCAGGCGAGAGTCTTTCACAAGAGTTTCGGGCTGACGGGCCTGGTGGTGACCAAGCTGGACGGGACGAGCCGGGGCGGGGCCCTGGTGGGGATCTACCGTGAGCTGAAGATTCCGATCTTTTTCCTGGGGCTGGGCGAGAAGGCCGAGGATCTGCAGGCGTTCAGCGCGGAGAACTACGCAAACGCGGTGTTCGGAATCGACGACGGGAAATAGCGGACCGAAGCGCCCGGAAGGGTCCCGCTTC
>Ga0302279_10005648_pt1 | contig 13824 bp, 15 predicted proteins | sample III_Bog_N3_3_FD_194541 | JGI IMG/M metagenome (GOLD analysis project Ga0302279, IMG submission 194541) | Peat permafrost microbial communities from Stordalen Mire near Abisko, Sweden - III_Bog_N3_3 | ecosystem: Environmental > Terrestrial > Soil > Wetlands > Peat | place: Sweden: Abisko...
CTAAAAAGGTGAAGGAGCTAGAACAACTCGGTACCGCTCTTCTTGTTTGGAAAGAAGACCAAACCGCTCCGTCTGAGGCCCGCGCCCAACGCCTCACTATACTTAAGCCGCATATCACCCCCGAGGATGCCACGAAAGCCACTCAAGAATTTGAAACCATCCTTCCTTGTTTTCAGCAACATTCTTGCCACGCCTAAAAACATTAAAACAAAACACCAGGGTTCTTCCCCGGGCGTTTTGTTTTGGTGTAGTTGCGCTCTCACTTCCATATCCCATGGCTGTGTGTGTCTGGCCTTACCTGTCAAGCTCACAAAATCCCTAGGAAAAGCTGCCTCTGGCGCCATTGCCTCCCATCCCCTGCCGTGCTAATCGCCGGGCCGGTTTAAGGACACTTTTGCGAGGACGTTATGCGCATTCCAGTGACTGTTTTGACCGGCTATTTGGGGGCGGGCAAGACCACCCTGCTCAACCGCATCCTGACCGAGAACCACGGCCGCCGGTTCGCCGTGGTGGTCAACGAGTTCGGCGAAATCGGCGTGGACAACGACCTGGTGGTGGGCGCGGACGAGGAAATCTTCGAGATGAACAACGGCTGCGTCTGTTGCACGGTGCGCGGCGATCTCATGCGGATACTCGGCAACCTGGCCAAGCGCCGGGGGGCTTTCGACGGCATCCTGATCGAGACCACCGGGCTGGCCGATCCGGCCCCGGTCATCCAGACCTTTTACATGGACGAGGACACCTTCGACGCCTGCGAACTCGATTCGGTGGTCACGGTAGTCGACGCCGCGCACATCGAGGCGCAGCTCGCGCAGGCACGAGGCCGTGGACCAGCTGGTTTACGCCGATCTGATCATCCTCAACAAATCCGATTTGCTCTCCGCCTCCGAGCTGGGCCGGGTGCAATTCCGCATCAACACCATCAACCCCTACGCCCGGCTGATCGTGGCCGAGCGCTGCAACGTGGGCCTGGACGCGGTCTTGGAGCGCAAGTCGTTTGATTTGACCCGGCTCCTGGCTCTCGATCCCGAGCTGTTGACCGGCGACGCCGCGCACGTCCACGACGACGGCATCACCGACCTGAGCCTGGTGAGCGACGCCCCGCTGGACATGGGCCGCTTCAAGGACTGGCTCGGCGAGCTGCTTCGGACCAAGGGCCAGGACATCCTGCGCGCCAAGGGCATCCTCGACATCCAGGGTTCGGACCGGCGCTTCGTTTTCCAGGGCGTGCACATGCTCTCGGAATTTTCCACCGGACAGCCCTGGAAGCAGGGGCGAGCCGCGCGGAAGCAAGGCGGTGTTCATCGGGCGCGGTCTCGACAGACAGGCCATAACCGCGGGTTTCGCCGCCTGCGCCGGGGGGCGGTAACGTGAGCGACGACGGACAAATCCAGGGCGTTTCGTTTTGGAATTTCGGGGTCCATGTCACCGGCTGCCTGTTCGGGACCGAGGGCGCGGTCTATTTCACTCTGGCCGACGGCTCGGTGGCCAGGCTGGAAGATCCGTCTTGTGCCGGCGCCGACCGTTTCGGCCTGCACGGCGGCGGGATTTTATGCCAGGCTCCGGCCCCGGGCGGCGGCCTGTTCACCGGCGGCGACGACGGCCGGCTCATCCAGCTCGCCCCGAGCGGCGAATCCGTGGAACTGGCCACGCTGCCGGGCCAATGGATCGAACATCTGGCGGTCTCGCCGGCAAGCGCCGCCCTGGCCATGGCCTCGGGCAAAAACGTCTTTTTCTTTCCCGGTCCGGAAGCCTCGGGCATCGACCTCGGCGCGCTGCCCAGTTCGACCGGGGGCCTCGCCTTTTCCCCGGACGGCAACCTGCTCGCGGCCTCCCATTACGGCGGGGTGACGCTCTGGGATTTTTCCGGGGGCCAAACCAGCCTCGCGCGCATCGATCTGCGCGGCTTGTCGCTCACCCCGGTCTTTGATCCGTCCGGACGGTATCTGGCCGTGGCCAACCAGGAAAAAAGCGTCAGCCTGATCGACCTGAGCCGGGACACGGTCGTGGAGTTGCCGGGTTACGCCCGCAAGCCGCTTTCGCTGTGCTGGTCGGCCGGAGGCGACACGCTTCTGACCTCGGGCAATGCGGGATTCACCGCCTGGGACATCGACACCGAAGGCGACGACGCGCCGCTGCAAATCCAGTTCGCCCAGCAGGAAGAAACGCACTTGACCCAGGTCGCGGCGCATCCGCTGTTTCCCGTGGCCATCGGCGGCTTCTCCGAAGGCTCGGTGTTCATCGCCGAACTGTCGGCCAAAGCGGCGGTCTACGTCTTCAATCTCGAAGCGCACAAGGTGAGCGCCCTGGCCTGGTCGGAAGACGGCATGCACGCTTGCGGCGGCAACGCCTCGGGCGTGTGCTTCCTGGCGCTTTTGCCGGCGTTGCTGGGGGCGTAGGAGAGGAAGAGAATCGGGGGGAAACCCTTTGTTCACAAAGGGTTTCCCCCGGTCTTCTCTTCCTCTATCTCGATGCAGTCGTGGGGGCAGTAGGCCATGGCCCGGCGCACCGCTGCTTCCGGTCCGGCCTCGCGCAACATGACCGGCTTTTCGCCGGACTCGTCCCAGGCGAACAGCTCCGGCTCCATCTCGACGCAGGCTCCGCAGCCGTTGCAGCAGACCGGGTTGACGGAATAGGAACGCAGGTTTTCGTCTTGGCTCAATTGCTCCTCCGCGTGATCTCAGGCCCCGATCGCCGCCGGCAGGGCGACCCAAAAAGTCGTGCCCTCCTCGTCGGAGGTAAAGCCGGCCTTCCCCCGCAAATAGCGTTCGGCCAGCAGCTTGATGCTGTAGAGTCCCAATCCCCGGCCCGTCCCCTTGGTGGAGAAGGAGCGTTGGAAGACCTGGAGTTGGACGTCCCGGTCCATAGCGGCCGCGTTGCGGACGTAAAATTCCACGGCCATGCCGTCCCCGTGGTTTGCGCACTGGCCGGCGGCGCGGCAGCCGATGGCGACGATATCGCCCGGTTGCTGGGCTTCCAGGGCATTTTTGACCATGTTGCCGAGCACCCGCATGAGCAGGCCGTAATCGCTGGCGAAAGACACCTCGGCGCACATCGGCTCGATCGCGATGATGCGGTCCTTGGCGTCCGGCGGATTGGCGAAAGTCTGGGCCGCGACCCGGACAACCTCCCGGGAATTCAAGGCCATGGACGCCACGTCCAGTTCGTTGCTTTCGGCCGCGGCCAAGTCCTTTTGGGCCTTGACCTCGCGCACCAGCCGTTCGACCGAGGAGTGGATCAGATCCGTCTCTTGGCGCAAGATCTCCGGCGCCTCCTCCCGCACGATTTCGGTAAGGCCGAGCACTCCGCCGGCGATGTTGAGCAGGTCGTGGAAAAAGATGCGCTCCAGGACGCGCCGGCGTTTTTCGTGGCTGATGTCGGTCATGGCCATGATCGCGAATTGCTTGCCGTTCAAGGCGAACGGCGTGGCGCTGACCAGGAGGTCCAGGGCTTCGACCGAATCCCCGACGGTGCGCAGGATGCGGCATTCGGCCACTTCCTTGAGGTTCTTGAGGCTGGCCAGGATGGCCTGGGCCGCGCCGCATTTGGAGCAGAATTCCGTGGTGCCGCACCCGGCCGCCATCTCCAGGGAATGGATGCAGTCCACGGCCTCTCCCGGCCGCAAGCCCAGGACGTCGCTGGGATTTTCGGCCTTGAAGGCGGCGATGAAGTTGTCGTTGGCCGCGACCACCTGGCGTTTGTCGTTTAATATGACGACCAGGTCGTTGACGCTGTTGATCAAGGGCAGGTGTCCGCCCTCTTCCAGCATCCGCGCCTGGCGCAGGACCTCGGTCAGGTCGTCGCGTTCGGGCGAGGCGAACAAGGTGTATAAATCGTCACCGGGGGCATTGAAAACCGAGGCATCCATTGGCATTCACCATAATAGAATAACGTATCCGCCCCAATAGGTCGGGCGGGGTCGGGCGTCAAGCCGGAGCTTGAGCTTTTCGCGCAAATCCGCCATGAAAAAGCCGCGCCGGCAACGGCCGGCCTTGGAGTACAATGCTTACCACTTCGCGTTTTCACCCATTCCACAAGATCGTCGCCTCGGGGGAACGGCTCGGCCTGGGCCGGGTCGACCGCTTGACCCGGCTGGCCGAGGAAGCCGAGCCCGAGGAAATACCCGCCTTTTCCGAACTGGCCCTGGACATCAAACGCCGCCGGTTCGCCGGCCGGGTCGGACTGTGCGCCATCATCAACGCCAAAAGCGGCGGGTGCACGGAAAACTGCGCCTTTTGCGCCCAGTCGGCGCATTACCGGACCGGAGCGCCGCTGCATCCCTTTGTGGACCAGGAAACCATCCTGGCCGCCGCCCGCCGCATGCGGGCCGCCGGGGCGACGCGCTTCGGCATCGTCTTGTCCGGCAAGGCCTTGGAGGACGAGGATTTCGACTTGCTGCTCGCGACCGTCAGCGCGCTCAGGGCCGAAGGGATCATCCCGGACACCTCCTGCGGCCTGCTCGATCCCGGCCAGATGGCCGCCTTGCGCCTGGCCGGGCTTTCCGCCTACCACCACAACCTGGAAACCGCGCGCAGCTATTTCCCGGCCGTTTGCACCACCCACGACTACGGCGAGGACGTGGCCGCCGTGAAAAACGCGTTGGCCGCCGGACTGAGCGTGTGCAGCGGCGGCATCTTCGGGCTGGGCGAGAGCTTCGCCCACCGGGCCGAACTGGCGCTCACCCTGCGCGATCTGGGTGTCGCCTCGGTGCCGGTCAATTTCCTCACTCCCATCCCGGGCACCCCGCTCGAAGACCTCGAACCGCTCTCGCCGGACGAGGCCATGCGCATCCTGGCCCTTTTGCGCTTCATCCTGCCCACGGCCCACATCCGGCTGTGCGGCGGCAGGCAGCTCGTCTTCGGTCCCAAGGACAAAAACCAGGGGTTGCGGGGCGGCGCAAGCGGCGTCATGATCGGCGACTACCTGACCGTGGCCGGGGCCGATCCGCAAAGCGACCGCCAGGACTTGTCCAGGCTCGGACTGACGCCTGAAGACGACACGGCCGTTTTCCCCGGGTGATTATCCTTCCAACCCAAGGCGCACTTCATGAAGTTGATCGATTTTATCGCGCGCGGCCGCGGCGCGGCCGCGAGAAACGTTAGCGACGGCCGGGGAAGGCCGGGGAACCGGCGCGTGGCGGACAGCCGCCGCGCGCGGCCCGGACGCCCAGGCGGCGTGTTCAGCCGGCTTAAACCGCGCCACGGCCTGTGGATTTTGCTTATCGCCGCAGTCGTGGCCGCGATCTTGTCCTGCGGCGGCAGGGACGCCCCGGACTCCCGGTTCAGGGATAAATCCGCCGCCTCCGGAACACCCGCCGGGGGCGGCGCAAAAGGCGCGTCCGGCGCCGGATCGTCCCACAATCCGGACAAGGACGCCCTGCCTCTGGCTCAACTTGCGGCCAAGCTCGGACCTTTGCCGAAGCCGGCCAAGGCGTACCGCCTGGTCGCGATTTTGCCTTATTACGGCGAGGAATACTGGCAGGTCCTGGCGCGGGGGATGCAGTCGCGGGCCATGGAACTCGGCGTGAGCATCGAAATGCCGGCCGCCGCCTCGCCCGCCGACACGAAGGGCGAACTGGACCTGGCCATGCGGGAGCTGGACAGGGGCTGCGACGCCCTGCTCTTGGCCCCGATCTCCGCCGCCGCGCTCGCCCCGGCCGTGGCCAGAGCCAAGGCCGCCGGCATTCCGGTGCTCGGGCTGGGCCAGTCCGAGCCCATCGCCTCGGTCCCCCTGATCGGCCCGAGCCAATACGAAACAGGAGTCAGAGCGGCGGAATACTTCCTGGGACAACTCCCCAAGGGAGCGAAAATATTGCTGCTCGCCGGCGACCTCGCTCCCTTGGCCCTGCGCGAGCGAACCCAGGGCCTGACCGATCGGTTGGCGGGATCGAAAATCAGCGTCGCGGACACGGTCCAGGGCGGATCGACTCCGGCCGCAACCATGGCCGCCGTCAAGGACGTCCTGGCCAAGCTCCCGGACCTGGCCGGGGTCTATTGCACGAGCGACGCCCTGGCCCTGACCGCGGCCCAGGCCCTGGCCCAGGCGGGCAAGTCCCAGACCGTGCGCCTGGTCGGTTCGGGCGGGGAAAGCCGGGCTTACGACGCCATCCGCCAGGGCGAACTGGCGGCCACCATCGATTTCTTCGCCTACATCAACGGCCAGGCGGCCGTGGACGGCGCGCTGCGCCTGCTGGCCGGGCAAATCCTGCCCCAGAGGATCACCACGCCGCAAAACGGCGTCACCGCCCAAAATCTGAACAATCCCTTGCCCGCCGGGGGCGTGCAGCCAAACAGCCAATAATTGGACCGTCCGGGCTTAATCGCGGCCGCCGGCTTACTCCAGCGGCTCGCCTTGCGCCTGCCGGTCGCGCCGCATCTTTCCGAAATGGAGCGACATGGGCGCGCCCAACGCCAAAAAGCCGATGGCCAGCGCGGCGAAGTCCGGATTGAGCCCGACAACCAGCGGGCAGCTTGCAAGGATATACACGCCGAGCAATAAATTAAACGCGCCCCAGAGAAAATTCACCAGGGGCGAGGACAGCCCCACGCCGTGCGGTTTGGCGAACGGCGTGGGGAACGGCGCCCCACGCAGGCCGCAACTCAGGTGGGGGAGGCAATTGCAGAGAAAAGCGCCGGCGAAGAACAGGGCGAAGCCGTTCATATGGTCTCCTTTGGTTGCAGTGGGTTGCCGGGCCGCCCGATGGCCACGGATAGAAACGGGGGCGGAAAATTTCTTGGTTTTCGTGCTCCCGGGAATAACCGGCGCGGCCGCTCACCCGCCGTCCGCCCGTGGCGGAGCGTTGCGCTCGGGCGGCCTCCGGCGTTTCGCGAGGTGGCGGACGACGAGCGCCGCGGCAAAGCCTGAGGCGGCGCCGACGCCGAGCGCCCAGCGCGGACCGAACGTATTGGCCACCCAACCGACAATCGGCGCGCCGATGGGCGTGCCGCCCAGGGCGATGGCGAGCAGAAGCGCCATCACGCGGCCACGCATGATCGGTTCGGTCGACAGTTGCACCAGGCTGATTGTCGAGGTGGTCACGGTCTGGGCGCAGACGCCGATGACGACAAGAGCGGCGCCGAAGACCGGGTAGTTGGGCGCGATCGCGGCCAGCGCCAAGCCGCACCCGAAGAGCGCGGCGGCGGCGGACAACAGCTCGATGCGGGGTTTCCCCCGCCTGGCGGCGAGGAGCGCGCCGGCGACCGTCCCGATCGCCATGACCGAGGTCAGCAGGCCGTATTGGCCCGCCCCGGCGTGGAAGACGGTGACGGCCATGGTTGAGATGAAAATCGGGAAGTTGAGTCCGAACGTGCCGATCAAAAAAAGCATGAGCAGGACGGCTTTCAGGTCGGGCCGTTTCCAGACGTAGCGAAACCCTTCGGCCAGGCTGCCTTTGGTTCGCTCGGCCCTGCCCCCGCGATGCAGTTCGCCGGCGCGAAGCAGGCCCAGCGAGCAGAGCACGGCGATAAAAGAGGCGGCGTTGATCAGGAACACCCACCCGGTGCCCACGCCGGCGATGAGCACGCCGGCGATGGCCGGACCGATCATCCGCGCGGCGTTGAACGAGGTGGAATTGAGCGCCACCGCGTTCGCCAGACCGTCTTCGCCGACCAGCTCCGAGACGAAGGTCTGGCGCGCCGGCGTATCGAACGCGGTGACGCAGCCGAGCGCAAAGGCGAACAGGTACACGTGCCACAAGGCGACGAGCCCGGTGACGGTGAGGATGCCCAGCCCCAGGGCGAGCGCTCCCAGGGCCGCCTGGGTGGCCATCAGGAGCTTTCGCCGGTCGCAATGGTCGGCCGCGAAACCGGTCAGGGGCAGCAAGAGGACCTGCGGCCCGAACTGGAGCCCCATGACCACGCCCACGGCGGCCGCATTGTTGTGGGTCAGCTGGGTGAGCACGAGCCAGTCCTGGGCGGTGCGCTGCATCCAGGTCCCCACGTTGGACACGAGCGCGCCGCCGGCCCAAACCCGGTAGTTGAAGCCGCGCAGCGAACGGAAGGTGCCTGTCGCGGAACCGCTCACTGTTTTGCGGCCCTCGCGGCGGGCACGATCACGCGCGCGTCCCGTCCAGGAGCTCGATGATCTCCCGGGTCGTGCCGGTTTCTCCCAGCTTCGGGAATATCCGGGTGATGCTGTTGGTATGCGCCTCAAGGCTCACGTCCGTCATGGCGTCGACGGCAAGGGTGACGTTGAACCCGAACTCGTGCGCCTGGCGCGCGGTCGACTCGACGCCGCTGCTGGTGGCGATGCCGGCGATCACGACCTGGGTGACGCCCAGCTTCTTTAAATGCTCCTCAAGGCCCGTTTTCGTGAACGCTCCCCAGGTCCGCTTCGTCACCGCGAGGTCCCGCGGCTGCCGGTGCAGCTCGTCGACGAGATCGGTCCAGCCGGCGGGAAACTCTCCGAGGCGGCGGGCCTGCTGCGTTCGGCCCGGCGCGCCGCCGTCGACGTTGACCAGCACCACCGGCAGGCCGTGGCGGCGGAAGGCGTCAGCCAGCGCGCCGGCCTGTTTCACGATCTCGCCGGTTGGGTGCGCGGCGGGGAAGGCGACGATGCCCTTTTGCAGGTCGATGACGATAAGGGCGGTCTTCGGATCAAGGGTGGCTGGAGCCATGATGTCCTCCTCCTCGAGGTCCCGGGCGCGGGTCCGCCGCTCCCCCGGGCGGCGAATTCCCCGGGCGGGCGACCGGCGCCTTGGCTTCCCGGCGGCGCGGTGTTATTATGCGAGGGTACCCTCGCAAAACAATTACTAGAGGACACCCTCGCATATGTCAACGACATCTCCCGCCGGCGCGCGCGAGCCGAAAAGGCAACGGGGCCGCCTCCGCGTCGCCGCGATCATGGAAGCCGGGGCCGAGGTATTCACGGAAAGGGGTTTCGACGCGGCCACCATGACGGAGATCGCGGCCCGTTCAGGAACCGCGATCGGTTCGCTCTACCGGTTCTTTCCGTCCAAGGAATCCCTGGCCGACGCGTTGCTCCTGCGCTACGCGCAACACTCCCTGGACGGGCTGGCCGAGCTCGGCGGGCGGGCGGCGCGGATGACGCCGGACGTCCTGGCCGACGCGTTCCTCGACTTTAAGCTGGCGCTGCAATCGCGGCGCAGCCTGGCGATCGCCCTGATGGACGCGCGCGGCGGCAGCACCGACATACGGCGACGGTTTCGCCAGGCGATGCGCGACAGCGCGGCGGACATCCTGCGGCAAGCCTTTCCCTGTCTGACGCGGGCGAAGTCCGAGGCCATGGCGGTCCTGCTCCTGCACGTGCTCAAGGCCGTGTCCGGCGCCGTCCAGGACGATCCCGAGGCGCGCCGCCCGATGCTGGCTGAAATTCGAGAACTGCTCCGCGTTTATTTTGCCGCGGCACAGTGCTCACCCTCGGAATAGTTCGGGAAAACCCGGCCGCCGGCCAAGGGCGGGGCCACGCGCCGCGCGCCTCCCGGAGGCGGGGGACAAAACGGAACAGTGTGTCCGGCGAGTGCTTTTCGTGTCAGTCTCGTGCCGCTTCAGGGCTCATACCAGCGTATCGCGCCTTCGAAAACGCCGGAAGGACCGGGTCTTTCCGCTCGGATTCCAACGGGGCGACGCCCTTCCGGTCCTGGTCGTCATATCAAAAAACGCTGGTAGTCCTTATCCTTGCGGTTGATGAGCTGGATATAGCGGTATTTGGACTTGATCTGGGCTTGCTCGAAGGCTTCCAGGCCCTTGGCGTGGCAGGCCGGGCAGGCCGTGGCCGGTATTTCCACTCCAAGGCAAGGCGGGTTCACGGTCGAGCGCGATTCGATGATGAGCAGGCCCGGACAGTCGCCGCACAGGTGCAAGGTTTCGGTCTGGTCTTCGTGGATGTTGTCCGTGTCGTAGTGGATTTCCTTGTCGCGGACGTAGGTATCGCCTTCGAAGCGGCCGGTCTTGGGCGTTTTCGGCGGGTCGAAATAAAAATCCGCAATTTGGGGCGTGATCTCCTCGATATATTCCGTGATCTTGGCCGACTGGCGGTACTTGTCCGGATCAAAGCCCGGTTCGCGCAGGTGGGAATAGTCCAGCCCGGCCAGGGCCAGGGCGATGCCCAGATTGACGTAGGGCAAGGCGCCCTGGATGGCGTAGCCGCCTTCGAGCACGGCGATGTGCGGCCCCAGGCGTTCGCTCAAGATGGCGTAGCCGCGCGCGGAAAAATTCATGTTGGTGATCGGGTCGGAGAAGTGGTTGTCCTGGCCGGCGGAATTGACGATCAGATCGGGCCTGAAGTCGTCTAGAATCGGCAGGACCAGGTTGTCGATCACGTGCAAAAAACCCTCGTCCGAGGTGCCGGGCGGCAGGGGCACGTTGATGGTGCGGCCGAGCGCGCGGGGACCGCCCGCCTCCATGGGAAAGCCGGTGCCCGGATACAGGGTGCGGCCGTCCTGGTGCAGGGAGATGAACAGCGTGTCCGGGTCGTGCCAGTAGATGTCCTGGGTGCCGTCGCCGTGGTGGCAGTCCGTGTCCACGATGGCCACGCGCTTGCGGCCGTAATGCTCGCGCACCCATTCGATCATGACCGCTTCGATATTGATGTTGCAGAAGCCCCGGCTGCCGTGGACCGCCTTCATGGCGTGGTGGCCGGGCGGGCGGATCAGCGCGAAGGCGCGGTCCGCCTCGCGCTCCATGACCAACTTGGCCGCGCGGATGGCCCCGCCGGCGCTGACGAAATGCGACTGGGTGGTGACGCTCTCCACGTCCGGAAAGCAGAAATGCACCCGGTCCACATCAAGCGAAGAGGCGAGCTCGGGCTTGTATTCGGTCACGCCCGGGATGTCGAACAGGCCTTCCTCGAGCAGCTGGTCCTGGGTGTAGAGCAGCCGTTCCTGGCGTTCGGGGTGGGTGGAGCTGATGGCCCAGTCGTAGGCCGGAAAGAACACCACGCCCAGTTTGCGTTTGCCCTTCAGCACTGGCACCTGATCCCCCGTTTGTACGCCTCGACCACGCCCGGCTTGACCTGGCATTTGACCCGGATGTTGCGCCCCGCCAGGCGCCCGTCCTCGACCATGTTGAACACCGATTCTTCCAATACGTCCACGGGCAGATCCGGGTCCTCGGTCTCGATCGCGCCCAGGTAGTCGCGCAGGTTGTCCACGGCCTCGGCCCGGGCCTGGTCCAGGGAATAACTCCCGGGCACGGCGCGTTCGACGCGCAGGCCCGGGATGAACATGCGGCCCTTCTGGGTGTCGGCGAAAAGCTCCACGTCCACGGTGGTGCGGGCCAGGGCGGCGCCGGCGGCGTTGGCCACGGCGTGGTTGTCGGGCACGAGCACGGATTGGCTGAAGGCCTCGCGCAGGACCGTGGCGAAGGCCCGGGCCGGCCCGCCCATGACGTAGACCTTGGCCGGGCGGACCAACTTGCCTTCGAGCAGCTCGAAGATGGTGTAGACCGGCTTTTCGTTGATCTCGCGGATGAGCAGCGCGGTCTCTTCGCGGATGCGGTTGGCGGCATAGGCGATGGCGTAATCGGCCAGGGTCTCGGGGTCCAGGCCGCTCTCCATGGCCAATTCCGAGATGCCCGAATAGGAAGCCATGGTGTCGCCGTAAGCGATGATGTTCTGCACGTTGAAGGCGTCGATGAGCGTCGGCCGCTCGCCGCCGTCGGCCATGCACGGCCCGTACCGGCGCGGTCCGGCCGTGACCAGGCCGCCCTGAACCGTGATGGCCGAATCGCCGCCGATGCCGATGGAGCGGGTCTTGAGCGCCCGCACCAGGGTCGGCTTGCCCGAGATGGAGATGCCCTCCCGGGAGATCAACGGCGCGCCGTCGGCGAACACGGCGATGTCCGTGGTCGTGCCGCCGATGTCGAGGATCACGGAATCGCAATCGATGTTGCAGATGGCGATAATGCCCATGACCGAGGCGGCCGGTCCCGACAGGATCGATTCCACCGGCTGAGAGCGCGACACGGTCAAAGGCATGGTGCCGCCGTCGGCCTTGAGGATGTTGATCGGGCAGCGCAAGCCGTTCGATGCCGCGCAACGCTGCACCGCGTCGGCGAAACGGTTGAACAGCCGCCAAACCGAGGAGTTGAAATAAGCGGTGTTGATGCGCCGGCTAAAACCCAGTTGCCCGGACAAGGCGTGCCCGGAAGTGACGAAATCGGCCAGGGGATGGACTTTTTCGAGGATGGCGTCTTCATGGTCCGGATTGCGGGTGGAGAATTTGCCGACCGCGGCGAAGACCTTGACCCCGTCCGCGCGACAGGCGGCCAGGGCCGCGTCCAGGGCCGCTTCGCTTAAGTTCTCCAGCACCGCGCCCCGGTGGTCGACCGCGCCGCCGGCCAAGAAATAATGCTCTCCGACCCGGTAGTATTCCGGGTCGATGCCCGGCCCGCAGGACACAATGACCCCCACCGGCTCGCTCTGGCCTTCGACGATGGCGTTGGTGGACAAGGTGGTGCTGAGGTTGAGACGCCGGACTTGGGCCGGATCGACCGAGGTGAGGATGCCCGCGAGCACGGCGGCAATCGAGTTCAACAGATTGGCGTGGTCGGTCCTGACCTTGCGCGAAGCGACGATTCCGCCCAAATCGAGCAATACCGCATCGGTATGCGTTCCGCCCACGTCGATGCCAAGCAGCATTGCGCGACCTCGTTCGGCAGGATTTCGAAAAAACGGGACCGGCTCCCGCGCTCTCACCCTAGCAACAACAAAACGGCCAGTCGAGGATTTTGCGCTGGGACGCCGGCGCGCTGGGGCGTTGCCCTTGCCGCCGCTGCAGCGTTCCGGCTCGAAACAAGTCTGGGCCCTAGGCAGCATCCTGGATGTCGAAGCGAGCCACCTTGCCCTCCCGAAAACGGAAAACGTGTCCAACCGTCTTGTCTTTAAGCCCGTGCGTCTGCCCCTGGAGCGGTTTGCCTTCGAGATCGCGGACGGACTGCCGGACTGCCGCGACGATCGCGCCATCCGCGGTTCGATGAAAACCCACAGGCTCGACGTGCGGACTGACCAGGGCCCACTGGCGCGTCCAGTACTCGCGTACGGCCTCGCGGCCATGGACGTGGCCGCCGTCCATACCGTTGGCCCAGACGACATCATCGGCGAGCTCGGTCAGCACGCCGTCTATGTCCCGCGCGTTAAAGCGATCGTAGATGCGCTTCAGGAGTTCGACATCGCTATCCATTGGTTCTCTCCTTGACATGGCACACGCGTTGCGTCAGAAGCCATATTTCGTTACATATGCACGTATACATCAGTTTTATGATGGGCGCAAGGGGGGAGATATGATGGACCGAGATGTGCTCTCGACGCCTGGGCACCTGATCAGTCTCGCGGCGCGCGGGTTCGCCCGCCTGAGCGAAGCCCGCCTCAAGCCGCTTGGCTTCGGCCTTGGACATCTGCCAGTGCTGGTCGCGCTTCAGGACGGCCGGGCAAGCACGCAGCGTGATCTCGCCCGCTTCGCAAAGATCGAGCAGCCGCCGATGGCACAGATGCTCGCCCGCATGGAGCGGGACGGGCTGATTCAGCGCGCGCCTGACCCGGCTGATGGGCGCAGCAGCCGCATCACATTGACGGCGGTCGCGCAAGCGCGCCTGCCGGACGCAGTTGCCGCCTTACTTCGGGGTAATCATGAGGTACTGCGCGGCTTCACGGACGAGGAGGCCGGGCTGCTCGTTGACCTGCTCACGCGCCTGATAGCAAACCTCGATCGGGTCACGAGCAGCGAAGCGTCGTCCGGCACGCCAATTTTTGAGAGGGAGGACTGACCGGACCATCCGGTAGAGGCTGATTGCGAACCCGAGAGTTCCTTCTTTCCGTGCGCTTCGAGGCAAATCTGTCCAAAACAAATCTTACTCCGACCCCTTTTAA
>Ga0302279_10005656_pt1 | contig 13806 bp, 13 predicted proteins | sample III_Bog_N3_3_FD_194541 | JGI IMG/M metagenome (GOLD analysis project Ga0302279, IMG submission 194541) | Peat permafrost microbial communities from Stordalen Mire near Abisko, Sweden - III_Bog_N3_3 | ecosystem: Environmental > Terrestrial > Soil > Wetlands > Peat | place: Sweden: Abisko...
CGGCGCGCCCCTGATCGGCGCGGCCCTGGCCTTCAGCGCCCCCGCCATGGCGGTGCTTGCGCTCTACAGCGGGGCCATGCGGCTGATCGACGTCAGTTTCGAGGGGCGGCTGCAGCACGCCATCCCCTCGGACAACCGCGCCACCATCGGCTCGGTGAAGAGCTTCGCCGCCCAGATCGGCATCTGGGCGCTCTATCTGACCATGGGCCCACTCGCCCAGGCGACGTCGTATCGAATGGCGTTCGTCGCCTGCGGCGCGGCTGGGTTGGTCATCGGCGCGGCCTTGCTGGTCGGATCGGCCCGCGTTCGCCAAAGCCCCGGTTGAGACCAGGCCCGGCGAGCTTCATACTGGCCGCGCCGTCCGCCCAAGGAGCCGATGATGACCGACGCCCTGGTGGTCGAGGGCCTGACCAAAGTCTACGCCAAGCCCGCCGTCGACCACCTGAACCTGACGGTGCGGGCGGGCGAGCTCTATGCCCTGCTGGGCCCCAACGGCGCCGGCAAGACCACCACCTTGCGCATGGTCGCGGGCCTGCTGAAGCCCACGTCCGGCTCGATCAAGGTGTTCGGCGTCGACGCCCTGGCCGATCCGCCCGCCGCCAAGCAGATGATCGCCTGGGCCCCGGACGAGCCGATGCTCTACGACCGGCTGACGCCGATGGAGTACCTGGAGTTCGTCGCCGGGCTCTGGGGGGTCGAGCCGAAGGCCGCCCGCGAGCGCGCCGAGACGCTGCTGAAGTTCCTCGGCCTCTGGGAAGAGCGCGGCCAGCGTTGCGAGACCTTCTCCCGTGGCATGAAGCAGAAGGCGGCGCTGGCCGGGGCGCTGATCCACGAGCCGCGCATGCTGATGCTGGACGAGCCGCTCACCGGTCTCGACGCCGCCGTCTCCCGGCAGGTCAAGGACCTGCTGCAGGAGCGCGTGCGGGGCGGCGCCACCGTCATCCTGACCACCCATATCCTCGAGGTCGCCGAGCGGATGGCCGACCGCATCGGCATCATCCAGAACGGCAAGCTGCTGGCCGAAGGCACCCTCAGCGAGCTGCGCGAGCGGGCCGGCGAGCGCGAAGGCACGCTGGAAGACGTGTTCCTGGAGCTGACCGGCGAGCTGGCCGGCGCGGCGGGGGTGGCCGCGGCGTGATCGGCCGGCCGGGAACTACCGTCTGGCTGCTCAGCCACGAGATCCGCCTCGCCTGGCGCGGCCTGGTCGGCGGCAAGCGCGGCGGCCGGCGGATGGTCGCCTTCGCCATCCTGGGACTGGTGGCGCTGGCCGGCGGCATGGGCATCGCCTGGGCGCTCAGGGACTTCGAGCCGCCGGTCAACGCCGTCTCAATCCTGATGGCCGACGTGATCGCTGTGCTGATCTTCACCCTGATGCTGTCGCAGACCCTCGCGTCCGGCATCGAGGCGCTCTACACCCGCGGCGACCTCGACCTGCTGTTCTCCTCGCCCCTCGACCCGCGCAAGACCCTGACCGTGCGCTTCCTGGCCCTGGCCGGCAGCGCCTTCGCAGCCTTTGCGCTGATCGTCTCGCCGTTCCTCGCCGCGGCGGCGGTGTTCGGACACTGGCGATGGCTGGCGGTGTTTCCGGTTCTGGGAGCGCTGGCGCTGGCCGCCAGCGCCACGGGTCTCGCCCTCGCCGTCGGCCTCTTCGCGCTGATCGGACCCCGCCGCACCCGCACCGTCGCCCAGGTGCTGGCGGCGCTGATCGGGGCGATGTTCTTCATGGTCAGCCAGGCCCGCAACCTGATCGGCGGGCGCGCCTCGACCACCCTGTTCACCCAGGTCGCCGGCGCGGCCAACGACCCGCATCTACGGCTGCCGGCCATCGCTGGTTGGCCGCTCAGGGCCATGCTGGGCGAGCCCGGACCGCTGGCGCTGGTGGTGGCCGCGGGGGTCGCGGTGTTCTTCCTGATCAGCACCTGGCTCTCGCGCCGCTTCGCCGCCGACGCGGCCGCCGCCCAGGGCGCGGACCTCGGCGGGGCCAAAGCCAAGCCGGGCGCCAATGCGGTGTTCGCCGGCGGCCCGTTCGCGGCCACCTTCATCAAGGAGGTGCGCCTGCTGCGGCGCGACTGGGCGCTGCTCTCCCAGGTGCTGCTGCGGGTGCTCTACCTGATCCCCGCCGCCTTCGTGCTGCTGCGCAACGCCGGCAGCCACGCCAGCTTTCTGCTCCCGGGCGGGGCGGCGGCGCTGGCTTTCCTGGCCGGACAGGTGGCCGGCTCGCTCACCTGGGTCACCGTCTCGGCCGAGGACGCGCCCGAACTGATCGCCAGTAGCCCGGCGCCGATCCGCATCGTCCGCCGGGCCAAGCTGGCCGCCGGCATGACACCGCTGGCGGTGATCCTCGTGCTGCCGTTGGTGGCGCTGATCGTCATCGCGCCGTTGACCGGCGTCGCCGCGACCCTCGGCGCCGCCGCCTCGGCCGGCGCGGCAGGCCTGATCAACCTCTGGCACCAGCGGCCGGGCAAGCGCTCGGAATTCCGCACCCGCCGCTCCGGCTCGATCCTGATCGGCTGGGCGCAGCTGGTGGTGACGCTGATGATCGGCGGCGCGACGGCGCTGGTCGCGATCGCCTCGCCCTTCGCGTTGATCCCCGCCGTGCTCGCCGGCGTGGCGCTGCTGCTGATGCGCCGCAGCGACGCCCAGATCGCCGAAGCCCTGGCGGCGGAGAGCTGAATGCCCGAGCCCACCGCCATCCTCTCCGTCGAGCATCTGGCCAAGTCCTACGGCGCGCTGAAGGCCGTCGACGACATCAGCTTCCAAGTGGCGCCCGGGGAGATCGTCGGGCTGGTGGGGCCGAACGGGGCCGGCAAGACCACCACCATCAACATGATCCTGGGCGTGCTGCAGCCCAGCGCCGGCCGGATCGAGATCGAGGGGATCGACCTGGCCGCCGAGCGCAGCCGCGCCCTCTCACGGACCAATTTCACCGCCGTCTACGCGCCCCTGCCCGGCAATCTCACCGTCGAGCAGAACCTGCGGGTGTTCGGGCTGATCTATGCGGTCGAGGGGCTGTCGGAGCGCATCGAGACGCTGCTCGAGGCCTATGATCTGGTCCGCTACCGCAAGACCAAGGCCGGCGTGCTGTCCTCCGGCGAGCAGACCCGGCTCGGCCTCGCCAAGGCGATGCTGAACAAGCCGCGGCTACTGCTGCTGGACGAGCCCACCGCCTCGATCGATCCCTCCAGCGCCCGCGATATCCGCGCCGGCATCGAGGATATGGTCGCCGCCGGCCACTGCGGCGTGCTGTGGACCAGCCACAACATGTACGAGGTGCAGGCGGTCTGCGACCGGGTGATGTTCATGTCCCGCGGCCGCATCCTGCTGGAAGGCGACCCGAAGACGCTGCCGGAGGCGCACGGCGCGGCCAGCCTCGACGACCTGTTCGTCACCGTCGCCCACGAGGCGCTGCGCCAGGAGGCGGCCACATGAACCCCTCCCGGGTCTGGGCGGTCGTGCTGCGCCAGCTCTATCTCTATCGCGGCAGCCCCCAGCGGGTGTTCCCGATGTTCGTCTGGGTGGCGGTCGACATCCTGCTTTGGGGCTTCATCACCCGCTATCTGAACCAGGTCTCCCACTCGGGCTTCAACTTCGTGCCGGCGCTGCTGGGCGCGGTGCTGCTGTGGGATTTCCTTACCCGGGTGATGCAAGGGGTCACCACCGCCTTCTTCGAGGATGTCTGGTCGCGCAACTTCCTCAACATCTTCGCCACGCCCATGCGCACCTCCGAGTATCTCGCCGGCCTGGTGATCGTCGGCGTCGCCAGCAGCATAATCGGCCTGATCGTCATGCTGGTGCTGGCCCGCTTCGCCTTCGGCCTGTCGTTCCTCAGCTACGGCCTGGCGCTGGCGCCCTATCTGATGGTGCTGTTCCTGACCGGCATCGCCCTGGGCATCGTCGGCGCGGCCACGGTGCTGCGGCTGGGACCGGCGTCGGAATGGCTGATCTGGCCGATTCCCACCCTGCTCTCGCCCTTCGCCGGGGTGTTCTATCCGATCTCGGTGCTGCCCGGCTGGATGCAGGCGATCTCCCGCGGGCTGCCGCCGTCCTATGTGTTCGACGGGATGCGGGCCATCGTCGCCGGCCAGCCCGCGCCCTGGGACCCCCTGATGATCGGCGGCGGTCTCGCCGTGCTCTATCTGATCCTCGCCTGCCTCTACTTCACCAGCGTCTATCGCTACGCCATCCGCACCGGCTTGATCGCCCGCTACAGCGCCGAGAGTGTCAGCTAAGTCTCAGCTGACGGGCGGTTCCGGCGGCTTGCTGATGCCGCCCGGGGCCATCCAGGTGAGCAGGTCCCAGGCGTTGCGGATGCCGACCAGTAGCAGCACCAGCAGCAGCGCCGCCGTCGCGTCGGTAGCCCAGGCCGCGCCGACGGCGGCCGCGGCGGCGATCGCCCCCAACGCCACATAGATTACCGCCGGCGCTACGCCGTAGAACCAGACATCGCTCCAGTGGGGCGGTGAGTTGGCGTCCTTGGCCAGGGCCGGGATGCCGAGGCAGGTTCGGATCGCGTTGCCGAGGCCGACCAGCGCTCCGATCCCCAGCACCAGCGACGTCCTGAAGGCGTCGAGGCCCGGCGCCAGCGAGATGGCGCTCACCGTCATCACCACCGCGAAGTGCACCGCCAGCGGGGTCATGTAGATGCTGGACGCGCGCAGAGCCTGGGCGCGGTCGAACCCCTGGGTCAGGGTCACCACCACGAACAGCAGCCCGATCAGCGACGCCGCCGCCGATCCCAGCATGAAGAAGTAGTTGTCCCAGCCGTGAAACATCGCCGCCCCCGCGTTCGGGTTTCGGGGATAGCGCTCTCGCGGCGCGGGCGGAAGACCCTCGAGGCTACCCCGCCAGCGCCCAGGCCCGCTTCAGATCCTCGACGATGGCCGCGAAGGTCCGCTCGCGCGCCGCCTCGTCCGGCGCCCGCAGCACGAAGGACGGGTGATAGGTGACCACGCCGCGAGCGCCGCCCGGCAGCGGCAGGGCCTGGCCGCGGTTGGCCCCGATCGCGGTGGGCTTGCCGAACACCGCCAGCGCCGCCGCCCCGCCCATGGCGACGATCACCCCCGGCCGCACCAGCCGCCGCTCGGCGTCCAGCCACCAGCGGCACGCGCTGACCTCGCCCGCGTCCGGGGTCTCGTGCAGCCGCCGCTTGCCGCGCAGCTCGTGCTTGAAGTGCTTCACCGCATTGGTGACGAAGAGCTTGTCCCGAGGCGCGCCGGCCGCTTCCAGCGCCCGGTCCAACACCTGGCCGGAGGGACCGACGAACGGCGCGCCCGCCAGATCTTCCTGGTCGCCAGGCTGCTCGCCGACCAGCATCAGCCGCGCCCGTGCCGGGCCCTCGCCGGCCACGCCCTGTGTAGCATCCCGCCAGAGTGCGCACCGCCGGCACAGCTCGACCCCCGCCGCCACCTCACCCAGCGATCCCGGCGGATCGCCGTTCCACGATCCGTCTCGGCTGGCCCGCTGGGCGGCGCGAAGCTCCCGGTCGGAAATCGGCGGCGGTCGGTTCATGATCGCCTCGAGTCGATCGCAAAAGTCGCCACGAGGAACGACGTTGTTCCTCATTTGTTCCGACCTTCATCGAAAACCTGACGCGAAACAACCCTTGGCATAATCTCGCTCTTCATTCGTTGCCTTGCGGGCGTGGGCGCGGACCAGAAACCTCTTGCTGGTCGTCCTGCTGCACGCCCTCACCGACGTGCTGCCGTCTATTCCGGAATTCGCCGACCGCTGGCTCTAGCCCGCGCCGATCTCTCACCCATGGTCGAGAAGGTGGGTCGACTCTCCTCTGGCGATAGCGCAGGCTCATGTTTGACTGATTTGTCCAGCGGCCAAAGGGGGCATACATCGGCGACGGCAGCGACGCGTTCGTGCGGCGGCAGAACATCGAGAAATTCAACAAGCAACTCGGCGAAGTGACCGACGGGGCGCGCCGGCGGATGCTGCTTGCGCTGCTGGCGGCGGAGATCGCAAAGCCCGTGGAACCGGGAAAACCGCACCACCCTGGCTGACAGACCCGCCGAGGCGGGAACCGCTTCCCATGGCAACGGTTTCGTCACCATGACCCGCCTGACGATCCGCCATGAAACGCAATACCGATATGCCGCGCCCGTGACCTTCGGCGCGCACCGGCTGCTGCTGCGTCCTCGGGACAGCCATTCGCTGCGGGTGCTGGCCGCCGACCTGACCCTGTCGCCGCCGGGCGAGACGCGCTGGGCCTATGACGCCCTCGGCAACTGCGTTTGCCGGTTCACCCCCGCCGGGCCGGCCGACCACCTGACCATCGTCAGCCACATCGACATCGAGCGCTTCCCGGCGCCGCTGGCGCCGATCCGCATCGAGGACCCGCAGACCGTGCTGCCGGTGGTCTACGATCCCGCCGACCGGGTGGTGCTGGCGCCGTTCATGAGCCCGGCCACCGCCGACGACGGCGGCGAACTGGCCGCCTGGGTGCGCTCGCAACTTGGCCAGGCAGACGAGCCGGCGCTGGATTTCCTGCTGCGCATGACGCTGGCGATCCGCGACCAACTGACCTACGCCGAGCGCTATGCCGAGGGCGTGCTGACCCCCGCCGAAACCCTGCGGGGCGGCGGCGGCGCCTGCCGCGACTTCGCCTGGCTGATGGTCGAGGCGCTGCGGCGGCTGGGCTACGCTTCCCGCTTCGTCACCGGTTATCTCTATGCCCCGGCCAACGCCGGCGTGCGTGGCGCGGGCGCCACCCACGCCTGGGCGCAGGTGTTCCTGCCAGACCTAGGCTGGCTGGAGTTCGATCCCACCAACGGCCTGGCCGAATCCGAGGATTTGATCACGGTCGCCGTCGCCCGCACCCCGGAGGAAGCCGCCCCGATCAGCGGCACGGTCGCCGGCAACCTGGCGGGATCGAGCCTCACCGTGGATGTCGACGTGCGTGCGGCGGCGCCGCTGCCGACGCCGGCGTAGACGCGCTCAGCCGGCGACCGGCCTCGGCAGGGCCAGATAGACACTGTCGACCCATTCATCGCCGATCTTCGCCGTGCGTTCGGCCCTGCGAACCACCGTGAAGCCGAGGCGTTCGAGCAGCGACAGCGAGGCGTCGTTTCGTGGGTCGACGTCGGCTTCGATCGCCGGGATCGGGAAACGCTCGAACAGTCGCGGAATGATCGCGCTCAGCGCCTCGAAGGCGAAGCCCTGGCCCCAGAAATCGGGATGCAGGATGTAGCCGATCTCCGGTAGCCGCCAGCACCCGGCCTTGCCGATCACCCGGCCCTGGAGCTCGATGACGAAGTCGTCGCTGTCGTCCGGCGAGGCCGCGATCATCCGCTCCAGCCAGGCGCGGCTCTCGGCCAGATCCGCGTGGGCCGGCGTCGACCAGTAGCGCATCGCCGCCGGGTCGCTGAAGATGGCGTGGATGGCCTCCAGGTCCTCCGGCCGGGCCCGGCGCAGCGTCAGCCGTTCGGTGATGATCTTGTCCATCAGCGGCTCACCGGCGGCGCGCCGGATGGCAACGGCGCCTTCGGATCGCGAATGAAGGCGGCGATATCGGCCCAGACCAGCGGGCCCTCGGTGTCCCGGGTGAGCAGGTGCCAGCCGTGGGCGTAATAGGCGGTGCGATCGCCGGCGGGCAGCCGCAGCGCCGCGTCCACCGCCGGCTTGTGCGGGATGATCTGGTCGTGCGCGCCCATCAGATAGAGGGTCGGCGCGCTTAGGCGGCCGACGTCGTCGTAGCCGTGCTGCATGGTGGTCACCAGGCCGTAGAGCGTGTCCGGCCTTGCGCCCCAAACCATCAGCGGATCGCGGCCCATGGCGATCTCTTCGGCGTGGTTGTCGGTGGCCCAGATGTGGTCGGTGACGAAGCGTGGGGGATTGAGCGTCTGGCTCGGGGTGACGTGGGCCGCGGTCCACAGCGCCACCTTGTAGGCCAGCGGCTGGCTGGACCAGCCCCACACCGCGGGCGCCAGCAGCACCAGCCGGTCGGCGGTCGGCGGCCGGTCGGAGGCAAAGGCTTCGATCGCCACCGCCCCGCCCAGGCTCTCGCCGGCGACCACCAGGACCGCGTGCGGATAGCGGGCGCGGACCAGGGCGCAGACCGTGCGCAGATCCTCGGTCATCAGCGTGTCGCCGGCCCAGATCCCTCGTCCCGGCGAGCGGCCGAAGCCGCGCTGGTCGTAGGCGTAGGTGGCGATCCCCTGGCTAGCCCACCAGGGCGCGGCGAGGTGGAAGGCGTTGCCGTAGTCGTTCATCCCGTGCACGCCGACGATCACCGCCCAGGGATTATCGCCGGCCACGTCCCAGTGGCTGAGCCCCAGTCGGGCGCCGTCGAAGCTGACCACGTCATGGTCCTCCAGCCGGGGGCCGGAGAAGCCGACGTCCGGCGTCAGCGCCTGCTGCGCCATCGGCGCGCAGGCGCCGAGGGCCAGCAGCATGATCAGGGCGACGAGACGCTTCATCCGCCGACGACTAGGCCGATCCGTTGGCGCAGGTAAGGCGCCACGTCGGCCTCGAACCAGGGATGCCGCTTCAGCCAGCCGGTGTTGCGCCAGGAGGGGTGCGGCATCGGCAGGAATGTCGGCAGATACTCCTGCCAGGCCCGCACCGTCTCGGTCATCGAGCGCTTCGCCCGGCCGCCGAGCGCCCAGGCCTGGGCGTAGCCGCCAAGGAGCAGGGTCAGTTCAACCTTGGGCAACTCGGCCAGCAGCTTCGGCCGCCACAAGCTCGCGCAGCGGGCCGGCGGCGGATAGTCGCCCCCCTTTGGATCGGTGCCCGGAAAGCAGAAGGCCATCGCCGCCACGCCGATCGCCGGATGGCCGTAGAAAGTCTCGCGGTCCAGCCCCATCCAGGCGCGCAGACGATCGCCGGACGGATCGTCGAACGGCAGGCCACTCTCGTGCACCCGCCGCCCAGGCGCCTGACCGCAGATCAGCACCCGGGTCTCAGGCCCGACCCGCACCACCGGCCGGGGCTCATGCGGAAGTTCGGCGGCGCAGGCGCGGCAGGCGCGGATGTCGGCGAGGACGGCGTCGAGGCTCACACGTCGCTCTTAGCGGACGTGGATGTGTCCCGTCATGCCCTGGATCGCATGGCCAGGCAGATCGCAGTCGAACAGGAATTCGCCGGTGCGGGTGAACCGCCAAACCAGGATCTTGGTCTGGCCCGGCGCCAGGTCCAGGGCATTGGCCTCCGCCATGGCCATGTTCGGCATCGCCGCCATCTCCTGCATGTGCCGGGCCTGGAAAGCCTGGTCGCCGATGACGAACTCGTGCCGGCTCCTGCCGCGGTTGGTGACCACGAACCGGATGGTCTCGCCCTTGGCGACGACGAGGTCATTCGGGGTGAATTTCATCTCGGTGGCGGCAATCGCGACGGTCCGCCCCGGCGCGCGCCCCGGTTCTCCGAAGGCGACCCACTCCGCCTGGCTGGAGGCATGAGCCGCGGGCGTTTCGGCGATGGCCCCGACGAGGGCGCTCGCCAGCGTCAGCAGCAAGCCGATCTTGGCCTTCGACGCCATTCGATCCATTTCCCGCGCCCCCCGCTGCGACCGCTAGGCCAGACTAGCGCGGGTCGGACGGTTCGTAACCCGCCGCGGCGTCAGAAGGATTTGGTCATCCCGACGAAGAACCCGCGGCGAGGCCCGTACTGCGGCGCGAACACGCCGACGCCGGACCCGTTGCGGATCTGGTAGACCGCGTCGAACAGGTTGATCACGTCCAGGCGCACCTCCAGCGGCGCGCCACCGACATCCTCGAACTTATGGGACAGCGACAGGTTCACCTGCACATAACCGGGCAGCTCCTCGCCGTTCGGGATCGCGCTCAGCACCGAGCCATCGGGATAAGTGACCGGCGTCGCCAGCGGCAGGTCGGCCCTGAGGCCACTGCCGTAGATCAGATCGCCGCCGAACCGGGTTCCGCGCCACAGATAGGACGCGCCGGCCGACACGGCATAGGTCTCGTCATGGTCGAGGGCGATGTAGTGGGTGGCCACATAGTCGAGCGCCGCCTGCGGGAAGCTGAACTGGCTGGAGATCCAGCCGAGCCCCTGGGCGGTCGAATGGGAGAAGTTGGCGTAGGCGGTGAAATGGCCCTGAGTGTAGGAGGCGGTGACCTCCTCGCCGAATTGCCGGCCCTTGGCGTAGTTGAACGGGGTCAGGATGATCGGCGCGCCGAACTGACCCTCGTCGATCAGGTCGGTGGAAAGCTTGTAGTAGCCGTCCACCGTCAGGGTCAGGTGCGAGCCGATCTTCTGCTCGGCGCCGACGTCGTAGTAGTTGGCGCGCTCGGCCGAGGGCGTGGCGTCCTTGGTCACCAGCGGGCAGGCGGTCGTGGCGACCAGGGCGCCGCAGGCGGCGACCACCGGGCTGCCGGTCGAGGTGACCAGCGGCGTGCCGGTGGGCTGGGTGAACTTGGAGATCGACTCCGAAGCGACCAGCTCGAACGGCGGCGGCGTGAAGTAGCGCGCGTAGCCGGCGTGGATGGTGGTCGTTGAGGTCGGCGTCCAGACCACGTTGATCCGTGGGCTGAGCTGGTTCTCGTCGGTGAAGCCGTCGAACTGGTCGAACCGCAGGCCGTAGTTCAGGGTGACGTTGGGGGCGAGCTTCCACTCGTCCTGCAGATAGACGCTGTAGGTCTCGGCGGTCTTGGCGCTGCTGTCGGCGACCGTGAACGGCTGGGTGCTGGTCTGTCCGCCATAGCCCGGGCTGGTCGGGTCGTTGTCGATCAGCAGCACCTGCGAACTGGTCTGGCTCCCCGCCCGGTCGACCTCGACGATCACCCCGCCGCGCAGGGTGTGAGCGTCATCGAGCTTGTAGGAGCCCTCCGCCTGCAGCCCGCCGGCGACGTCGCTCTTCTGCGCCGTCTGGCTGATCCCGTCATAGAGTAGGTCGCCAACCGGGTCGGGGGTAAACTTCAAGGTCGAGTAACGGGCGAACAGCGACAGCTGGCCGGTGAACCGGTCGGTGGTGTGCAGGTAGCTGACCACGCCGTACTGGGTGGTCTCGCTCTGGTTCTCGTTGAGGTCCTGGCTCGGATAGTCGCTCTGACCGTTGACGTTCAGCCCGAGACCGCCGTTCACCTCGCCCGCGACATCGGGAATCTGGAAGCGGTCGTCGGAGGCGCCGAGGATCAGCGAGATGCGGCTGTCGGGATCCAGGATGCGCTCCAGATAGGCGAAGCCCTGGTACTGCTGGGTGTGATCGTGGATCGGATCGGAGCTGCCGTCCGGGGATTCGATCCCCAGGTCGTTCTGCTGATAGCTGCCCGAAACGAAGAAATTGGTCGCCCCGGAGCCGCCCTGGAACTCAAAGCTCGGCTCGAAGTCGCCGTGGCTGCCGCCGTAGAGCGAGACCGCGCCCTCGTTCTGGTAGACGCCGCTCTTGGTGGTGATGTCGACGATGCCGGCGGTCCTCAGGCCGTATTCGGCCGGCAGCGCGCCGGTGATCAACTCGACCTTGTCGGCGATCCGCGGACTCAGCGCCTGGCTGAAGACGCTTAGGCCCTCCGGCAGGATGACCCCGTTCAGGCGAAACTGCAGCCCGTTGTGCTCGCCGCGGATGTGCAGCTGACCGAAGGAATCCTGCACCACGCCCGGCGCCTGCAGCACCACCTGATTGAGGCTGGTGTTTTCGCCGCTGGGCAAGGTGTCGATGGCCTGGGCGTTGAAGGTGTAGGTCGAGGCGCCGACCTGCGGCTGGATGGTGGCGCGGGCCACATCCAGCTTCGCCGCGGTGACGACGATCTCGGCCGTACTCTGGTCGGCGCTCGCTGGGCCGGCGGTCGAGGCCGCCGGCGCCGAAGCGTCCGCCGGGTCGGCGGCGAAGGCCAGGCCCGGCAGCGTGAGGGCCAGGGCGGCCGGAGCGGCGGACAACAGTAAGCTCCGCAGGGGTCGGCGCGTCATCAAAGTCCCTTCGCAGTCGCGGTAAGTGCATGACAAGACGCGGCGACAAAGCCCATGGAGCGGATTCCCAACGTCCTCGGGAAAACTTCCCGATTTCGTTTTCTGCTTGGCCGGCGTTGTCGGCGGGTACAGGAAAGCCGCCATGTCGCTGCGGTTCCGCATCGTCGCCGCCATCGCTCTGGTGCTGGTTCTGGGCTCTTGCCTCGGCCTGGCCCTGGCCGGCTGGCATGCGCGCCAGTGGCTGCGCGAGGAGCTGGTCAGCGCTCAAGGCAGCGGCGCGCTGGAGGTCAGCCGCGCCTACGCCGACCTGAAGCATTCGGACCAGCCGGCTCAGGACCTGAAGGACCTGATCGCCACCTTCGATGGCAACCGCCATCTCCAGGCCGTACTGATCGGACCGGACGGGCGGGTGATCGCCGCTTCCACACCGACCCCGGCGACGCCGCCCCCCGGCTGGTTCGCCGCCCTGCTACGCGAGGCGATCACCCCGGAACGACTGATCGCGCCGACCGCCGGCGGCCCGACGGTGGAACTGCGACCCGTCTACGCAAACGACATGGCGGCGGTCTGGGCCGAGTTCCTCGACCTTGATCTGGTGCTGGCGATCACCAGCCTGGGCGGCGCGGCGCTGGTCTGGGTGGTGCTGGGCCGATCGCTGAGGCCACTGCAGGCGGTGGGCGAGGTGCTGCCCCGGATCGGCGCCGGCGACTACGCCGCCCAGGCCCCCGAACGCGGTCCGCCGGAGCTGGTCCGCCTGGGCCGCGGGGTCAACGAGATGGCCCGCCGCCTCGGCGCCATGCGGGCGCACAATCGCGCCCTGGAAGAGCAGATTCTGACCCTGCAGGACGAGGAGCGCGCCGACATCGCCCGCGACCTGCACGACGAGATCGGCCCCCACCTGTTCGCCGCCAATGTCGACGCCACCATGGTGGCCAGCCTGATCGCTTCGGGCCGCGGCGAGGCGGCGATGACCCAGGTGCGCTCGATCCAGGCGGCCATCGCCCACATGCAGCGGCTGGTCCGCGATATCCTCGGGCGCCTCAGGCCCACTCGCTTGGTGGAACTGGGTCTTTCCGCCGCCGTACTCGACCTCATCGAGTTCTGGCGCGCGCGACGCCCGGAACTGGTCTTCGAGACCCGCCTCCCCGACGACGAAGGCGGCCTTTCCGAAGCCGTGCAGGAGACTGTCTACCGCCTGGTGCAGGAGAGCCTCAGCAACGCCGTCCGACACGGCGCGCCGAAGACGGTCTCGGTGAGCCTCGAGCGCGGCGCCAAGGCCCTCAAGGTCGAGGTGCTGAACGACGGCGCGCCGGCCGCGCCCGCCGCGCCGGGCTTCGGCCTTACCGGCATGGCCGAGCGGGTGGCCTCGGTCGGCGGGACGCTGGAGGCAGGACCGGCGGAGGGCGGCGGCTGGCGGGTTGCGGCGATGCTGCCGCTGGCGGCGCAAGCACGGGAAGAAGCCGCGTGAGGATCCTGATCGTCGATGATCACGCCATCGTCCGCGACGGCCTGGCGCGGCTGCTGGCCTCCGACGGCGACCACCAGCTCAGCCAGGCGGCCAGCGGCCGCGAAGCGCTGATCCAGGCCCGCTCGCAGCGCCCCGAGCTGATCGTGCTCGACCTCAACCTGCCGGGTCTGGGCGGGCTGGAGCTGCTGCGGCGGCTGATCCAGGCGGGCGCGGCGAAGATCCTGATCCTCTCCATGCACGCCGAGCCGCTCTACGCCCGCCGCGCCCTGGAGGCCGGCGCGCAGGGCTATGTGAGCAAGAACGCCGCCCCGGACGAGCTGCTGGCGGCGGTGCGCAAGGTGGCCGCCGGCGGGCGCTATGTGGAAGCCGAAATCGCCCAGGAACTGGCCCTGGGCGCCGGGGCCGAGACCCTGGATGCGCTGAGCCCCCGCGAACTGGAGATCATGCGCCTTTTGGCCGGAGGCTCGAGCCTG
>Ga0302279_10005658_pt1 | contig 13803 bp, 8 predicted proteins | sample III_Bog_N3_3_FD_194541 | JGI IMG/M metagenome (GOLD analysis project Ga0302279, IMG submission 194541) | Peat permafrost microbial communities from Stordalen Mire near Abisko, Sweden - III_Bog_N3_3 | ecosystem: Environmental > Terrestrial > Soil > Wetlands > Peat | place: Sweden: Abisko...
GGGAATCCTGGGTCGATGTCGGGCTTGACACAAAGGCCCTGCTCACACCGGAGGCGCTGGAGAGCGCGTTGGTGGCGCTGAAGGGGCAGAAGCCGCTTGGCTGGCTGGCCGGCCGCCGGTCTGTTTGGGTGCTGGGTGAGGGCTCGTCGCCGGAGGGCTGGCAGGTCACGCTGGCCCGGCTGATTGGCACCGATGGCCGCTCGATCCGCACGGTGCGGTTGCCGCTGACCGTGCCCGCCGCGTCGGTTTCCGAACTGGAACGCGTCTCCGGATAACTGGTCCGCTTGGCGGGCGGAACGATCTGGGCTTCCCGGTTCGCGAGCGGCGCACACAGCTCGCGGGCCGGGCCCCAAGCGGCCAAGTCGAGTCGGCGCGCCCGCCGGGGCTTCGCCGGGCATACGAGTGCCCTTGCGTCGTCCCTCTGTTTCACCCCGCTGGGCCCTCGATCAGCCAGCGCGCCCGGAGGCCGGCACCATATAAGTCCTCGCACTGGCATGGCGACGGTAGCGCACCCTTGAGATGAGAGTAGGCCGATGGCAGTTTTGAAGCCCTTTCAGGATGACGGCACGTCAATCGGCATCGGCGGTTTCACTATCGAGAATGGCACCGACCGAATCGCGGTCTACGGCCAGACCGATATCACGCGTGACCAGGCTGGACTCAGGGTCGCGCGCGAGCGTTTGGACGCGGCAGATGATTGGTCGTTTCTCGGTTCCTATTTTGGCCACGTTCCATGTCCTCGCTTACGTTGGCACGGTGTTCATTCCGGGGGGTGATCATCGGAATTCCTCGGCGACTGCCGCGGCCATGGTGCACGCTCGGAGCTCCGCGCCCGACGCTGCAATCGCGTGCGCCCGGCCGCAGATGCTGAACCCCGTTGCGACTCGGGCCGGACAGAGCAAACTGACCGATCTTCGGGAGCCAGCCAGGTCATGAGCGAGAGAGCGTCCGGGCCATTCAACGAGGTCTTTGTTTGCGGGTTCGATAAGGGCCACCAACCTGTTCTGCGGACCCTGACGCAGATGACACCGGCCGAGGTCATGGAAGCGTTCCGGGTGAACGATGGCGTGGCGGACACGCTGCTTGTCGGAGAGGACACGCCGGAGCGGCAGCGCAAAGCCGCTGTGGCGCACGACCGGAACTTGCGGCTGCTCACTTTGGTCACCGATGCCATGCCCGAATGGACAGACGATTCGCCGTTGACGCTGCCCGAGGCTCTGCACCGCTTCTGGCCGTTTGCCAGATGAGCTCCTGCGTTTGCGTCCGGCCGTGAAGCTTGAGCTCATCCACATCATCTCCCAATGACCAGATGACGCTGCGCGTCCCGATCCCGTACGCGCCGGGCGCTGGGCTGCGCAAGATCGCAATCCGAAAGCTGTGCGTCAACGCTGACCTACAGCGCCACGTTTGATCGAGGCAGCCGTTTCCGTAGGGCCGGAGAATGACGGAGCGGTCTCGGCGACGTCGTCCTGCGTTGGTACCGCAGGTTTGCCGCCGAGCCCAGGCGCGGGCCGCGGCGTGCGCAACCGGTTCTTTTGCTCTGGCCCAACCAACGTTGCAGTGTGGCTGGCCCAGCTGGACGTTGGCTGAGACGATCTGCGCCCCATCCCGTTGCATTCCGATCCGGAACGTTGTTGAAACCGAAGGCAGGCGGTCAGTTCATATCGGCCGCGCAGGCGCATGCGCAAGGCCGGGGAAGACAGGAAGGGACGCCGGCGCTAGGTCGGAAACCGCGCGTGGCCAGCCGTCGTCGGCCTTGCCCGACTCGGGGACGGTGTGATTCGCTGCAGGTTCGATGCCATTTTGCGTGAGGATTCGCGCTTAACCGAACGGGGCTTGCGGCAGGGGAGATATCCAGAGCGTCCGCTTCTGGAGGTGCGTCTCTGCGTCTCATCACCCGGAATGAAACCAGCCGTCGTTCGCGGCGGCATCGTGAGGTTGTGTGCGCCAGACAATCGTCATCCACTCCCGGCTCGCCTGGCGCCATGCGCGCACCGGCGCGGCGGAGGGCCAGCAGCACGGGCTTCAGGCGCTGACCATTGAGACGCTCGCCTCACGTCTGGCTGGAGGCTTCCTGCAGCCCATCGATTCCGAGTCGTTAAAGGAGTCGATATCAAAGGCAATCGAGTCCGACCTTGGGGAACTGAACCGAATCAAAAATCTGCCGGGCTTTTCGAGGGCCGCCGCCAGGTCCCTGTCGAAAGCCTGGAGTGCCGGCCTCAATTTGCCTGAGCTGCTGGCGGACGCCTCCCGCGAGGCAGCGCCACGTCTTGCCGCCATCCTCCAACTCGAAACCGCCCTGCTGCGGCATCTGCCGCCTTCGATGCTGCGGCCGGCCGATCTCGTGGCGATTGCCCTGACGCGCATCGTGCATGCGCGGACCCTGTTCGGGACGGTCGAAATCCGCGGCAGCACGGAAATGGCCCCGGTCTGGCGGCGCCTGGCCGGTGCCCTCGCCGGGGCAACCGACGTGCGCTGGGCCGCCGGCCCCCGCCATGTGCCGGACTGGGTCCGGGATCTGGGAATCGCTGTCCTCGCGGCTCCGGCGGAAACACCGGACATTGCCAGGGAGTGCTGTGCCAGCCCGAGGCACGAAGCGCTCGAGGCACTCCGCTGGGCACGCGAGCTGATCGCCAGCGGACGGGCGAGGCCCGGGGACATCGCGATCGCCGCGGCATCGCCTGAGGAATGGGACGACCATTTCCTGGCGCTCAGCAGCATGGCGGGCCTCGACGTCCACTTCGTTCATGGACGCAAGGTCCTGACCACGGCGGACGGGCAGCTCTGTGCCGCGCTCGCCGAGGTGCTGCTCCGCGGCCCCAGCCAGAGCCGCATGGTCCGGCTGGTCAGCCTGCTGCGCAGCCACCGGCAGGCTTTTTCCGTGGTTCCCGCCGGCTGGCAGCGTCAGCTTCCCCCCGACGCGCCGCTGCTGGATCTGGCCCGCTGGCGCCAGTTCCTTGCGCAGCTCACGGGCGGTTATGCCGCCCCGCTGCAGGCGCTTCTGGACAGTCTGGCCCTTGGGCTCCGCGATGCCGCCAGGATCGGCGACGAGGTGCTGGAAGGGCTCAGTCTTGCGATCTGGCAAAAGGCCCTGACCGAGGGCCCCGCCGAAGCTCTCGACGTCACGCTGGCAACCCTCCGGCTGTCTGATGACGTGCCGCCGGAGGCGGCCATTGTCTGGACCCCGGCTTCGGCACTGGCATCCGCGCCGCGGCCGGTTGTCCGGCTGGTCGGCCTCACCTCGAGCGCCTGGCCGCGGCGGCCGGGCGAAGACCCGCTTCTGCCCGATCATGTCGTTCCGGCCGCCAGCCTGGATCCGTTGCCGGTGCATGAGGCGGACCGGCGGGATTTCGAGACGATCCTCCGGACCGCCGCGCGGCAGGTTGTCTGCTCGCGGGCACGGCGGGATGCCGGGGGCCGCATGAGCGGTGTGTCACCGCTCTACGCCGCGATGTCCGGGCCGGAACACTACCGCCAGCGCGCCCGCATCCCCGAGCATGCAGCCGGCTGGTCCGACCGGCTCTTCGCCCGGCCGGCAGAGTTCGAAACCTTGCCCGCCGCCCGGTCCGCCCATGGCTGTTGGACCGACTGGCATACCGAGCGCCAGCTCACCGCCCATGACGGTTTGGTGCGCCCGAACCATCCGCTTGTCCTGGCGGCGCTGCAGCGGCAGCAGTCGGCAACGTCGCTCTCCCGCCTGCTGCGGGACCCGCTCGGCTATCTTTGGCGGTATGGGTTTCGCTGGGAGGAACCGGGCGAGACCGAAGAGCCCCTTCAGCTTGACGCAAATGCGTTTGGCGAGATCCTGCACGGGATTCTGGAAGGTGCCGTCAGCCGCCTTGAGGACTCTCACCCTGGCGGCTTCGCGTCCGCCGGCCATGACGCTCTTGGCACGGCGATCGATACATCCCTGGCCGATGTCGCGGCCGAATGGGAGGACATCAAACCCATACCGCCGCCGGTGATCTGGCGGAGAAAGCTGCGGGATATCCGTGAGCTCGCGTTTGCGGCCCTGGCCTACGCGGAAGAGCCGCTGCCCGGCCAGCGGAGCTGGGCGGAAGTCCCGTTCGGCGGGCACGGCGATGCGGCCGGAGCCCGGCTTCCCTGGCCACCGCTGACCGAAGTCGTGATTCCGGGCACCCAACTCTCGATCCGGGGCAGCATCGACCGCCTCGACATGGCCGGCGATGGCAAGACGGCCCGCGTGACCGACTACAAGTCGGGAAAGCCGCCGAAGAAAGGGATCCAGCTCAAAGGCGGCAGCGAACTCCAGCGCTGCCTCTACGCCTTCGCGGTCAAAGCCCTGATCCCGGGGATCGGCCGCGTCAGCGGGCGCCTGCTGTATCCCAAAGCCGACAGCGATGGCCTCTACGATCTGGCCGATCCGGAAGAGGTGCTGGACCGCATGGCCGGGTTTGCCGGTGCTGCGGTGCGCCTCGCCACGGCCGGCAATCTTCTCCCAGGCATCGGTGCGCAGGATTCCCATAACGACCTCGCCTTCGCGCTGCCGGGAGGCGCCAAGGAAAGCTACTTCGAGCTCAAGGGGCCTTTGGTCAACGAGCGTCTCAGCGACCTTGTGCCCCTCTGGGAGATGGCCTGATGCCCGAAGACGGCCGCTTCCTTTCGCTGCCGGATGTTCCGGCGCGCTGCCGCGCACTGCTCGACCATTCATCGACCCTCCTGGTCGAAGCCGGCGCCGGAAGCGGCAAGACCGCCCTTATGGCGGGCCGGGTCGCGCTGATGCTGGCGCAGGGCATCCGTCCGCGGGACATTGTCGCCATCACCTTCACGGAGGCGGCGGCAGCGGAGCTTCTCGAGCGGATCGAGCGTTTCGTTGCCCAGCTCAACAGCGGCACGGTTTCCCGGGAGCTGTCTCTGGCGCTGCCGGGTGGTCTGTCCCCTGAACAGGCGATCGCGATCGGTGCGGCCGCGGAGGCGCTCGATGAAATCACCTGCACAACCATTCACGGCTTCTGCCAGCAGCTGCTGAAGCCCTATCCGGTCGAGGCCGACCTTGATCCTGGCGCGGCCATCATCGACCCGGCGGCCGCGGCGCTCGCCTATCAGGATCTCCTGAAGGAGTGGCTGTCCGTCCGTTTCGGACGGACCCGTGACGGCGAAGGCCCCGGAAGGATTCCCCCAATCCCGCCGCCGGAGGGCGAGGACCTTTTCGCCGAGCTGCTTGCCGGTGATCCGGACCAGGTGGTCCGCCTGATCACCACGACAGCCGAGTTCCTCCGCAGCAAACGGACCGCGCGGGCACCTGCCGGAACGTTTGACCCCGGCCGTCTCCGGGCGCTGTCGGAAGCGGTCGCCGGGTTTGCCGCCTGGCATGCCGGGTGCGGGATAACGGAGCCGGCAACCGGCGCGGTCATCACCAGTCTGCGGCGATGCCAGGCGCTGGTGGACGAGGCGCTGTCCGCGACTTCGATGACAGGCCGCCACCTGGCGCGTCTGCTGCTCCATGAGCCGCCGGACTGCCGCCACAGCAAGGAGCCACGTTTCAACAAGTGGGGGCATAAGGGGAAATGGCAGAACGCCGCGAAGGATGCCGGCCATGCCAAGGCCCGCGGGGACCAGCTCTCGGCGGCGGCCCAGGATCTTTATGACCGGTGCAGCGAAGCGTACCGGAGCTTCGTGGAGCATATCGCCGCGGTGGCCGCCGACCGCTTTGTCGCCGAGTTCGACGCGCTGCGGACGCTGTACGCCAACTACAAGCGGCAGGCGGCGCTGCTCGATTTCGACGACCTTCTGCACCAGGCGCGCGATCTGCTGGCGCAGAACGGCGTGGTGCGTGATGCGCTCAGCCGGCGCTATCCGCGGATTCTGGTCGACGAGTTTCAGGACACCGATCCGCTGCAGGCGGAGATCCTCTGGCTTCTCTGCGGCGACGGCGGAACCGGCACGCCGTGGATCGGGCGGCCGCTGCGTCCTGGCAGCCTGTTTCTTGTCGGCGATCCCAAGCAGGCGATCTATCGGTTCCGCAACGCGGATGTTGACACCTATCTCCAGGCGAAGGCTGCGATCCTGGCGCGGGAGGCTGACGCCGTTCTGAAAATCACCGCCAATTTCCGCTCGGCGCGTCCGATCATTGAATTCGTCAATGGCCGCTTCGGGACAGTTCTGTCCGAGCAGGAAGGCCAGCCCGGCTTCACCGCCCTTTCCGCGACGCGCCCGGCAGACCCGGAGCGCCCCGCCGTCGCGTGCTTCGACGTCACGGTCGACGACAGCCACAGGAACGGACATGGCGGTCTGCGCAGCGACCTGGTTCGCCGCGAGGAGGCGGGGGCGGTCGCCGGGCTGGCGGCGCAGCTGATCGGCGCCTATCCGGTTTGGGACAGGCATCTCAACGCCATGCGGGCTTGCCGGCCGGGCGACATCGCCCTCCTGGCGCCCACGGGTACCAGCCTGTGGATTTATGAGCGGGCTCTCGACCGGCTCGACATCCCGGTCGCGTCGCAGGCGGGCAAGGGTTTCTTCCGCCGCCAGGAAGTCCAGGAGCTGATCGCCCTGGCGCGCGCCATCGCCGACCGGCGTGACACCCTGGCCCTCGGCGCCTTGCTGCGAGGTCCGCTGGTCGGCCTCACCGAGGAAGAGACCGCCGATATCATTGCGGCTTTACCCGCGACCGGCACGGGCCCTTCGCCGCGCATCCATCTCTGGACGGACCACGCGGCGGTAGGGCACCCCGTTCTCAGCCGCGCCTTGGAGGTGCTCCAGGCTCTGGCCCGCAAGGCGCGCCGCACCACCCCGTATCAGCTGATCGCCGAGGCGGTCGAAGAGCTGAACGTGCGGCCGATCCTCCGTGCGCGGTATAGGCTCGGTGCGGAGCGCGCTCTCGCCAATGTCGAGCTCTTCCTGGAGATGGCACGGCCGTTCGATGGCCGGGGGCTGCCCGCATTCGCCGACGCGATGCGGCGGAACTGGGAGGAGGCGGAGGACCAGGTGGAGGGTCGCCCGGACGCCAAGGAGGAGGCGATCTCAATCGTCACGATCCATTCGTCGAAGGGCCTTGAGTGGCCGGTCGTCATTCCGATCAATTCGCCGACCGAGCTGAGCGAGGAGACCGGATTTCTGCACCGGCGCGCCGATGACACGGTTCACTTCAAACTTCTCGGCCATCCGACGCCCGGCTACGATCAGGTCAGGACCGACGAGGACGAACAGGTTCGGCGCGAGCGCGTGCGCCTCTGGTATGTCGCGACAACCCGCGCATGCGATCTGCTTCTCCTGCCGCGCCAGTCCGAAAGAAACAAAAAGGATTGGATGAGTCTGCTCGACCTTCGGCTGCAGGACCTGCCGCTCTTTGAGCGTCCGGCCGCCACGGCCGCGGCACCCGCCGCGCCCGAGGCGGCACGGAACAGGCAGGACGAAAGGACCTGGCGAAGCGAAGCCGCGACAATAGCCGGCAGCCGCCGGTCGGTCACCTGGCGCAGCCCCAGCCGTCACGAGGAACCCGCGGGGAGCGAAGCCCGCGTGACGGACGCCGCCGTTTTCGCGGATCCGTCGCAGCTTGCCGAACAGCTTCCATCAGCGCCTGACGCGGCAACTCTGTCCCAAGCGGTCCAGGGCGGCCGGGAACGAGGTCTCGTCGTGCACAAGTTGCTGGAGGAAGTGCTGACCGGCGAGACGCCTGACAGCGCCGCGGCCATCGAGACCCGGGCGCGCGCGTTGCTCGCCCAGCTCGCCATGCCTGAAGCGGCTGGGCCGGAACGGGGACCGCACGCGCCGGAACTGGCAGCGGCAGTCATGAGGGCGCTCACCTTACCCGCAGTCGCTGCGCTCCGCCCCCGGCTGCAGCCGGAAATGACGGTGTTCGCTGTCCAGTGCGACGCGAAGCAGACGAACTATGTTGGCGGCGTCGCCGATGCGCTCGCTTATGACGCTTCCGGCTTCGTCGATACCGTCATCGACTGGAAGACCGATGTCGATCCGGGTGCCCGGCAAGTCGATCAGTACCGTGCCCAGCTCAGGGACTACCTCGATGCCACCGGCGCAAAACGGGGCCTGCTGGTTTTCGTTTCGAGCGGACTGGTGCTTGATGTCGAAGGTCGGGCAGCATCCATGGCGGCGTGAGAAACGGCCTGGCTCAATGTGGTTGTTGCGTTCGGGTCGCCGGCCTGGTCTTGTCAGTGGCACGACGGGCAACGTAACCACGGCGTCAGCCGCTTGGCGCGGCTCGGGGACCGGTGCTACGACCCTGAGGCAACGAGCCGTAAACGGGCGCCCGGAGGATGTGGCCCAAAACAACAGCACGGGGCAGAGCCTCTGCGTGAAGGAAAGGGAACTGTATGAACACGACCGATCTGATCGAGCGCGTCGCCACCGAGAACGGCGTGTCCAAGGAACACACCAAGAAGATTCTGGATAGCGTGTTCGCCGCCATCATTGCTGCGGCCAGTGCCGGGGAAGAAGTCGCGCTTGCCGGTTTCGGCCGCTTCAAGGTCAGCGACCGCGCCGAACACCAGGGGCGTAATCCCAGCACCGGCGAGGCTATAACCATCGCCGCATCGAAGAAGCTAACCTTCACCCCGGCGAAGACCATCCGCGATGCCCTCAACGCGGCGACGCCGGACCGGGCCGCCGCCGAGTGAGCGCCGGCGAACTTTGCCAACGAGCCTCCCCGCTAGCGGAATCGCCAACCGACCGCGCTGATCCATAAACGGCGGCACGCTCCGGATTTGGCGACTGCGGCCGCCAGCAGCAGCGGTGGCCGATGTGGTGTCCGGACGATTGTAACGTCCGCGAAGCATACACTGCCAAGGAGGATTTCGGGGGCGGGCAAGGTCCGTGATGGCGAATCGTCGGCACATCGGCTAGCAGTCAGGTCGATACCTCCACGTCGCTCATAAAATCCCATGCAACAATCAATCGCGCTGAGCGTGTCCGAAGCGGCCTGCCTGGAAGCTCTCCGCTCCGGCGCTGGCCGGAAGAAAGTGCTGATTGCCCTGTGCGCGAGCCTGAACCTCGATCAGGCCGGCAAGGCTCTCAGGAAACTTGTTTCGTTAGGTCTCGCCACCACCGACGGCGGCCGAAATTGGAATCTCACCCCCCGTGGGAAGCGGGCGGACATATCTATCGCCCCGCCCCTGCGGACGCGCGGCCAAAAGCCACTCACAGCTGTCGTCCCGGGCAGCTCAGCGGCTCGTTTGTTGGCTTTGCTCGACCGGCCCCGACGCGGAGCGGAATTGCCGGCGCTGCTCAGCTTGACGCGCCAGCGTGTCCACCAACTTGTGGTCGCCCTGTCGGCATTCGGCGTCATACGGTTCGCAAACCCGAATTGTCCGACTTTTGCAATCGCGCGCACGGACGAGTCCGCGGCTTTGCTTCGGCAGGATCAGGAGCGTGTGCTGTCCGCGTTTCCGGAGACCGATGCGACGACTCTCTGGAGGGTTGCGGTTGCGACAAAGATTGATGCCATCAAAGTTACCGCGCTTGTGGAATCCTTGAGCGAGGCGGGTCTCGTCGAGAAGAGCGAAGCCACATACCGCGACGATCTGTATCGCCTGACTGCGGCCGGATCGGGCCACTGGCAGCGGTCCGCGACTGCGCGCCGCGCTGACATCCCGACGCCACCGTTTCGGTCTGAACGGGTCCGCGGCGTGCTGTCGTACCTGGAAACCCGGGGGCCGACACGCACGCGGGACATCGGCCTCGGCCTGGCGATTCCGCAGCAATCGATCAACGCCCTTATGCAATACCTCAAGCGCAAAAACGCGGTTCGGACGGTGACCGGAGGGGGAGCGCGGTACGCCCCATACGGCCTGACACCCGAGGGACGCGAAATGCTCGCAACCATGACACCGGCGAGGATGGCCCACGACGTTGCTCTCCTGGCGGGACTGCCTGCGGTTTGCAACCCGGGGTCCCGGCGGAGCGTGGAGACCAAGGCCCGGCAAGGAGCAGACGTCGCGGGTCCGTTGCGGCCTGCCCGGGAAGATGAGGGCGGAAGTGGCGCGAAGCGCCGTCACGGCGAACGGCGGCTAAAGCCAAAGACCGCAGGCGGGCTGAAACAAGTCACCGCGATTTCCGAGGCCACGCTGCCGGCTGCGGCTTTCCAGCGGTAAACACTAACCGCGCCGGCCGCCCCTTTGCGCTTTCTGGTCGGTCGCTGCCGCGTCGGGCCGCGGGGTCTTCCGCCTTCCGGTGCGGGAAACCGCGTTGCATCCGGCGACCCACATCCAGGTCTGCGAAAACCCGCCGAACAATCCGTCGTCCAGCGGAACCAACCGGCCGCCGCCGAAGTCGTTCCAATCGCCGGCCGCCTTTTGGGAAGCGCCGCGCTTGAGCGCATTCACTGCGCTCTCCGCCACCGCCAAGTCGCTGCTCACCAGACGCCACCCGGTCGGATGGCAATGGGCCAGCCGGTCTCCGCCATGGAGCAAACGGAAGACTTCGAAGGGGTCGCTCAGGGCCTCAAGATTCGCCCCGCTCACCCGAAGCCTCCGCCGTCTTCCAGAGCCACATGGTGCGGCCAGCGGACACCGCGCCAGGACTTTTGCCTGCAGGCGGATGAAGATCTCGACACCGCCGTGATCATTTGCCGTCCTGGTCGCTGCCGGGTGTTGCGCTGTTCATCCTCGCTTTGAGCAAAGGCCCTGCCGGAACAGCCCGGCCCAGCTGGCCCAAACCTGACCCGGCTGAATCAGCATGCGTGACAGTGTCCATGCGGTAACGCTATGCAAGCGGTCGTTGCCGCGTCAAGCGGGACGTCTATCCTACTCCCCCACCGCCCGAGTCGGCCTCCCCCCATTGTCCCCCGAGCTCCGGGATTTGGCCGCGCTGGCCGGCCCGGAAGGAGGCGCTCCGGGAAATCGGCAAGCCGGTGGCGAGGAACGAACGCTGAGCCGAGGGCCGATGCCATGGATATCAATGTGACCGTTGCCGAGTCAGCTGCGTCCGACCGCGTCGCGCCGGTTTCGCGCCAGATCTGGGACGCGAAGTACCGCCTGAAGTCGGCCGACGGCACCCCGGTCGACGTCACGATTGAGGATACCTGGCGTCGGGTCGCGCGTGCGCTCGCGGCGGCCGAGGCAGATCCGGCGCAGTGGGAGCTGCCCTTCTATAAGGCGCTGGAGGATTTCCGCTTCCTGCCAGCCGGACGCATCCTGTCGGGCGCCGGGAGCGAACGGCGGGTCACCCTGTTCAACTGTTTCGTCATGGGCGGCATCGCCGACGACCTCGGCAGCATCTTCGCCCATCTGCGCGAAGCGGCGCTGACGATGCAGCAGGGTGGCGGGATCGGCTACGACTTCTCCTCCCTCCGGCCGAAAGGCGCGCCGGTGAAGGGCGTCGGCGCCGACGCATCCGGCCCGCTGTCATTCATGGATGTCTGGGACTCCATGTGCCGGACGATCATGTCCGCCGGCGCGCGCCGCGGGGCGATGATGGCGACGCTGCGCTGCGACCACCCCGACATCGAGGCGTTCATCGCCGCCAAGCGCGAGCCGGGCCGCCTGCGCAACTTCAATCTGTCGGTGCTGGTCACCGACGCGTTCATGGCGGCGGTTGCAGCCGATGCCGAATGGGGGCTGGTGTTCGGCGGGACTCTCCACCGGACGGTGAAGGCTCGGGCGCTGTGGGACAGCATCACCCGGGCCACCTACGACTATGCCGAGCCGGGCGTGCTGTTCATCGACCGGATCAACGCACGGAACAACCTGTACTACTGCGAGACGATCAGCTCGACCAATCCCTGCGCCGAACAGCCGCTGCCCCCTTACGGCGCGTGCCTTCTGGGCTCGGTCAACCTGGCGCGGCTGGTCCGCGACCCCTTCACGCCCGGGGCACGCCTCGACGGGGAGGGGCTCGCCGAACTGGTGGGCACCGCCGTCCGCATGATGGACGACACCATCGACGTGTCAGGCTTCCCGCTCGAAGGGCAACGGCAGGAGGCGCTTGCCAAACGCCGTATCGGGCTGGGGATGACCGGTCTGGCCGACGCCCTGATCATGTGCGGCGTCCGCTACGGCACGGCGGAGGCGGCTGACCTTGCCGGTGAGTGGGCGCGCCGGATCAGCCGTGCCGCCTATGTCACTTCGGCCCGCCTGGCGGAGGAGAAGGGCGCCTTCCCGCTGTTCGACCGGGACGCCTACCTTGCCGGCGAGACCGTGCGCGGCCTGGACGAGGATGTGCGCGCGCTGATCGCCCGGCACGGCATCCGCAATGCGCTGCTCACGTCAGTGGCGCCGACCGGCACCATCTCGCTCGTGGCCGACAACGTTTCGAGCGGCATCGAGCCGGTGTTCGCCCTGGCCTACACCCGGAAAGTGGTTCAGCCGGACGGGTCGCGGATCGAAGAAGAGGTTTCCGACTGCGCGCTGCGGCTGTTCCGCGCGAAGTTCGGCGCCGATGCGGCGCTGCCGGAGTACTTCGTCACCGCCCAGGATCTCACGCCTGCCGAGCACGTTCGTATGCAGGCCGCGGTGCAGCGGCATGTGGACAGCGCCATCTCGAAGACGGTCAATGTCCCTGAGGGCATCAGCTTCGAGGCGTTCCAGGAAGTTTACCTCGATGCCTACCGCAGCGGCTGCAAAGGCTGCGCGACCTATCGGCCGAACGGCATCACCGGCTCGGTGCTGGAGGTGACGGTGCCCGCGCAGCAGGGGTCGGCAGCCACGGCGGCGGGCGAACTGATGGTCCGTTCGGAGAAGCTCAGCGGCGCGACCTACAAGCTGCGCTGGCCCGGCAGCGAGCACGCGCTGTATGTCACGATCAATGACGCGGAGCATGACGGCGTGCGCCGGCCGTTCGAGATCTTCGTCAACTCGAAGAACCTTGAGCACTACCCATGGGTCGTCGCGCTGACGCGGATGATCAGCGCCGTCTTCCGGCGCGGCGGCGAGGTCGCATTCGTGGCCGAGGAACTGAAGCAGGTGTTCGACCCTCGCGGCGGGCACTGGAGCAAGGGCCGCTACGTGCCGTCGCTGGTCGCGGCCATCGGCGACATCATCGAGCAGCACATGGTTGCGACCGGCTTTCTGAGTTCACCCGGGACACCTGCCGGCAAGACCGCAGTGGGTCTGTCCAATACCACGGCCACCGCGCTGGGGCCGCTCTGCCCCAAGTGCAGCCAACCCGGGCTCGTCAAGGAGGCCGGGTGCCTCACCTGCCTGCACTGCGGATGGTCGAAATGCAGCTGAACCATGCAGCTTGCTGATCCGTGATCCTCAGTCCCCGCGCCGCCGGTCTTCCGCAGACCGGCCTCCGGCCCTCCCGGGGGTCTCAAACAGCCGGCGGGGACGGGGCGCTTGAGCCCTGGAGCCAATTTGTGATTTTGGCCACAGCCGCTGCCTTGTCGGTTCCGTCGAGCGCTGCGAGCTCGCCTCCCAACCGATCGAGTGCCGCTTCGAAGATCTGCCGCTCTGAGAAACTCTGTTCGTCTTTGCCGGGCTTCCGGTAGAGGTCGCGGACGACTTCGGCGGTCGCCAAGGGATCGCCCGAGTTGATCTTCGCCTGGTACTCCTGAGCGCGGCGCGACCACATGGTGCGGCTTACCCTCGCGCGGCTCTTCAGCACTGCGAGCACCTCGTCGAACAGCTTTCGGGTTGCGAGCTTCCGCAGCCCTGCGCTTTCAGCCTTCGAGACCGGGACGCGCAGCGTCATCTGGTTCTCGTCGAAGGTGATGTGGATGAGATCCAGCTTGTGCCCGGCGATCTCTTCGGTGCCCACTTTCACCACCATGCCAACACCGTGGGTTGGGTAGACCACGTGGTCGCCTTCCGCAAAAACGGCAAATTCCGACGGAACGCGGGGAGCGGTCCGGCCGCCATCCCGAAACGACCGGCGGTCTGGCACGGGGGC
>Ga0302279_10005660_pt1 | contig 13797 bp, 8 predicted proteins | sample III_Bog_N3_3_FD_194541 | JGI IMG/M metagenome (GOLD analysis project Ga0302279, IMG submission 194541) | Peat permafrost microbial communities from Stordalen Mire near Abisko, Sweden - III_Bog_N3_3 | ecosystem: Environmental > Terrestrial > Soil > Wetlands > Peat | place: Sweden: Abisko...
CAAGGAGCGGCCCTTCCGGACGTTTCTGACTGACGCCTATGCCTATGCCGCCGGCTCCGGCTGGCGTCGGCTGGCCGACCTGCCCTATTCCGAAACTGGAGCCCTCAGCCCGACGCCGGTCACGCCGGCGGGAAAGCTGCTCATCGTCAGCGGCGACGACGGCACCCGCATCACGCTCGACGGGCCGAATCATCCGGGATTTCGGCGCGACGGCCTCCTCTATGACCCCGGCGCCGACCGTTGGACTGCGGTGCCGGAAGGCCCCATCACCCGCTCCAGCGTGCCGACGACCCTGTGGCGCGGCCTCTGGATCATTCCCGGCGGCGAGCGCAAACCCGGGTACCGGTCCAACGAAGTTTGGGGCCTGCGGCTGAATTGATTGGCGGTCGGGGCGGTTCGTTGGCATCCGTTGCCATCGAACGATGAACATCCTGGCCGAATTAAGGGCGCTCGATCGGCAGCAGCGGGCGGCGTTTTACGCCAGTTTCCTCAGCTGGACCCTCGACGCGTTTGACTTCTTCCTGCTCGTCTTCGTCTTCAAGGCGATCGCTGGCGATTTCCACACCCAGGTCGCCAACGTGGCCGTCGCCACCATGCTGACCCTGATATTCCGGCCGGTGGGTGCCCTGCTCTTCGGCTGGCTGGCCGACCGCTACGGACGCCATCCGGTCCTGATGGCGAACGTGCTGCTTTTCTCCCTGCTCGAACTGGCCTCGGCGTTCGCTCCTTCCCTGCATGTTCTTTTCATCTGCCGCGCCCTTTTCGGCATCGCCATGGGCGGGGTCTGGGGCGTCGGCTCCTCCCTGGTCATGGAAACCATTCCGGCCTCGAGCCGCGGAGTCGTTTCCGGCATCCTCCAGGAAGGCTATGCCCTGGGGTACCTGCTGGCCGCCTTGGTCTACGGCCTCTTCTTTCAATACATCGGCTGGCGGGGAATGTTTATCGTGGGTGTGGCCCCGGCCCTCCTGGTCTTCTACATCGCCTACCAGGTCAAGGAGTCGCCCTCCTGGCAGCAGGCCCGGCAGCGCCGGGTCCGCCCGGGTCTCTTCTCCTCCCTGCGCCACAATTGGAAAATTTTTCTCTATGTCATCGTCCTGATGACAGCGTTTAACTTCTTCAGCCATGGCACCCAGGATTTCTATCCCACGTTTTTGCAGACGCAGCGCCATCTCTCGGTCCATCAGGTCAGCGCGCTGGCGATCGTCGCCAATGTCGGCGCCATCATCGGCGGGGTTTGGTTCGGCTCGCTCTCGCAGAAGATTGGCCGCCGTCGGACGATCATCATCGCGGCCCTCCTGGCCCTGCCCGTGATTCCGCTCTGGGCTTTCTCCACCACGCCGCTCCTGCTCGCCCTGGGCGCTTTCTTCATCCAGGTCGCGGTCCAGGGCGCCTGGGGTGTCGTGCCCGCCCATCTCAACGAACTCTCGCCCGCAGAGATCCGCGCCACCTTCCCCGGCTTCGCCGCCCAACTCGGCAATCTCTTCGCCTCGTCCAATCAGCTGATCCAGCCCCGCCTGGCCGCGAGCCACGGTGGCAACTATGCCCTGGCCCTGGCCCTCGTCGCCGGCATCACGGCGATCGTGCTCGTCGTCATCACCGCCTGCGGCAGGGAGTCGCGCGAATCCGTTTTCGCCCAGGCTTCCCTATGACGACCAAAATCGTCGGCATCTCCGGCAGCCTCCGCCGGGGCTCGCTCAATACCTCGCTGCTGCGCGCCGCCGCCGGGCTGATGCCAGCGGAGGCCGAATTGACCGTCAACACGCTGCACGGGATCCCCGTCTACGACGCCGACGAGGAAGCCGCCCATGGCACTCCCGCTCCCGTCGCGGCGCTGAAAGACGCGGTCGCCGCCGCCGACGGCCTCCTCCTGGTCACCCCGGAGTACAACCACTCGATCCCCGGCGTCTTCAAGAACGGCATCGACTGGATGTCGCGGCCGCCGGAGGACAGCGACCGAGTTTTCGCCCGCAAGCCGGTGGCGGTGATCGGCGCCTCGCCCGGGGGATTTGGCACCTTGAACAGCCAAAATGCGTGGCTGCCCGTCCTGCGCACCCTCGGCACTCTGGCCTGGTGGGATGACGAACTGCTGGTCGCGCGGGCCCCGAAGGCCTTCGACGCCCAAGGCGTCCTCGTCGACCCGGCGGTCAAGGAGCATCTCCGGAAATTTCTCGCCGGGTTTGTCGAATTTGCCCGCTCGCGGCGGCCGGTCGAAGCGCCGCCGCGATGAGCCGGAATCCGCGGCGAAAAGCCCTGCGCCCCTGCGCGATGCCACGAGGTAAATGAACCCCGACCCCGCCGCCGGTGCGTCCGTCATCGTCGCCCATGCCTTCGGGGGCATGGACTGGGCGGTCGTGCTCGCTTACGGGGTCGTGCTCGCGAGCATCGGCACCCTTTACTCCCGGCGCCAGCGCACGACCGAGGAATATTTTGTAGCCGGCCGCAACCAGCGGCCGTTCCTGGCCGGAGTTTCGATCTTCGCCTCGCTCTTCACCCTCATTTCCTACCTGGGGATCCCGGGGGAATGGACCCAGCACGGTCCCATCGTGGCCATTTCCAACGTCCTGACCTGTCCGCTCTGCTACCTCATCGTCGGCTTCTTCCTGATTCCGGTGATCATGCGCCTGCCGATCACCAGCGCCTACGAATTGCTCGAAGCCCGGCTCGGCCGCACTGTCCGCCTGGCGGGCTCGGCCACCTTCGTCTGCATTCGTCTCATCTGGATGTCGCTCATTCTCCATACGGCCGCCAATGTCCTCATCCGCGTGGTCGGCTGCGACCCGAGTTGGATCATCTCCTTCAAGGTCGTGATCGGGCTCAGCGCCACCGTCATCGCGCTGGTGGGCGGCATTGACGCCGTCATGATCGTCACCGTCGTCGACTTCTTCGTCCTCCTCCTCGGCGCCGTGCTCACGCTGGTCTCGATCACCATTCGGACCGGGGGGATCGGCGCCTGGTGGCCGCGCCATTGGGCGGCCCACTGGTCGACCGAGCCGTTCGCCAGCCTCAATCCGCACGTCCGCATCACCATGCTCGGCACCTGCATCTACTTCCTGATTGGGCAGGTCTGCCTCGCCGGCTCCGACCAGATTACGATCCAGCGCTACCTGACGACCCGCGACGCGGCGGCGGCGCGGCGGGCCTATCGGACCTCGTGCATCGTCATGGGTGGCACTTTCGCCCTGATGGGGATGGTGGGGGCCGCCGTCCTGGAGTTTTTCCAGCTCCATCCCAGCAGCCTGCCGGCCGGCATGAGCGTGGCGAAAAATGGCGACGCCTGCTACCCCTACTACATGGGCCATTACCTGCCTTCCGGCATCTCCGGCCTGGTCGTGGCCGGGGTGGTGGCCGCGGCGATTTCCGGGCTCAGTTCCGGAATTAATTCCGTCATCACCGTCATCTTCAAGGATTTCATCGACATCTCGGCCGAGCGCCACGGTCGCTCGGAAGCCTCCAAGATCCGCACCGCCCGCTGGCTCGCCTTCGGCATCGGGCTCATTGCCCTCGCCGGCAGCCTGGCGGTGGCTCTGGTCCGGGGCGACCTGGTCGAGGTCACGGGCAAGACGGTCAATCTCTTCGCCTACCCCATGTTTGGGCTGTTCTTCCTCGCGATGTTCGTGCCTTACGCCACGCCCTTCGGCGCGATCATCGGGGCGGTCTACAGCATCGCGGCCGCGGTGCTGGTGGGCTACTGGGATGTCCTGAGCGGGCAGCCGCCTCTCAGCTTCCAGTGGATGGCGCCGACCTCGCTGGCCGCCGCGCTCGCGGTCGGGTGCCTTTTCAGCCTGTTGCCGACCCGCGGGCGCGCCCGACGCGTCCTCGCAGGCTACGCCACGGTGTCGCTGGCCCCGCTCGTCGCCTTGATCGCCTGGCTCCTCCGCGCCTGAGTGGTCAATCGAGCGGGAACGGCGCCCATCCGGACGACCGGGTGGCGTCCCGACCGGACCATTTCGCCGCCAGCTTGGGCGCCAAGAGGGCCGGCATGAAAATCCCGCCGATCACCGGCCGGGCATGCATGCCGGCCTCGCGCGCGTCCTTCGTCCAATAGAAATCGGCGAAGGGCACCCGGCTCGGCGTCGTGTTAACGTAATCATAAATCGGATCGAACAGGGCGGCAAAGTCGGCGGCTTGGCCCGTGAGGCTGGCCGTCCAAAACGACCAGGGCAATTCCACCCAGGTCTTGCGGTTGTCGAGCGGCAGCCCGTAGCGGTTCATGACCGCAGGATAAGAGTCCATCTCCGGCCGCAGCACGTCCGCCGGAAAAAGGTTCAAGCCGAGCATCCGGTCCCAGATGAGATTATATTTCTGGCTCCAAGTCCCGGGCTGGTCGAACGCCAGCCGGTAATGGCCGGCCTCCTTGGCTTCGGCCACCCAGCGAGCGGCGTAGCGTTTGGCCAGTTCGCCATATTCCCGGGCCAGCGCCGTCTCGCCGCGCCACTGCGCCAGACGGCCGAAGGCGCCGAGGGCGATGATCGCCTTGGCCGATAGATTCACGTTGTGCGCCAGGTGGCCCGCGAAATCGTCCGTGCACAGCTGCCGCTCGGGATCAAAGCCCTTGGTCTTGAGATAGGCGGCCCATTTGACGAGGAGCGGCCAATACGTGGCGGCGAAGTCGGCGTTACCCTCCACCTGGGCCAGGGCCGCCAGCATGATGATCATGTTGCCGCTTTCCTCCACCGGCATCTGGTTCACCTCCGTCCGTTCGCCGCCGCCGTAGACTTGGCCATTGGCCAGCGGGTAGCGGCCGAGATCATGGGGCGCGAAGGGAAACTTCCAGCGCGGTGAGGCGGCATAGTCGAGCGGTGGCACCAGCATGGCCTTGGCCAGGGAGGGACTGAAAAAGAGAAAGAGGGGCGACATGGGATAAATCACGTCGACCGTGCCGATGCAGCCGTTGCTGGTGTTTTCCTTGGGAAAGAGGAGAGGCTGGCCGTTGCCATCCGCCACCAATTTGGTTCCGGCCACGCATTGCCGGTAAGCCAGAGCCGCCAGCCGGGCGAACTTCTCGCCCCCCACTTGGCTGAGGTCGTCCATCACCGCATGGTCGAAATCGTGGCAGCGTTGGACCAAGGCGGGATAATCCGCAGCCGACTTGTTCAGAAGCGCGGTGGCATCGTCGCCGTCGCGGCGCCAATAGGGTCGCAGATTCTTATGAAAATATTGGATCGAGAAGCCGTCGTCGTAGGCCAGCATCAGCCAGCGCGAAACCGGCTCCGCTCCGACGGTCCCGAGGGAAAGCGCCATTACGCCGACCCACGAGTCAGCGCGACCCGTGCCCGAGGCCTCCCCGTTCGCCCCCAATAAAGCGCCGTCGGCAGCGAATCGATTGTAAACCCCGCGCAAGGAGGAACGGGCATCGATCAACGCCCCCACATCCTTAGAATTCGGGGTCGCCAGATAGAAATGCCCCCAATCGATGCGCAGGTCATCACCACTCTGACCGAGAACCGGCTGGGACACAGTACCCATCGTGATCACCGCGAGGGCGCCCAGGAGACCGCGCTCCATATTGACGGCCTGCCCAGGTTCATTGACGGCGATTTCCGCACCCGCATCGAAGTACACCTCCACTCGGTGGGTCCGGCCATCCAGCGCCTGGACGGTCCAGGTCATATAGGTCACTGGCCGAGAATAGATTATCAAATCGTCCGGCAACGCCGGGGTCATGAACGTCAGCTTGAGCTTCACGCCCTGGCCCTCGTACGTCACCACAGTCCGGGTCGGCTTGACCTCCAGGATCGTCTGCGGGAGCGCCGGCACCGACTGAGGCGCGCGGCCCAAAAGCCGGAAAACCTGACCGTCGATCCGAACCGAACTGGTCAGGCGGTGCGGATGGCCCGTCCAATGCACCGTGTCGGCATCGACCAGGCAGTCGGCCGGCGACCAGATGCTGAAATAAGGGTCGCACACCACCAAAGGAACGGCCGGCGGCCGCAGCTTCGGCAAATTCTCCGCCCGGCCGGTTCCGGCCAGAGCGGCCACGAGGGGTAGCGCGAATCGCAGGAGGATATGTCTCAGGCCCGGGGTCAGCGTTTTTGGTCGCATGAGAGTCGAGTAAATCTAACTTCTTCCCCGCGAATGGCCATGATTAATCCCCCTCTGGCCGGCTTCGGCCTCCCCTATTGGCTCGATCTGCCCCGGCCCCGCTATCCCACCCTGGATCGGCCGGCCACGGTCGATGTCGCCATCATCGGCTCGGGCATCGCCGGCCTGAAATTGGCCCGCGGTCTCGCTCGCCACGGGCTGACCTCGCTCATCTGCGAGGCCACCCGGGTCGGCGAAGGCGCTTCCGGCCGCAACCAGGGCTCGATCAACCACGAACCCGGCATGAGTTACGAGGAGTGCATCCGGCTGCATTCCCGACCCATCGCCCGCGAGCTCTGGCAACTCGGCCTGGAAAACCACCGCATGGTCCGGGAGCAGATCGCCGAATATGGCATCGCCTGCGACTACCTGCAGGCCGGCATGACTTCCCTGGTGCGCCGGGATCTGCCGGGCGCGGAGGCGAGCGAGGCGGTCTACCGCACAGACTTCGAGCTGACGCGGGCGGACGGCTTCGACGTGGACTGGCTGGACGAGGCCGCGGCCACCGCGGCCAGCCACGGCCCCAAGGGCATCTATAGCTCCGGCTTCCGCTACAACGACGATGCGCAATTTCATTCGGGCAAGTACGTCCTCGGCCTGGCCCAGGGCGTGAGCCGGCTGCCCCAGGTGAAGCTCTACGAAGGTGTCCGCGTGCAAAAGATCGTCCCGCTCGGCCGTGGCGTCCGACTGGAGACATCCACCCACCCGGTCGAAGCCACGGCGGTCTTTCTCGCCACGAACGCCCTCGCCCCCCAATTCGTGCCCGCCTACGAGCGGGCGCTGCGGGCCGAGCGCGGCCAAGTGCGGGTCAGCGCCCCCCTGCCCGATCGCCCCTGCACCGGGAGCTTCGGCACCGCCATGGCGTGGTGGCGGGAACTCCCGCTGCCCCATGGGCAGTTCCGCCTCCTCTTCGGCGGGGGCCGCAAACGGGACGAGCCCGACAGCCTCTTTCCCCAGTTCCAGGCCGACCGCCCGCATCCGCAGCTGGAATCCGGCGGCTTTTCCCCCTCCGAGGCGCATCAACGCCGCCTCGACGAGCAATTCAGCATCCTCTTTCCGCAGTACGCGCACGTCCCCGTCACCCACCGCTGGGGCGGCCTGCAGTCGTTCACCGCCGACTATCTGCCTCTGATCGGCTGCCTGGACGAGGAGCGGAAAATCTACGGGATGGTCGGATTCAACGGCCGCGGCAATTGCCACTCCGACGTCGGAGCCGAATATCTGGCCGGGAAATTGGCCGGGGTGGTCAGTCCGATTGAGAAGCGCTTTGGCCACCTGTTTGAGAAGTTGATGCCGCCCCAGCGCCCCACCGCCAATTGGGGGGAATGGCAGTCCAGCATCTCCGCCTGAGTCATGGCCGACACCGGAGCGAGTTCCTCCCGCTGGCGAGGGCTGCTGCCGGCGGCGGCCCTCGCGGCGGTCACCGCTTGGACCTACGCACCGGTCCGGCACGGCGGATGGCTGTGGGACGACAACCTCTATGTCACCCATAACCCGCTGCTGCGGTCCGCCGCGGGGCTCAAGCAGATCTGGCTGAATCCCACGGGAGTAAATTACTTTCCCGTCACCGCGACCTGCCAGTGGCTGCAGTGGCATCTTTGGCAGGATCGTCCGCTCGGCTATCATCTGACCAATGTCGCCCTGCACCTGCTGAGCGCCTTCTTGCTCTGGCGGCTGTTGCGCCGTCTCGGGTCGGAACCGGCCTGGATCGGAGCCTGGCTTTTCGCCCTCCATCCCCTCGCGGTCGAATCGGTCGCTTGGATCTCCGAACTGAAGAATACGCTGTCGCTGCCGCTTCTCCTCCTGGCGATGGCGGCGTATGTCGATTACGACGACGCCAGCGGCGCCCGCCCCGGCCCGGCCGGTTGGTCTCGGCCCGCGGGGCGCTATGGCCTCGCGCTCCTGTGGTTCCTCGCCGCCATGCTGTCCAAGAGCACGGTCGCGATGTTTCCGGTTGTGGTGCTGCTTTACGGTTGGTGGCGGCGGGGACGATTGGGGCCGCGGGATTGGCGGGCGAGCGCTCCGTTCTTCGCCATCGCCCTCGGCCTGGGCCTCCTGACCTGGCAGCTGGAGCACCGGCAGATTGCCATCCTCGGCTTCGAACTCAACCGCGGAACGTTCGCTCGGCTGGCCGGCGCTGGATTGGCCGCCGTCTTCTATTTCTGCAAGGCAATCTTTCCCCTCAGGCCGCTGCCAATTTATCCCTCGTGGCGGATCCTGCCGCCCGCGGCGGTGACGCTATTGCCCTGGGGCGCACTCGGGGCTGTCGGCACCTGGCTCTGGGCCCGCCGAACGACGCGGGGCAGCTGGTTCGGCCTGGGCTGGTTTTTCATCAATTTGCTTCCGGTCTTGGGCCTCGCGGGCATGGCCTTTTTGCGGATCGCGCCGGTCTCGGACCATTTCGCTTACCTGGCGCTGGTTGGCCTGGTCGGACTGGCCGCTGCCGGGATGGGCTCCGCTCTCCGCCGCACCCGGGCGCCCGTGCGCGGCTTGGTCTGGCTCGTGGCCGCCTTGGCCGGGGCTGCCCTAGCTTCGGCCAGCCACCGGTATGTCGGCGTATTTCGGAATCAGGACGCGCTCTGGTCCTATGCGGAGCAGCACGATCCTGAGAGCTGGTCAGTGCAATTCAACCGGGCGAACTCGCTCCGCGACGACGGGCGGCTGCCCGAGGCCATTCTCCACTATCGGAAAGCCCTGGCGCTCCAGCCGGCGGCGGCGGAAATCCACGAGAACTTGAGCGTGGCCCTCGAGCAGGCCGGCCAGGTGCGAGGAGCTTTGGCCGAAGGCCAGGAAGCCCGGCGCCTGCAGCCCGGCCGGCCCGAGACGCATGAGAACCTGGGGGTCTTGTTGGTCGACGCCAGGCAATGGCCGGAAGCGATCGCGGAGTTCGAGCAGGCGCTGCGCCTGCGCCCGGATTTGGCCCAGGCGGAAAGCAATCTCGGCCTTGCCCTGGCCAATGCCGGAAGACCCGGCGAGGCGATCGGACACCTGCGACGAGCCTTGGAGCTCAAGCCAGACATGCCGGAGGCGGAAGATGCCATGGGATTGGCCCTGGCGCAGTCCAATCGGCTGGCCGAGGCCCTACCCCACTATGCCGCCGCCTTGCGACTGCGGCCCGGTTTCGCCCGCGCCCAGGACAATTGGGGGGCGGCGCTCCTCGCCGCGGGCCGGCCCGATGAAGCCATCACCCATCTCGAGGCGGCGGTCAAACTCGATCCCGAGCTGCTCGAGGCGCAAAATAACCTGGCCGTCGCACTCGCCGGGACGGGCCGGCTGGCGGAGGCGATTGGCCACTATGAGCAGGCCCTCCGGCTCCAGCCCGGCAACGTCGACGCCCACTACAATCTCGCGAACGCCCTGGCGCAATCCGGCCGGATGCCGGAGGCAGTCGGCGAATACGAGCTTGCCCTTCGTTTGGCCCCAGGGGATCCGGAGATCCGGCGTACTCTCAGCGGCGTCCTTCGTCTGCTCGGGCGCACCGAGGAAGCCGCCCGCCTCGAGTCCGGCCGCTAAGCCGCCGGGATCCCGGTGGTCCGCCCGTGAGACCACGGGTTTTGCCTTTTCCGCCCGGCCGGCCGTTCGCTACACTGGCGTCTGGATGAAACGCTACCCCCGCACCCGCGTCTCTCATTTCGGAGCCGCCCTCCTCCTCTCCGCCACCCTCTCCGCCTTCGCCCAACGGCCCCCCGTGGACGAGCCGGTCATGAGCCACGTCGTCATCCACGGCCTCACGGTCGGGACAGAGTCGCCCCCGCCCTCCCTGATCACGCAGAAGGCCCTCGGCGTGATCACCGGCCGGCCGATCCAGGGCCAAATCATCCACTGGGCCCGGGATCGCAAGAAAGGCCTCTATGAAACCCGCGCGGTGATTACGCCGGGCGGCGATTACCTCCTGATGTTCCCAGACGGGCAGCATTATGCCCATAGCGCAGACAAGCAGAACGACATGCTCTCCTACCGCTCGTCAGACCGGGGGAAAACCTGGGTGGGGCCCAAGATCGCTTTCGATATCGATTACAATCAACACGGCTTCATCCCCCTCATTCCCCGCGGTTCGAAGCGACTCTACGCCTTTGGCACTCAACCCATCTGGGGCCTCTACACCCGCGAACACGGCCTGTACGAGAACGCGCCAATCGGCTATCGCTACTCTGACGACGACGGGCACACCTGGTGCGAAGTTCGGGTGATCCGGCCGCAGAATGATCCCGACTTTAGGGGCATGTCCGTAACCCGGATGTGCGAGACGGAACGCGGCACTTGGCTTTTAGGCGCCCACACCGGGGATTCGAGCTATCACCCGCTCCAGACCCGCCAGTATATCCTTCGCTCGGAGAACCAGGGCAAGACCTGGACCCTGCTGCCCGACGCCCGGAACGGTGGGTGGGCGGACTTGGCTTTGGGCCGCATGGATGAGGGCCGGCCCATTGCCTTGGGCGGGGACCACGTTCTGTTTATGACCCGTACCCCGAGCGGCCATCTTTGGGAACTGCGCAGCAACGACGACGGCAAGACGTGGTCCGATCCCCGGCCCACGGGCCTGGTCCAGCCGGATGCCCCGCCCATGCTCTTTCATCTGAGCGATCAGAAGACCTTGATCGTTTTCTTCCACAATCGTTTCCACAGCAGAAATTACATTGGCCTGACCTCGAAGGACATCGCCCAAATGGCCGACCGGTCCGAAATCTGGTTCGCCATCTCCGGCGATGCCGGGGTTCATTGGAGCGAACCGCGGTTCGTCTTCGCCACCATCGTCGACCAGGATCTCGGCAACCCCTTCCGGAATTACAACTGCTCGTACCTCGACATGATCGAAGATCAAGGCGTCATCCACCTCTTCGTCCCCCATCGCTGGGAACGGGTCCTGCAGCTGACGTTTCGGGAGAGCGACCTGGGACAGTTTCCCACTGCCGAGGAGCTCCGCCAGCGACTGGCCCAAAATTAAGCGCGGGCCGCCCCGGGCTTCCGGTTGGGCAGCTTGAACACCAACCACAGCGCGATCAGGGCCAGCACCAAGGTCAGGACGAAACTGGACCGGAAACCGAAGCGGTCGGTGATGAGGCCGTAGAGAGCCGGGGAAGGACTGGAAAGCGGAGTCGCCATGTTCAAGAGCGAGAGGTTGCGGGTCGCCGCTGCGAGCGGCGAACTCACCATAACGACATTGGGGAAATAGCACCCCGCCAGTTCGCCCGCCCCCATCAACCCGAAAGCCCCCAGATAGCCATAGCCCGGGACGACCAATGCCCACACCATGGCCAGGGCGATTAGAGCCACGGTGGCGATCAGCGGCGCCCGGAAGCCATACCGCATATTGAGGACCCCCAAGCCGAAACCCGCAATGGCTTTGCAGCCGAAACGCAGCGCCAGGATTAAGCCGGAAAATTCCGCCGGATCTCGGTGCATCGCCTGTTCGGTGTAGAGGGAGAGATTGGCCATGCTGTAGAGGGCGCAATTCCAGATGAGGTAGGCCAGGAAGAGCATGACAAAGACGCGCGATTTCCCGTAGTCCACGATGCTGGCCCACAGGTCGGGCAGGAACGGCCTCCGCGGTCCGTCGGCCAGCGGCCGCAACTCGAAGCGGCTGCATTGCCAGGCGGCAAACGCAGCGCAGGGCACCGCATAAAGGTGAACCAGGGCAAAATCGCGCGGAAACGCCAGGCCGGGAATGCCGCCGCGAAGGATGAATTGCGTCCCGAGCGATCCGGCCACCGCCGCAAGCGGGCCGAGGGTGAAGGTCAGCTTCAGCGCCCGGGCGCAGCCCATCTCGGAGGTTCCGCGCACCAGGCACTGCCAGAGATACAATTGGCAGATGGAATTGAGCACCCCCATCAGCAGGCACTCGATGAGCACCGCAGCAATCCGGGCCTGATTGTCGATCGGTACGATGAGCATGACCCCGACCAGAACGAGCATTCCGGCAATGAGGGCGCTGGGCAGCGCCGACATCCGGCGCTCCCAGCGGTGGGGAATGAGGCAGGCGAACACGATCGGAGCCACATTGCCGAGCAGATTGACCGAAGCCGGCATATTGGCGATGAAGTGCGACGCGCCCAATTTCGTGAAGAGTGCCGCCTTGGTGACGTCGACGTAGTAGACCGGCGCCGCCAGATACGACATGAGGTTAGCCCAGAGGTACCGATTGCCGTTCCGGCGGTCGACCGCTTCGTCCATTGCCAGACTGTGGTGCCAGCTTGCGCGTTCTTGTCAAAGCCCGTTCCAGCCCACAGCCTAATTTGATGCCCGAATCGGACCGCTTCCCCTGGCAGCGGATGCTGGCGCTGGCCGGGATTGCGTTCGCGGTCGTGGCCGCCTACGCCAACTCCTTCGCCAATGCGCTGGTCTTCCCCCACGTGGCCGATATCGCGGACAACCCGACGATTCGCCACCTCAGTCAGCTGGGTGAGGTCCTGCGCCCGCCGACCGCGGGCGGACTGACCGTCGGAGGACGCCCGATCCTCAACCTCAGCCTAGCCGTCAACTACGCCCTCGGGGGGCCGGCTGTCTGGGGCTACCACGCCGGCAATCTCCTGATTCATACCGCGGCGGCCCTGACTTTGTTCGGCATCGTGCGGCGGACCGTGCGTGGAACCTCCGCCACCCTCGTCGCCTTCGCCGTGGCGCTCCTCTGGGCGCTGCACCCGATCCAAACCGAGGCCGTGACCTATATCGTCGAACGGGCCGAGTCGCTGATGGGGCTGTTTTACCTCCTCACCCTCTACGCCTTCATCCGCTGGGCCCAGCCCGAGGGCGACGCTCCCCCCAAGAAATTCTGGCCGGTTCTGGCCGTAGTCTCCTGCTTTCTGGGCATGGGCACGAAGGAAGTCATGGTGTCAGCGCCGGTGATCGTCCTCCTCTACGACCGCACGTTCCTGAGCGGTAGCTTCCGCCGGGCCGGGCGGGCGCACTGGCGCCTCTACGCGGGCTTGGCCAGCGCCTGGCTTCTGGTCGGTTACCTGGCCTTCGGCACGGCCAAGCGCGGCGGCACGGCCGGCTTTGGCACCGGCATCCCCTGGTGGACCTATGCCCAGACGCAATTCGGCGCCGTCACTCACTACCTGCGCCTGGCGCTTTGGCCCCGTCCCCTGATTTTCGACTATGGCGCCCAATGGGTCAGAGGCCCGGCCGAGCTCCTGCCGAGTGCCCTCCTCGTCTCCGCCCTCCTCGCGCTGACCCTAATCGCGCTCTGGCGCCGGCCTGCGCTCGGGTTTCTAGGCGCGGTCTTTTTCGCCATCCTGGCCCCGACCTCGCTCGTGCCCGTCGTGGTCCAAACGATGGCGGAGCGCCGGATGTACCTGGCCTTGATCCCGGTCGTCGTGATCGGGGTGCTGGCCCTTCGCGCCGGTCTCGCCCGGCTCGGCGTGGGACGGTTCGCCCTGCCGATCTATCTCGCCCTCGGTGTCGTCTTGGGGGCCGCCACAGCGGTCCGCAACCGCGACTACCGCGACAATGTCACCCTATGGGGAATGACGGCGTCGCAGCGGCCCGACAGCCCGCGCGCCCATTATTATTTCGGCGTGGGCCTGGATGAAGCGGGCCGCCCGGCGGCCGCCGCGGCCGAGTTTCGGACCGCCCTCCGCCTCGATCCGAGGTACGCCGAAGCCCACAACCGCCTCGGCATCGAGGAACTGCGGTCCGGCCGGATGTCCGTGGCGATCGCTCAATACCGAGCTGCGATTCGGGACGAGCCCGACTTTCCCGACGCACACTACAACCTCG
>Ga0302279_10005667_pt1 | contig 13777 bp, 13 predicted proteins | sample III_Bog_N3_3_FD_194541 | JGI IMG/M metagenome (GOLD analysis project Ga0302279, IMG submission 194541) | Peat permafrost microbial communities from Stordalen Mire near Abisko, Sweden - III_Bog_N3_3 | ecosystem: Environmental > Terrestrial > Soil > Wetlands > Peat | place: Sweden: Abisko...
CGCTCGCCGAGGCGCTCGGCGCCGCCCCGGTGATGCTTGCGCTCGCCGAGGCCGCCGGAGAAGCGTACCTGACTGCCTCCGTGGTGCGCGGGCCCGCGGTGATCCTCGGCGCCGGGCAGCGCGCCGGCCGCGTGCTCCAGCTCGACACCTGCGCCGCGGCGAGCACGCCGGTGTACCGCCGCACGACCTCAGGGACCGCCGCCTATCTCGGCGCACAGGCCATCCTCTGGACGCTGGCGCTGCCGCGGGTCGACCGCATCTTCCCCGACGCCTCGATGCGCACGCTGCTCAACCGCAACGTGCGCCCCTTCCTCCGGGGGCTGCGCCGCGCCGCTGGAGCCCCCGCGCACTACTTCGGCCGCGACTGGATCAGCATGGCTCACCGGCCGGTGGCGCTCCTCGGCTTCGAGGTGAGCCCGCGGGGCGCGGTGCTGATCGAGGTGATCGCCGGCGTGGACGCCCCCCTGGCCATCCCCGCGGCGCTGGCCACCGCCGAGGAGCACGCCGTCGATCGCTGGCTCGGCAAGGCACCGGCCGCTCTCGCCGACCTGATGAAGGCCGACGCGCCCACCGTCGCGCGCACGGTGATGGAGGCGGTGGTGGCCGCCTCGGCATCCCCGATCGCGGATGCGCCGCCTTCGCCCCCGCGGGCCCTCGTGCCGGTGCGCGACGCCGCTTCTCCGTCGACGAGCAGCCTCGTGCCCGGGCCTGGGCTGCGGGTGCCCATCGGGTGGCTCGACACGGGCATCGACCCGGCGACCGGAGACGTGTGGCTGGGGGGTGACGCGCTGGTGCCCGCGTACGTGTACCGCGGGGTCGCGCTGGGGGAGGAGCTGGCAGCGGAGGTCGCCGTGGAGGGGGCCTCGCTGGCCGACCTCCACGACGCGGTCCGTCGGGTGCGAGCGACGGTCGAGGCCTAGCGGCCCCGTCGTCTCACGCCTCGGCCTGATCGGCCTTCTTGCCCTTGCCCTTCTTGGCCTTCGGCGCGGCGCCGTTGGTGGCGGCGACGGCCGAGGGGCGGGACAGATCGTCGGCCATCTTGGCGGCGCGGTCCGTCTTCTCCCACGAGAACTCGTCGCGACCGAAGTGACCGTAGGCGGCCGTCTTCTTGTAGATCGGCTTGAGCAGGTCGAGCTGATCGATGATCGCCTTGGGCCTCATGTCGAACTCGGCCTGGATGTACTTCTCCAGGATCTGCTCGTCCACGGTGCTGGTGCCGAAGGTGTTGACGTGGACGCCGACGGGCTGGGCGACGCCGATCGCGTAGGCGATCTGCACCTCGCAGCGCCTGGCGAGGCCGGCCTTGACCACGTTCTTGGCGACGAAGCGGGCGTAGTAGCAGGCCGAGCGGTCGACCTTGGAGGGGTCCTTGCCGCTGAAGGCGCCGCCGCCGTGCCGGCCCATGCCGCCGTAGGTGTCGACGATGATCTTGCGGCCGGTGAGGCCGGCGTCACCGTAGGGGCCCCCGATGACGAAGCGGCCGGTGGGGTTGACGAAGAACTTGGTCGCCTTGTCGATGAGCTTGGCCGGCATCACCTTGTCGATGATCAGGCTGCGCACGGCCTCGACGATCTGCTTCTGCTTGACCTCGGGCCCGTGCTGCGTCGAGACGACGATGGCCGAGGCGCGCACCGGCACGTCGTTCTCGTACTCGATGGTGACCTGGGTCTTGCCGTCGGGGCGGAGCCAGTCGACCTTCTTGCTCTTGCGCACCTCGGCCAGCTTGCGCGCCAGCTTGTGGGCGTAGCTGATCGGGGCGGGCATGAGGTCGGGGGTCTCGTCGGTCGCGTAGCCGAACATGAGGCCCTGATCGCCGGCGCCCTGCTCCTTGTGGAGGCCCTGGCCCTCGGTCACGCCCTGCGAGATGTCCGGGGACTGCTTCTCGATGGCCGTGAGGACCGCGCAGGTCTCCCAGTCGAAGCCCATCGCCGAGTCGGTGTAGCCGATCTCCTTGATGGTCTGGCGGACCACGACGGGCATGTCGACCCACGCGGTGGTGGTGATCTCGCCCGCCACCACGGCCATGCCCGTCTTGACCATGGTCTCGCAGGCGACGCGCGCCGTGGGATCCTTCTCCAGGATCCCGTCGAGGATGGCGTCGGAGATCTGGTCGCAGATCTTGTCGGGGTGCCCTTCGGTGACGGACTCGGACGTGAACTGATAGCGGCGCATGACGCTCCTTCGGACGGAAAGGGCGACTGCCATACGCCGTGGGTGCCCGACCGTCAACGCGTCCGCGCAGACAAACCCCGCGAAATGGCCGGGGCACCAGGGTGGGGGAGGGGAGGGAGAGCGACCGGAGCCGCGCAGGGGGTTGGGGGCGGGGACGAGACCGACCAGAGCAGGGCGGGGGTTTGGGGGCAGAGCTCGGCGCCGCGCCGAGCGGAGCCCCCATCGAGACACCTAACGAGCGAGCGCTTCCAGCCGGTTCACCAGGTCGGCCGAGAAGGTGCCCTGGGCCAGCCGCTGGCGGGTCTGCTTGAAGATCCCGTCCCACTTGGCCTTCTCGTCGCCGGAGAGGCTGACCACCGTCATCTTGCTCTTCATGCGGGCGAAGGCGGCGTCGTCCTCGGCGCGGATGCGCTTGGTGAGGGCGTTGGCGGCGATGCGGCCGGTGTCGGTGAGGATGGTGCGGAGGTTCTCGGGCAGGCTCTCGAGCCGCTTGGACGAGAGCACCAGCGCGCCGACGGCCATGGCGCTGACGTCCTCGTTGATGGTGTCGAGCTTGGAGGACCACTGGAGCTGCTCGGCCGCCAGCGAGGGCGCGTTGACGATGTCGATGGCGCCGGTGTTGAGGGCCGGGAGGACCTCCGGGATGTTGAGGGGCACCGGGGTCACGCCGCCGATCACCTGGTAGAGGATCGGCTGCGCGTCGTCGTCCCGCCACATGTAGGGCTTCTTGCCCTTGATGTCCTCGGGCGTCTTCACCGCGAAGCCCTTGGAGAGCAGATGGACGGCCCCGACGTCGCCCCAGCCGAGGATGGTGAAGCCGGCGTCCGAGGCGCCCTTCTCGAACTCGCCCTTCATGGCGTCGCGGGCGGCGTCGAGCTTGGCCCAGGTGGTGAACAGGCCGGGCATCTGGAGGGCGTTGATGGGCTTGTAGATCTTGCCCAGGCCGACCGCGGTGACGGCCGAGCCGTCGAGCTGGCCGGCCTTCATCTTGCCGACCATGGCGGCCTCGTCGCCCTGCTGCCCGTTGTAGAAGAACTGCAGCTCCAGCTCGCCGCCGCTCTTCTGGCTCACCGCGCTCGCCCAGACCTTGAAGACCTGGCCCCAGGGGCTGGCTCCGGGGGCGAGCGTACCGATCTTGATCACCTCGGCCGCACGGGCTTGCCCAGCGACGCCCAGCCCCAAGGCGAGCGTACCGGCCCCGAGGAGCTTCATCGCCGCTCTGCGCAACATCATCGATAATCCTCCCAAATTCTCTAGTTGGGCAACGCGCGCGCTCGGGCGTTCCCCGGGATGGCGAAGGTGGTGGACCGCATCGACGCCACCAGGCTGACCTTCGTATACCGAACGCGCCGCCGCGGGTAGTGGTGGGGCGCGCGATCCGCACCTAGGGACGCGGCCTTCCGCCAGGTATTCACGCCTCGCCGCGGGGGGACGGTTATGATGCAGTGCGATGACGTTCGACGAGCTCCGCGCCTGCCTCGAGAAAGACGGCTGGCCGGTCGACGTGGTTTCCGAGGTGACCATGCGGAGCCGCTTCCGCTCCGGGGACCGCATCTTCCCCGTCTACGTCCACCTGGAGCCCGACTACGCGACCTTCGCGGTGATCCCCTTCGCCCGGCTGCCGGACGACGAGAGCGGCGACGTGCTGGCGGACCGCCTCCTCTTCCTCAACCGCGAGATGAACCTCGCCAAGTTCTCCGTCGACGAGGACGGCGACGTGATCCTCAGCGTCGAGTACCCCCTCGCCGACCTCGACCCCAGCGAGGTCCGCGACGCCATCGACGTCCTCTCGTTCTACGCCGAGAAGTACCGGGCCGAGGTCCAGGCCGCGACGGCGCTGCCGTGAGCCGCCCCCTCGACGGGCTCACACCCCGCCGTCGAGCACCACCGTCGCTCCGTTCATGAACGAGTTCCGGTCCGAGACCAGGAACGCGGCCACCTCGGCCACCTCGGCCACGGTCCCCATCCTCCGCAGCGCGCAGTGACGGAGGTAGTCGTCGCGGCGCTCGCGCGGCAGGTGGTCGCTCACGCCCTCCTCCAGCACGCCGGGGGCGATGCAGTTGACGGTGATCCCGTAGCGCCCGATCTCCTTGGCGAGCGCCTCGGTGAAGCCCTTGAGCGCTGCCTTGGCCGTCGCGTAGTGCACCGGCGCCGCCATCATCTTGACCCCCGCCAGCGAGCTGACGTTGAGGATGCGCCCCCGCTTCACCTTGACCATGCCCCGCAGCACCGCCTGGGTGGCGAGGAAGGCGCCCTTGACGTGGGTGTCCATCATCCGGTCCCAGTCCTCTTCCTCCATCAGCGCCAGCGGCACCACCTGCCCGATCCCGGCGTTGTTCACCAGGATGTCGATGGTCCCCGCCTCCCGCTCCACGGCGCTCACCATGGCCGCGAGCGCCGCCCGGTCGAGCACCGACGCCTGGAACGCCCACGCCTGCGAGCCGGCCCCCCGCAGCTCCGCGAGCGTCGCCTCCGCCTCCGCCTCGCCCTTGAGGTAGTTGAACGCCACCGCGGCGCCCTCGCGCGCGAGCGTGCGGACGACGGCCCGCCCCAGCCCGCGCGACCCTCCGGTCACCAGCGCCACGCGGCCTTCGAGCATCCCCGCGGCCGTCATCCGAGGATGCGCAGGCGGGTCTTGCCGTCCTCGGGGGGGAGGCTCCCCCCTTCCAGCAGGTAGGGCGTGCCTGCGTGCGGGTCGGCGTTCCACGGCTTCTTCCCCCACGAAGGCAGGGGGGTGTCGGCGCCCTGGGCCGCCCCGCGGTGGAACATGTTGAAGCCGCACGCCGGCATGATCCGCCCGTCCACCTGGGGGTAGTGGTGACAGCATTTGCGCAGCCGCTCCAGGTCGAAGTCGTCCTTGTCCATGTAGTGGTGGATGAAGATCGACTTGGCCTGCCGCTCGCCGAGGCGCACCGCCTCCTTCACGTCGAGGGGCCGCGGCGGGAACATCACGTCGATGGAGCGGCGCAGCGCCCGGAGGATCTCGGGGCCCCGCGGGATCTCGTCCTGGTTGGCGAAGACGTCGTGGATGACGTCCTCCATGGCCTCGTGGATCTCCGCCGACGACGCCAGCGTCGCCGAGGAGCGCAGCAGGGTGGTGTAGCGGGTGAAGTCGACGAAGCGCGCGAAGGGCACGAACGAGCCGTCGTCGAGCCGCAGCAGGTAGGTGAGCGAGGTGCAGAGCGGGTGCGAGCAGGGCAGGGGGTAGAAGTCCGCGCCGCGGAGCTTGCCGTTCGACTGCTCGGCCACGGCGCGGATGACCCCGGGGATGGTCAGCCGGTCGAGCGGATCGTGGGCGTAGCTGCCCCCGCCCAGCCCGGTGTAGGCCGCCGGCTGGAAGTTGAGGGAGATGATGTGATCCTCGGAGAGGAGCAGCTCCACCGCCTGGCCGAGCTGCGCTTCGTTGGCGCCGCGGGTGGCCACGAAGATCAGCTGGGTGGGGATCTCCAGCTCCTTGAGGATGGCCAGCGCCGCCGCCTTCTCCTTGCAGAGATCGCGGCCGCGGATCTTCTCGTGCGCGTCCGCGGTGAAGCCGTCGAGCTGGAGCGCCACATAGGCGCCCCGCGCCTTGAGCGCCTCGGCGAAGGCGCGGTCCTTGCCGAGGCGGATGCCGTTGGTGATGATCACCACCCGCCCGATCTCGGGCCGGCTCGCCTCGTCGATGAGATCGAGGATCTGCGGGTGGCTGGTGGGCTCGCCGCCGGAGAGCGCCACCGACTCGCACTTGCCCTCGGCGGCGATGAGCCGGTCGAGCATCAGCCCGAGCGCCTCGCGGTGGAGGTGCCGCGAGTACTGGTTGTTGACGATGCAGATCGGGCACTCGAGGTTGCAGTGGTCGGTGACCTCGATGATCGGCAGGCAGGTGTGCTGCTCGTGATCGGAGCAGGTGCCGCAGTCGGTGGGGCAGCCCTCCTTGACCTCGGCCTGGAAGGCGTGCGGCTCGGTGCCGGCGCGGGCGAACGCGTAGGCGCCGACGTAGTGGGCCGCGTCCTCCGAGACCAGCGCCTGCGACGGCCCGCAGGCGGCGCAGGTCTTGTGGAAGTAGACCCGGCCGTCGCGGATGACCACGTCCGCGTCGACCAGCGCCAGGCACTTCGGGCAGGTGGACGTCGTCTGCTTGAAGACGTGGGGCGCGGTCCCTGCGGCGGCGCCCTCGGGCACCCGGCCTCGCGCCAGGAAGGCCTTCACCCAGGCGTCGGCATCGGGGGCGACGGGCTCCTCGCTCTGGCCGTGGTCCTTGCAGAACGAGAGGCGGAAGACGGCGCCGTCGCGGAGCACCACCCGGCCGAGCACCTCGGCGCCGCACTGGCGGCAGGTGGTCTTCTCGTGGCTGAAGAACGTGTGCGGCCGATCGGGGCGCTCGCCCGGGGGGCCGCAGGTGGTGCACTCCATGACTGTCTCCTCGCGGCGCGAGGATACACGGAGCGCAGGCTTTGGGTTACGGTCCGGGCCCGCCACGATGCGCTACCTGCTCCTCGACCGGATCACCGAGCTCTCGCCGCCGCAGCGGGCGGTGGGGATCAAGTGCGTGTCGCTCGCCGACGACGTCTTCGTCGATCACTTCCCCGGCCACCCGATCATGCCCGGCGCGCTGATGGTCGAGGCGCTCGCCCAGCTCGGCGGTGTGCTCGTCGAGGAGACGATGCGGCGCCGCGGCCGGCCCGATCTCTTCGCGGTCCTGGCGATGATCGATCGCGCCCGCTTCCGCGAGATGGCGCGCCCGGGGGACCGCCTCGAGCTGGTCACCGAGGGCCTCGCCGTGAGCGAGGACGGCGGCCGGGTGCGCGGCGTGGTCCACCTCGACGGGCGCCTCGCCACCGAGGCCGAGCTCACCTACGCGTTCGTCCCGGCGAAGAGCGCGAAGCAGATGGCGCGCCGGCGGGAGGTGATCAACGTCTGGCTCCACGGCAACGACGAGGGCGAGCCCCAGACCCCCGGGTCGGCGGACGAGGGGTGAGCCCGCGCCGCGTCTTCGTCCGCGGAGCCGGGGCGCGCACCGCCCTCGGTCGCACCTGGCCCGAGTCGGTGGCGGCGCTCGCCGCGGGCGCCTCCGCGGTCGGCCCCATCGAGGGGTTCGACGCGAGGGGCTTCCCCTGCGCCGTGGCGGCCCCCGTGCCCGGCGCGACCGAAGGCGCGACCGAGGGCGATCGCCGCCTCGCCTTCGCCCTCCCGGCCGCGCGCGAGGCGTGGGCTGCCGCCGGCCTCACCGTGCCGCCCGGCCGCCTCGGCGTCTTCGTCGGCGCCGAGTCCGGCCGCGTCACCTTCGCCACGCTCGTCGCGCTGGCGCGCGCGGCGGGGGGCGGAGACACCTTCGATCACGCCTCGTTCCTGCGCGAGGGGCCCGCGCTCGCCGCGCACCTCGCGCCGGCGCGCCTCTCCCCGGCGAGCGTCACCTCGGCGCTCGCCGCCGCGCTCGGCGCCCGCGGACCCGTCGCCACCGTCTCGCTCGCCTGCGCCTCCGGCGCGGCCGCCATCGCCGAGGCGGCGCGCGCCGTCCGGCTCGGCGAGTGCGACGTGGCCCTCGCCGGCGGCGTCGGCGCCGACGTCGACGCCCTCTTGCTCGCGGCCTTCGGCCTGCTCGGGGCCCTCAGCGCGCGCGGCGTCTCCTGCCCCTTCGACGCGCGCCGCGACGGCTTCGTCCTCGGCGAGGGCGCCGCCATGGTGGTGCTCTCGAGCGAGCGGGGCGCGGCGATCGCGGAGATCGCCGGGACCGGCGGCTCCCTCGACGCGCACCACCTCACCGCGCCCCATCCCGGCGGCGAGGGGGCGGTGCGCGCGATGACCGCCGCGCTCCGCGCCGGAGGCGCGTTCACGCTGGGGGGCGCCCCCAGCCCCCCGGTGGACTACGTGCAGGCGCACGGGACCTCCACCGTCGCCAACGACGCCGTCGAGGCCGCCGCCCTCCGCCGGGTGCTCGGCGCCGACCTGGAGCGCGCCCGGGTGAGCTCGGTGAAGGGCGCGCTCGGCCACGCCATCGCCGGCGCCGGGGCCCTCGGCTTCCTCTGCGCGCTCGAGGCCGTGGAGCACGGCTTGGTGCTCCCCACCGCCGGCCTCCGCGAGCCCGATCGCGGCTGCGAGCTCCCTCACGTCCTCGGCTCGGCGGAGACCCGCGTGGTGCGCGGCGCCCTGGTCAACGCCTTCGCCTTCGGCGGCGCCAACGTCAGCCTCTTCCTCCGGCGGGCGGCGTGAGCCCGCGGCCCGTCGCCGTCGTCGGCGCCGCCGCGGTGAGCGCGGCCGGGCTCTGTTGGCGGGGCCTCGCCTCCCGCACGATCGAGCCTGCCCGCTCGCGCGAGCTCGAAGCGTCGCACCCCGGCACGCTCGCCTTCGAGGTGCCCCCGATCCCGCCGGCCGCCGACGCGGGCGACGCGCGGGCGCGCAAGGCGATGTCACGCCCGGCGCGGCTCGCCGCCATCGCCGCGAGGGAGGCGCTGGCCGACGCGGGCTTCCGCGGTGGCGCGGAAGCGACCGGCTACTTCCTCGGCGTCGGGGCCTCGGGCGGCCCGGTGTCCGAGATGCTGGCGATGCTCCTCGGGAGCCTCGACGCCCAGGGTGAGGTCTCGCCGGCGCGGCTCGGCGCCGAGGGGCTGGCGGCGTCCAACCCGCTCTTCACGTTCCACGTCCTCAACAACTTCACCCTCTGTCACGGCGCCATCCTGAGCGGGATCCAGGGCCCCAACGCGGCGCTCTTCTCGCGCGGCGGCGGCACCGTCACCGCCCTCCGCGAGGCCGCCTTTGCCGTCGGCGAGGGTGACTGCGACCGCGCGCTCGCCGGCGGCGCCGACACGGCCCTCCACCCGGTCACCTGGTCCGAGCTCTGCCGCGACGGCTTCGCGGCCGGCGGTCTCGTGCCCGGGGAGGGCGCGGCGCTGCTCGCGCTCGAGCGGATCGGCGGGGGCGGGTCCCCGCTGGCCTACCTCGAGCGGGCCTCGGTGCTCGCTGGTCGCCGGCACAGCCTCGAGGAGGTGCTCGAGGCCGCGGTGGCGAGCGAGCCGGATCGGCCTGTCGATCACCTGATCCTCGCGCCCTGGGGCGAGGCCGCGCGCGCCGCTCTCCACCGCTTCGCGCGTCGGGCGCTCCCCGGCGCGCCCATCCTCGACGTGACCCGGCGCCTCGGCGAGTCGCTCGCGGCGACCCCCGCGCTGGCCTGGGTCAGCGCGCTCGATCTCCTGACCGCGGGATCGTCCGCCCGCGCCCTGGTGCTGAGCGCCGGCATCGACGGCGACCTGGGCCTGGTCACCCTGGCGAGGGAGCCCCACCGGTGATCACCCCCGTCATCACCGGCGTCGGCGTCGTCTCGGGCTTCGGCGTGGGCACCGCGACCTTCCTCGACGCGCTCGCCGCCGGCCGCAGCGCCGTCGGCCCGATCCAGTCCTTCGATGCCCGGACCTTCCCCACCCGCGTCGCCGCCGAGGTCCCCGTCCGGCGCGCCGATGGCGCGTGGCTCGGCTCGCTCGGCGTCGACATGGCCCTGGCGAGCTGCTGGGAGCGCGAGGGGCGCCTCCGCGATCGCAAGGTCGCCTTCGCCGTCCTCGCCGCCGCCGAGGCCTGGCGCCACGCCGGTTGCGGCCCGCGCGACGCCGCGGACGCGGGGCTCTCGATCGCGCTCGGCCTCGAGCACGGCTTCCTCGACGACTTCGCGGTGCTGCTCCGCGAGGGCGCGCTCGACTGGTCGGCCGATCCCGGTGCCGCGCTGCCCCCCGTGCGCCATCGCTCCACCGTCGACCTCGCCGCCCGCGCCGTGGAAGAGCTCCTCGGTCTCCGCGGCATCACCACGATCCACGCCTCCGCCTGCGCCGCCGGCGGTCTCGCGGTGGCGCACGCCGCGGCGCTGGTGCGGCGAGGCGACGCGGATCTCGTCCTGTGCGGCGGCGCCGACTCGATGGTGAACCCGCTCGGCATCGGCGGGATGTCGCGCATCGGCGCGCCCTCGCCGCGCAGCGAGCTGGATGCTTGCCGCCCCTTCGACCGCCGCCGCGACGGCCTCGTCATCGGCGAGGGCGCCGCGCTCTTCGTGGTCGAAGCCGAGCCGCACGCCCTTGCCCGCGGCGCTCGCCCGCTGGCGCGCCTGCTCGGCTGGGGCAGCACCCAGGACGCCTACCGGCTGAGCGCGCCCCGCCCCGACGGCAGCGCCGCCCGCCGCGCGATGGAGCGGGCGCTGGCGCGGGCCGGGCTCCCGCCTTCGGCCGTCGATTACGTCAACGCGCACGGCACCGGAACGGTCCTCAACGATCCCGCCGAGGTCCGAGCGATCCGCGGCGCCCTGGGCGCGCACGCCGAGCGGGTCCCGGTGAGCTCCATCAAGGGCGCGGTCGGTCACCTCATGGCCGCGTCCGGCGCGATCGAGATCGCCGCGTGCCTGTTGCCGCTCCAGCGCGGCCTCTGCCCTGGCACTGCGCACCATCGGGAGCGCGATCCGGAGTGCGACCTCGACATCGTCGGCGAGGCGCCGCGGCGGCTCGCGGTGAGCGTGGCGCTCACCAACTCCTTCGGCTTCGGCGGGCAGAACGTCAGCGTGGTCCTGGGGAGGTCTCCGTGAGCCGCGGTGCGCGCGTCCTCGGCCATGCCTGGCGCACGCCCCTCGGCGACACGGTCGACGGCGTCCTCGGCCGCCTCCTCGCCGGCGAGCGCGCGGCCCGGCAGGACGATCGCTTCGGCTGCCTGACCGCGCCGGTCACCTCGGCGCCGCCGGCCTCCAAGCTCGGACGCTTCCTCGATCGCCTCGGCCTCCACGCCGTCGCCGCCGCGCGCGAGGCGCTGGCGATGGCCGACGCGCGCGCGGGGACCGTCGCGCCGGAGCGCCTCGGGCTGTTCTGCGCCGTGGGCGGCCTGCGGGTGCGCTGGGACACGCTGCTGCCGGCGCTCGCCGGGCAGGACCCGGACGGCAAGGGCGCGTGGGAGCGCGGGCTCCGCCGGATCCACCCGTTCTGGATGCTCGAGCACCTCTCCAACAACGCGCACGCGCTGATCTCGATCGACGTGCGTGCGCTGGGCGAGGGGGCCACCTTCGGCGGTGCCGTGGCCGGGGCGGAGGCGATCGCCGCGGCGGCGCGCGCGCTGGCGGAGGGGGCGATCGACAGGGCGCTGGTGGTCGCCTGTGACTCGCTGATCACGGCCGAGACACTCGTCGAGCTCGCGGCGCGAGGTGCGGTGTCGGCGGAGCCGCTGGAGAGGTTGCGAGCGCCCTACGATGCGCGCGCGTGCGGAGCGGTGCCGGGGGAGGCGGCGGCGGCGCTGGTGCTCGGGAACGAGGGGCCGGCGCTCGCGTGGATCGCGGCGGCCACGGGGGCGGATGGGAGCGCGGGGGAGCCTGGCGGGGAGTTGCTGGGGGCGGTCGTCGCGCGGCTGACGGTGGAGCACGGAGGCGTCCGGCTCGTCGACGGGGCGGGGCGCGCGCTGCCAGCGGAGGACGCGGCGGAGCGTGAGGCGGTCGGCGCCGTGGTCGGTGAGGGCGTGGCGCTGGTGGCGAGCGCTGCGGCGATGGGGACCGTGGGGGCGGCTGCGGCGGTGGTGCGGGCGATTGTGCTGGTCGAGATCCTGCGCGGGGGTGTGCTGCCGCCCATTGCCGGGCTCGGGCGGGCGGCGGAGGGGGCGCTGCGGCCGGTGCTCGCCGCGGAGACGTCGCGAGCGCGGGCGGCGCTGGGTATCGTGACGGGGGCGCCCGGGTTGGCGGGTGCGGTACGGGTGGAGGTCGCGTGAGCGTGGCGCTGATCACGGGCGGGTCTCGAGGCATCGGCGCCGCCACCGCCCGCGAGCTCGCGTCCCGCGGCTTCACCGTCGCCGTCGGCTACCTCCACGACCGCGCCTCCGCCGAAGCCCTCGTCGGCTCGGTACCCCGCGGCCTCGCCCTCGCCGCCGACGTCTCCGACCCCGAGCAGGCCGCCGCCATGGTCGCCCGCGTCGAGGCCGAGCTCGGCCCCATCGACGCGCTGGTCTGCTCCGCCGGCATCACCCGCGACACCCTCCTCGGCGCCAGCGAGCCCGCCGACTTCGACGCGGTCCTCGCCGTCAACCTGCTCGGCGTCGTCAACTGCTGCCGCGCCGCGTGCCGGCCCATGATCAGCCGCCGCCGCGGGGCCATCGTCAACGTCTCCTCGGTCGCGGCCACCCGCCCCGGGCGCGGGCAGAGCAACTACGCGGCGTCCAAGGGTGCGGTGGAGGCGTTCACCCGCGCCCTCGCGGTGGAGCTCGCGCCCCGCCGGATCCGCGTCAACGCCGTCGCGCCCGGCATCATCGACACCGCCATGACCGCCGAGCTGAAGGCGCTGGCCCCCGGCGAGCTCACCCGTCGGGTGGCGCTCGGGCGGCTGGGCCGGCCCGAAGAGGTGGCCAAGGTGATAGCGTTCCTCGCCGGAGAGGACGCGAGCTACGTGACGGGACAGGTCTGGAACGTGGACGGCGGCTTCAAGCTCGAATGATCTCCGGCGACGATCACCTCGCGTTCCTCCGCGCCCGGCGCAGCCTCCGCGCCTTCACCCCGGCGCCCATCCCCCGCGCGGCGCTGGTGCGCGTGCTCGAGGCGGCCATCACCGCGCCCTCCAGCACCAACCGCCAGCCCTGGCGCTTCGCCGTGGTCACCGCGCCCGCGCTGCGGGGCCGGCTCGTCGCCGCCGTGCGCGAGCGCTGCGCGGCGCTCACGGCCATCGTCCAGCGGAGCCACCACGCCGAGGACTTCGGCTCCTACGGCGACTTCTTCTTCGAGCCGCTGGAGAGCGCGGCCGCCATCGTCGTCCCCCAGTACCGCGAGTACCCCGATCTCCTCGCCAACCTCCTCGCCTCCGCGGGCGAGGATCCCGCGCGCTTCCCCACCGCCAGCGCCATGGCGGCCGAGCTCTGCTCCACCTCCGCGGCGGTGATGGCGCTGCTCCTCCAGGCCCACGCCGAGGGGCTGGGCGCCTGCTGGATGGCCGGCCCGATGGTCGCCCGCGCCGAGATCCACGCGCTGCTGGGCATCCAGGATCCCTGGCGCATGGTCGGCGCGGTGGCGCTGGGCTATCCGGTCGCGGCGGCGGAGCCCAGGCCGAGGAAGCCCCTCGCGCGCGTGACGGTCTGGTTCGAGGACGACCCGGAGGAGCCGCGATGAGCGAGGCGAGCATCGAAGAGGTGGTGTGCGGGATCGTGGCCGAGGCGCTGGCCGCCCCGCCGGGCACGGTGAGGCCGGGGTCGATCCTGATGGCCGACCTCGGCGCCGAGTCGCTCGACTTCCTCGACATCGTTTTCAAGGTGGAGCAGACGTTTCACATCCAGATCACCCGCGGCGAGATGGAGCGCGCCGCGCGCGGCGATCTCACCGACGACGAGTTCGCCCCCGGCGGCGTGCTCTCCGAGGCGGGGCTCGCGCGGCTGCGCGAGCTGATGCCGGAGGCGGGCGACCGCATCGGGCCGGGGCTGCGGCCGCGCGAGATCCTCGGGCTGTTCTCGGTGCAGACGTTCGCCAACATCGTCCGGGCCAAGGTGGGCCCCGGCCGGTGAGCGCGCTCCCCGCGTGAGCGGGCTCTCGTCGCCGGGGCCAGCGTCGGGGGAGGATCGCGGCGCTCGCCGGCGACGCGGAGGCGCGCGCGGTGTTTCCCGGCCGTCGGCGACCCGGTCCGACGCCGGCACCGTCGGT
>Ga0302279_10005668_pt1 | contig 13776 bp, 11 predicted proteins | sample III_Bog_N3_3_FD_194541 | JGI IMG/M metagenome (GOLD analysis project Ga0302279, IMG submission 194541) | Peat permafrost microbial communities from Stordalen Mire near Abisko, Sweden - III_Bog_N3_3 | ecosystem: Environmental > Terrestrial > Soil > Wetlands > Peat | place: Sweden: Abisko...
GTGCAACGCCTTCGACATCCCGCCGGGCGCCATCAAGGAGGCAATGGGCAAGGACCTCGTCCCCGAGGTGACGGTCTGGGATGCCGTGTTGAACCTGAGCACTCCCCGCTACGCCTACCGGCTGATCGGTAATCCCGAGACCTATGTGGTCGACCTCGCTACGGTGGACTTCTGCGCCGACGCCCGGCTGCAGGACCTGCAGTGGAAGGGTGAATTCACGCCCGTCTCCGTCTGATCCGGGATCACAGACCGCCGAGGCGAGTTCGACACGCGGTCGCACCCCGTCGTCCTCTGCCCCTGTATCTGTGGACCGGCAGCTCGTCCCCAGCTCCGAGGGCTGACGACGTAGCGATTGCCCGCAACTCTCGGATCAGCCGCGCAACGAGCCGATCGGGTCCCACGGGCAAATCCAGGATTCCCCAGGCAATCCACACCGTCGGTCAGCTAGAACATCCACAAGTTCTGGATATCGTCCGGTTCGAACGGAAGGGGGCGTCAATGTCCGCCGAAGCACCATCGCCGGGCCGGCCATGAGCTCGTTCAGGAATCCGGCCTGGCTTCCCTTTGCGGTGAGCGAGGCCGCCTCGGCCGGCGACGCGACGGCGCAGGATCTCGAGTCCGGTGAGGCGTGGATCCACCTGCTCGACACGCTCAGGCGTGCCGGTGAGACCGTGCTTTCCGACGCCGTGCCGAACGATCCGACGGACATGACCTCGGGTTTCCGACATCTTCTGGTACTCCTGGGCGTGGGGATCGACGAACTTCTCCGACGGGGGTTGGACCAGGTCCCGGCGATCAAGCCCTCCGGAATGGATGCCGCCTACAAGTGGGGGATGGAGTGCCCGGACTGCATCTACGTCGGCTCGGCGCTCGAGGGTGGCAGCACCTATCGACTGTCGGGCACCCGCGGATCCGCGCGGTACCTAGGGCTTCAGGTGATGGCCGGGATGGCCTCGACGTCGAATGCCCTGATCGATGAGTTCGAGCTGGGACCCGGGGGCGAGTTCGAGATCATCCTCTCGGCCGAACCGCACGAGGGCAACTGGCTCCGCCTCGACGAGTCCGCCACCATGCTGGTGGTGCGCCACTTCTTCTACGACTGGGAACACGAGGTTCCCGTGACCATGTCGATCGAGCCACTGTCGGGACCCACCGGAGCCGACGGGCAATCCTCCGTGGACCCGCAGGCCGCCATGGCCCGTCAGGTGATCGCCCTCGGTGATTTCGTGGAGGAGAATCTCAACTTCTTCCTGGGCTTCTCGAACCCGGAGGCACCCAACACCTTCCTCCCTCCGCTCGACGGAACGGCCATGGGGGCCGCCGCCGAAAACAGGCCGGTCATCGGATCGTGGAAGCTCGGGCCGGACGAGGCACTGATCATCGAGGTCACGCCCCCGGAGGGCCTCTACTGGAGCTACTCACTGGGGAACCTCTGGTGGGAGACCATCGACTACGGCAATCGGCAGTCGAGCCTGAACGGGTTCCAGGCGGTGGTCGACGGTGACGGAAAGGTACGGGTCGTCGTCGCCCATCAGGATCCGGGCATCGCCAACTGGCTCGACACCGCCGGGCACTGCGAAGGTCCGATCATCCTCCGCTGCGTCCGCACGGAAACCGCACCGGTGCCGACCACCCGGCTGGTGCCGTTCGACCGCCTGGCCGACGAACTGCCGCCGGACACCCGCACGGTCACTCCCGAGGAGCGGGCCGCGGCGATCGGGATCCGGAGGAGAGCGGTGAGCCGGCGGTTCGCACGATGACGCTCGACGCGGACCGGATCGAGGGGGATGCCCGGGCCCAGACGGGTCTGGAGGACACCGGCGGCGACTACTACCGCGAAGGGCTCGAACGCCTGGTGGTGTCGATGAACGACGAGGGGGATCTGACCGAGCTCGGCGAGATCATGCAGCACGCCCGACTGACGGCACTCCTCGCCGCCCGGCTGGCGGTGGAGGAGACGTACCGCATCCATCCGGAGATCGCCGAGGAGGAGATCGGTGGCCCGGTGTTCGTCATCGGTCTGCCCCGCACCGGCACCACTGCGCTCAGCCAACTCGTTGCCGCCGATCCCCAGTTCCGGTCGCTCCGGCTGTGGGAGTCGGGAACCCCTGTCCCTCCACCGGAGAAGGCCACCGAACACGACGACCCACGTATTGCCGCCACCGAGTCGAATCTGGCTCTGATGAACGAGGCCTTCCCGCTGATGCAGACCATGTACCACACGGAGGCCACCACGGCCACGGAGTGCCAGGACCTCATGGGCATGAGCTTCCGGACGGCCCACTTCGACGGCTTCGCCCGGGTGCCCTCCTATCTGGACTGGGTCGTGGACACCGACATGACGGAGACCTACCGCTACCACCGGCGGGTGCTCCGCCTGCTGCAGTGGCACTGCCCCCCGACGCTCTGGCACCTGAAGACACCGGTGCACATGCTCTCCCTCGATGCCCTAGTCGACGCCTACCCGGATGCGCGGTTCCTCTGGAGCCACCGGGACCCCACCCAGGTGCTGGGCTCCGTCTGCAGTCTCATCCACTACACCCGCAGTTGGAGCAGCGACCGTGACGACTCCGTCGAACTGGGCAGCGACCAGCTCGACCGGTGGTGGATCGCCGTCCAGCGGGCCATGGAGTTCCGCGAGCGGATGGGGGACGACCGCTTCGCCGACATCAGCTTCTCCGAACTCCAGACCGATCCGGTGTCGGGCCTGCAACGGGCGCTCGCCCGGATCGGTCTCCCCTTCGACCAACGGTCCCGCACCTCGGTTGCCGGGTGGGCCGTCACCCACGAGCCCGGTGCGCACGGTTCGCACACCTACCGGCTGTCCGACTTCGGCCTGGAGCCCGATCGGATCCGGGAGCGCTTCGCCCCGTACTACGCCACCTTCGATGTCGGGTCCTGACGCCGACAGCGGTCCGCCGACGGAACGGGAGCCTGCGTAGGGGCTACGGACAGCCGGATCAAGCAGCTGATCGCGCCGACACGGCAGAATCCTGGAGATGAAGGCCGTTCGCTACGACGTTGCCGACGCCGACTTTCCCGCCACGCTGGTGGAGGTGGACGACCCCGTACTCCCCACCGGCGAATGGGCCCGGGTGGCGGTCGACGTCGGTGGCATCTGCGGTAGCGACCTCCATCTGTTCGGACCGCTCGTCGACGGATCACCGACCCTGCGGGGGATCGCCGACTTCCCCTTCGAACTGGGCCATGAGATCGCCGGAACGGTCATCGAGGTCGGCCCCGACTGCCCCGTCACCGTCGGGACGCGGGTGGCGGTCGACCCGATCATCCCCTGTCTGCCCCGGGGCATCGATCCACCGTGCGCCAACTGCGCCCGTGGATGGGCGTCGAGCTGTCTCCACTTCGACAGCCACGTGCTGACCGGCGGTCGGTCACTCGGGTACACGCGTGGACTCGGGGCCGGATGGGCCGAGCAGGTACTCGGGCACCGGTCGATGCTGCATCCGATTCCCGACGCCGTACCCGACAAGGTGGCCGGGCTCCACGAGCCGATCTCGATCGCCATCCACGGCCTGGCCCACCGTCCGCCCGAGGAGGGGACCCCGATCCTCATCGTCGGTGGCGGCATCATCGGCCTGACCGCCCTGCTGGCCGTGCGGACCTACCTCCCGGAAAACCCGGTGACGGTGCTCGCCCGCCACCCCCACCAGGCGGAGGCGGCCCGCACCTGTGGGGCGACGACCGTCGTCATGGGTTCCGGCGCGGCGGCGTTCGAGGAGCTGGCCGCCCTGACCGGAGGGCGGGCCGTCGGGGACGGTGACGACCGGATGCTGATGGGAGGGTTCCCCTACGTCATCGAGGCGGCCGGAGGGCCGGGTGCGGTGACCGATGCACTTCGGGCCGCCGATCATCGGGGAACCGTGCTCACCCTGGGTGCGGCAGGCATCGGCACGGTCGACCTGACCCCGATCTGGTACAAGCAGCTCGTGCTGGTGGGCTCCGTCGACCACGGGTCGAACCCGTCGGCGGACATGGGCCGGGCGTCCGGGGGCCCCGACCACTCGATCGATGCCGCCCTGGCGCTGCTGGCGGGCCAGGCGTTCCCGCCCGAGCTGCTGGTCACCCACGAGTTCCCGCTCGAGGGCTACCGGGACGCCGTCCGGGCCGGGCTCGACAAGACCTCCAGCCAGGCGATGAAGGTGGTCTTCCGGCCGAACGGGTGAGCGCCGACGATCGGGCCAGCTAGTGCGCCTGGGGGCCCGTTGCTAGCGGCTGTCGATGGCGACCTTGACCGCCCCGGACGTCTCCTGGTCGGCCAGCACACCGAAGGCGTCGCGCCACTCCTCGAGACGGAACGAGTGGGTGAGCATCGGCGTGAGGTCGATCCGGCCGGAGCCGACCATGTCCAGGAAGTGGGCGATGCCGTGCTTCCTCACCCCCTCGACCTCCTCGATCCCGAACGCGTTGGAGCCGGTGTAGACGATCTCCTTGGAGTACACGGGCGTGTCGTCCCACTTGGCGGCGCCGTGCATGCCCAGCTTCACCAGGGTCCCCCGGGCCCGCAGGACCCGACAGCCCACCTCCAGTGTCTCGGCCGCCCCGATGGTGTCGTAGACCACGTCGATGCCGCCGGGAAAGGCCATCGGCAGGCCGTCCGCCGGCTGCAGTACGCCACCGGACCAGTCCGCCACCTGCTCGATGAGTTCCATCCGTGGTTCGGGGACCACGGTCGACGCCCCGAAGGACTCGGCCAGGCGACGCTGGGCGTCGAACCGGGCGACCACCATCACCTCGACCGTCGGGTACAGGGCCCGCAGGATGGCCACGGCGCACAGGCCGAGGGCGCCGGCGCCGTAGACCAGCACCTTGCTCCCCGGCTGGGGCGGATGGCGGGTGACCCCGTGGAGGGACACCGAGAACGGGTCGGCCAGGACGGCCTGCTCGTCACTCAGCTCGTCAGGCACGCTGAACAGCATCGAGTCGTGCGCCGGCATGAGGTCGGCGAACCCCCCGGTGACCCCGGAACACATGCCGATGTGGATGCCCGGGGCGAACGCGCCCTTCCCGAACGAGTGGCACTGGCTCAGGTCGCCCGCCACGCACGCCGGGCAGACGGGCGATACTCCCCGGGTCACGCACGTGAGCCACGGGTTGAGGGCGACACGGTCACCGGGCTCGAGCCCCTCCGCCTCGGGGCCGACGGCGACCACTTCGGCGATCACCTCGTGGCCCATGACGTGGGGGAACGACACGAAGCCCTTCATCGGGTTCTGCTGCATACCCACCGCGTTGTCCGGGTCGACCAGGCTGGCGTAGTCGAGGAACACCGCCTTGGACTCCGAACCGCAGATCCCCACCAGCCTCGGTCGGGTCACCACCCAGTCGGGTCGGAGGAACCCGGGCTCGTCGATGTCGAGGAGCCGGGTCGGCGTCCGGGCCAGCATCCGCAACAGGCGGTTGTCCGTCTCGACCCTGGGCTGCACCTCGGGCTCCACCCCGTACATGAGCGCTCGCATGACCGCATCGTAGGGCTCCGCCGGCCCGGGAGCTCGGGGTGCTGCGCGGCCCGCCGACCTCCGGATGCGGCGTAGGGGATGTCCCCCCCCGGAGCGCCGCATAGTGTCGGCTCCCGTGGTGGTCTTCGCCCGAGGTTCGCTGTCGCTCCGTCTCTATCCCCACAACGAGCTCGACGCCCGTCAGGTGCACCGCGAGCTGTGCGACCAGGCCACGCTCGGGCTGGCCAACGGCTTCGACGGCGTCATGACAAGTGAGCACCACGGCGGGTTCGCCGGCTACCTGCCCAATCCGCTGCAGATGGCATCGTTCCTCCTGGAGGAGGCCCCGACCGGTTGGGTGGCGGCGTGCCCGGTCCTCCTGCCGCTCCGACCCGTCGCCCAGCTGGCCGAGGAGGTGGCCTGGTTGGCCGTCCGCCATCCGGGCCGGGTCGGGCTCGGAGTGGCGGCCGGTGCCCTCCCGCTCGACTTCGAGGTGATGGATGTCGAGCTCGCCGCGGCGGTGCCCCGGTTCACCGCGGGTCTCCCCCGGATCGTCGAGATGCTCCGGGGTCGGGACCTGGGCCAGTTGGCCGGCGACCGGGCGTTGCAGGACTGCGCCCGGGCGCCCGTCCCGGTGCTCAGCGCGGCGGCCTCGCCGGCGGCCGCCCGACGGGCCGCCCGCTGCGGGGCGGGGATCCTGTCCGAGGGCATGTCCGACGTGGGCCGCCTCCGTCGGATCTGCGACGCCTACGACACCGCAGGTGGCGTCCGGTCGAAGGTGATCATCCGTCGGGTGTGGGTCGGCGAACGGCCGACCGCCCTCATCGGGCGCCAGCGTGCCGTGTACGACGGCTACGCCGGCCCGGGGACCGGGTTCGCCGAGGACCAGACGATCGCCGCGTCCGATCCGGCGGAGGTGGCGGAACGGATCCATGCGGCCTGGGTCGACTCCGGGGCGGACGCCGTCAACCTGCGGGTGCACCTTCCCGGGGTCCCGCCGTCGGAGATCCGCCGACAGATCGCCGTGCTCGGCCACGAGGTCCTCCCGCTGGTACGACAGCGGTGGGACGGAGGGTCACCGGGGGTCGGGGGTGGATGACGGGCGACCCGGTCGACGCCGGGCCGGGCCGGTGGTCACCCGACCGGCCCGGCCGTCTGCCGGTACCATCACAGGGACCGCGGAGACGGAGGAGCGATGGGCACGGACCCGACGAGCACCGGCACGGACCCGACACCCCGGGACCGGGGACCGCGCATCTGCCTGATCGGTGCCGGCGGGATGTCCTTCGGCCCGGTCATGGCGCTCGACGCCATCAAGACGCGCCGCACCCGGGGGGCCACCCTGGTGCTCCACGACATCAGTGACGAGCGGCTCGGGGTGGCCGTGCGCTTCGCCGAGCGCGTGAACGAGCGCAACGGCCACCCGATCACCGTCGAGGCCTCGACCGACCCCGCCGAGGCCATGGTCGGGGCCGACTTCTGCCTGACCAGCGCCGAGGTCGGCCGGTGGCCGCGGTGGATCGAGGACTACGAGATCCCCCGTCGGCACCGGGCCACCCAGATCACCGGCGAGAACGGCGGCCCCGGCGGCGTCTTCCACTCCCTCCGGTCCATCCGCACCATGCTGGACATCTGTGCCGACATCGAGCGCTACTGCCCCGACGCCTTCCTCATCAACCTGACCAACCCGCTCAGCCGGGTCGCCCTGGCCATCAACACGGCCACGTCGGTCCGCAACGTCTCCATGTGCCACGAGTTCGCCGGGGGTCTGGCCCGGGTCGCCGGTCTGCTGCGGATCCCCAAATCGAAGATCGAGGCCAAGGCCTCGGGGATCAACCACTTCACCTTCTTCACCGAGATCCGGCGGTCCGACACCGGGGAGGACCTCTACCCACGTCTGCGGCGCCTGTGGCGCCGGCGCTACTTCGACTACCCGGCCCCGGTCACGTCGGTGGCGCGGCAGCTGGTCCGGGTCCCACTGGTCCAGGTGGCCGTGGAGCAGATGTACGCCCCGCTGGTGTCCCACATGTTCCGTGAGTACGGCCTCCTGCCCTGCTCGGTCGACAGCCACATCGGGGAGTACGTGCCCTTCGCCGAGGAGGTGGCCGGGTGGCACCCCGTCCCGGTCTACTTCCACGAGGGGATCGGCCGTCAGGTGGAGCGGCTGGTCACCCGGTACGGCAACGGTGGGTCCCGGGTCCCGATGCACCGGGCGGGCCGGTCGGCCGAGGAGGTCTTCCCCATCATCGGGTCCCTGTGGACCGACCACCGGCGCACGCTCAACGCCGTGAACGTGCCCAACCGGGAGTACGTCCCCAATCTGCCCGACGGCGCCATCGTCGAGGTGCCGGGCACGGTGGACGGGACCGGCATCACCCCCGACGTCGTGCCGCCCGTCCTCGAGCCGCTGGCCGAATTCATGCGGACCCAGATCGAGCTGCAGGAGCTGGTCGTCCGGTCGGCGCTGACCGGGGATCCCGAACCGGCCTTCGAGGCCCTGCGCCGCGACCCGCTGTCGCCGTCGGACGAGTCCTCGTGCCGGGCCATCTTCGACGAGCTGGCCACCGCCCAGGCCGGTGCACTGCCCTTCTGAGCACCCCTGCCTCGCCGATGGACCGGGGGAGGTGCTCGACCCGTGCACCCGGCTGACCAGGCTGACTACGGTCCTCTTCCGCCTCCGGGACCGACGGGACCGACCAGCGACCGGGCGTGCGCGTGCCGGGTGATCGAGCACCCTGCCCGTGATGGGGATCCGGCCTGCGTCACGTAGGCAATCGGCGCCGGTGCGTGCCGGGGATCCCGCACCGGGCGCGGGTTGGTGCCTTCCTGTCGGGTGGCCATGGGTGGGACGGCAGCGGCTGTACCGGAAACCGGGTAATGTCGACCGGAGTTATAGGGAATGTCGACGAAGGAACCAGCGGGCACCGCCCACCACCGCCTCGCCGGGTACGTCCAGGAAAGGCCCACACCCATGACGAATCGAATCCGTAGCGTCACGTTGCGTGCGCTCATCGCCGTGCTCCTCGGAGCCGTGTTGGCCGCGACCATGGGCGTGGCCACGCCTGCCACCCCAGCTGGAGCCAGCGGGTCGGCACCGGCCTGGGAGCCGGACCCGAGTTCGGTGGGTGGCCTGTCGTTCTTCAACGCCCAGGGTCAGCAGATCACCGGCGGCAACGTCACCGACGCGCCTCTGGCCGCCTACGTGCAGGGCGCCACGGTGATCAATCCGGTGAACACCAGGGCGACGCTGTTCGTCGCTCTTCCGGTGCCCGGCGAACTGCCCACCGCATGGACCACCACCCAGGTCTCGACGTCCACGGCGTACCCCAACGCGTCGGCACCGGCACCCCTCGGTACGTCCGCCCTGCCGGTGCTGACCGACCGGTCGACCGACCTCACGGTGGCCGGTATCGAGGGCGCGCTCCCGAACACGTCCGGCGCCTACGCCAACCTGTACGAACTTCGCCTCAAGACGTCGGGAGGCGGCAACAACGTCACCTACGACTCGGCCGACATCTCCGTGGACACCGTCAACGGTGTCTGGTCGGTGATCTACCCGGCGCTGACGCCCATCGCCACCACCACGACGCTCACGGCCTCGCCGCCCGGTCCGACGTTGACCGGGACCCCGGTGACGCTGACGGCGACGGTGGGCCCTTCCGCTCCGGGCACCGTGCAGTTCGAGAATGGCACCACGCCCATCGGCGGCGCCGTGACGGTGGCCGGTGGTCAGGCCCAGACCACCACGTCGTCCCTGCCCGTGGGCGCCGATGCGCTGCATGCCGTGTTCACACCTGCGCCGTTCGCCGACGATGCCGGGTCGACGGGCGACCTGAGCTACACGATCGCCACCGCTCCGGCCATCACCTCGGCCGGTTCGGTGACCTTCACCAGGGGCACCGCAGGCAGCTTCACCGTGACCACCACCGGCTTCCCGGCCCCGACGGTCAGCGAGACGGGGACCCTGCCCACCGGGGTGACCTTTGCCGCCGGGGTGCTGTCGGGTACCCCGACGGCCTCGGGCTCCTTCCCGATCACCTTCGGTGCCACCAACGGCACCACGGTGAACGCCACCCAGGCGTTCACGTTGACCGTGCTGGCGATGGCGATCACGACGACGTCCCTCCCGGATGGTTCCGTGTACAGCAAGTCGAACAAGGTCCTGTACTCGGCGACCCTGGCCGAGAGCGGCGGGATCCCTCCCGTCAAGTGGTCCCTCGCCCCGGGGTCGGCTCCGCTGCCACCTGGCCTCAAGCTCAACTCGAAGGGTGTGATCTCGGGCAAGGCCAAGACGGCGGGGACCTACCCGTTCACGGTCCAGGTCGTGGACAAGAAGTCCAAGACCAAGCCGCCCGTGGTGGACACGGCGACGGCCACGCTGGCCATCACGATCAGCTGACCGCCGGGCGATCGCCCGACCGGGGCTGATCCACCCGTTGCGCAGGGTGCCGGCTCGTCGCCGGCTCAGGCAGGTGGGGCCTGGAGCGCGGCGACGACCCCACCATCGACCAGGAGGTCTGTTCCGGTGATGTAGCCGGCGTCGTGGCTGAGTAGGAAGTCCACCACTCCCGCGATGTCTTCGGGCGTGCCGACCCGACCCGTGCCACTGCCGGCAATCATCATCCGCATGAACTCGCCGCTGGGACCTTCGAGCTCCGCGGCGCCCATCGGGGTGGAGATGATGCCCGGGGAGATGGAGTTGACCCGGGCACCCCGACGTCCCCAGGCGATCGAGGCCGCCGTGACCCGGACCTGGTTGGCCCGCTTGGCCACGACATAGGCGGTGGCGGAGTCCGTGATGGCATCGGGTGCCAGTCCGGGAAGCTCCAGCAGTCGGGAGGTCGGCGTGGTCGCCAGTTGCCGGTCGAGCTCGGGGTTCGGAGGTGCCATGGTCCCGGCCATCGACGAAATGAACACCCCGGCACCTCCGGAACTGACCACCGGACCGAATGCGTCGAGCATCAGTGCCGTCCCCAGCAGGTCCACCCGCAGGATCGCGTCGACCGGAGCCTGGACGGGGGAGAGCCCGGCGGTGTGCACGACGGCGACCACCGGGCCCCGTACGGCGGCATCGGCGGCCAGGGCGTCGACAGAGTCCTTCTGGGAGACGTCGACCACATGGCCGATCACGTCGTAGCCGGTTGCGGCCAGCGACCGGACCTCGACGTCGAGCTGCCGCTCGTTGAAGTCGGCGAGTACGACGGTGGAGCCGGCACCGAACCGGCGGGCGATCGCGGAACCCATCCCGCCCGCTCCGGTCACCACCACCACCGCTCGGAGATCACTCATGTCCTGACCCTACGGGCAGCGGAGCGATGCCGGCGAACCTTGGATGTCGCCGAACCCGGGGTCCCCTGGAGTGTCTCTTCACGGTGTCCGGGCAGCGCGTCGAAGGCATCGCGGAGGTCGGCCGATCGGGTAGCGGTGATCGGGGACAGCGACCCGGCGTCGAGGGCTCCTACGATCCGGTCATGCTTCCCCCGCCCGGGTCATCGGACGACCGGTACGATGCCCGCAGCGGACAGGGAGAATCCCCGGCTTCCCGTCACCGTGCACCGCATCCCCCGCAATTCGGAGACACCGACGAGCGGACCCGCTCCGGTGCCGGATCCATGGGCGGGGGTGGGCGTACCGGGTCGACCGTTCGCCTCGCACTGGGGACCCGTGCATTCCTGGAGGGAGCCGTTGCTGTCCGTCGTCACGGACCGGGGTGGTGTGAAGGTGGTCCAGAAGACCCCCTCGGGTCGCGGATGACTGCTGGTGCCTACCGAGATGCTGCAGTCGATGTTCCCCGCAGGCGAGCCGGAGCCACAGGCGACAATGAGCACCCCGTTGGTCGGAGCGCAGACCAGCACCACGGCGATTCGACGCAACGTTCCCACCTCATCCGCCGATCTGTTCGACGCCCGAGCGGGAGATGGTGCATCCCTCTCCTCCGGTGACGGTGCAGGTCATGCCGGCCGTCGCGGACAGGCAGAGGAAGGGGCCGACCCCCGTGGCGGCACCGTAGGCCAGGGTGGGTACGTCGATGCCGGGATTGCCGAGATTGCACGTGGACCCCGAACAGGTCGTCACCGTGCCAGCCTCCGTCATGTCCGCCGTCCGAGGAGGCGAGAAGGTGGCGCAGTGGACCTCTGGCGGAGCGATGTCCGTGCAGTTGTGGATCCCGCACGCGATGTTGCCCGTCGGGGACCGGACCACGCCGCCGCTGGTTGTCTGCATGGGGGATGCGACGATCACGGTCACCGTTCCCGTGGCGTCCTCTCGCGCACGGGCCGGCGGCGGCCCGATGGCATCCACCGCATCACCGAACACGTAGGTTCCGGGGGACGCATAGGAGTGGTCGTACGTTCCGGCCCGATCGGCTCGAGCGGTGTCCCCACACCTGGTCATTCCGGCGTCGGCGCCGGAAGTGGAACCATCGCCGAACCGGACGTCTTCGGAGTTGCCGGTACCCGGGCCCCGGATCTCGACGGTGAACGTCACAACGGTCCCCACGAAGACGTGGTCCGGGCCGGCCGTCACGGCCACCGAAAGGAACCCTGTCACTGTGGTCCTCGTGGGCCGGGGGGTCTCGGTGGTGGTGGTACCCGCGGACCTGCTGGCCCCGCATGCCGCCGTCAGAACCAGCATCGGACATGTGAGGGAACGCCGGCACCTGCCCATGACGGCAAGGTACGCCCGTCATGGCGGTCCGCCCAGGGTCGTACGACCCCACCGTGCGTTCCGGGGGTGGTGCGGTCCCCGCGTCGAGCAACATGGTTCCTGCACGTCTTCGGTCACCACCACGGCCACACCGCCATCGGGGGCGAAGTCCCGGCCTGACGGTGGAGATCGGCCGGGTAGATTCCCGATCCTGACCACAGAGGAGGAACCATGGCTGAGACCCCGATCCGGCTCGATGAGACCACCCGTGCGGCCGTTGCCTCCGGCCGGCTGGTCCATCTGGCCACCATCAACCCGGACGGCACTCCGCAGGTCACGTGTATCTACGTCGGGTGGGACGGGGACGAGATCGTGGCCGGGCATCTCGCCGACCACGTGAAGCTCCGCAACATCCGGCGCGATCCCCGTGTCACCCTTTCCGTGGAATCCGACCTACCTTCGGACGGGTTCAGCCCGTATCTCGTGATCCAGGGGATCGCCCGGGTCGAGGAGGGTGGTGCGGTACCGCTCCTCCGGCGGATCACCAACGGGGAGTTCCCGCCCCCGGGGGACGACTGGCCCGATGGATTCGTCACCCGGATCTCCCCTCGGAAGCTGTCGGGCACCGGCCCCTGGGGTCTTGCCGACTGAGGAGATCCGGTAGCCCTCCGAGCTGCGCCACGCGGCTCGGTCAGGCACTCCCGCCGACCGAACGGCCCCGGCCGGAACGCGAGGCCCTTACCGGCCGAGGGCAGACCCGAAGAAGTCCTCGGTGGCCTTCCAGTGGCGCTCGGCGGCTTCTGCGTCGTAGCTGGCGTTGTCGGGGACGGCGAAGCCGTGGTGGGCCTGGTAGGTCTCGATGGTGTGCACGACCCCGGCCCCGGTGAGCGACTGCTCCAGCAGTTCCTTCTGCTCCTCGGGGAACGACTGGTCCTCGATCGCACCCGCCACGTACACGGCCGCCCCGATGCCGTCCGCCTTGTGGTGGGGGCTGTCGGGGTCGTCGGCCTTGGCCAGGTTCCCACCGTGGAAGGAGGCTGCCGCGGCGATGCGCTCGCCCAGGTTGGCCGCGGCGACGAGGGAGAGCCGGCCGCCCATGCAGTAGCCGGTCGTGCCCACGCCGCCCGGCGTCACCTCTGGCCGGGAGTCGAGGTACTCGACGAACGTTCCGGCGTCGCGCACCACCAGGTCCGTGGTGTAGGCCCGCATCCAGGTCATGACCCGGTCCCTGGTCGCCTCTTCGAGGAATGCCGTACGCATGTCGACGGACTCGTAGGGGCCCTGGCGGTAGTAGAAGTCGGGCACCAGGACCACGTAACCGAGTGCCGACAGCCGCTCGCCCATCTCGCGCATGGAGTCGCGCATCCCCCCGGCATCGCAGAACATGAGCACCCCGGGCCAGGGACCCTCGCCGTCGGGGATGCTGAGGGCGGCCGGGCAGGTCCCGTCGGCGGTCTCGATCTCCACGGTGCGTTGTGTCACTGCGACTCCCTTGCTCGAACGTGTTTCCGGACCCTACCGGGACCGGTTCCGGGAACCGGCCTCCGGGGTGTGCCGGTCCGGGTGGTGCCCGCGGGAGCCTCCACCCCGGTCGATGCCGGGCGGCCGCCACCCGACGGGGTCGACCGGTGCGCCTGGTGCGGTGCATAGTTGGTGCGTGGTGGAGACAACCGGC
>Ga0302279_10005677_pt1 | contig 13765 bp, 10 predicted proteins | sample III_Bog_N3_3_FD_194541 | JGI IMG/M metagenome (GOLD analysis project Ga0302279, IMG submission 194541) | Peat permafrost microbial communities from Stordalen Mire near Abisko, Sweden - III_Bog_N3_3 | ecosystem: Environmental > Terrestrial > Soil > Wetlands > Peat | place: Sweden: Abisko...
GTGTCGGGGCCGATTCCGTCGCGGCGCCGACCGATCAGCGCCGCCTTGCTCAGCGATCCCACAATGCCGCTCGCGGCTTCGCCGGCGGTAGAATCGGAAATTACCTACGAGGGCGGGCTCCTGCGCCGTTGCACGCCTGGCTGGACCCCATCAGCGCCGTCGTGGGGTCGATCCAGTTGGCGCCCTTCGATTGATTGCGAAGCGTGTGCGGTGCAGCCCTGCAGCGCCTCCCCTGCCGCTGCGCCTGCTGAAGCACCGCCAAATAGGTGAGTAGATTCCGATCCTAGCGGGGTCGCCGCGACGGCCCCACGCTGCTTGCACCGCATGTAAGTTCACCTCAGGTCGTCGGTGAGGCTCCGGGCGCGAATTTTGGTTCGCCTGGGCTGATTCGGAGGGCTGTCGATCAGGCCCCGCGCCTCACCTTGCGATCTCTGATTGGTTAAAACAGGCCAGGGAGCCGAAATGACAACCGCCTTCGCGACCACTTCACTCAGCGACCAATTCAACGCCTTTCTGCGAGCCGCCCTCTGGGTGGACCGTGACGCAGCGCCTTTGAGCGTTTTGTCGGCGCTGGCGCGGCTGGACGTTGATCCGTGGGAAGAGGCCGCGCAACTCGCCAATCTGCCGGAGGCCTCGGCGTGCGCAAAACTGGCGGCGATGCTCATGAACCTCCCTGGAGGGCCCACGATGCGTCAAGACCTGGACGCCCTTTGCGCCCGCTCGGTTCGCCTGCTTCCACGTCCCAGTCTTAGGCAGCGAGTGCGGGACTGAGGCCCGACATCGCTTGCTGCATTGGGCCATCTGATCCCTCGCTTATGCCACAGGTGCGCTTTCCTGGAGGGGATTTTTGGGCCCTGATCCTCAGCTTGCGGGGCGACACAGTGGCGGCCCATTGAGCGCCCGCACAGCCGCTCTGCAGAACCAGGCTGTCCGGTCGGTGACTGCTGTGACCCTGATCAATGCGCTGGGCGGTGGGTGGACTATGGATGGCAAGACACCACGCGCCGTCGCAGCTACCGCAATGCTGTCCGTTGCACTCACCGCATCGCGGGAGTCGGAATGAAACGGCCCGTGAATTGGAAAATGGCAGGTCCCGTGATCGCGGTCGGGGTCATTGCCTTGGGCTCGGGCGCCTGGTGGCTGACCCATCGCGGACCGGTCGTGAGCTATGTCACCACGCCCGTGACCCGGGGCGACGTCACCACCACCATCACCGCCAGCGGAACCGTCAATCCGGTCGTCACCGTGCAGGTCGGGACCTATGTTTCGGGCACTATCATCTCATTGACGTGCGACTACAACACCCGCGTCCACAAGGGTCAGCTCTGCGCGAAGATCGACCCCGCCCCCTATCAGATCATCGTCGATGAAGATCAGGCCGACCTGGTCACGGCCAAAGCTCAACTGGTCAAAGACCAGGCCAACGCCGTCTACACCAAGCTGGCCAGTGTCCGCGCGGCATTGCTGTTCAAGGAGGACTCCGGTTCGCGCGATGCGGCGGATGCCGCGCTTGACGCCCACAATCAGGCCGACGCTCTGGTCGCCCTTGACGCGGCCCAGGTCGCTCAGAAGGCCGCCGTGCTCAAGGCTGCCAAGATCAACCTGAACTACACCAACATCGTCTCGCCGGTGGATGGCACGGTGGTGACGCGCGACATCACCGCCGGCCAGACCGTCGCGGCCAGCTTACAGACCCCCACCCTGTTCCTGATCGCCACCGACCTGACCAAGATGCAGGTCGACACCAGCGTCAGCGAATCCGACATCGCCGGCGCGGTCGAAGGGGCCGGGGCCAGCTTCACCGTGGACGCATTCCCCAGCAAGATTTTCCAGGGCTCGGTGGTCCAGGTGCGCCAGTCGCCGATCAGCGTACAGAATGTCATCACCTATGACGCGGTTGTGGCGGTCTCCAACCCTGGCCTGTTGCTTAAGCCTGGGATGACGGCGACGGCCTTGATCGTCAAATCCCAGTCGCGAAACGTCCTGCGCGTTCCATCCCAGGCGCTCCGGTTCACCCCGGCGGACGCCCCGAAGCCCGTCTCCGGTCAGCGCTCGGTCTGGGTCCTTCGTGACGGCAAGCTCGTCCAGGTTCAGGTCACGATCGGGCTTGATGACCAGTCCTTCGCAGAGATCAAATCCGGTGATCTGAATCTCGGCGACCAGGTGGCTACGTCCGAAGGCTCCGCGGCCAAGACGGGCAAGTCAAAAGTGGCGGCGACCCCGTCGCTGCACCTCTAAGGCGGCGCCAGCATGGCTGATCCGGTCGTCAAACTCGTCGATATCGTTCGGTCCTTTAAGATGGGCGACACCGAGGTCCACGCCTTGCAGGGCGTCAGCGTCACCGTCGAGCGCGGCGAATTCGTCGCCATCATGGGATCGTCTGGCTCGGGCAAGTCGACGATGATGAACCTGATCGGCTGCCTCGATCGGCCGACCAGCGGCCAATACTTCTTCGAGGGGCGCGATGTCGCCAAGCTGTCGGAGAACGAACTCGCCGATATTCGCGGCCGGCGGATCGGTTTTGTGTTCCAGAATTTCAATCTGCTCGCGCGCACGAGCGCGCTTGAGAACGTCGTACTCCCCCTTCTTTATGGCGCGGCGGCGTCGCTGAGCGCGAAGGAGCGCAATGACCGCGGCCGAGCGGGCCTCGTTGGGGTCGGCCTGGCGGACCGTGAGAGCAACACGCCCAGTCAACTGTCGGGCGGACAGCAACAACGCGTCGCCCTCGCGCGGGCGCTGATCAACCACCCCGCCGTGCTGCTGGCCGACGAGCCCACCGGCAACCTCGACACCAAGACCTCGCACGAGATCATGGACATTATCCGCAGGCTCAACCGCGAGCAGGGTGTCACCGTGATCTTGGTGACCCACGAAGCGGACATCGGCGCCTACGCGGACCGAATGATCGTCATGCGCGATGGCAAGATCGCCTCGGACGAGCGCCAAGTGGCCGTCGAAACTCCGGGCCAACCGGCCGAAGCCAGGCTCGCCGCGCCCGCCACGATCGAGACGCCGCTACCCGACGCCGACTCCGGCCTCGGCTCCGCCTTCCTGTCGATGGTCGTATCGGCCTCTTTTCAGGCCCTCGAGCGCAACAAGCTGCGATCGGTCCTGACCATGCTGGGGGTGTTCATCGGCGTGGCCGCCCTGATCGCCATGGTCGCCGTCGGCGACGGGGCCAGCGCGGCAGTCAAGAAGCAGCTCGAGAGCCTGGGCACCAATATGCTGGTCGTGCAGCCAGGCGCAACGACTGCCGGCGGGGTGCGCGCCGGCGCGGGCAGCGCCTCGACGCTGACCGTCACTGATGCGCAGTCGATCCAACGCGAAGACGTCTCGGTCGCCCAGGTCGGCTATCTCACGCGCCAGAGCGCCCAGGTCGAATATGGTAACCAGAACTGGAGCACGGCCATCCAGGGCGTGTCCCCCAGCTATCCAGACATCGTCAGTTGGCGCATCGCCGAGGGCGCGGCGATGACCGACCAGCAGAACGAGACCGCCGACACGGTGTGCCTGATCGGCCAGACGGTCTACCAGAACCTGTTTCCGCCCGGTCAAAGCCCGGTCGGCGCGATGGTCCTCATCAAGGGCGTGCCGATGCGGGTTATTGGGCTGCTCGTCGGCAAGGGGCAGACCGGATACGGCCAGGATCAGGATGACGTGGTGCTGATCCCGTTCAACACCGCTGAACGCAAGGTGCTGGGTGTCTCGACACCGTCCGCATCGCAGAACCAGGTCTCAGCCGCCTATCCGCCGGTGGCCAGTCCGTTCGGGCTCAACCCGGTGATGACTGGCTACGTCAACAGCATCTATGTCCAGGCCAGCGCGCCCGAGACGGTGAGCGCCGCGATCGCGCAGGTGACCCGGACGCTCGAACGCAGCCACAAGATTCGGAAGGGCCAGCCCGACGATTTCAGCGTGCGCAACCTCAGTCAGGTCGCCGAGGCGCAAGCGAGTTCGAGCCAGGTGATGTCGGCGCTGCTGGCCACGGTCGCCTCGATTTCTCTCCTGGTGGGGGGCATCGGCATCATGAACATCCTGCTGGTCTCGGTGACCGAGCGTACGCGGGAGATCGGTATTCGCATGGCCATCGGCGCGCGCCGCCTGCAGGTGCTGCTGCAGTTCCTGGTCGAGTCCATCCTGCTCAGCGTCACCGGCGGGGTGGTGGGCATCGTCGTCGGCGTGTTGTTGTCCTTTATCATTTCCGCGGTCGCCCATTGGCCGACCCAGGTGTCCCTGGTGGCGATCCTGGGCGGATTCCTGTTCTCGGCGGCTGTTGGAATCTTCTTTGGCTATTACCCGGCGCGCAAGGCGGCGAACCTCAACCCGATCGACGCGCTTCACTACGAATAGTTAGCCGACGCGCGGGGCGGTCAGCCCCGCGCCAGTCGTGTTCTGTTGTCCTGGAAAGGCAAAATGAATGAACGTCCCCCACGACGCCCATGTGCTGGTCATCGACGGCCGCAAGCTGCTGCTGTTCAAGAACGACGGCGGCGCAGCGGACCCGCGGCTCGGTCTTGTGGCGCTGCGCGAGCAGGATAGCGCGCCGACCCAGGCCCAAGGCTCCGACCGGCCGGGCCGAACCCATGCCAGCGTCGGCGGGTCGCATTCAAGCTACGAGCAGTCCGATTTCCACCAAATGGACGAAGACGCCTTCGCTGCAAGGGCTGCCGCTCTGCTCAATCACGAGGTCCTAGGCGGACAGATCCGAGCGCTGGTCGTTGTCGCCGCGCCCCGGACGCTTGGGGCGTTGCGCAAACACTACCAGGCCGGCCTCAAGGCCGTCTTGCTTGGCGAAATCGCCAAGGATATGGCCGGTCACACGACCGAGGACATCCTGGCAGGCCTCGGCGCGGCCTGACCTGAGGACAGGAGGCTATGGCGCGCCCGGTGCGCCCGCGGTCCAGCCGCCGCCGAGCGCCTTGTAGAGGACGATCAGGTCGGTCGAGATCGCCGTGTTTTCATCCGCCAGCAGGACCGCATTTTGCTGGCGTGAGCGATCCGCGTCGAGGACGTCGATGAAATTACCCACGCCGCTGGCATAGCGCTGCCGGGCCAGATCGACAGCGTCTCGATTGCGGGCCACGGTCTCGGCCAGCGCACGGTCGCGTGCTTGGTCGTCGCCACAGGCGGAGAGGGCGTCGTCGACCTCGTGGAGCGCCGAGAGCACCGTGCTCTGGTAGGCCAGCGCCGCCGCCTTAGCCTCGGCGTCCTGCAGCCGGACGGTGGCGCGCAGCCGTCCGCCTTCAAAGATCGGCAGCTCCACCGTTGGCCCGGCGTTCAGGAAGCGGCTGGCCCAACTGGTGAGCGTCGCGAGGGATTGCGCCTGATAACCGCCGCCCGCGCTGAGGGTCAGCTTGGGATAGAGGTCGCCGGTCGCCACGCCGATCCGAGCGGTGGCGGCGTGGAGCCGGGCTTCGGCCGCGCGAATGTCGGGCCGGCGCCTCGCCAGGTCCGCCGGCAGCCCGATCGGCACGCGCGGCGGGACCAAGGGCGGCGGCTGAGCGGCATCCAGTTCGGGCTTGAGCGCACCAGGGTCCAAGGCCAGCAGTTTGCTTAGGGCATTGATGTCCACGCTGATCAGGTGATCGATCACGGGCAGCTGCGCCTGGGCGCTGGAAACCTCGGCCGCCGCCCTGACCACGTCGACATCGCTGCTGAGCCCGGCCTGGCGCCGCTGCTCGGCCAGGTTCAGCAGGTCCTGCTCCGTCGCCAGGGTCTCGACCACCACCCGTCGCTTGGCCTGGGCGCCCCTCAGATCGATGTAGTTGCGCGCGACCTCGCCCAGCGCGGCGATCAGCACGCCGCGGCTGTCCTCGACCGAGGCGGCGGTGTCGGCCTTGGCGGCCTCGACGGAGCGGCGCACCCGGCCGAATAGATCAACTTCCCAGGAGGCGTCAAAACCCAGCTGATATTGGTCGTAGGGATTGGGAATGCTGACGCCGCCCAATCCGGGGAATTGACCGACCTTGCTGAACAGGGCGCCCGTCGGCGTCGACTGGCTAAGCCGGTTGACCTGCGCGCCGGCGTTCACGCCCAGGCTCGGCCAGCCTGCCGCTGCAGCGATGTCCCGCTGGGCCCGCGCCTCGGCGATGCGGGCGACCGCCTGTTTGGCGTCCAGGTTCGCGGCCTCGGCCCGGCCGATCAACGAGGTGAGTTCGGCGTCGTTGAACGTCGCCCACCACGCGTCGTCGGCCGATTGGAACGTGACCTGGCTGGCCTGCGCGGCGGCGAGCGGCGATGCGCTGGCGCTCCAGGCCGCTGGGGCCTGGGGCGTGGGCGGGTGAAAGCTCGGACCGACGACGCAGCTGGCGAGCAGGGCCGCCAACGGAGACATCAGCATGGTGCGAAGCGGTGGGTTCATGGCGATGCTCATTCGAGCCTGTTGCGGAACATCCACGCCGCCGCCGACAGGGTTACGGCGGCGATGATCGCCATCGGCCACAGGTCCGGCAGGAGCTGTTCGAGACCAGCGCCCTGCAGATAGACCCGGTGCACCAAGTCGATCGCATAGCGAAGCGGATTGATAAGCGTGAAGTCCTGCATGACCTGCGGCATGCTGCTAATTGGAGTCGTCAGGCCAGAGAGCAGCGAGAACGGCATAATGGTGACGAAGGCGAACAGCATCGCCTGCTGCATGGTCGCGGCGATCGACGACACGAACAGGCCGATGCCGACCGCCGCCAATAGGAACAGGATCAGACCGATGTAGAGGGTGAGATAGGACCCCGCGAACGGGATGCGGAACCAAAGTTGCGCCACCAGCAGGGCGTTGGTGGCCTGCACCAGACCGATCATCATCGCCGGGATCGCCTTGCCGATCATGATCTCCACGGGCCGGAAGGGCGTGACCAGCAATTGGTCGAAGGTGCCCTCCTCCCGTTCACGGGCCACGGACAGCGCCGACAGCATCAAGGTCGACATCAAGGTGATGGTGCCAACCAGAGCCGGGATCAGGTTCCAGCGAGTCTCTAAATTGGCGTTGTACCAGGCGCGCGGACTGACGGTGATCGGCGGCGGCGCAAGGCCGTGGTCGCTCGCCCAATCGGCGTTGAAGCTGTTGAAGGCTTCGCCGACATAGCCCAGCGCCGCGCCGGCGGTGTTGGAGTTGCGGCCATCGGCGATCACCTGCACGGGGGCCGCCTCCCCGGCCGACATCCGGCGCTGAAAGTCAGGCGGGATCTGCAGCACCAGCAGCACCGTCTGGTTGTCGATCAGCCGTTTGATCTGATCGGCCTCAGTCACATTGGCGATGCGATGAAACAGGCCTGACCCATCCAGCTTGGCGAGCAGGGCCGAGGAGGCTTCGCTGCGATCGCGGTCCAGCACCGCGTAGGGGACATTGTTCAGATCGAAGGTCGCGGCATAGCCGAACAACAGGCACTGAATAACGGGCTGAATCAGCAGCATGTTGCGGGTGCGCGCGTCCTTCATGACCGCCAGGATTTCTTTGCGGATCAGCGCCAGGATGCGGCGAAGGGAGGCTAACATCCGGGTCAGCCCAACGACTTGCGGGTGGCCCGGCGGGTCAGGGCCAGGAGCACCACGGCGACAAGCGCTAGGATCACCACATTCGGCCAGATGACGCTCCAGACGTCGCCGGCCAGGAACAGCGACTGCAGCAGACTGATGTAATAGCGCGCGGGCACCAGGTAGCTGATCAGCCGGATCGCCAGGGGCACGCTGTGCAGGTCGTAGATGAAGCCGGACAGCATCAGGGCCGGCATGAAGGTGACCAGCAAGGTGACCTGGCTGGACAGGAACTGGCTCTTGAGGCTCGACGAGATCAGCAGCCCCGTGGCGACTGACACCAAGAGGTAAAGCATCGAGACGCCGAGCAGGACGGCCATCGACCCGCGGATCGGCACGTGGAACATGAACTTGGCCGCCGCCATGCTCAGCAGCATCCCGCCCATGCCGAGCAGGAAGTAGGGCACGGTCTTGCCGAGCAAAATCTCATCGGTTCGCACAGGCGTGACGAACAGCGCTTCGAAGGTGCCCCGCTCCCATTCGCGGGCCACGACCATCGAGGTCATGAAGGCCCCGATCAGCGTGATGATCAGCACGATCAGGCCCGGGACCAGGAAATAGCGGCTGTCGTTGGCGCCATTGAACCAAAGCTGGCTCTCGACCACGGCGCCGCCACCTTGCGAGTTGGCGCCTTCGGCGGTCTGCCGGACACCGGACTGGGCGACCGCCGCCTCTGCATAGGCCTCAACGATGCGGGCGGTGTTGCCGTCGATGCCGTTGACGATGACCTGCAGCTGGGCGTCGCCCTGCCCGGCTTTGCGGGCGAAATCGGCCGGCACGCGCACGATCCCGTCGACCTGGCCCGCCAGCATGGCCTTTTGCGCCTCGACCATCGAGGGCGTCACCCGGGTTTCGAAGTAGGATGACAATTGGAAGCTGGCGGCGACCTCACGGCCCTGCGACGAGCCATCCTCCAACACGATGGCGATCGGCACGTGTTTGACGTCCAGCGACATGGCGTAGCCGAACAGCAGGATGAGCATCAGCGGCAGCACCACGCCGATGGCGAAGCTGGAGGGGTCGCGAACGACCTGCCGACCTTCCTTGCGGATCAGGGCGCCGATCCGGCGAACCTTGGCCGCGAGCGGCGAAGAGGTTGGCTCGGTCATGCGACGTGTTCTTGCGGCGCGGTGGCCCGCGAGGCCTCGATCACCGCGATGAAGGCGTCTTCCATCGTGGGCTCTGCGTTCGACGGCGTGACGCCCTTCTGCCGAATCTCGGTGGGCGAGCCCTGAGCCAGGATCCGCCCTGAATCCAGGATCGCGATGCGGTCACAATACTCGGCCTCGACCATGAAGTGGGTGGTGACGATCACGGTCACCCCCTGCTTGGCCAGGGCGGTGATCCGCCGCCAGAATTCGCGGCGCGCCAAGGGATCGGCGCCGCTGGTCGCTTCGTCGAGGAACAGAATATCCGGCTCATGCAGCAGGGCCGCCGCTGTCGCCAGGCGCTGCTTGTAGCCGCCCGGCAGCTGCCCACCCAGCTGGTGCGAGGCGGCGCTGAGGTCGAACTGGGCCATCGCCCAATGGATGCGTTGACGGCGGCGGGCGCTGTGCAGCCCATAGGCGCTGGCGAAGAAGTCGAGGTTCTCGGCGACAGAGAGTTGGGCGTAGAGGGAGAACTTCTGCGCCACGTAGCCGATCTTCTGGCGCGCGGACGCGGGACTGCGCTTCAAATCTGCCCCCGCGATTTTGAGGTCGCCGCCCGTCGGATGCAAAAGTCCGCACAGCATGCGGAACGTGGTCGTCTTGCCGGCGCCGTTGGGGCCGAGCAGGCCGAAAATCTCCCCGCGCGCGACCTGGAAGTTGAGGTGGTCCACGGCGATGAAGTCGCCGAAGCGCTTGACCAGATCCGTCACTTCGATCACCGGCGTTTTGGCCTCTGCCGGGGGATGCTCCAGCTTCATGTCCGCCGCCATCGCGCTGGGCGGGGTGGCGGTCGGCTGCAGGAGAATCATGAAGCCATCTTCGAAGCGCGCCGGAACGGGCGTCGCCTGCGAGCCGGTGTCTGACGCGGCGTGAGATGGACTTGCGTGCGCGCGTCGAACGATCCGGACGTGACCCGCCTCCGGCGAGGCGTCCAGCACATCCGGGGCGTCCAGCAACCGCGCCTGCAGCTCCCGCGCCGGCTCACCCGCGGCAGGCTGCATGGAGAAGGTCCGGCCATCGGCCAAGGCGGCGACCTTCGCCGGCGGCCCTTCGGACAACAGCTTGCCTTCGTGGAGGACCACCACATGGTCGCAGCGCGCCGCCTCATCAAGATAGGAGGTGCTGAGCAGGACTGGAACGCCCTCTTCGCGCACCAATTTGGTGATGATGTCCCAGAGTTCGCGCCGCGACAGCGGGTCCACGCCGACCGTGGGTTCGTCCAGCAGCAGAAGATCGGGCGAGCGCACAAGGGCGCAGGCCAGACCGAGCTTCTGTTTCATGCCGCCCGACAGTTTCCCGGCGAGCCGCCGTGTGAACGGCCCCAGCGCCGTCATCTCCATCAGCCGGGGGTAACGGGTCTGGCGCGCCGCCACCGACACGTCATGCAGGTCGGCATAGAGGTCCAGATTCTCCTGGACGCTTAAATCCTCATAGAGCCCAAACCGCTGGGGCATGTAGCCGATCCGGCTTTGGATCGCCTGGGGATCGGCCTTAGCGTCGATCCCGAGCACGGTCAGCTCGCCCTCGTCGGCCGTCATCAGCCCCGCCATCAGCCGGATCAGGGTGGTCTTGCCGGCGCCGTCGGGGCCCACGAGCGCGGTCAGCGTTCCCGCCGCTACCTGGAAGGACACGTTGGCCAGCGCCTGCACGGTCTGCTTGGCCCCGTTGCGGAAATGCTTGCTAAGCGCTCGTCCCGCGATCACCGGCTCGGCGGCGGACGCGCTCATCGCGGTGTGCGAGCGCTGGCGAGGGGCAGATGCACCGTCGCGGGCATACCTAAACGAAGATCGTCCTTCGGGTCGGTGACGAAGACGCGAATCTCATAGACGAGGCTGGTGCGCAGGTCGGTGGTCTGCACGGTCTTGGGGGTGAACTCGGCCACCGGCGAGATGAAGCCGACCCAGCCTGGGAAGGTACGACCCACAAAGGCGTCGGCGGTGACGCTGGCCTTCATGCCGGGATGCACGGCGCCGAGTTGGGCCTCGGAGACATAGGCGCGCACCCATTTGGGATCGGTGATGGCCAGGGAGAAGACGGGCCGTTGCGGCGAGGCCATTTCGCCAGGCTCCATCAAACGCGAACGCACCGTCGCATTCATCGGCGCCACCAGCACGGCGTCGCCCAGTTCACTTTGCAAGAGCGCCGCCTGCGCCCGGTTCGCCTTGAGCTGCGCCTCGGCCTGGGCGATGTCCTCGCGGCGTGGCCCGATCCGCTCCAGCCGCAGCGCCTGCTGGTTGACGACCAGGCGCGCGGCGGCCGCGTCCGAGGCCATCCTGGCGTCGTCGAGGTCCTGGCGGCTGAGCGCCCGGCCGCCGGAGGTTTGGGCCAATCTCTTCAGCCGCTCGAACTTGACCGCAGCGTCGGCCGCGTCAGCGGTCGCGGCCGCCAGATTCGCCCGCGCCTGGTCGATCTCCTCGGGCCGCGAGCCGTGACGCAGCTTGTCGACGGCCTGCTGCTGAGCCTCGACCAAAGCGGCGGCCTGGGCGGCGGTCGGCGCAAGTCGGCGAGTGTCCAGACGGGCGAGCACCTGGCCCTGGGTAACGCGATCGCCTTCACTGGCGGCAACGACGGCGATCCGCTCAGAGCCGTTGAAGGCCAGCTCCACCTGCCGCAGGTCGACATTACCAAACAGCACCAGCTCGGTGGCTGCCCGTTGCCGATGCGTCAGCCACCAGCCCAGGCCAATCGCCAGCACCGCCAAGATGAGGCCTGCGGCGATCCATCCACGTTTCATGCGACCGTCCCCGGTTCAACGGTCAGCCGGCCGCCAAGCTTGAGTATAGCAGATACGAACCGCGAGCCCGTGGGGCGAGCTCGCGTCGCGCGTCACTTCGGATGGATGTGGGTGATCTTGGTGCCCTGCAGCGTGAGATCGGCCATCAGGCCTTTCTCGTTGAAGGGAAAGGCATAGACGTCGTGGGTCAGGGTTGTGGTGTTGGCTTCAGCGCCGGCGCCCTTGTTGATGACCACGATGCTCGGGCCGGTGCCTGCGGCGAAGCCATCGCTCTTCTTCAGGTAATCGAGGGCGCCGTCGGTCATGAAGAAGACGACGTAGCCGAAGTCCTCGCCGCCGGCCTGCAGGCCCCAGCTGCCACCGGTCAGATTATAAAAGCCGTCCGGCTTGCCTTGTTCGAGCAGGACCCCGTTACCGGTCTCCGCGCCGAACACAAATCCGGCCTTCAGGACCGACGGAAACACCAGGATTGCTTTGGCGTGCTTGGCGAAGAAGCGCGAGCGCGGCTCGACGGCTTCCAGCTTGTGCAGCGTCCGCATGCCATCGGCGGTCAGTTGGGCGGCGGGGTCGGCGTGCGCGGCCGAAACCGCCAGCGGGCTGAAAAGGCTCACCAGGGCCATGGCCGCGGCGGCGATCGATCGACGGGTGAAATTCATCTCTTGGGCATCCTCGGATTGGGCCGGCGAGAGACTTTTCCTTCGCCGCAGTGAAAAGGATGAGCCGGCGGCTTAAGACCAGCCGCCGGCTCATGACCGACGCGAAAACCTGCTGGCCGCGGGGCCTAAGAGGTCGTCATCGCCATCTCCGGCGCCGGGGGAGGAGGGCTGGAGCGCAAATGCCGGTTTGTTCAAACTAGAGTTGGGCGGCGCAACGAACAGCTTCGGAATCTACCCATGACCCGGCGCCGAATGCCGGCAGGTCGGCCGGCGTCAGGACCCATTCAAGGCGGCGCTCAGAACCTTTTAGCGAAACGCGGGCGTGGCGTTTGGGGGAGCTCAATCCGTAGCCGTGCGCGTGGCGGCGGCATATATGCGGGGTTGTCCTCCACCCTGTCGTCAGCCGGACTTCGCAACGATCGCGCGCCGGAAGAATTTTAGTCTGATGCCATGAACGCCTGCGGCCAGCAGGTGGGAGAGGACCACGCTGGATACGAATGTGCAGAGCAGAGTGACAGCGTCGCGCAACGGGTGCGCCCTTGGCTGATCGCGGACCTTTCCCTGCGCCGCTGAGCGCGCGACAGATCGAATGTCTCTCCCGAATTGCAAGGGGGGAGACGTCCGCTGAAATCGCTATCGCGCTCGGGCTCTCCAAGCGCACGGTCGACCACTACGTTCTGCATGCCTGTACGCGGCTCGCGGTCCGCAACCGAACACAGGCGGTCGCGAAAGCGATCGGCGAGGGCATGATATCGCCTCCGCCAGGCTAGCGCCGGCAAATTGCCTCTCAGCAGCATGGGCCCCTCGCTAGGGTATTTGTGCCCCAGCATTTGCGCCATATTGCGCGCGTGAAACGCGGTCGCCAGATTCACCGTGTGGTTGCTGGACCGTGAGGACCCACAACAGGTGCGCCAATTGGGGCAGGTGCATGGAGACCGCGATCGCGTGTCCATGCCGCCCCGCCGCCACACCCAGAAACGGCAATTGGGTGCTTAGTGTTAGATGGTGCGTTCGAGTGTTTTCCGAGTGATGACGTCCTGGCTGCGCGGCGATGCGCCCGCAACCTCCTGGCTGGCACGCAAGGGCCGGCGGGCGCTTCAGCCCAGGCCCGTCTTGTTCTGACAGGGCTCACCTCAAGGTTTGTGCGCTAAACCACGCAATGAGGCACAGAAAGCGAACGCCCCCTCCCCTGCCTGGCCACTGGTCGATCCTCCTGTTCGGCGTCTCATATTTCGTGAATTGTGAGCCATCCCAGGCACGGCGGAGGCACCCATGGCGCGCAGAAGCTTGCTCACGGGTGACGAACGACGCCGACTGTTCGAACTTCCGGTAGATGACCGAGAGGTGGCACGCTACTACACGCTATCGGCCGACGACCTGAAATGGATCGAGGCTCGGCACGGCCCTGGAAATCAGCTCGGCGCCGCGGTGCAACTGGCGTTGCTCTGGCACCCAGGCTTCGGACTTCGCGCCGGCGAGACTGTCCCATCGCCTGTGCTGCGCTTTCTGGCGGACCAAATCCATGCGCCGGTGACAGCTTTCGCCGAGTACGCCCGGCGGAACCAGACCCGCTTGGAGCATGCCGGCCAGCTGCATCAGCGTCTCGGGCTTCGGCCTTTCGCCCGCGCCGATATCCGCCATGCGGTCGAGATCGTCGCGGAGGCTGCCTGGGCGACCGACAAGGGCGCCCCGATCGCCGA
>Ga0302279_10005678_pt1 | contig 13763 bp, 12 predicted proteins | sample III_Bog_N3_3_FD_194541 | JGI IMG/M metagenome (GOLD analysis project Ga0302279, IMG submission 194541) | Peat permafrost microbial communities from Stordalen Mire near Abisko, Sweden - III_Bog_N3_3 | ecosystem: Environmental > Terrestrial > Soil > Wetlands > Peat | place: Sweden: Abisko...
ACGCACCTTCACGCCGCGCATCAGCCCGATGACCATGGCGTAGCCGAGAGAGAGCAGCATCCCCCCCATCCCCACGCCGCCGAGCGCCGCCGCGCCGAGCGCGCCCACGAGCTTGGTGTCGCAGAGCCCGAGCGCGGTCTGGCCGAGCATGCCGACCATCATCGGCCAGGCCAGCCGGAGGACCGCGCGCGTCGTCGCGCGGGCGTCAGCTCGATGAGGATGGGGTGGCTGCACGTGGACCCGTGATCCACACGCCGTGAAGGTCACCGCGGCGTCAATCCGCACGCCCCGCGTCGCTTCACACGAGCGAAAGCCCCGGACGCTTACCTCGGCGGAGGGGCCGGGCTCACCGGCGCCGGCCGGAACGCCGGGGTCATCGCGCTCCCCAACGCGTGCTTCCTGCAGAGCGACATCACCGCCTGTGCCCGAACGACATCTGCCGACTCTGAGTCATCGACGCGCAACCCGGTCTCTGCACCTCGCCGCGAACGCGGTGGACGCGTTCACGAAGTATTGCTACCGCGGTCCGCACGTTCCGTAGGCTGGAGGCTCTTCATGATCGCCAGGATTGCCCTCGTGCTCACCGTCGGCGCGCTCGCCGGCTGCGCCCAGCTCACCGGCAACGCTCCGGCCGCGTCGGCAACCAATCGCGGGGCCGCGGCGCACGTCGACGAGAACCTGGCGCGGCTCCGGGCGCTCGATGTGTTCACGGTTGGCCGCCTCATCGTCGAGGTGTCCGCGGCGGCGAGCTCCTGTTCGGGCCCGTGCCCAGGCGCCGAGGCGGCCGTCAACCGGGCTCAACTCCGGTCGGCGGTCCGCCTCGCCCAGCTCGCCGACACGGCCGAGAGGGCGGCCGCCTCCCCGCTGCCCGACGCCTGCGCTCAGCCGGCCGTCGACGCCAACCTCGCCACCCTCGCGGCGCTGCGTATCGTCCGCATCTCTGGCCTCGTCGTCACCCCGCCGGCGAACAACCCGCAGTGCAACGACACGCCCTGCCCCACCGACGTGGCCGCGGCCGCGGCGGCCACGTGCGCGCGGGCCGGCAGGCTCGCCGCCATCGCAGCGGCGGCCACCGGGCTCTGAACCGGCGGGCACGATGGCGGCTATCCGCGAGAGCGGTCCAGCCCCGAAGCGGACGGCGGTGCGACGCGCAGAGATTATTCTATCGATGCTGTTCGCGCGGTCTCCTCTCACGAAGCAGCACGGAATCGTGCGTGGGAGGACCCGAGGTTGTGGTATGGCTCGATGCCATGGTGAGCACACCTTTCCCCTCGCGTCGGTCAGCTGGATCACGTGGCGCGCGTCGATGGGGAGCCCTCGTGGCCCTCGCCCTCCCGGTGATCGCTTGCTCGGTAGCCTGCTCGGCGGGGGGAGCCGGTAGCAAGGCCACCACCAGCACGTTCGCGGGACAGGGCGGCGCGAGCAGTGGCAGCGGCCTCGGAGGGGACCAGGGCAATAGCTCCAGCAGCGGCCTCGGCGGCCTCGGGCTCACCGGACCGGCGGGCAGCACCGGCGCGGGCGGCGACGCCGGTCGCGCCAGCCGCTGCGACGACGCGGGCAACTGCTCCTGCATCAACATCGCGTCGATCGGCCACGAGGGCGTGTGGGGCCCGTGCAGCAGCGACAGCACCACGGCGCTCCAGAACTGGCTCAACACCCAGAGCACGGCCAAGGTCGACAACTACGACACGACCAAGCCCACGCTCACGCCGGCGTTCCTCGCCCAGTACGACGTGCTCATCCTCCAGTGGATGGTGGAGAACGGCAAGCAGAACGACGACGGTGCGGCCTGGGTCTTCAGCCCCGCCGAGATCAGCGCGCTCGAGGCCTGGACCAAGGCGGGCGGCGGGATCATCGCGCTGAGCGGCTATCAGTGCAACGGCCAGGGTTGCACCATCTACGACACCGCCGCGCCCAACCAGCTCCTCTCGTTCACGGACATCTCCTACAACAACGACGACGTGCTCGATGACACGGGCTCGGACTACTACTGCTGGGGCGGCGCCGTGCCGCTCGGCGGCCCGGTCCAGGTGCCGGCGGGCGGCGACGCCGGCCCGATCTCCCCGTCGGTGGCGCCGAGCTTCGGCTCCTGGGATCAGAGCTCCCCCATCGGCGCTCACATCAACGACGTGGGCGCGTACATCGGCCGCTCCATCAACTCGACGACCGCCACCGTCGACAACACCGACGGCACCCACAAGTACGCCGTCCATGAGCAGGTAGGTCAGGGGCACGTCTTCGTCTTCGGCGACGAGTGGGTCACCTACTCGGGCGAATGGCTGGGCACCGCGTCCTGCATCAGCCCCAGCATGTTCACCAGCCCCTACGACCCCTGCTACGAGAAGTCCGCGGCCCAGGTCTTCCAGCTCCCCCAGTTCTGGTACAACGCCATCAAGTACGCGTCTTCGTCGGTGCAGTGTTTCAACATCATGAACCCGACCATCATCCAGTAACGTCGGTTTCAGCGCAGGGTGAGGACCCGCGCCTCGGCCGGAGGCGCGAAGCAGGCGGGGCGAGACGGGCTCTTGGCGTCGCGAGCATTCCAGTGGACCGAGAGCGCGGTGGCCGTCTCCACGTCGGGGGCGGTGGCGCCGACGTAGCGCCGCCCGCCCGCCCGGAAGTCGAGGACACCCAGCTTCGCCCGCGCCGCGAAGTCGGCCAGCGTGGCCCTGGTCTGGGGAAAGGCGAAGTCGTGGCCGGTCGCCGAGGAGACGGGGAAGAAGACGACGAAGGGCGTCGCGCACCCCGGGGCCAGCACCGGGAACGTGGCGAGGAGCTTCTCCGCGGTGGCCACCGAGCCAGAGGGCGCGCCCGCGGCCGGAGGTGGGGGCGGGGCGGGCAACGGCTCTTTCGCCTCGCCGGTCCAGAGCAGGAGCGATTGCCCGACGTCGTTGAGGACGCTGACGTAGGCGCGGTCTCTGGCCTCGGCGAACAGCCCGGTGATCTCCTTGATCGGGAGCGGGGCTGCCCCCCGCGCAAAGGCTCCGGACCCCTCGTGCCGGAAGACCTCGGTATCCGAGGCGACGAAGAGCGTGCCGTCGGCGGCGACGCAGGCCTCGGCGACGTGGGCGATGGGGAGCGCCAGGCGCCGGGGAGGCTCGCCGGCAGGGATCTCGGCGGCGAAGACGTGGTCGCCGTAGCTCGCCACCACGAGCACCCGAGCCTTGGACGCAAAGAGCCAGGTCCGGTTCGGCGCGGCCGCCTCGGAGGCGGGGAGCGGCACCACGCGGCTGGTGTGGAGGGCGTCCCCCGAGTCCCCGTCCCAGGCTTCGATCGCGAGGTGCCCCCCGTCGGCGGCGTCGACGCCGGCGACCACGACCTCGCCCGAGCGGAGCGCCGTCATCGCGCGCACCTCGACGCGCGCGTGGCCGCCGAGCTCGGCCTGCTGAGGGAGCTCGCCGAGCTTGCCCTTCTGCGGGTGCGCGAGCGCGAAGTGGCTGAGCTCCAGATAGGCCAGCGTACGGCCGTGGGACCAGGCCGCGGCTCCCACCGGGGCCTCCTTGACGCGGCCCCAGTGCCCGTACTGGCGCTGCCAGACGTAGTCGCCGGGGACGGGGTAGCCGGCGCGGGGGGCGACGTAGCCCCAGGTGCCGTGCGCCTCCACCCAGAGATCCTCGGGATAGCTACCGGCGATGCTCTTCACCCGCAGCCAGTTGGCGCCGGTGGGGTTGCCCCGGTAATCGCCGCCGGGGAAATCGTCGGGCTCGAAGCCCACCGGGCTGTCGTCGCCGAGCTTGCCGTCCGCCGGCCCGTTGAACATGGGGGCGACCACCATCCGGCCGCCGACGTCGAAGACCCGCATCTTGGCGTCGTCGGCGCTCGGCGGCTCGGCGAAGGCCGGCGCGGGCTCGTACTGGCTGACGTGGAAGACGGCGAGCGGGAGGGGCGCGTCGGCGAGGCGCGCCCCCGGCGCCTCGGGGGCGATGGGGCTCGGGGTGGCGCCCGCGGAGGCCGTGGCCAGCGTGGGGGCGGGGGCGGTATCCGCCCGGATGGGCGCGACCGCGGGGCCCGGCGGAGGCTTTCGATCGCAGCCGGACGCCGAGGACACCAGCGCCGTCAAGAGCAGGAGACGACCATCGAGCTTCACGGTGAGCACCTCGTCGGATCGGGGAGCGACTGTTCGAACACGGCGACCTCGGAGTCCACAGCGGCGCGGCTCTCGAGGCCATCCATCACGTGCGCCACGCGCTGGTACGCGATGCGGACATCCACGGGGCGCCCGCACGCCGCGCGGCCGAAGTCGAAGGCCACGGTGACCGGGGCGCCGTCCATCGCCGGCGCGCCCGGGCGATCGTCGAGCGCGGTCGTGCGCGCGCGGTGGCCGTCGGGCGCCACCTCCTGGCGGAAGTGGCGGCCCAGGTAGCGGCTCTGCGAGGCGATCAGCGCGCCGTCGTCGCCGGCGACCTCGGCGAGGATCGATAGCCGGCGAAAGAGATCGCCGGTGGGGAACGCGTGGCCGATCTCGGCCGGCTCCAGGGTGAGCGCGACGGCGCCGCCTGTCCGCGTGGCGCGGACGCGGAGGGCGTGGGCCTGCGCCCCCGGCGCGCGCGAGGCGAAGGCGTGGCTGCGATGGCGCGCGGCCCCCTCGCCGGCGAAGGGCATGTGGCAGCCCGCGCACGCGACCTCGGCGTAGGGCGACCCTGCGTGCTCGCTCGCGGTGAGCTGCATGGGCTCGGGCCGCAGGCGCCGCGCCGAGTCGGGGAAGTCGAACTCGTGGCAGCCGGCGCACGCCGCGGCGGTGGCGAAGGCGGCCGCGCGGAGCGTGCGGTGCGGGGCGCCGTGCGGGGCCAGGGAAGGAGCACTCCGAGGCGCCGCGAGGACCTCGCGATCGGGCGAATGGCACGTGGTGCACGCGACCCCGAGAGCCGCGAGGTCCGCGGGCGTGTCGGCCCCTGGCGGCGCCTCCCCGGCGTGGCAGCCGCGGCAGAACGGCAGCGGCTCGACCGCGAGCGCGGCCTGGAAGGCAGGATCGGTCGCGGCGCGCGCGTGGTACGAGGCGCGCCACTCGGCGGCGACCTCCACGTGGCAACCGGCGCACGCCGCGTTCGTCTCCACGGCGGACGCGGCGCGATCGGCATCGACGCCGGTGTCGGGGTGGGGCATGGCCAGCGCGGGGCTCTTCGAGCACGCCATCGCCGAGAGCGCGGCCCACAGCGCGGCGACAGGCAGGATCGAAGACGTCACGGGGCTCCTCGCGAGCATAGCCCTCGGTGCCCCGGGGCGGGAGCGCTCCGGGGCGTGCGGAAGTGTCAGCCCGAGCGCGCGGGAGGTGCGCTACCGTCGTCCGGGATGAGCGACCCCGCGGCCCGCACGCTCATCACGGCCTTCCACGAGCTCGTCGGCGCCGGTCACCCTCGCGAGGAGGCACGCCTGGTCGTGTTGGGCCACGCCCTCACCCGGCTTGCGCGCGCCGCGGGCCGGCACCTCGAGGCGCCCCTGCTCCGGGCCCCCGCCCCCCGCGTCGCCCTCCCGGTCTTCGCCTCCCCCCTGTCCCCCACCCTCCTCGGCACCCTCTTCCAGGCCACCATGGAGCGGGGGGCTCGCCACGAACAGGGCGCCCACTACACCGACTCTGCCGCCCTCGTGGAGCACATCCTCCGGCCCAGCCTGATCGAGCCCTGGCACGCGCGCCTCCGCGCCGCCGGTGGCCTCGCCGATCGCGTCGCCCTCCACGACGCCCTCACCCGGCTTCGCATCCTCGATCCCGCCTGTGGCTGCGGCAGCCTGCTCCACCTCGCGTACCACGCGCTGCGCCGGCTCGAGCGCGACATCCTCGGCGCGGCGGATCCACCCGGACCGCGGGTCTCCGTGCGCCAGCTCCTCGGCATCGACAAGGATCCCCTCGCGCTCGAGCTCGCCCGCCTCACCCTCCTGCTCACCGAGGAGGCGCCCCTGCCCGCGGCGGCCCTCGACGAGAACCTCCGCTGCGACGACGCGCTCTTCTGCGCCTGGCCGCGGGCCGATCTGATCGTCGGCAATCCGCCCTTCCAGTCCAAGAACAAGATGCCACGTGAGCTCGGCGTCGCCGCGGTCCAGCGCCTGCGGGCGCGCTATCCCGGCGTGCCCGGCCGGGCCGACTACGCCGTCTACTGGCTCCGCCGCGCCCACGACGAGCTCGCGCCGGGGGGGCGCGCCGGTCTGGTCGGGACCAACACCATCCGCGAGAACGACTCGCGGCGGGGCGGGCTCGACTACCTGGTGGAGAACGGCGGCACCCTCACCGAGGCAGTCTCCACCATGGTGTGGCCCGGGGAGGCGGTGGTCCACGTCGCGGTGGTCAACTGGATCAAGGGCGAGCTCGAGGGGCCCAAGCGGCTCTCGTGGCAGGAGGGCGACCGTCGCGGTGGGCCCTGGCGCGAGGCCGTGCTGGACCGCATCCCGGCGTCGCTGTCCGCCGGACTGGACGTCACCTCCGCCACCGCGCTCCGGGCCAACGTGCGCGCAGAGGCCTGCTGGCAGGGACAGACGCACGGGCACGCGGGCTTCCTGGTGACGCCCCGGGAGGCGAGGGCGATGTGCGCCGCGGCCCCGGAGAACCGGGAGGTCCTCTTTCCGTATCTCATCGGAAAGGAGCTGCTCGCCGGCGGCGGGCCGGAGCGCTGGGTCATCGACTTCCACCCGCGGGGGGAGGCCGAGGCGCGGCGCTACGAGCTGCCCTTCCGCCGCGTGGAGCGACGGGTCCACGCCGATCGCGCGGCGGCGGCGGCCCTGGAGGCGCGGCGCAACGCCGGCGGCGAGGGCCCGGGGAACAGGCACCACGTCGCCTTCCTGCGCCGGTGGTGGCTGCTGGGGTATCCGCGGGGCGAGCTGCTCGCGCGGCTCCGCGGCCTCGGGCGCTACATCGCCTGCTCGCGCGTGACCAAGAGGCCGGTGTTCGAGATGGTCTCGGCGGCGATCCACCCGGGCGACGCGCTCGCGGTGTTCCCCCTCGAGGACGACTACTCGTTCGGTGTCCTCCAGTCCGGCGTCCACGCGGCGTGGTTCGAGGCCCGGTGCTCGACCATGAAGGGGGACGGGCGCTACACCTCGAGCACCGTCTTCGACAGCTTCCCCTGGCCGCAGGCGCCGGCCGCCTCGGAGGTCGCGGCCGTGGCGCTCGCGGCGGCCTCGCTCCGCGCGGTGCGGCGCGCGCTCGGCAATCGCCTCGGGGCGCTCTATCGGACCGCGGGCCCTCCGCTCGCGGCGGCCCACGCCACGCTCGATGCCGCCGTGCGCGCGGCCTACGGGATGGGCCGCGGGGATCCGCTGGCCTTCGCGCTCGACCTGAACCGCGCCTGCGCCGCCCGCGAGGCCGCGGGGCGGTCGGTGGTCGGCCCCGGGTTGCCGCCGGGCATCGCCGCGGCCGGCCTGGTCACGGGCGATGCGGTCCCGCCGCCGGAGCTGTGAGGGCGTCCGGCGGCTTCCCCCCTCGCGCCGGGGCGCCTATAGCGCGAGGCCATGTTCAACCACGACGAGCTCCCCGGTGATCATGCCCTCCGGTACCTGCGCGCGCACCTGCGCGACGTGCCCGACTTCCCCAAGCCGGGCATCCTCTTCAAGGACATCACCCCGCTGCTGGCCGATCCGCGGGCGTTCCACATCACCCTCGACCTGTTCGCGGAGCGCTTCATCGGCGAGCACGTCGACGTGGTGGTGGGCGTCGAATCCCGCGGCTTCATCTTCGGCGGGGCGCTGGCGGCGCGGCTCAACGCCAGCTTCGTCCCGGTGCGCAAGCCCGGTAAATTGCCCTACAAGACGGACTCCGTCGCCTACTCGCTCGAGTACGGCGAGGCGGTGCTGCAGATGCACGTGGACTCCATCAAACCCGGCGCCAGCGTGCTCATCGTCGACGATTTGCTGGCCACCGGCGGCACGGCGGTCGCGGCGGCGGAGCTGACCACCCGGCAGGGCGGCGTGATCGCGGGCTTCGCGTTCGTGGTCGAGCTCGACTTCCTCGGCGGGAGGCTGAAGCTCGCCGAGGCGACCAAGGGGAAGGCGGGCGTCTACTCGCTGGTGCACTTCGGCGGGGAATAGGGCGGCGCGCCGCGATCTCCCGGGGACGCGCCGGAAGTAGAACACTTTGGGCGCGCCACGGCGGTTTGAGTATAGTGCGGCGCATGCGCGAGGCATCGGGGTGGGAGGGGAGCCCGGTCGTCGAGGAGATCATCCAGGCGCTCGGTGACGACGTGGCGGCGGAGTCGTTTGCCTGGTGGCAGTACGTGTTCGCGGTCAGCGGCCTCGGCAACGACGGCGCGCGGCAGCTCGTGCGCGACGTCCACGCCGTCGAGGCCGCGGGCGGCATGACCACCCAGGACGGGAGCCGCAGGCGCACCCCGGGCGGCGTCTTCTTCGTCCTCGCGTACGAGCGGCTCGGTTCCCGCCGCGCCAAGTCGGTGCGGTGGCACGCCATCCGGCGCGTCCAGGAGGCGATGCTGCAGCGGTTCCTCCGGCTGCTCGTGCTGGTCGCGCCCCCGACGGCGGAGGGGCTCGCGGCGAGCCCCTGGACGGCCCCCGCCGACCGCGCCCCCGGCCCGACGCGGCCCAAGCACGCGCCCGCGCCCAGGGGTCACGCCGCCAAGATCCCCCCCGCGAAGACCGCTCCGGCCCAGCTCGCTTCCGGCAAGCCCGCCCGTCGCCGCGAGCCCGAGCCGGTCGAGGTCCTCGTCGTGCGCCGCCGCCCCGCGGGTCCGTAGGCGCCGAGCACCGGGAAAACGTAGCTCCAGGCGACCCCACGAGCCTGCGCTATCCTGTCGGACCATGACGACGGGCGGTGCTCCTCTCCGGTTCTGCTTCGACTTCGTCTCGCCCTACGCGTACCTGGCCTGGACGCAGATCCACGCGCTCGCCGCGCGTCACGGTCGAGCCGTCGAGCCCGTGCCCGTGGTCTTCGGCGCGCTCCTCGACGCCTGCGGCCAGAGGGGTCCCGCGGAGATCCCGGCCAAGCGTGCCTACCTTTTCAAGGACTGCGTGCGCCTCGCGGACGGGTTCGGCGTCCCCTTCGGGCCGCCGCCGGCGCACCCCTTCAACCCGCTGCTGGCGCTGCGCGCCTCCTCGTTGCCCATGCCCGAGCCCACGCGGAGGGCGCTCGTCGACCGGCTCTTCGCCGCCGCGTGGGGCGGTGGTGGCGGCCTCGCCGGGCCTGCGGAGGTCAACGAGGCGGCTTCCGCTGCCGGGCTCGACGGGGCCCAGGTGGTGCGCGACGCCGGCGCGCAGGCGATCAAGGACCGGCTCCGCCGCAACACCGACGAGGCGCTGGCGGCGGGCGCCTTCGGGGTGCCGACGACGTTCGCGGACGGCGAGCTCTTCTGGGGAGTCGATGCGCTCGGGCACCTGGAGCGCTTCCTCGAAGGCCACGATCCGGTCACCGCCGAGCAGGTGGCCCGCTGGGCGGCCCTGCCTGCCACGGCGATCCGGCGCGTGGCGGGCGGCTGAAACCGATCCGGGCTCGGGCCTACGGGCCCCACACCTTGGCGCAGGCGGCGACGCCGACCGGGTCGACCGAAGGGATGCTCACCACCGGCGGCACGGCGTGCGGGGGCGCCGTGAAATCGAACATCTCCCACGGGGCCAGGGCGTTCGCGTCGCGGGCGGTGAGGGCCGGGAGGACGAAGCGCGCCTCGATGAACCGGATGATCGAGCTGTGGTCGTAGACGCCGTGGGCGACGTAGTGCTGCCTGGCGAAGGGAGAGACCACCATCATCGGCACGCGCACGCCGTACTGGTTGAACGCGCCGGGAGGATCACCCGCGGCGAGGATGGGCGCGATGCCGTCCGGCTCGCAGGCGGCCGGGGGCGGGACGTGATCCCAGAAGCCCCCGTGCTCGTCGTAGGTGAGGAAGAGCGCGGACGACGACCACGCCGGGCTCCGGGTGAGCGCGTCGATGACCGTCGCGCTGAAGGCCTGGCCCCCCTGCGGCATGGCGGGCGGGTGCTCGTCGTCCCCGTTGTAGACCTCGTTGCCGAGATCGGTGGGATCCACGAACGCCACGTCGGGCAGCGTGCCCGCGGCGGCGTCAGCGAGGTAGTCGGCGAGCGTGAACTGGTGAGCGGCCCGGTACTGGAGCCACGTCGAGAGCATCACCGCCCACCCGGGCGTGCCGCTCGAGTACACCTTCCAGTCGAGCCCGCGCTGCTCCATGTAATCGAAGATGGTGCGCCCCACCTGGAAGCAGTCACCGCCGCCGGCTACGTCGCAGGTGCCCACCGGGACGTCGACGCCGCAGTCCGAGTCGACCTTGCAGGTCCCCTTGCAGCTCCCGTTCACGCACGAGCCGGTCGCGGCGCCGGGGCAGGCGCTGTCGGCCGCGCACGCGCCGGCCTGATCGCTGAAGTTGACGATGGTGCTGCCGGTCACCCCGCGCGAGGTGGAGGCGTAGAAGAACATGCGGTTGGGCCAGGTGGGCCCGAGCAGCGCCGAGTGGTAGTGGTCGGCGACGGCGAACTCGTTGGCGAGCCAGTAATAGAAGGGGATGTCGGTGCTGTCGTAGTACGCCAGGGCCCGCGCGCCGCTCACCGAGCTGGCCAGTGGGTGCGGCGGCGCCGTCCCCCAGCCGGTGTTGGCGAGGAGGAAGCCGTCCATCGCACCGGAGTCGTACTCCTGGTGCGAGCCCGCCCACTCGTGATTGGTGTCGACCAGGCAGAGCTGCGAGTCGTGGTAGGGCGCGACCGTACCGCCCATGCCGTCGGGGTTGGTGTAGGTGCTGGGCGCGACGTCGACGTCGGTCTGCCCGCTCTCGGGTAGCTTCGAGAAGTAGTGATCGAAGGAGCGGTTCTCCAGCATCAAGACGAGGATGTGCTTGATGGGGATGGCGTCCCCGCTCGGGTACGAGGCCCCCTGCGTCTCCGCAGGGAGGCTGCCCGCCGGGTAGCCGCAGGCGAGGCGCTGCGCGGCCGCGTCGGCGTCGGCGGGCGGGGTCACTGGCCGGTTCCACGAAGGTGGCCCGGCATACGAGCCCCCGCCGGTGGCGCCGCCTCCGAGACCGCCGGTGCCGCCGGTCACCAACGGCTTCGACGAGCACGCCAGGGCCGAGGTCGCCGCCAGGAACGAGCACAGCAGCGCCGCTGGGTTACGCACGACGGTGTTCTTACCGCGCCGCCTCCGTCGCGGCCAGCCGGCGTGCGGCTCCTCCGGTCACGGGGCGCACCTCTTCACCGGGAGCACCGCTATTTGGCGGGCGTCGCGGCCGTGACGGGCGCCGCGGTCGCGGGCGGGGTCGCCGCCGGAGCCTGGATGGCCAGGCGCTGCTTCTTGCCCATGATGTGGCGCGCGGCGCGCGTCGCCTGGCGCTTCTCGTTGGCCGCCACCTTGGCCGCCGCCGTGAGCTTGGCGCGCGGCTTCTTCGCCTTGCTCCCGAACTTCGTCGTGTCCGCTCCCGCGGGGAGGTACTGCGGGAGGATCGTGAAGAAGGCATTGATGACCTCGACCAGCCCGGCGAAGGCCGCGTGGCGGTTGGTCAGCGCGGTCTCGAGGGCGCTCCGGGCGTCGGGCACGGCCTGGAGGATGGCGGCCCACTCCTCCAGCTTCGTGATGAACGCCGCGGGGGTGTAGGTGACCTGCTGGAAAATGATGGACGGCTGGGTTGACGGCCAGTCGTTCTCCATCCCGTTGATCGCCCGGACGAACTGTTCGAGCACGGCTGCTGCTTGCGGATCCTTGGTCGTGGTGTCGCTCATGGGGGCTGCCTCGCTGCTGGAGTTGGAACCGTCCGCTTCGCTGGGATGAAACCGCGTCAACTGGGCACCCAGGGGGGTCACCGGCGCGGCGTCGTCGTCGCGCGCGATCCCGCTCTGCTTGGCAGAGAGCCCCGATGCCTACCTGCTCCTTTCTCCTCTCTCCCATAGACAACCCGCGCCCCGAGGTATTCTTGGTCGCGGTCGATTTTTTCTCCGTGCAGGCATGAGCCTCCTGCCCGCGGGCATGAGCCTCATGACCGCGGGCATGAGCCTCATGACCGCGGGCACGAGCTTCATGACCGCGGGCAGGAGCTTCATGACCGCGAGCACGAGCTTCATGACTGCAGGCAGGAGCCTCACGACCGCGGGACTGAGCCTCACGACCGCGGGCACGAGCTTCATGACTGCAGGCAGGAGCCTCACGACCGCGGGAATGAGCCTCACGACCGCGGGAATGAGCCTCACGACCGCGGGAATGAGCCTCACGACCGCGAGCGCGAGCTTCATGACCGCGAGCGCGAGCTTCATGACCGCGGGCACGAGCTTCATGACCGCGGGAATGAGCCTCACGACCGCGGGCACGAGCTTCATGACCGCAGGCAGGAGCCTCACGACCCCGGGCAGGAGCCTCACGACCGCGAGCAGGAGCTTCATGACCCAGGGCAGGAGCCTCACGACCGCGGGCAGCAGCCTCACGACCGCGGGCAGCAGCCTCACGACCGCGGGCAGGACCCACATCCTCCAGATCGGGATGAACGGCTCCGGCCGGTGCCGTGGGTACCCGCGCGGCTCGGCGACTCAGGTCAGGATCCGCGGAGGGTCTTGCAGGCCGCGAGGCTCAGCGCCGCCATGGTGGGGTCGGCGGCCGTGCCGTCGCAGACGAAGGTCGTCTTGCCGATCTTCTTGTAGACCGCGAACGAGCTCATGGGAGGAGTGAAGACCCCGTCCTTGAACGTGTAGAAGAATCCGTCCGGCAGGGTGTCGCCGGCGAAGGCGCTGGACTTGGAGAACATCGCCTTGACCTTCTTCTCGGCGGCCTTGAGGTCTCGGGGCGCCGAGCGGTCCTCGCGGACGTTGAGCCCCGTCGTCTCCGTCGAGGTGATGAAGAAGGCGTTCTTCCCCATGGTCGGGGCGGCGTCCGCCTTGGAGTCGCCGGGGACGTCGAGGACCAGCTTGAGCTTGTCCAGGGTGACGGGCTTGGGGGCCGCCGGCGCCGACGTGGGCGGGGCGAGGGACTTCATCGTCTTCATCAGCGCCGCCTCGAACGCGTCCTGGCTGGCCTTGGGCTCGTCCTTGAGGCAGGGGTCGACCTCCTTGTCGGTCTTGGCCCCCGCCAGGCACGCCTGCGCCTTCGGGGAGAGGCCGGCGCAGGCCGGCTGGAGCCCTGTCCGGAGCGTGCCCTTGACCGTGGGGCCGATCTTGGGGTCGGCCGACAGCAGCGTCGCCAGGGTCTCGGCGCAGGCGGCGGTCGGCGAGGCGGGCGCGGACGCGGCCGAGGAGGCGCCCGGGGCTGCGCTCGAGGCGCCGGACGGCGCGTCGCCCTTGGAGCAGCCGAGCGCAGCCCCGACGAGGAGCAGGGCGAGGCCGCGGGGGATCGAGAGTGTGTGCATTGTGACGAGTCCTTTTCGGGCGCGGGGAATTCGCCGCCGGCAGGATCGGCGGGCCCGTCGCGTGGGTCCTGCCCGTAAGAGCGGCGCCGCCCGCCGAGGTCGCACGAAATCGACAGGCCCGCGGAATCACCCTGCCCACCCGGCGACGATCACGGGCGTCCTTGTCGCTCCGCGGCAACCGAAGGCGGCTTGCGCCACTCCTCCACCAGACGCTTCGCCTGGCCGAGGTACGGCTCCACGCCGCCGACGACCACCATCGACGCCGGCCGGTAGGCCACGGCGCTGCCGCCGGGCGCGAGGAGCCGCTCGGCAACGAGGGCGAGCGACGCGGCGTCGGACGCCACGTAGCCCTGCACTCGATAGGGTCGCTCCGGGCGCTGGGCCTCGTCCTCGTGGCGGCGGCGCTCGCTCACCATCGGCAACGAGCCGAACGTGATGGCGTCCAGCTCCCAGAGCCCGAGGAGATGCGCGACCTGCGCGGGCTCGAGATCGCCCTCGGTG
>Ga0302279_10005680_pt1 | contig 13761 bp, 12 predicted proteins | sample III_Bog_N3_3_FD_194541 | JGI IMG/M metagenome (GOLD analysis project Ga0302279, IMG submission 194541) | Peat permafrost microbial communities from Stordalen Mire near Abisko, Sweden - III_Bog_N3_3 | ecosystem: Environmental > Terrestrial > Soil > Wetlands > Peat | place: Sweden: Abisko...
CATCCGTTTCGGGGGCGACCCGGCACAGGTGGGATCCGGCACAGGTGGGATCCGGGGCGACTCCCGGCTTCCGGCCTCGCCACATGGGGCCCTGCGGCCCAGGTACGGTGCCGCGCTGGTCAGGCAGCCACCGGCGCGACGACGGTGACCGGCGGATCACGGGGGACCCGACGGAGCTCGTCGAATCCGAGAGCGACCACGGCGACCGCAAGTGCGAGCGTGCCGAGAGCCGCCACCACACGGTTGCCGGGGTGCACGGCCACGAAGAAGGCCGCGGCGGCACACCACGTCAGCGACCGGTGCGGCGATCTGCGGGCCACCAGGTCCACGAGCAGCACCAGCACGCTGGCCGAGAGCAGGTAGTAGGGGAAGATGACCGACTCGAACACCAGTCGGCTCCCGGTGCACACCAGGGCGAGGGCCACCGCGGCGACCGGGACCTCCTTCCAGTGGAAGCCTCGGGTCGCCGCCCACAGGCAGACCCCTGCGGCGAACAGCACCGGCGCGTCCCTGGCCACCGCCGAGGCGGCCGCCCCGTGGACCCCGGCCAGTGTCAGCACGGTCTGACCGGCCGAGGCGCCGCCACCGCTGTACCCGCTCAGGTTCTCGAGCGTGGCCCGCGGTGCCGCCAGGGCGAACGGTGCCAGGCCGGCGACGAATACGGCGGCCGCCGTGCCGCCGAGTGCCAGTCGCGGTCGGATCGGGGGGGCGACCACCAGTGCCGGTAACAGCACCAGGAGGGCGAACTGCTTGGACAGGACGGCCACGCCGAACAGGGCACCGGCACACCACCAGCGACCACGCAGTGTCTGGGCCAGCCCGGCCAACGCCAGTCCCAGGCTGACGACGTCCTGGGGATGGAACAGTTGGACGATGGCGCTGCTGGCCGCGGGGAGGAACGCGAGGAAGGCCAGCAGACCGGCCTGGCGCCCGAGCGAATCCGCTCCGCCTGCACGGAGGAGCGCCAGGGAGCCGAAGGCCAGCACCAGCCACGAGGCGACGCCGAGGAGTCCCTGGGACCGGTACCACGGGGGCACGACCGAGCCGCCGGGCGGCAGCGGGTGCCCGCAGATCGGGACACCGGCGGCCTCGGCACGGGTGACGGCCGCGGAGCGGACGGGTCCGGCGGCACCGAAGCGGGCTTCAGGAGTGCACCACGACGGGGACCCGACGGCACCCCGGAAGACGGCCACGAAGGGCGCGGCCAGCAGCGGGTAGCCCGGAGGATTGGGGAGCGCGGTCACCGAGGCGGCCACCCGGAGGTCACCATCGGCCAGAGCCGAGGTGACCGCGGTCAGCGGGGCCGTGTCCCGTCCGGTGGCCGGACCCTGACGGACGGCGACCACTCCGAGGTAGCAGCATGCCGCCACCACCACGAGCAGGCCCGACACCAGACGGCGAGCGCGCGGTGGCAGCCCGGACGGGACGGATCCGACCGGATCGGTCCGTTCGTCCCGGCTCCGCCCCTGCGTCCGCTCCATCACCCTCCTCCCGCCTCGGGTCCGGCAGGTCACCCTAGCGGGGGGCCCAGGCGGTCCTCCCGGCACCGGCGGTGACCGTCGGTTAGCGTCTCGGGAGGTGCGATGCTCGGGCGTCGCAGGAGCGGGGGGAGCACCCATGAAGTATCGGCGGAAGATGGTCCGGGGCGGGATGATCGCAGTGGCAGGAATCGTCCTGTTGATGACCGCGGTCCCACAGGTGGCCTCGGGTATCGGGCTCAGCGCCCTGGCCAATCGGCTCGACAGTGCAACCAGCTGCAGCAGCGGGTCGGGAAGTAGCGGGTCGGGAAGTAGCGGGTCCTGCTGCTCGGGCGGTTCGGGCAGCGCCTCGGGCTCCGGATCCGGGTCGGGCCAGTGCGTCACCGGGCCGGGCACGGTGACCGGGACCGTCACCGTCACCGGTGCGCCGAAGAACTTCGTCCCACCGTTCTCCGGTGCCGGCGCCTGCCCCGACACGGGTCCCTCGTCAGTCACCACCCTGTGCGCGGACCCGGATTACGCCCTGGCCGACAACGGCTCCTACACGCTCACGCTCGACCCGGGCACCTGGGTCATCGACGGGTTCTATGAGATCAACGGCTTCGGCGGGGCCTTCCTGGGCGCCCCCCAGGTGGTCACCGTGACCTCGGGCGGAACCCTCGTGCTCGACACCACCGTCCCCTATGCCAAGCCGGCGACCCTCAAGGCGACGGTCACGGTCAGTGGCCTGCCCAGCGGGGTCACCGTCCAGGACACCACCGTGCTGCTGTGTCCGTCGGGAGCGCCGTATTCGGGCGGCGTCCAGCCGCTCACCTGTGTCAACGGTGACAGTTACGGGGTCGGGGTGACGACCGCGGATTCCGTGGTCATCAGCGGGCTGCCATCGGGACCGTGGACCGCCTACCCCGGCTACTGCACCGTGTTCGGCTGCGCCACCAACGCCCAGGCCGGCGTCCCGGTCGTCCTCACCGCCGGTGCCACCACCCGGGTGAAGCTCAAGACGGCGTTCCTCCCCCCACCGGACGGCATCGTGAACGCATCGGTCACCGTCTCCGGTGCCCCGGCCGGCTTCGCCGACCAGGTCGAGGTCACCGCGTGTCAGGTCCAGTCGCTCCTCACCGACTGCCAGAGCTACGGCGGATCGGCGGGAACGCCGTTCCCCATGGAGCTCGGCACCGGGGTGTGGGAGTTCAACGGCGCCTATCTCGCACCGGTGTTCGGCAATGCCATCACCGGGCCCACCGAACTGGTGAACGTGGTCGGCGGCCAGACCATCTCGCTGACGCTCGATGTCCCCTACCAGGTGCTCGGCACTGCGGCCGGCGCCATCAAGGTGTCCGGACTCCCCGGTGGCGTGCGAGTCACCAGCTACACGGTCCAGGCCTGCCCGGTGGGTGGCACCGCCTTCATCACGTTCCCCTTCGAGTCCTGCGTCGAGGAGTACTCGGGACCCGGGAGTGTGACCTACGGCGCTGCGGACACCCGCCGCCTGGGCAAGGCGGCCCACCGGGTCACCGTCCCGAGGGCGGCAGGATCCAGGATCAACGCCTACAACCTGCCGACGTTGACGCCGGGCCAGTGGCTGCTCAACGTGAGCTACACCACCGAATTCGGCTCGTTCTTCGCTCCGGCGAGCACGCTGGTCACCATCAACAGCGGGCAGACCACCACGACCAGACTGACCGCTCCCTACCAACCGCCCACACTCGGGGCGGTCACCGGCGGGATCTCGGTGGTGGGTGCGCCGGCCTACAACTACCAGGCCGGGGCCCGGGCATGTTCGAGCGCTCCGACGGCGGGTACCTGCACCGATGAGGTCGATGCGTACCTCGGAAGCACCAGCAAGTACGTGCTCGACCTGACCCCCGGCACCTGGTGGGTCCAGGGGGTCGTCTACGTGTACGGACCGACGTCCACCCAGGAGGTCACGTCCGCTCCACGCCAGGTGACAGTCTCGGTCGGGACCAAGACCAGGGCCAGCTTCACCGTCCCCGTCAGCTGACCGCCGGAGCGCACCGGCCCCGGATCACTCCGGTCGGTCGGTGAGCTTCGTGCCGTCCCACCACTGGACCGGCCTGTCCGGGTTGTTCGGGTTCCCGTACCACCCGGGTGGCAGGTGCGCCGTCGACCCCGGGGCCACGGCCGCCTCGCGACGGGGTGCGGCGGATCCGACCGGGATCGCACCGACCGGATTCCTGGCGGCAGCTCCCGGTGGGACCGGTCCCGGTGCGACGGGTTCCGGTGCGACGGGTTCCGTGACGGCCGGTTCCGTGGAGGCCGGTTCCGTCACGGCCGGCCCGGGCGCCAGCGGCTGGTCGGGCGGTGGGTTGGTGTCCGCTGCCGGCGGCACGGTGGCGACCGGCACCACCGGCGCAGCCGCCGCCTGACGTCGGGACCGCAGCGCGAGGGCGAACGATCCGAGCAGCAGGACGGCCCCGAGCACGATCAGACCGATGCCGACGTGGGAGATGACCGAGAATGCCGCACAACCACGGGCGGTGACCGTGCTGTGGGTGAGCACCACCACGTTGGTCGCGCACCCCGCCGAGGACGAGCTGAACAGGGCGAACGCAAGCGTGCCCGTTCCCAGTGCGATGCCGCCCCAGAGGGCGCACCGCGACCGCCCTCGACCCTGTCCCATACCGGGCGAACCTACTGGACCAGGCGAAACGCAGGAGCAATCGTGCCGTCCCGACTACGGAGAGTGGGGACTGCGCTCCACGGCGGGCGGAGCGGTCATCGGACCGCGTTCATCCGTCGAGGCCGGTCTCCCGCACGGTGACGTTGAGGCGTCCGGGTAGTGACCCGACCACCGGGTCGTAGGTCCCCGGGACCAGCCGAGGCACCCCGTGGTAGGCGAGCCGGGACGGACCCCCGAAGACGACGACGTCCCCCGATTCGAGCGGGACATCCACCCAGGGTCTCCCGCGGCCCGCGGGGGTGCCGAACCGGAACAGCCCGGTCTGACCCACGCTGAACGACACCACCGGGGCCTCGGTCACCTCGTCACGGTCGACGTGCATCCCCATCTTCGCCGAGGACCCGTACCAGTTGATCAGGGCCACGTCCGGAGTGAACCCGGCGGGATGCGAGACCACCGACGGATCGACGGCTGCTGCATCCTGCACCGCGCTGCGGGCCAGTTCCCCCAGCCATTCGGGGAACGGATGGGCACGACCACCGTCCCCGTCGTCCCTCGTACGCGAGTAGCGGTACGGATACCAGTGCCAACCGAGGCCGACCATGTCGACCGACATCCACGATCCGTTGCGCATCCGCGGTGCACGCGCTCCCCCCGACGCATCGCTCCAGGTCCGGCACCGGTCGACGAGTTCGACCCGCAACCCGTCATCGAGCCAGGCGGGGAGGTGCACCGCGCCGGGTGCGACGATCCCGGGCCCCACGGGCAGGAGCCGGTCGGCCACGCCTCAGACCGGGGACGCCGGATCCTGATTCGCCAACCACCTCAGACGGGCGGCACGGGCGTCCCACGAATAGACGACCACCGTACGGGCCAACCTGTCGTGCAGGGCATGGCGGTCCTTGTTGAGGAGGATGCCGATGAACCCGAGGCCGAAGAGCAGGAAGCTCAAGGGGAGGGTCAGCGTGCGGATCACCGCCTGGCGGCCGGTGATCGACCCACCGTCGGTGGTGACCACACGGATGCCGAGTAGGGCCATGCCGACGGTCTTCCCGCTGAGCGACCACTGGTAGGCGAAGTAGACGAACTCCCAGGCGACGAACGACACCACGACGATCAGGGCCGAGAACCGCCCCTGGGTCAGGTCGATCTTGGTGCCGGTCACCAACTGGATGGCGAACGTGATCCCGGCCACGGCCAGGGTGAACGCCCCCCACGAGGCACCCACGTCGGCGGCGAAGGCGACCAGGCGGGTCACCCCACCGGCGTAGTTCCCCTGGCGACCGACGATCGGCGAACCGGACGCCGCGGCCGGCGGGCTCATCGGGAGGCCTCCGACCTGCCGGGTGGGATCTCGGCGACAGCCAGTGCGGCGACCAGCGCCGGCGGTCCCGCCGGCCAGTCGTCGGACTTGCGGCGGAGGATCCGGTTCACCCAGCGGGCCACGAAGTCGTCGAGGCCGACGCCCTGGGCCCGAACCAGGTCGAGCGCCTCGGAGGCGACACCGCTGGTCGACCTGGCGATGATGGTGCCCAGTTCGGTCTGCTCGACCAGCGCATCGATGTCGACCCGCTGGATGATCTTCTCCACGTCGACCCGGTCGATGATCTTCTCCACGTCGACCCGGTCGATGATCCGGTCGACGTCCACCCGTTCCACGATCTGGTCGACGTCGACCCGGCTGACGATCTTGTCCACGTCGACCCGGTTGATCAGGGCGTCGACGTCCACCTTCGACACGATGGCGTCGATGTCGACCTTGGACAGGAGCGCGTCCATGTCGACCTTGCCGACCAGGGCGTTGACGTCGATCGCCTCGATCACCAGCCCGACGACCCGCTCGGCGATCGACTCGACGAGCTGCTCCATCCGGTTGCTCCCCGGCAACGGGCTCACGGCCGCACTCGCCTGGTCGACCGGTGCATCCCCCCAGTGTCGCATCGGCGTCCCCACGAGGTGGGGACTGGTGCTTTGACCGTCAACCGGGCGGGCCCGGTCAGGACGAGGTGGAGGCGGCCTTCAGCACCTCGAGGGCCCGGTCGGCGTGGACGTTCATCCGCACCTCGCTCTGGATGACCTCGAGCACGGTGAGGTCCGACGAGATCACGAAGGTGGCCCGCTTGACCGGTGACAGCTTGGCGAAGCCCCGACGCACACCGAACTGGGTGGCGACCGCTCCGTCCGGGTCGGACAGCAGCGGGTAGTCGAACTGGTGCTTGTCGGAGAACTGCTTCTGCTTCTCCACCTGGTCGGCGCTGATGCCCACCCGCTGGGCGCCGACCGCCTCGAACTCGGACTTCATGTCCCGGAAGTGGCAACTCTCCTTGGTGCAGCCGTAGGTCATCGCCGCCGGGTAGAAGAAGAGGACCACGGGGCCCGACGCGGCCAGCTCACTGAGCTTGCGGGGGGTGCCGTCCTCGTCCAGGAGTTCGAAGTCGGGTGCCTTGTCGCCTTTGTCCATGGGGAAAGGGTAGCGAAGCACCGGCCTCCGCACCGGGTGTGTCCGCGGGCGGTCCCGGCCAGGACGGCCGGCGAGGGGTGCTCCCGCAGGCTGGGTCCCGACCGACTGTTGACGATGTGCATTCATCGATATATCGTGAACGCACGTGAGCCTTCCGGATGATTGCCACCGATGAGCCAGGGGATGCTCCGCCGTCTCATAGGATGAACGGCACCCGGCGGGTCATCGGACGGGCGGACCCACAGGGGGTCATCGGACTGGCGGACCCACACGCCGACACAGCCGGTCACCACTCCACGTCCGGGGATGCCACCACCGGACCGATCAGGACCTTCCGCACTTCCACCGCCAGACGGGACCACGCCACATGACCATCGCCATCGAAGTCGACGACCTGCACAAGACCTTCAAGGGGAGACGGGAGGTGCGCGCGCTCGACGGCGTCAGCTTCGCCGTCCAGGAGGGCACCGTGTTCGGCCTGCTCGGACCGAACGGCTCGGGCAAGACGACCGCCGTTCGGGTACTGACGACCATCCTGCGGGCCGACAGCGGGTCGGCCAAGGTACTCGGCTACGACGTCCAGAAGAAGGCCGCCCTGGTGCGTACGCTGATCGGTCTGGCCGGACAGTACGCCGCGGTCGACGAGAACCTCACCGGTCGCGAGAACCTCCAGATGGTCGGGAACCTGAACCACCTGCCCCGTGCCGTCGTCACCGATCGCGCCGTCGAGCTCCTGGCCCAGTTCAATCTGTCCGATGCGGCCGACCGCCCCCTCAAGACCTATTCGGGTGGCATGCGCCGCCGACTCGACCTGGCCGCCGCCCTGGTCGCACGCCCGACCGTGCTCTTCCTCGACGAGCCCACCACCGGCCTCGACCCACAGAGCCGGAACGACCTGTGGGAGGTCATCGAGCGACTGGTCGGTGGTGGCACGACCGTCCTGCTGACCACCCAGTACCTCGAGGAGGCCGACCGGCTGGCCAGCACGCTGGCGGTCATCGACCGGGGCAAGGTCATCGCCGAGGGGACCCCCGCATCCATGAAGGCGGATCTCGGGGCCACCGTGCTCGAGGTCGGCCTGGCATCCATCGACGATGCGGCACGGACCGGCTCGATCCTCGACGCACTCGGCCCGCACGCCGCACTGGTCAACGGGACCGTGGTGGAGGTCACCGTCGACGACGGCCCCCAGGCGGCCATGGCCGCGCTCCGGGCACTCGATGCGGAGGGGATCGCCCCCCAGGCCTTCAATCTGCGTGAGCCCAGCCTCGACGACGTGTTCCTGTCGTTGACCGGGCACCGGACCGAGGACGAATCGCCCGAGGACCCCGACGGGGGTCTGAGCCCCCGACAGAAGCGGAAGCAGAAGCGGGTGCAGACGCTCGAGGGCGCGCTCCCCGTGGCGACAGGAGAGCTGGCATGACCACCGCGACGATCACCCCACCCACCAGCGGGGCGCAGGAACCGACCGGAGCCCTGAGCAACCTGCGGTGGCTGCTCTCCGACACGGCGACCCTGACCCGGCGCAACCTGCTGGCTGTCACCCGGATCCCCGAGGCACTGTTCTTCTCCACCGTGCAGCCGATCATGTTCGTGCTGCTCTTCCGCTACGTCTTCGGCGGGGCCATCCACGTGCCCGGCGGGCTCTCCTATGTCGACTACCTGATGCCCGGCATCTTCGTGCAGACGGTGGCCTTCGGGTCGGTGAGCACCAGCATCGGCCTGGCCGAGGACCTCCAGAAGGGGCTGATCGAACGCTTCCGGGCGCTCCCCATGTCCCGGGGCGCGGTCCTGCTCGGGCGCACCACTGCCGACCTCATCCGCAACGTCTTCGTCATCGTGGTGATGACCGTGGTGGGACTCCTGGTGGGATTCCGACCCACGACCGGCGCACTCTCGTACATCGCCGCGGTGCTGCTCATCCTGTTCTTCGCCTACGCCCTGTCGTGGGGGTTCGCCATCGTCGGACTGTCCGCCCCGAACAGCGAGACGGCCCAGGTGATGTCGTTCCCGCTGATCTTCCCGCTCACCTTCATCTCGGCCGCGTTCGTGCCCCTGGCCTCGATGCCGAGCTGGCTCCGGGGGTTCGCCACCTACCAACCCTTCAGTGTGACGGTCAGCGCGTGCCGCTCACTGATGGTGGGGGCGGCATCGACGGGTACCGGCAGGAGCACGGCGTTCTGGGTGTGGCAGTCGCTGGCCTGGATCGTGGTGCTCCTCATCGTCTTCATCCCGTTGGCCATCCGCAAGTACCGCACCCGGACCTGACGCCGCCGGGAATCACCGGCGGCCGGGACGCGGCAGAATGGGGGCATGGCACAGACCCACACCTCCCCCGACTCGTTCGGCGCCCGCAGCAGCCTGCAGGTCGGCGACGCCAGCTACGAGATCTTCGACATCACGGTGCTCGCCGACCGCTTCGACGTGGCCCGTCTGCCCTACTCGATCAAGGTGATCCTGGAGAACCTCCTTCGTCACGAGGACGGGGTGGCGGTGACCGCCTCCGACATCGAGGCGGTGGCAGCGTGGGGTGTCCATCCCGAGCGCCACGGCATCGGAGGCACCGACGCCGCGGAGATCGCCCTCACCCCCGAACGGGTCCTCATGCAGGACTTCACCGGCGTACCCGGCGTGGTCGACCTGGCGGCCATGCGCGACGCACTGGCCGAGCTCGGCGGTGACCCGGCCAAGGTCAATCCACTGGTGCCGGTGGAGCTGGTCGTCGACCACTCGGTGATCGCCGAGTCGTCGGGTACCGCGTCGTCCTACGACGAGAACGTGGACATCGAGTACCAGCGCAACATCGAGCGGTACCAGCTCCTGCGCTGGGCCCAGCAGGCCTTCGACGGCTTCCGGGTGGTGCCCCCGGGCATGGGCATCTGCCACCAGGTCAACCTCGAGTACCTGTCGCGTGTCGTCTTCGCCACCGACGACGGGCGCGCCTACTGCGACACGCTGGTCGGGACCGACTCCCACACCACCATGGTCAACGGACTCGGCGTGCTCGGCTGGGGGGTCGGCGGCATCGAGGCCGAGGCCGCCATGCTCGGTCAGCCCCTGTCGATGCTCCTCCCACCGGTGGTCGGGTTCCGCCTGACCGGCGAGCAGCCGGCGGGCACCACGGCCACCGACCTCGTGCTCACCATCACCAATGTGCTGCGCAAGCACGGCGTGGTCGGCAAGTTCGTCGAATTCTTCGGACCGGGAGTGGCATCGGTGCCGCTGGCCAACCGGGCCACCATCGGCAACATGTCCCCCGAGTACGGCGCCACCTGCGCCATGTTCCCCATCGACGACGTCACGCTCGACTACCTGCGCTTCTCGGGGCGGGAGGACTCCCATGTCGACCTGGTCGAGGCCTACGCCAAGGCCCAGGGGCTCTTCCTCGACCCTGACGGACCCGAGCCCGTGTTCTCCGAGACCATCGAACTCGACCTGTCGACCGTGGTGCCGAGCATCGCCGGCCCGTCGCGGCCCCAGGATCTGGTGCGCCTGGACGAGGCAGCCCCCGCCTTCCACACGTCGCTCGATCGTGAGCTCCGGGGCCACTCGGCCATCATGGGCACCGACCGGGCCGAGGAGATCAGCGACGGGCACGTCGTGGTGGCGGCCATCACCTCCTGCACGAACACCTCGAATCCGCAGGTCATGGTGGCCGCCGGCCTGGTGGCCCGCAATGCGGTCGCCCGCGGACTGTCCGCCAAGCCCTGGGTCAAGACGACACTGGCACCCGGCTCACGGGTGGTCATGGACTACCTGGACCGGGCCGGGCTGACGGAGCCTCTGGCCGCCATCGGCTTCGACCTGGTCGGCTACGGCTGCACGACCTGTATCGGCAACTCGGGTCCACTGCTCCCCGGTGTGTCCGAGGCCGTCCAGGAGGGCGACCTGTCCGTGGCGGCGGTGCTCTCGGGCAACCGGAACTTCGAAGGCCGCATCCACCCCGACGTACGGATGAACTACCTGGCCTCTCCCCCGCTGGTCGTGGCCTACGCGCTGGCCGGCAGCATGGCGATCGATCTCACGACCGAGCCGCTCGGCATCGATCCCGACGGGGTGCCGGTCCATCTGGCCGACCTGTGGCCCAGCCCCGAGGAGGTGACCGAGGCCATCCGCACGTCACTCACCTCGGACATGTTCCGCCAGCGTTACGGCTCGGTGTTCGACGGCGACGACCGGTGGCAGGCGGTCGAGACCGCCACGGGCGACACCTTCGCGTGGGACACCTCGTCGACGTACGTCCTGCGCCCGACGTTCCTGGAGGGTCTCACCATGACCCCCGACCCGGTGACCGACGTGCTCGATGCGCGGGTGCTGGCCAAGTTGGGCGACAGCGTCACCACCGACCACATCTCGCCTGCGGGCAACATCAACCCGACCACGCCGGCGGGGCACTACCTCGCCGACCACGGGGTGGGTCGGGCGGACTTCAACTCGTACGGCGCCCGGCGCGGCAACCACGAGATCATGGTGCGCGGCACGTTCGCCAACGTGCGGCTGCGCAACCAACTGGCCCCCGGCACCGAGGGAGGCATCACCGTCCACCTGCCCGACGGCGAGCAGACCACGATCTTCGACGCCGCCGAACGGTACGCGTCGGACGGTGTGCCGCTGATGGTGCTGGCCGGCAAGGAGTACGGCTCAGGTTCGTCGCGCGACTGGGCGGCGAAGGGCACGTCGCTGTTGGGCGTGCGGGCGGTCCTGGCCGAGTCCTACGAGCGGATCCACCGGTCCAATCTGATCGGGATGGGCGTCCTGCCCCTGCAGTACGTGGACGGCGAGTCGGCGGAGACACTCGGACTCACCGGCCACGAGGTGTTCACCGTCACCGGCCTGGGGTCGCTCAACGACGGGGTCAGCCCGAAGACGGTCAAGGTCACCGCCGTCGACGGCGACCGGTCGTCGGAGTTCGACGCCCGGCTGCGCATCGACACCCCGATGGAGGCCCAGTACTACCGCCACGGGGGGATCCTCCCCTACATGCTGCGCCAGATGGCCGGCTGAGGCCACCCACCCACCCTCCCGGTCCGACGGCAGGCCGGCAGGCCGGTCCGGCGACGATCGATCAGGTCCGTTGTTCGATCCGACTGGGAAGTCGATCAGATCAGTCGAGCAGCGCGTCGAGTTCGCGCACCGAGTCGATGACCGTCACCCGGGCGTCCTCACCCGGCGGCTGGCGACCGTCGGCGATCCAGAAGGCCGTCATCCCGGCACTGAGCGCCCCGACCACGTCCCGCTCCCAGCTGTCGCCCACCATGACCGACCCGTCCGCCCCGGCGCCGAGCCGGTCGAGGACGACCTCGAACACCGCAGGGGCCGGCTTGCCGATTCCCACCTCGCCCGAGACGACGACGGCGTCGAAGGCATCGACCAGGCCCGCCTGCTCCAGCTTGAACCGCTGCAGATCCGAGGATCCGTTGGTCAGCAGACCGACCGGGTACCGGTCGGTGACCGAGGACAGGGCCGCCTCCATGCCGGCGACCACCGGGTGGCCCCGACGCTGGGCGGCCTCGAACCGATCCGCTGCAGCCGCCGCCAGGGTCGGGTCGTCGGCACCGAAGTGCGCGGCCACGGCGTGCCAGGCCTGGACCCGGTAGCTGGGGGACCAGGCGTGCAGCCCGTCGAGCATCGGGTGGTTCCCCTCGAACGTCGACCACAGGCCTTCCCATGAGGCGAGGCCGAGTTCCAGGCAGACGGCATAGTCGTCGCCCTCCCGCCACACCGATCGGATCGCCTCGAGGGCGGCACCCTCACCGGTCACCGGGTCCACGCCCGGGAACACGGCGATCGCCTCCCGCAACGAGGCCATGGCGAAGGACTCCTCGACGATGAGGGTGTCGTCGAGATCGAAGATCACGGCGGGCCGGCGCACCGGGCGATGGTAGCAACCGTCCACGTCCGCACCGGAGCCGCCGTCGACCCCGTCAGGAGAACTTGGTGGTGGGCCGCTCGAGGGCGACCCCGTCGAGGGTGATGTCGACCTTCTCGTTGTAGAAGGCCACCAGGCCGGCGATCGGCTGCAGCTGACGGGTCGGGAAGTCGTAGGCCCAGGCGAGGTCGGGCTCGATCACGCCGTCCACCTCGACGGACCAGTAGCCGCTGGTGACCCCCTTGTACGGACAGGCCGAACGGGTGGCACTCGGCACCAGACAGCTCCAGTCGATGGCGAGGCGGTCCAGGTAGTACCGGGTGGGCAGGCCGGTCTCGAAGACCATGATGCTGCTCGATGCCCGGGCGACCTCCCGTCCGCCCACACCGACCACCACCTCACGTCCCGAACGCAGCGCATCGATGCGTGCATAGGGACTCCGGGGGTGGACGAAGACCTCCTCGTCCTCTTCGAACCAGTGGTCCAGCGCATCCCAGTCCACCCGCACCAGGCCGACGATGCCGTCGATGTCCGATGCGGTGTAGTGGTGGGCCACGCCGGCACGTACCTCGTCGCCGATCCGCAGACCGAAGCGACGGGCCGTCCCCCGGCGCAGGTGCTCCTCATGGTCCTCATCGACGAGTACCTGCGGATCGATGTGGTCGATGGGGATGTAGTACTGGGGGTAGTGGGGCAACTCCCACACGTACCGGGCCGAGGTGGTGTCGATCACCACATGGTCACCGAGGAGGGCACGGATCCGCCGGGGGACGGGCTCCACGTGATTCACCGGGACGATGGACTGGGGGAAGTCGTTCACGTTCGCCTCCTCGGGGTGACGGGCCGGAGCGCCGGGTTCACCGCCGACATCCTACGGGCCGGGCCACGCTCCCCCATCGTTGCCACCTCGCGTCCGGGAGGGTCGATCCGGCCCCCCGTGAGTATCGATCGGGGACCTCGAAGGACCGTCGACCGGGAGCATCAGTCAGGCGTCCGCAACCGCTCGATCTCCAGTCGGACGGCCGCCAGCTCCGACCGGGCACTGCGGAGCGCGATCTCGGTGGACACCGCCTTGGCCAAGGTGGCCAGGAGGTGCAGGTCGTGCGGGGACCACTCGTGCGGGTCGGCGTCCATGACGCAGAACGTGCCGAGCACCGTCCCGTCACCGTCCTGGATGAAGTAACCCGCCCAGGCGGCGGCGCCGAACAGGTCGATGGCCGGGTCTCCCCTCGTCCTGTCGTCGTTCCTGGCGTCGTGGACCACGAAGGGGCGTCCCGCCCCGACGACGAACCGGCAGAAGGAATGTTCGATC
>Ga0302279_10005681_pt1 | contig 13761 bp, 8 predicted proteins | sample III_Bog_N3_3_FD_194541 | JGI IMG/M metagenome (GOLD analysis project Ga0302279, IMG submission 194541) | Peat permafrost microbial communities from Stordalen Mire near Abisko, Sweden - III_Bog_N3_3 | ecosystem: Environmental > Terrestrial > Soil > Wetlands > Peat | place: Sweden: Abisko...
GGCCGAGGCCGGCGCCGCGGACGCCGACGCGCGGGACGAGCTGCGGCGGCGCCAGATCGCGCCGCTGGAGGACCTCGTCCTCTATTTCCGGGACGAATGGCAGAAGATGGTGGCCGACGGCAAGACGGCCAACGTGATCAAGTCGACGATTTCCGCGGCGTTCGGCGCGTTCCTGCAGGACCCGGACCTGGCGGAGACGTTCTGCCAGCCCTCGACCTTTTCCTTCGAGGATATCGCGCAGTCCGGCAAGATCATCGGCCTCGTGCCCGGCGACCGCTATGAGCAGCTCGGCCGGCTGCTCGGCACCGCGTGCAAGATGGAGTTCCAGAGCGCCATGCTGGCGCGCAACGGCCGGGCGGATCTCAACTCCACCCGGCTGGCGCTCTATTTTGCCGACGAGTGCCACAAGTACCTCATCAGCGGCTCGTCGACGGCGGGCGACCCATACTTCATGAACCTGTCGCGTTCGAACAATGTCGTGAACATCTGCGCGACGCAGAGCTACGCCTGGATCGTCGAGGTGATCGGCCGGGACGCGGCCAATGTCTATATTTCCGCCTTCGGGGTGCAGTTCTGGCTCCAGCAGACCGACCCGGAGACCTGCCGCCGCGCCGCCGAGATCTGCGGCCGGGTGACCCGGGAGGAAGTCACGACCGACCACAACCTGAACTTCTCGGGGCTCCTCGGCGCGCTGGCCGGCGGGAGGGAAATTGCGGTCCGCCACTGCGTCCGGGAGGAGGAGCGGGAGCGGCACCGGGCCGAGGACTTCGCGCAGCTCGATGTGGGCGACATCATTGCCTACAACAAGGGGCGCGCGGGCCGGCACGCCAAGGTCGCGCGGGGCCGGGCGTCCTACCTCTTCTGCACGGAGAAGCCGGCCGGGACCGCGGCGGTCAACCGGCGCCTCCGCGAATACTACCGCGAAGTACTGGAAAACCTGACCCACGAGCGCGGCCAGGGCGCGCGCTGGGACAACGGGGAGTTGCGTCCGGCCGATTCCGTTGCCTTGCTCTGAGCCCGGCCTCACCCCCGCCATGGACGCCTGCCCCGCTCCGCCCCCCGCCGCCGTCTGCCGCGACCGTACGATTGCGGGGCGCGCCGTGCTGGTCGCGGACTGCAAGGGCGACCCGCTGGGCCCCTTCCCCTCGCTCCAGCGCGAGGGCCAGGCCTACAATCGCTGGCTGGCCACGCGGGTGCTCGATCCGGTGCTCGAGCGCTGGAGCGACGACGACCGCGGAGCGCCAGCACCCGCCGCGGCGGTGGCGAGGGACCTCGCCTGGGCCTGCGGGTGCGGGCGCCGGGCCTTCCAGGAAGTCCTGCCGGCCGCCGCCCCGCTGGGTGACGCGGCGATTCTCGCGGCGATGGGGGTCACGGCCAACCTGGAGCGCACCCTGGCGCTGCTCGGCGAGGCCGTCCTGGACCAGCGGCCGGTCCCGCGCCCGCGCCTGCCCCTCCGCGTCTCATTCCTGCTCTGCGGCCTGGTGGAATACCCGCAGGGTTCGCCGTTTTTTCCCGCCCGGGTGCGTCCGCCGATCCATGCGACCCGCCTGCATACCCGCCGCCGCGACTCGCGCTGCCTGGGCAACGCCCTGTGGTGCTCCGAGCGGGACATCAACCGCGGGTGCGAGGAGGCGCTGGCCGAGCTGCGGCGGGCCATCCGCCGCCACGGTTTGCTCGGGCCGGGCGACCTGCGCCATCTCCACGCTTACTCCGTCCCCGTCCGACTTACGTGAACAGGTCGGGCGGGGTGCGGCCGAGGAAGTCCTCCATGTAGGAGGTCGTGGCCTTGCCCTCGATAAATACCGGATCGGCCATGATGGCCTTGTGCAAGGGGATGGTGGTCTTGATCCCGCGGATGAGATACTCGCTGAGGGCGCGGTACGCGCGCTCGAGGGCGAGCTTCCGGGTCGTGCCCGAGCAGATCAGCTTGCCGATCATCGAATCATAATGCGACGGAATGGTGTAGCCGCTGTAGACGTGGCTGTCGATGCGGACGCCGGGGCCGCCGGGCGCATAGTACAGCCCGATCGTGCCGGGCGACGGGGCAAAATTGCGGCCCGGGTCCTCGGCGTTGATACGGCACTCGATCGCGTGCTTCTCCCACTTGATGTCGCCCTGGTCGAATTCGAGCTTCAGGCCGTTGGCCACGTGGATCTGCTGCTTGATGAGGTCGATCCCCGTCACCTCCTCGGTCACGGGATGCTCGACCTGGATCCGCGTGTTCATCTCGATGAAGTAGAAGTGCCCCTTGGCATCGACGAGGAATTCCACCGTGCCGGCGTTTTCGTATTCCGCGGCCTCGGCGGCGCGGATCGCCGCCTTGCCCATTTTCTTGCGCAGGTCCGAGCTGAGAAAAGGCGAGGGGGACTCCTCGATGAGCTTCTGGTGGCGGCGCTGCACGGAGCAGTCGCGCTCACCGAGGTGGATCGTCTTGCCGTGGCTGTCCGCCAGGATCTGGAACTCGATGTGGCGCGGGCGATCGATGTATTTTTCGATGTAGACCGCGCTGTTGCCGAAGGCCTTCTCGGCCTCGCCGCGCGCCATGTGGTACTCCTTGGCGAAGGAGACGTCGTTGTGGGCGATGCGCATGCCGCGGCCGCCGCCGCCGGCGACCGCCTTGATGATCACCGGATACCCGATCCCGCGGGCCACCTTCAGCGCCTCGGTCTCCGAATCCACCGGCCCGTCGCTGCCGGGCACGGTCGGGACGTGGGCCTTGCGCACCGTCTCCTTGGCGACCGCCTTGTCGCCCATCATCTTGATCGACTTGGAACTGGGCCCGATGAACTTGATATTGCACGACTCGCACTGCTCGGCGAATTTTGCGTTCTCCGACAGAAAGCCATATCCCGGGTGGATCGCATCGACATCGGCGATCTCCGCGGCGCTGATGATCCGGTCGACCCGAAGGTAGCTCTCGCTGCTCTTCGGGCCGCCGATGCAGATGGCCTCGTCGGCCAGCTGGACGTGCAGCGACTGGACGTCCGCCTCCGAGTAGATCGCGAGGGTCTTGATGCCGAGTTCGCGGCAGGCCCGGACGATCCGGAGCGCGATTTCCCCGCGGTTGGCGATCAGAATTTTTTGAATCATGATGCAGCAGCCACCGATGCACGCCTAATGCGGCATGCATGAGTGGTTTAGAGCAATTCCTTCAGTCCTTTTTTACCTTGAACAGCCGCTGGCCGTATTCGACCGGCTGGCCGTTTTCCACCAGGACCTCGAGGATGACCCCCTTGGCCTCGGCCTGGATCTCGTTCATGATCTTCATGGCCTCGATGATGCAGACCACCGTGTTTTCGACGACTTTGGCATCTACGTCGGCAAACGGTTTGCTTTCGGGGCTGGCTGAGCGATAGAAGGTACCCACCATGGGCGATTTGATGAAAGTGACCCCCTTATCCTCCTCCTTGGGGTGGGCGGCTCCGGTGTTCGCCGGTGCGCTCGGCGCCGAACCGGCGCCGGCCAACGGGATTTCGGCGGCCGGGAAATGTGGAGCGAGCACGGGCCCCGTGGTCACCACGGGGAGGCCATTATGACCCCGCCGGATCTTGATTTTGAATCCCTCCTCCTCCAGCGCGAACTCCGATAGCTCCGAACGCTTCATCAATTCTATGATCTGCTTGATTTGTTTTAGATCCAAGGATTGGCCGGGGTTGAAGTTTGGGGACAGGGGGTTAGTCCGACTTGCGGGGCTGGCGTTCAAAACAAATCCCGCCAATGAAGCAACACCGATAATTACAACTAATTTGCATTAAGCACAAATTCCGCAAAAAACAGCCAAAAATGCAGGAATTGCATTAAAATTCATTAAATTCTGGGAAAAAGTTGGTCATTTTTCGAATCCAATTTATCCATTGAGCACCCTTGGGAATTCATGAGCCCCCCCGCGTTATCGCCTAAGACCCAAACCCATGCTTTTGCGGGCGTATTTGCCCTGCTGGCGCGGCAAATGGCCGAACTGGAGCGGTCCCTCCATGGGCAGTTGGAAGCCTTTGAGCCGGAAATCAGGGCCATGGCGGACTACTGCATCGACACCTCCGGCAAGCGCATTCGCCCCGCGCTGGTTTTTCTCAGCGGCTGGCGCGGGCCAGATGTGGTCCTCCCGGATCTGGTCCGGGCGGCGACCGTGGTCGAACTCGTCCACCTGGCCACCCTGGTCCACGACGACATTATGGATGAGGCGGAGTTGCGTCGAAACCGCAGCACCGCGGCCCGTGAATTTGGCGCGACGGCCGCCGTGCTCCTCGGCGACGCCCTGTTCGCGCATGCCCTCAACCTCGCCACCCAGTTTGGGACCACCGAGGTCTGCGCCGCGGTCTCCGAATCCACGCGTCGCGTGTGCGCCGGGGAGATCGTGCAGACCCTCCGCCGGGGCTCGACTAGTGTCACGCGGGCTGATTATCAACGAATTATAGATCTTAAGACCGCCGAATTGTTCCGGGTTTCCTGCTTCCTGGGGGCCCGCCTTTCCGGTTTCGATGCGGGCTATGCCGAGTCCGCGAGTATTTTTGGGCGCCATCTGGGGATCGCCTACCAGATGTATGACGACCTGGCGGATTTTTTTGGCGAGGAAAAGCGGATCGGAAAGACGTTGGGGACGGATTTGGCGAGCGGCAAACTGACGCTGCCCCTGTTCGTCCTGCTCGAGCGCCTGCCCGAGTCCGAGCGCGCGGCGCTGAATGAGGAAATCACCGGGCGCAGCCCGCCGCAGCCGGCCCTGCGACTGCGGCAGATGGACGAGTTGGACGTATATGCCGCCGTGGTGGACACTATCGATGGCGAGCTCAACGCGGCGGCGGCGGCCCTCCGGGGGCACGCCGCGCCGCAATTGCTGAGCCTGGCTGACGTGCTGCGGGCGCAGGTGGGGAATCTGCGGGGGTAGCGAGGGACCCCTCGTTTGGCCGCCCTCGTTTGCCCGCTGCACGCGGGCCCCGGCGGGCAAAAGGCGGCGCTTCGCTGCGCCGCATTTTGAATTTGCACAAAGTGGCCAATTGGGGCCTCTTTCCACTGTGCTGGAAGCGATCAAAGTAATCGGCAAATCGCTGGTGCCCTCGCCGGAGCGGGCGAGGGAAGCCGATGACGATTTCAGGGTGGTCCGCCAGGTGCAGGCGGGCGAGGTCGGTGCCTTCGATCGCGTGATAGTGAAATACCGCGGCCGGATCTACGGGGTCATTTACAACCTCACGTCGAACCGGGAGGACGCCGCGGATCTCACCCAGGACACTTTTATCAAGGCATTTCAGTCGATTCACCGCTTTCAGGGCCAGGCTTCATTCTTCACCTGGCTTTATCGCATCGCCATCAATTCGACGCTCAGCCACCTCCGCAAGAACCGGGGCCGGTCATTCTTCAGCCTCGAGGGCATCAACAGCGAGGAGCCGGCGTCGCGCGAGATCATCGCCGCCTTGACGGACAAAACGGGCGCCGACCGGGACACCCACGTCAGGGAGCTCCAGGAAAAATTGAACGAAGCGATGCAGAAATTGTCTATCAATCATCGCACTGTGATCACCTTATTCGAGATCGATGGCCTCAGCCACCAGGATATTGCCGAAGTCATGAACTGCTCCGTGGGCACGGTGCGCTCTCGGCTGCATTATGCGAAGCAGTTGCTGCAGGCTGAGTTGCAACCCTATATCGGCAAATGAATCAAAACGAGAAACGCGGCGTGACTATCGAACAGTTGATGCGCCTGAAGCGGGTGGAGCTGCCGGCGCCAGAATTTTGGAGCCAGTTTGACAAAGATTTACGGGCCAAGCAGTTGACAGCGATCTTGGACAAGCGTCCATGGTGGCGCTCGTTCCCGCGGGTCTACGGCTTTGCCGTGCGGCATCCGATGGCCCTGGGGACGGCCGCGGCCCTGTCGATCGCGTTTTTCAGCGTGAGCGAATATCGCGGCAATAATCGGGCCCCGATCTCAAGCTCCGGCGACGAGGTGGCATTTTCCGCGGTGGAGTCCGCCGCGCCGGTCCATGCGGGAGCGCCCGCGGCGCTGCCGGTGTCCGCGCCGCTGATGGAGCGGCCGGCCGCCCTGCCGATCCGGATGACGGTGACCAAGAAGTCCGAGGAATCCTTCAGCCAGGAGCTGGCGGCGATGATGGCGGCGCAGCGGACGTCGCCCCTGCTGACCTCGATCGCGAGCCGCGACGACATGCTGCAGGTGGAACGGGACGAGCGCATCGAGGCGCCGGTGGGAAGGACGCTGGGCCCGATCAATTTGGCGGCGATCCAGATGGACCAGCCCCAGTTCGTGCGCAATCAGCTTGGTTTCTCGCAGAACTTTCAGCCGGCGTCCTCCGCGGACCGCGGGCAGATCGCCGAGCCGCTGGCCCAGATGGCCTCGCCCTCTGAGGAACGCCGCTCGCGGCTGATGGCGGAGGGTCTTCCGGTGATGGCCTCGCTCGAGAGCGCCCCGGCGCCGGCCAATGACAGCGTGGTGAACCGGCTCTCGGACGACCGGGTGTATGAGTCGATCAGCCGGTACGACCTGGACGCCAATCGTCTGTCGATCAAGTTTTAGTTCGAGCGGTCGCTGCAGCACGCAGCATGGGCTTCCAGCCCATGTCATCGCCGACACGGGCTGGAAGCCCGTGCCACGTTGGCTGCCTCATCAGCCTTGAGTCCGTCCCGGACTTGTGCCGGTCTGTTCGCATCCTATGCGCACCGAAAAAGACTCGATGGGGGAGATGCCGGTTCCGGATGACGCGCTGTACGGCGCCTCGACGCAGCGCGCGGTCCTCAACTTCCCGATCAGCGGCCGGCCCATGCCCGCCGGATTCATTCGCGGGCTCGGCCTGGTCAAGCTGGCCTGCGCCCGGGCCAACGAGGAGCTTGGCCATCTCGCGCCGGTAAAGAGCCGCCTCATCCAGCAGGCGGCGCGGGAAGTGGCGGACGGCAAGCTGACGGCGCATTTTCCGGTGGACGTCTTTCAGACCGGATCGGGCACGTCGACCAACATGAACGCCAATGAGGTGATCGCGAACCGGGCGGCGCAGATCGCGGGCAGCCCGATCGGCCTGAAGAAACCGATCCACCCCAACGATGACGTCAATCTCGGCCAGTCATCGAACGACATCATCCCGACCACGCTGCATGTCAGCGTGGCTCTCGCGCTGCGGCATGACCTGATCCCCGGCCTGGAGTCGCTCGCCGCTGCGCTCGAGGAGAAGGCGGCCGCGTTCGCCGGGATCGTGAAGATCGGCCGCACCCACCTGATGGACGCCACGCCGATCACGCTCGGCCAGGAATTTTCCGGCTACGCCGCGCAGGTGCGCAAGGGCGTCGAGCGGGCGCGCAAGGGCATCGCGGCGCTCGGGGAGCTCGCCGTCGGCGGCACCGCCGTCGGCACGGGCATCAATTGCGACCTGAATTTTCCGCCGCTGGTCTGCCGGATCCTGTCCGAGGAGACGGGGATCGCCTTCCGCGAGGCGGCGAACCATTTCGAGGCGCAGGGGGGGCGCGACGACGCCGTGGAGGTCGCCGGCCTGCTCGCCACCATCGCCGCGAGCCTGGCCAAGGTGGCCAACGACGTCCGCCTGCTCGGCTCGGGACCGCGCGCGGGGCTGGCGGAACTGCGCCTGCCTGCCACCCAGCCGGGCTCATCCATCATGCCGGGAAAGGTGAATCCGGTGATGAGCGAGATGCTGGTGCAGGTCTGCCACTATACCCAGGGGCTGACCCAGACGGTCGCGGCGTGCGGCCGCGATGGGCAGTTCGAGCTGAACGTGACCATCCCCCTGATCGCGTTTGCGCTGCACGAGGCGATTCACTGCCTCGCCCGCGGCGCGCGGGTGTTTGGCGCGGCCTGCGTGAGCGGCATCGAGGCCGACGCCGCCCGGTGCCGGGAACTGATGGAGCGCTCGCTCATGCTGGTGACCGCCCTCAATCCCTTCATCGGCTACGACCAGGCGGCGGCGGTGGCCAAGGAGGCCTTTGCGACCGGTCGCACCCTGCGCGAGATCGTGCTGGCCAAGAAACTCATGGATGCCGCCGCCCTCGACCAGGCGCTCGACCCGCTTTCGATGACCCAGCCGGGCGCCGGCGGCGTGTCCGCCGGCGGCGGATAAAAGGTAGTGCAGGCGTCCCGCCTGCAATCTCGACGACGGCAGGCGGGACGCCTGCGCTACTCTTTCAAGGCACCGCGTAAATCTCCACCGTCGCTATCCCGGTGCCGCCGTTGACGCCCGTGATCTGCGCCGTGTAGTCGCCGGGCGGCAGCGTGACCAGCAGCGCGGAATCCTGGGATCCGGCCGGCAGGGCGTAAGCGCCGATGGTGGCAAAGATACTCGCGAGCGTCGGGTTGCCGCCCCAGCCCGTGTTGGAATCGAGCAATTGCTGGCCGGAGTTGAATAGGCTCAGGACCGGCTGGGCCAGGCTGCCGGTGAGGTTGAAGGGCGGCAGGGACAGGCTGGGGCCGATGGCGCGGATCAGGACGGTTTCCGAGGTGTTGCCGCCGATGGAAAAACCTCCGATGAGAAGATTGGCGCCCGGGCCCACGGGGGCCCGGACCGAGAGGTTGGTGAGCTGCGCCGGGGGTGGGGAGGTGTCCGCGTCGTAAAACTCGACCATGGCGATCCCCGTGGCGCCACCGATGCCGCTGACGGCGGCGCTGTAGTTGCCCGGCGCCAGCGGGGTCGGATACAGCATGGAGTCCAGGGAGTTGGTGGGAATGGGGAAGGCGCCGACCGCCGCATCAGCGGTCATGAGCGCGTTCCCACCCCCCCAGCCGTGGTTTTGGCCCAGCATCGCCTGGGCCCCGTTTTCCAACGTGAGCTGCGGGTCGGACAGCGCGCCGCTCAGATCAAAGGGGGCCAGGGCGAGGCTGGGACCGATGCCCCGGATGAGCAATTGCTTCGCGCCGCTGCCGCTGATGCTGAAGCCGCCAAACAGTCCGCTGGCCGGCCCCCCGCCGACCATGCCCCGCCCCGACAGATTGGTGAGGTAGCCAGGCGTCGACGTGGCGACGACCGCCAGCGTCGCGGCGGCGGTGGCGGCGCCGAGTGAGTTGGTCGCGACGCAGTAATATTCCCCGGCGTTGGCGGACGTGACTCCGGTCAGCAGCAGGGTGGAGTTGGTGGCCCCGGGAATGGCGACCCCGTCAAACCACCACTGGTAGCTGGGCGCCGGGATCGTGTCCGAAGCCACGCTGAACGCCATGGTCCCGCCCGCGGCCAGCGTCTGGGATGACGGTTGCGACAGGAACGACGGCTCGGTCGCCACCGACGGGCCGGCCGCCGGCGCGCCGACGCGGATGGTGTTGTTGTCGGCGTCGGCGATATAAACATTGCCCGCGGCGTCCACCGCCACGCCGCTGGGCGAGTTGAATTGCGCGGCCGAGCCGATGCCGTCCGCGCCCCCCGCCGGCGCGGGCGGGATCGGTACGCCTCCGCCCAGGGTGGTGACAACCCCGCCGGGAGCGATCATCCGGATCAGGTTGTTGCCGGTGTCGGCGACGTAGACATTGCCCGCGGTGTCGACCGACACGCCGCCGGGCGCACTGAACTGGGCGCCCGAACCGACGCCGTCGGCATGGCCGCTGTGTCCCGGGCTTCCGGCCAGGGTGGAGACGATGCCGCCGGGGGCGATCATCCGGATCGTGTCGTTGCCCGTATCGGCGACATAAAGGTTGCCCGCGGTATCGACGGCCACGCCGCTGGGTGAATTGAACTGGGCGGCGGAGCCGGTCCCGTTGGCGATCCCGCTCGTTCCCGGGGTGCCCGCCAGGGTGGTGACGACTCCCGCCGGCGTGACCTTGCGGATCGAATCGTACCCGGAATCCGCGACATAGATATTGCCGGCGCTGTCCACCGCGAGGCCGGCGGGATCGCCGAACTGGGCGGCGGAGCCGGTGCCGTCGCCGCCGTTGCCGCCGTTAATAGGAAAAAGCGGGATCGGAGTAGGGTTGCCCGGGACCAGGGTGGTGCTGACGCTTTCGCCGTTAGCGCTTTCGCCGTTAGCGATGGCAACGGCGTATGCGGGCGATCCGGCCAGGGTGGTCACGACGCCTGCGGAGGAGATCTTGCGGATGGCCGCATTGCCCGAATCGGCGACATAAACGTTGCCGGCGGCGTCCACCGCCACGCCGCACGGATCGTAGAAACTCGCCGCGGATCCCCTTCCGTCTGCGCTGCCCAGGACGCCGGCGCTGCCGGCCAGGGTGCTGACCGTTCCCCCGTATTCGATCTTGCGGATCGTGGAGTTCCGGGTGTCCGCGACGTAGGTGTTTCCGCTGGCATCCACGGCGACACCGCTGGGCACATTGAAGCGCGCGGCCGCGCCCGTGCCGTCCGCGCTGCCGGTGCCGCCCGCGACCCCGGCCACCAGGGTCACCGCCCCGCCCGGAGCGATTGCCAGGATTTCGCTGTCCCGGCCGTCGACGGCGTAGATATTGCCGCTGCCGTCGGCGACCAGGCCCGTCGCGTCGAAGCTGTATCCGATCGTGTCGGTCGTCGTGGCCACGGTGGTGACGATTCCGCCCGGGGCGATTTTTCGGATCCGCCCGAGGTCCGCCACATAGACATTGCCGTTGCCGTCGACCGTCAGCGCCGTGGGTTTGCCAAACCGCGCGGCGGAGCCGGTCCCGTCGGCGGTGCCAGTGATGCCGGCCACGCCCGCCAAGGTCGTGACCGTCCCGCCCGGCGCCATCACCCGCACCGTATAGTTTCCGGTATCGGTGATGTAGAGATTGCCAGCGCTGTCGATTGCGATGCCGGTGGGAGCTTTGAACCGGGCGGCGGATCCGAGGCCGTCGGCGCTGCCGCCGACGCCGACAGTGCCGGCCACGGTGGTGACGACCCCGCCCGGGGCGATTTCGCGGATCGTCTCGTTATCCGTGTCGACGGCGTAGAGGTTGCCGCCGCCGTCCGCGGCCAGGCCCCCGAGGTTGCCGAACCGGGCGGCCGAGCCGGTGCCGTCGGCGGTGCCTCCGAGCACGCTGCCCGCCAGCGAACTGACCATGCCTTGAGGTGAAATCTTGCCGATCGCGGTGGAGTTTACGAAGTAGACGTTGCCGTTGGCGGCCACCGCCAGGCTGGTCGGAAATCCCAGCACGGGGCCGGCGCCGGTGAACGGCGCCAGCGTATACGCGTAGCTGCCGCCGGCCAGCGTCGCCACCGCATCCGTCGGGCTGATCTTCAGGACCGCGCTGTAGCCCGAGCCGCCGAAGATCAGGTAATCAGTCAGCACGGTCCACTCCGATACCAACAAGTTGCCGTGTGCGTCCCGCGCGATGCCGACGGGATTGCTCAGCCGCACCGAGGCGCCGGGACCATTGTTACTGCCGTAGATGCCGGCCAGCGTCGTGAAATCGCAGGGGGTGTAAACGGACTGGGCCCGCAGCGACGGGCCCGGCCCAAAGGCGAGAACGGCGGCGGCGAGTAGGAGGGCGGCCCAGGCGCTGGCATGACGGGGTTTCAAATCCATAGTGTGTCAATAAATACGACCGCTCGGCGGGATTTGAGTCACGCCGTCGACTGAATGATATGCTGAATCCCCTGTATTTGAAGCTCATTTCCCCGGAGACATCATCCTAGGTGGAGCGCGTTGTCCCTAACGCGCTCGTTCGGCTGCTGGGTCGAGCGAGCGTATGGGGGACAATCCGCTCCACCTTTGCACAGATCGCCACTATCTGGTGGGCTCAATCAGTACACTTCGTAGATCTCAACGGTGGCAATGCCGGTGCCCCCGTTCACTCCAGTCACTTGCGCCGTGTAGTCGCCGGGCGGCAGCGTGACCAAGAGCGCGGAGTCCTGCGACGCGGCGGAGAGGGAGTAGGCGCCGACCGTGGCGAACACGCCGGCGAGGATTGCGTCGCCGCCCCACACAGTATTGGAGTAAATCTGCTGCTGGGAGGAGTTGAAGAGGCCCAAGACCGGTTGGGCCAGGGTGCCGGTCAGGCCAAAGGGGGCAATCAAACCCGGGCCGACGGCGCGGATGAGTACGGTCTCGGCAGTGGTGCCCCCGATGGCGAAGCCGCCGATCAGGAGGTTGTTTCCCACTCCCACGGGCGCCCGGACTGACACATTGGTGAGTCGCGCGGCGGGCGGCGAAGCATCCGCGTCGTAAAGCTCGAGCATGTCCAGGCCGGTGGCATTCCCGACTCCGGTCGTTCCAGCGTTGTACAAACCCACCGGCAGCGGAACGTCCAGCATGGAATCCAGCGAAGCGGTCGGCACCGGGAACGCGCCCACCGCGGCCTCGGCGGCAATAAGCGCGAGCGTTCCGCCCCAGCCGCTGTTCTGGCCGAGCACAGCCTGCGTCGAATTGTAGAGCGTCAGCTGCGTATCGGACAGATAGCCGGGGAGGCCGAAGGCGGTGCTGAGACTGGGTCCGATGCTGCGGATCAACAGCTGCTTCGAGCCGGCTCCCGAAATCGCGAAACCGGCAAACAGGGCATGGGCGGCCCCGGCGCCCACGGCGCCCCGTCCCGACAGGTTGCAGAGATAACCCGGGGTGGAGGTGGAAACGACGGTCAGGATGATCGAGGTGGTGACCGTGCCGCTCACGGCGCAGGTGTAGGTGCCGGCATTGGCCGGTGCCGCTCCACTCAGCAGGAAGATCGCATCGGTGGCGCCGGCGATGGGCGTGCCGTCAAAAGACCATTGGTAGGCCGGCGCCGACCCGCCGGCGAGGGCGATGGCGTCGAAGGCCATGCTGCGACCGCGGGCGACCGTCACCGCCACGGGAGCCACCGTGAATTGAAGTTGGGATCCGCCCACGATCGCGAAGGTTCCGGTCAGCCCGACCGGGAGGCTCGTGTAACTGAAGTCCAGGGGGCTGAACGCGGTATTCAGGAACGTGGCCAGGGTGTAGGTGGCCGGGTGGACCGAGCCCTGAAAATTGAACTTGAATGTCCCCGCCATGCCCTTGACCAGCGTCCCGGCAATCGCGAGCCGGTCGGACGTCGCGTCGGTGCCGCTCAGCTTGAATGGCATTGTCGCCGACCCGTCGGTCGAGCCATTCCAGGTGAAGCTGCCGCCGACGCTGAGTGTGCCGATGGTCGAGATGCTGCCCGGTGCGACGGACCCGCCGGGAGAAGCGACGACGCTGCCGTTGATGGTTCCCGAGCCGCCGAGGGTCGCGCCGCCGGCGACAGTCACGGCGCTTGCGGCGGTGAGAGAGCCGTTCACGAGCAGCGTGCCGGCATTGACGGTGGTGGGGCCCGTGTACGTGTTGGTGCCGGCGAGAATGAGGGTGCCCGCGCCGGTCTGGGCCACCGCGCCAGAGCCGGCGTTGGTGCCCGTGCCGCCATTGCCGGTCTGGTCGGAGATTTCATCGGAGAAAGTCTGGGTCTGCCCCGCGGCAGGCGAAAAAGTGACGGTGCCATTGCCTTGGATGAAGAGGCCGGCGCCGAAGGCCGACCCGGCGCCGACGTAGGAACCGTCGGCGCCGCCAGTCACAGAACTGCCGCTGACGGTGAGCGGACCGCTGAAGGCGAGCCCGCCGCCCTGTTGGACGAAGAGTGCGCCACCCATGCCGGCGCCCCCGCCGCCGGATGCGTTGCCACCGGCGGTCGCGCCGCCACCCCCGCCACCGAAGCCGGCGCTCCCACCGACGCCGCCACCTCCGCCGCCGAAGCCCCCGCTACCCCCGGCGTTGCCGCCGTCACCACCCCCGCCGCCGAAGCCACCGCCACCGCCGCCGACGACGCCTACGCCGCCTCCACCGCCAAACCCCCCGCCCCCGCCAAAGCCGATGAATCCGGACACCCCCGCCCCGCCGCCGATGCCGCCCCCGCCGCCTCCGCCACTATTGGGCGTGAGG
>Ga0302279_10005685_pt1 | contig 13751 bp, 12 predicted proteins | sample III_Bog_N3_3_FD_194541 | JGI IMG/M metagenome (GOLD analysis project Ga0302279, IMG submission 194541) | Peat permafrost microbial communities from Stordalen Mire near Abisko, Sweden - III_Bog_N3_3 | ecosystem: Environmental > Terrestrial > Soil > Wetlands > Peat | place: Sweden: Abisko...
CGGCGGATCCATTCGGCCTCCGGGGCGTCCGCCCCGCCCAGGCAGCGGGTGATCGCATGTCCCTCGATGGGGGAATAGGCCACGGGCTCCCCACGGGCCTTTTTTCGCCGGGCCTCGTTCTCGACATTGTGATCCTCCGTCAACTGGGCCAGGGCGCCCCTTTCCCACAGATAGGCCCGGGAGTCGCCGGCATGGGCCAGGCGGAACTCGCCCGCCCGGATGCAGCCGAAGGTGAGGGTGGTGGCGATGCCGGGACCGAAGGTCCGGCCGGTGGCATGGACTGCGTCATGGGCCCGCCGCACGATGGCGGGCAGGTCGGGGGCCTCCGAGGCGGCCAGGGCCCGAAAGGAGGTCAGGACAGAGGCGCGGGCCGATTCCGCGGCTTCAGCGCCTCCGGGCAGGCCGCCGACGCCATCGGCGACACCGAACAGGCGGAGGCCTTCGTCGCAGAGGTAGCGGTCCTCATTGCGGCGCCGCACATGCCCGGTTTCCGATCGGGCGGCGCAACGAAGTCTCAGCATCTGGGCCGATTACCAGGCCAAGATAAACAAGGGGAAGCGGGCCTGGTGCTGACTGACGGCGGTCTCGCCTGGCACGGGATCGACCGGTGCGCCCAACTCGTGGGTCTGCAAGTTGTCATCCACATTCTGGGTAAAAAGGACACAGGGCTGGAGCAGATTTCGGACGGCGACCGCATCGCTCAGCTCCCGGAAGGTGTTGTCTGGCATAGTCGACATGGTATAGGCCTCGACCGGCGCCGACGGCGGGGTGATGACACTGGCGCCGACCGCCAAGTTGTTGGGCTGGGGGGCGGCCAGGGCAGCAGATCGGGCCCGACGGACGGGGGCAGGGCCCAACTGGTTGCGGCGATCAATCCGATCGCTAGGAATCCGTAGTTAAGCTTATTCATGAGATGGACCTCGTTTCACTTCCTTGGACAGGCTTCTAGCCGAGCGGTTTCACCATCACCTTGGCATTTCGACCGCTTTCTTCATATTGTTTGAGCCGGCTTTCCGGCAGGATGGTTTTGTCGGCCTCGGTGAAGCCGCAAACGTTGATGAAGAAGGCAAACGACTGGGTGGAAAGGGCGATGACCCGCTTGGCGCCGGCTTCCTTGGCCCGCAGGCAGGCGAATTCGACCATCTTCTGGCCGATGCCGCGGTTGTGGTAGAAGGGGATGACGTAGAGCGAGCCGATCTCGGCCAGCTCCGACTTCTCGCCGTAATAATAGAGCGTGACGCAGGCGATGATGTTCTCGTCCACCTCGAAAACGAAGAAGTGCTCGATGTTCTTTTCGATCGTCTGCTGGGTGCGGTGGATCAGCTCCTCCCGCCGCACCGCGCTGCGAGTGAGGTTATAGATGAGCCGGACGTCGCGCTTGGTCGCCTGGCGGATCTGCTGGTAGTCGTTGCCGTAGACGAGCGAGCCCACGCCCTCGTTGGAAAAGATCTCGTTGAGCAGACCGTCGAAGACGCGACCGTCGACGATGTGGACCCGGGGCGTGCCGGTCTCGATCGCTTTGACCGCGTGCACCGCCTTGCTCAGACTTTCGCCCGAGAGTTTTTCCGGATGGGTCTCGAGCAGGCTCTGGAGGGCGCTGACCGAGATCTCCCGGCGGACTTCGCCGTCGATCTCCAGGCCGCCGTGGGGGGTGAGGAAGATGATCTTGGTCGCGTGCAGGGCCTCCGCCACCTCGGCGGCGAGCAGGTCGGAATTCACCCGGAGGGATTTTCCATCCGGGCCGAAGGCGAGGGGGGAGACGACCGGCACAACCTGGCGGGCGATTAGCTCGTTCAGGAGCTCCTTGTCGATCCGCTCCACCTTGCCGGTGAATTGCTGGTCGACGCCCTTGATGATCCCGACCGGAACGGCCCGGACCGCATTGGTCACGACGGCCTTAAGCGAATTCTGGGTCAGGCCCTCCAGGATCAGATGGGAAATGCGCGAGGAGGCCCGGATCGCCAGATCGAGGGTGATGGCATCGGTCGGGCCGGTGCCGTCGGCATTGGTGATGGCTTGATTGCGCAGAATCGCCAGTTCGCGCAGCTGGTGGCTGATGCCGTGCACGAGCACGACCTTGATCGCCAGGCTGCGCAGGACGGCCAAGTCGACCAGCAGGTTGCTGAAGTTCTCGTCCGCCACGATCTGTCCGTCGATCGCGATCACGAAGATCTGGCCCTGGAAGCGGGGGACGTACTGGAGGATCCCGCGCAAGTCGGTGGGCTTGATCGTGGTGGCGTTCGCGGGCAAAGCCGGCGGCTGAGGGATAGCGGTCATGGGCTGCCGATTAATTAAGAGCGGCGCAGCCCTCGCGTCAATGCACCTGCAAGCGCCAGCGCTTCGAGCCGGACACTCCGACCAAAATGATCTGGTAGCCCCCGGGCGCCAGCGCGTCCGGGGGGAAGGTGAGGGCGATGAGATTCTGCCGCGTCCGGGCGGTTAGCCCGTTGGGTAGACGTTCGAAGGTCGGGACGATATAAACGTCCGAGCCCTTGATGTAGAGGGCGCAGCCCGACAACTGCTGGGCGTCGTCGGCCAGAAGGCAGGCAAACTCGATTGCGTAGGGGGTGGCGCCGCGCAGTTCGGCGGGGGCGAACACGCCCCCGATCGCGGCCGGCAACAGCGGCGGCACGATGAAGGCGGTGCGCAGATCCTCCGGCAGCGCCTGGGCCGCCTCGGTCACGCCGGCCCCGTCCGGCGCCAGCCGGGATTCGGTCGGGCGGATGGCGGTGATCGTGACCCGCCGGTAGCCCCGCTGGCTGAGGTGCTCGCGCTCCTTCGCATCCTGGTAGGGCTGATAGGCGGGTCCGGGCTTGCGGAAGTGCAGGGTCAGATAGGTGTAGGGAATGAGGAAGAGGACGATGATGAGAACGACCCATCTCATCGGCCAGGGCTTGCGGGAGGAGGTCATGGAAGCGGCCGGGCTACGATGGGAACTTTGGGCCAAAAGGGAAGATCTTGGTTTTCCGTTGCCCCGTTCTGGGGGGAGTGCTTGCCTCGCCGGTTACATGAAATTCTGGTCGCGCTACTTCATTCCCACGCTCAAAGAAAGTCCGGCCGACGCCGAGATCGCCTCCCACCGCCTGCTGCTCCGGGCGGGCCTGGTCCGCAAGGTGGGCGGCGGCATTTACACCTACTTGCCGCTCGGTTTGCGGGTCATGCAGAAACTGAGCCAGCTTTGCCGCGAGGAAATGGAGCGGGCTGGTGCGATCGAGATGGTCATGCCCCATCTCCATCCGGTCGAGTACTGGAAGGACGGCCCGCGCTGGAACGCGGCGCGGGAAATCATGTACCGGGCCGACCACGCCGGGGCGGGCCGGAAGGCCGGGCCCGAGCCGGAGTTCGTCCTCGGGCCGACGCACGAGGAGATCATCACGCCCCTGGTCAAGGCCGAGATCACAAGCTACCGGGATCTACCGAAGAATTTTTTCCAGATCGCGACCAAGTTCCGCAACGAGATCCGCCCGCGCTTCGGCCTGATGCGGGCGCGGGAGTTCGTGATGAAGGACGCCTACTCCTTCGACGCGGACGACGCCGGCGCCAACGCGAGCTACCAGGCGATGAAAAGCGCCTACGAGCGCTTTTTCGCCCGGGCGGGTCTGAAGACGATCGTGGTCGAGGCTGACACCGGCGTGATGGGCGGCAGCTTCTCCCACGAATTCATGGTCCCGGCGGAAGTGGGCGACGACGACGTGGTCTACGGTGAAGCGAGCGGGTACAGCGCCAACCGCGAGAAGGCCACGAGCGGACTCGTGGCCAAGGACCCGGCCGACGCCGCGGCCGTCGGGGCGATCGAGGAGTTCGCCACCCCGGGGGCGACGACGATCGCCGCCTTGGAGGCGGCCCCGTACGGCGTCCGCGCCGACCGCCAATTCAAGACCCTGGTCTTCATCGGGGACGGCAAGCCCTTCCTGATTATCCTGCGGGGCAGCGATGAGTTGGAGGAGGCCAAAGTCGGGGCCCTGGGCTTCGGCGCCTGGCGTCCGGCCACCCCGGAGGAAGTCGGGGCGGCCATGGGAGCCAAGCCGGGCAGCCTGGGCGCAGTCAAAGGCTCGCTGAAGAACCGCGAGGCTTTGGCCGGGATCTTCGCCGACCAGGCGATCCGCCTGGTGGGCAATGGCACGACCGGGGCCAACCGCGACGGCTTCCACCTGCGCAACGTCAACGTGGCCCGCGACCTGGACATCACCCGCTTTGGCGACTTTCGGCGGGTGCGGGCGGGCGAGCCCGATCCCCGGGACGGCCAGCCGCTCAAGATCGCCCGGGCGATCGAGGTTGGCCACATCTTCAAGCTCGGCACCAAGTACTCGGAGAAGGCCGGGGCGTTCTATACCGATGCCCAAAAGCAAAACCATTTGATGATCATGGGTTCGTACGGTATCGGCATCAGCCGCACCCTCCAGGCCTCGATCGAGCAGAAGCATGACGCCGACGGCATCATCTGGTCCTGGTCGATTGCGCCATTTCAGGTCCTGGTCTGTCTGCTCGACCCCCAGCTGAAGGAAGCGGCCGAAATGGCCGGCAAGCTCGCCGCCGCCGCGGAGCAGGCCGGGGCCGACGTCCTGGTGGACGACCGGGAGGAGCGGCCGGGAGTCAAGTTCAAGGATGCCGACCTGATCGGCATTCCCCTGCGCTTGACCGTGGGCGGCCGGGGGCTCAAGGAAGGGGTGATTGAATTGAAATGGCGCTGGCAAAAAGAAGTGTCCAAGATTCCTTTGGGTGAAGCCGAAAGTCGGGTGGCCGCGGCCGTCGCGGAAGCCCAAGCCCAATGATTCGACCGCAAGCCAAATCCAACCCCGCTTACCAGCCGCAGGCGGCAACCCTGCTGCAGGCGGAGGGCGGATGGAAGGTGGTGGTGCTGAACGATCCGGTGAACCTGATGTCCTATGTCGTCCTGGTCTTCAAAAAGGTCTTCGGCTTCGACGAAGGCACGGCGCGCAAGCACATGATGGAAGTGCACGAACGCGGTCGCTCGGTCGTGTGGTCCGGGCTGCGCGAACCGGCCGAAGCCTACGCCTTCACCCTGCAGCTCTGGCATCTGACCGCGGTCCTGGAATCCGATGAAGCGCATTGAAGTGAAACTCAGCCTGCCGGTGGTGGCGCCGCTCCTGGACATCATCAAGGGCTTGGCGGGCGACCTCAACCAGGCTCCGGTGGTGGAGTCGGCTCTGCTCGACTCGGACAGCGACCTGCGCGAGGCCTGGGCCTCGGAGCTGATCGCGGGCCAGTCCTCCGATTTGGCTATCCTGCTGTCTTTGTTCGGCGATGACTTTTTTGCCGACGGGGTCGTGCGGTTTGACGCCAGCAACGCTGAGGCGATCGCCCGGGCCTGCTCGGCCGTCCGGCTCCGGCTGCGCGAGCGCTATCTGAAGCCGGTGGGCGACGAGGCGCTGGAGGCCGGCGAGGTGGAAATCGCCAAGCTGGAGGAGCCGCTGCGCAAGGCCTTCATGTGCTATCTCTTTCTCGCCACCATCCAGGAGCTGATCATCCAGCATCTGGACGAAACCATCATTGGCTGAGGCGGGGCGGCGGAGCCACGGTTTCCTCGCGGAGGAATTGGGGTTGGAGCAAATTTTCGGCCTGGGCCAGGTAGCCTTGATTGACCATCTGCAGGACGAGGCGGGTGAAGCGCCGGATAAAAGCGGCCTCGTCGAAGGCATAGTGCGCCAGCGCCGGGGTGACGGTGCGGAAACTGTGGTCCCAATCCCGGGCAATGAGGGAAATGGCGCCCGGCACGGGATGTCCGCGGCGCAGCAAATAGATCAGGACACTGAGGACGTGGGCGGGCTTGGCCACGACCAGCCCGGTGGGCGGCCGGGGGCCGCGGAAGAGTCCGTCCAGCTGATCGCGGAGGCTCCGGGCCGTTTCGCGGTGGCGCACGACCAGGGCCTGCTGGTCGGACCTCGGCCGGGCCGCCAGCGCCTCGCGGAAGCCCCGTTCGCTCGCCAGTTCGCCGGCCAGCTGGGAATCCGGCACGACCAGGGCGATGCGCCGATGGCCTGCGGCGAAGAGCCGTCCGGCGGCGTGCCGGCAGAGCGAACGGTAGTCGAGGTCGAGGGAGGGCAGAGGGATCCCGCCGTAGGCCGAGCCGAAGATCAGGGCCGGCCAGGGCGAGGCGGCGAACCACCGTTGGCACTCCCGGCTGACGGAGAGCAGTAGGCAGGCGCAAGTCCGGCGCTGCCGGAGGGCAAGCCGCAATTTCTTCCACTGGTCGGCCGTTGGCTGCCGCGGACAAAGCACGATCTCCATGGCAAAGCCCTTTTGGGCGAGGTGGGCGCGGAGTTCGCTGATCCCGAGATTGGCCGTAAAGGACGTTTCGGCAAAGGGTTCGTGGCTGACGATGCAGACGAGGCGGCCCGGGGCCTCGGGGCGGGCCCGGCGGCGCTGGACCACCCGGCAGCGTCGCCGCGGCCGGGTTTCGAGGCGGCCTTCCCTGGCCAGAAGGCGCAGCGCTGCCTCGACGGTCGGCCGGCTGACGTGGAACGTTTCGGCCAATTGGCGTGCGCCCGGCAGCTGGCGGTCCCAAGCCTGGCGGTCGAGCCCTTGCCGGATCGCTTCGGCCGCCTGCGCGACGAGGGAGATCCGGCGCAGGGCTCCGGGCTGGGCGGGGGCGTCCATGGCGGCCCAGGCTGAATCTGGCCATTTTATCTGGCCAGAAGATTCGTTTGGCCAAGGCCCGGCGCCGTGCCAGCCTGCCGTTTACGGGCGCTGGCCCCGGATGATTTTATGGGCACGCAGACTTATCTCGAAACCTTCGATCAGGGCCGCGCTGGCTGGTGGGGCTGGGCGGGCAACGACAAGGGCTTCAACCCCCTCCTGTGGGAGAAGGGGGTGGTGGCCTCGCGGAGTCCGTGGTGGATCGACTACAATCATGCCCCGCCCGGGGCCGGCTACCTCCACATGCTTTTTTGCCTGAATACGAAAGGCCCATTTTCCGACCACCACAAGGACATGGCCGGCCCCAACGGCTTCGTCGCGGCGGGCTGCCCCTTGGATTTCCGCAATACCCGCATCAGCCTCCGGCTGCGGGGCGAGCTGCGCGAACGAGGCGCCCATCTGGTCCTATTGCTGCAGGGGGCGATCGGCGGCATCACCTCCGGCTGGCTCTTGACCGGCCAGCCTTTTGCCGTGACCCCGGACTGGAGCGAGCGGACGGCGGTGGCCACGATGGAGGCGAAACAGTGGACCTGCCTGCGCGGCCGCCACGACCGCCTGGATTACTACAACTACCACCCGCTTGAAGCCATTGTCGGGAACGTCAATGTCAACCTGATGGTGGTTCTGTTTCCCCTGACGGTGAGCCCGATGGGGCCCCTGGGGGGCGACCCCCACTTGCTCCGGGCCGGGAAGGACTACCCGGTGTGGACCTCCGAACTGCCGGAAGGCTACGTTGAACTCGACACGGTAAAAATCGACTTTGCCGGGCAGGCTTGAGTTTTCCCTCATGAAAAAAATTCGTTTTGGCATCACCGGCTCGGGCTACATGGGCCGGACCCACGCCGAGGCGATCCGGCGGCTGGAGGGCGCGGAACTGGTGGCCATCTGGGGCGGGACCCGGGCGCCAGCTCTGGCCGCGAGATGCGGCGCCGTCTGCGAGCCGACGCTGGCCTCCCTCCTGGCGCGGAGCGATCTCGACGCCATCGTGGTCACGACACCCCATCACTTGCATGCCGACGAGGCTGTCCGGGCGCTGGAGACCGGCCGGCATGTGCTGGTGGAAAAGCCCATGGCGACCTCGGTGGCGGACTGCGACCGGATGATCGCGGCCGCGGTCAAGGCCCGGCGGGTGCTCGCGACTGGCTACCAGCAGCGTTTCCGCAGCAACAACTTGCGGGCCCGGGAGCTGATCGCCGCCGGGGCCATCGGCAAGATCCTGACCGCGCAGGTGTCGATGCCGTGCTTTCTGGGGGATTACAAGGACAGCGGCTTCGGCGGGGGCAACTGGGCATGGTGGGACGATCCCGCCAGCGTCGGTCGGTCGCTCAACAGCAGTCCCCACGCGCTCGACCTCATTCGCGGCTTCACCGGGGCTCGGGCCGCCACCGTGTCCGCCTTCAGCCGGACCTTTATGCCTGGCCAGACCAATGAGGACACCACCCTCGCCCTGGTCGAGTACACCAACGGCACGCTGGGCTCCTTCTTTTTCAGCGACGCCTTGGCCGCCCCCGCCTTTCCCGGCGAGGGCTTCCGCTTCCGCCTGATGGGCAGCGCCGGCCTGATGGACTTGGATCCCTACGGCGAACTGCGGGTCTCGGACGCCAAGGGCTGGCGGGTGGAGGCGACGCAGCCGGCCATTGGCCACGACGACGCCGATGCGGCCTACGGCGAGGTGCGCCTGGGCGCCTATTGCGCGCAGCTGCGCTCGTTTCTGGAGGCGATCGAGGGCCAGTCGGCGGCCCTGGGCAGCGCGGCGGACGGTCGCGCCGATGTCGCGACCTGCCTCGCCATGTACACCTCGTCGCGGGAGCGCCGCTGGGTCAGCCTTTCGTCATGAAAACCGCCTCGGTCGTCGTCAACGTCGGCTGCTATTTCGACTATCCCTACGAAAAGCAGCGCAGCGCCCAGTTGGGTATCGATATGCGCTGGCAGCCGGCGCGCACAGCCGACGAGATTGCCGCGGCCGGCGCCGAGGCGACGATTCTCCTGCTCGAGGACGTCGAGCCCATGACGGCGGCGGTCTTCGATCGCCTGCCGCGCTGTGAGGCGATCGTCAAATACGCGGTCGGCGTCGACACGATCGATATCGCCGCCGCCTCGCAGCGGGGGATCGTGGTGGCGAACTCGGCGGACTTTTGCACGGAGGAAGTCTCGGACCACGCCGCGGCGCTCTTGCTCGCGGGCGCCCGGCAGATTATGACGATGGACCGGACGATCCGGGCCGGGGGCTGGGGGAATTTTCCCCGGATCGCCCCGCTGCGCCGCCTGGCACATCTGACCCTCGGAGTCGTCGGCTTGGGGCGCATCGGCCGGCGCCTGGCGGAAAAGATGTCCGCCTTCGGCCTGCGCCTGCTGGTGGCGGATCCACAGCTGACCCCGGCCCAAGTGCCGTCCGGGATGGACTTGGTGCCCCTCGAGCGCCTCTTGCGCGAGGCCGATCTCGTTTCGGTCCATGTGCCGCTCACGCCCGCGACCCGGGGCTTGATCGGCGAAAAGGAGCTGCGGATGATGAAGCCGACCGCCCTGCTCGTGAACACCAGCCGCGGGCCCCTGATCGATCAGACGGCGCTGACCCGGGCCCTGCAGGAGAAGCGGATCGCGGGGGCCGCTCTCGACGTCCTGGAAGAGGAGCCACTGCCCGCCGGCAGCGCCTTGCGCTCTTTGGACAACGTCGTCCTGACCCCCCATTTCGGAGGCCAGTCGGTGGATTCGATGGCGCAGCTGCACCGCAGCGTCATGAACTCCGTCGAAGCGTTGCTCGGCGGCTATTGGCCGCCGTTTGCCCTCAATCCCCGAATCATCCCTCGGCGGCCCCTGCGGCCCTGGGCGGAGTTTCGGCCGGAACGTGAGAGTGTTTGACGCCGCCCGGGCCTTGGGGTAATGTCTTGGTCGACACCCTGCTGTGTTCGAGGTGCTTTAATACATGCTCTTGCCTTTGATTCCTTACGGGAGCTAAAACCGCCGGAGAGACTGCTAGGCCGTAAATCGGAAAGCAAATGCTCCGGCGGCGGCGCCCACCTTAACTTGAAAAGGTTGAGTTTTTTGAGCACACGGCACGAGCGGGGTGTCACTCTTTTTGCCCGCGAACGCGGCTCTTGCGTTTTTTGCGCCATCCCGGCTTTATCCGGGTCTTCCCCATGACCCCCCAAGAATTTAACGCCCTGCACATTCTGCATGTCAGCGGGGTCTTGATCCTGCTCAGTTTCACCTTCCTGGCTTTTGCCGCCGCGCCCGAAACCAAACGTCGCGTGCTCACAATGGCGGGCTTGGGCAGCCTGCTGGTGCTGCTCACCGGAATCCGGATGTGGCAGGCTCAATTCAATTTCGTCCTGGCCGGCTGGATCGTGGTCAAGCTGGTGTGCTGGCTGGCCGTTTCGGCTTTTGGCGGCATGGCCTACAAGCGACGTGAAAAAGCGGGCTTGTTCGCCGTCCTCACCCTGATCTTCGCCGTCCTGGCGGTGGTCATGGTTTATCTCAAGCCGTTTTGAGAAGGTTGCCGCGGGCGAATTCGGCGGTACGCTAGCGGGGTGGCTTCCTTGGGCGAATCGCTCTGCGGGGTATGGGTCGACGGGGAGGGCCGCGTGCGGACGACTCGGGCCACCCCAAGCGGCGGACGGGTGGAGAGCGAGGCCAATTTCCGGCCCTTTGCGTGGCTGGCCGGCGCGGAGAGCGTGGCCCTGGCCGGGGTGACGGTGGAAGGCCTGCAAGGCGAGGGGCCTTATCGCCAGCTGGCTCACGCCGAGAACCTGGGCCAGTACGAGGAATTTATTCGCGCGGCGAAGCTGGTGACGAACGTTGACGCCATCCGGCCCTGGGAAGCGCAGTTTTTACTCCAGAGCCGTTCCCGGCTTTATCGCGACCTCGGCTTCAGCCAGCTCCGGCGCTGCCAGCTCGACATCGAAACGGCCTCCAGCGGCGATCGCTTCAGTGACGCCGCCCAGGCGGAGGACCGGATCCTTGCGATCGGCCTTGCCCAAGGGGGCGCGACTCGGATTCTCACGCTCGCGGCCCCGACCGCCGCGGCGGAGCGCGAGCTCCTGCTCGCCTTCAATGGCACTTTGGCCGAGCTCGATCCCGATGTGATCGAAGGCCACAATCTTTTCCGTTTCGACTTCGACTACCTCCGCCAGCGCTGCCGGCGGCACGAGGTGGCGTGCGCCTGGGGCCGCTATGGGGAGAAGGCGGTGTTCCGCCCGAGCCGTCTCAAGCTGGCAGAGCGCTGGATCGACTTTCCCCGTTGCGACCTGCCGGGGCGGGCGGTGGCCGACACCTATTTGCTGGTGCAGCAGTACGACATCACGGCGCGGGAAATGCCCTCCTACGGCCTCAAGGCGGCGGCGGTTTATTTCGGGCTCACCCCGGAGACGGGATCGGAGCGGACCTATCTGGAAGGGGGACGTCAGATCGTCGAAGCGTTTGCCCACGACCGCCCCCGTTTTACGGCCTATTTGAGCGACGATCTGCGAGAAACCCGCGGCCTCGGCGACCTCCTGCTGCCGACCTACTTTGAGCAGGCGAGAGAATTCCCGATTCTGCTGCAAGACGCCATGCTGCGGGGGACGACGGCCAAGATCGATCTGCTCTTTCTCGAGGCCTATTACCATGCCCGTCAGAGCTGCCCCCTGCCGCCCGAGATCAAGCCGTTCGAGGGCGGCTACACCCGCAGCTTCCGCGAGGGGGTTTACCGGCATGTGCTGCATTTCGACGTCGCCTCGCTCTATCCCAGCCTGCTGCTGCAGATGGGGCGCAACCCCAAGAACGACACCCTCGGGGTGTTCATTCCGCTGCTCCGGTCGCTGCGGGAGTACCGGCTGCTCTACAAGCAGCGCGCCCGGACCGGCGCGACGGAAGCGGAACGGGCCGAAGCCCAGGCTCGCCAATCAGCCTTCAAGATCCTGATCAATTCCTTCTACGGCTATCTCGGCTTCTCCGGCGCCCGTTTCGGAGACGGGGAACTGGCCGCCGAGGTCACCCGCCAAGGGCGCGAGCTCTTGCAGGGGCTGATCGAGGCCTTCGGCCAGCATGGCGGCCTGATTCTTGAGGCCGATACCGACGGCATCTATCTCTCCTCTGAAAAATATTACGCCGATCCCGACGCGCTCCTCGGCTTGGTCGCGAGCGTCCTGCCGCCCGGAATCGAGCTGGAATGTGACGGGCGCTACCCGGCGATGCTGTGTTACAAGGCCAAGAATTACGCGCTCTATGACGGCCAGACCATCACGCTGCGCGGCAGCGCCTTTCGTTCCCGCGGCATCGAGCCCTATTTGCAGCGCCTGACGGACCGGCTGATTCATTACCTGCTCGGAGTGGCCCCGGAGTCCCCGCTCGGCCTGCTCGAGGACTATCGCCAGCGCATCACCCACCGGGAGGTTCCGGTGGCGGAATTGGCCAAGAGCGAAAATCTCAGCCAGCCGCCCGACGCCTATGAGGCGCTCATGGCCCAGGTGGGCAAGCCCCGGCGGCCGGCGGCGGAGGCCGCCCTCCAGCTCTCGCCCCGGCCGACCATGGGGGAGCGAGTGAGCTACTATATTACCCCGAAGACCAAGGGCCGCACGGCCGACTGGCAGCGGGCAAGGCCGCTGGCCCTGTTTGATCCGGTCGCCGCGCCCTACGATCCGTTTTACTATACGGACAAACTCGACGACTGGCTCCGCCGCTACGGTTCCCTTCTGGGACTGACCCCCGGACAGGCTTCGACCGAAGTGCAGGCCGAACTGTTTTAGGCTGGTCTCACGACCAGCTGAGATCAGTGCGGCTGAAGGGCAGTTCGCGGATGCGCTTGCCCGTGGCGGCAAAGACGGCGTTGCAGACGGCCGGAGCGATCGGCGGCAGGCCCGGCTCGCCCAAACCGGTCACGGGAAAATCCGTCTTGCGGAAATGAATGTCGATTTGCCGGGGCGCCTCGGGCAGGCGGAGCATGGCATACTCGTGGAAATTGCTCTGGACCATCCGGCCGCGGTCGACGTCGAGCTCCTGGCGCCAGGCGGCACTCAGGCCGTCGATGAGGGCGCCCTGGACCTGCGCTTCGGCGCCGCTGAGGTTGATGATTTGGGCGCCGACATCAACCGCGGCCACGACCCGGTCGACGGTCAGCTTGCCCGCTTTGCTCACGGTGACTTCCGCCACCTCTGCGACGTAGCCCCGATGGCTGTAATAGTAACCCAAACCGCGGCCGCGGCCGCGCGGGAGAGGCTGGGTCCAATTTGACTTCTCGGCGGCTAGCTGAATGACCCCGCGCATCCGGTCGGGATTGTAGGGCGGGTTGTGCGAACCGGCGGGGGAGGGCGGCGCAAGGTGGCGGGCGCTGAGCAGTTCCAGATTAAACTCAATGGGGTCGCGTCCGGCGGCTTGGGCGAGCTCGTCGAGGAAGCTGGCAACCGCCCAGGCGAACGTGTTGTCCCGCGGGGCCCGCCAGGCGCCGATGGGAATGGCATGGGACAATTGGGTGCTCTCGAGCAGGCAATGGGCGACGAATCGCCCCGGGAAATCGTCGCCGGTCATGGCGGCATTGAACTCCACGGCGTGATGGCGCCAGGCGGACAGTTTGCCCTGAGCGTCGACGGCCCCGCGCAGGAAGTGAAAGCCGCCCGGCCGGTAGTGGTCGTGCTGCATGTCATCTTCCCGGGTCCAAACCAAATGAATCGGCACGCCGGCCTGCCGGGAGATGACGGCGGCCTCGGCCGCGTAGTCGTTGTCACCGCGCCGGCCAAAGGCGCCGCCGCTGCGGGTGGTGGTGACGGCAATATTGTCGGCGGGGATCCCCAGAACCTGCGCGACGAGCTGGCGGGCGCCTTCCGGATTCTGCGTCGGAATCCATAGTTCCGCGCGGTCGCCCTTGACGTCCGCGGTGCAATTCTGGGGTTCGAGGGTGGCATGGGCGACCCAGGGATAGCTGTAAGTGGATTCGACCGTCTTGGTCGCGGCCGCGAAGGCGGAGACGACATTGCCGTCGCTGCGCAGGCGTTCGGCGCCGGGCTTGGGTCCGAGTGCTTTGGCCTGAGCGGTGAAGGACGCCCAGCTGTCCGTGGCATGCGGACCTTCGTTCCATTTCACCTCCAATTCCCGGCGGGCTTTGATCGCCGCCCAAGTGGAAT
>Ga0302279_10005691_pt1 | contig 13745 bp, 12 predicted proteins | sample III_Bog_N3_3_FD_194541 | JGI IMG/M metagenome (GOLD analysis project Ga0302279, IMG submission 194541) | Peat permafrost microbial communities from Stordalen Mire near Abisko, Sweden - III_Bog_N3_3 | ecosystem: Environmental > Terrestrial > Soil > Wetlands > Peat | place: Sweden: Abisko...
CTCGCGTCGCTCCGCGAGGACGATCGTGGCATCGGCGCAGTGCACCTCGACGCCGTCCTGCACTTGCACGAAGCGCGCGAACCAGAACGAGGTCGAGCGATTGCGACGCAGCAGCTCGACGCGCACGTCGAACGAACCGGCGTGGATCGCAGCGGCGAAGTTGATCGTGACCGAGAGCGGCGAACCGTGCCGTTCCGGATGTTCGAGCACGGCGCCGAGGAGCGTCGCCGCGATCCAGCCGCCGAAGGGCCCGATCATATTCCAATAGCGCGGATCGGTTTCGTAGCTAACGATCGTTCCGGGCCCGTCCATTCTAGATCCCTCCGACGAAGCGGCCCGGCGCGAGCGTTCCGCGCGGGTCGAAGCGCTCTTTGAGCGCGCGCATCTTCGCGAGCGCCGGCGGCTCGTCGCGCCACGCGTCGAGGAGCGCGCGAACGGCCTGCGGCGCCGCCAGCACGCGTGCGCCGGGCAGCCGCTCGCGCCGTTCGCCTTCGAAGCTCGCGATCCGTTCGGCAAATTCGGCGGTGAGCGCGCTCGAAACGCGCGCGATCGTGTCGCCGGTGCGCACGTCCTCGATCGTTTCGAGCGCGAGGCCCCGCGTGCGCGCCGCACGCGCGAAGGCCTCGACGCACGAACCCGTATCGCTCGCGACGCCGGCGCTGCGGTAAGTCGCGGAACGGTCGCCGAGGCGCGCGACGTAGGCGTCGAGCACGCGCGCGAACGCGGACGCTACCTCGCGGTCGATCAGGCGCGTCTCGGGGATGCCCGCGGCTCCGAGCGCCGAGCGCAAAGCGCGCGTCCCGCGCTCGATCGTGCGGGCCGAGCCCTCGAAGAGCACGAGCATCCGGCCATCGAGGCCGTCTCGCCCGTCGATGTCGCTCGCGAACCCGCGCACCACGAGCGCCGCCGCGGGTTCGATGTCGAGGGCGCTCACGTTCGCGATCGCCCGCGCGCGCGTGCCTTCCGGCAGCGTCGCGACGGCGATGCGACGCGCTTCCGGCAACGGGAGCGTCTTGAAATTCGCGCGCACGATCGCCCCGAGCGTTCCGAGCGAACCCACGTAGAGCTTCGAAAGATCGTAGCCGCTCACGTTCTTGACCGTCATGCCGCCGGCTTTCGCGATCGTTCCGTCGGCCAGTGCGACCGTCGTACCGATCACGAAATCCCGCGGACGTCCGTACGTCGCGCGGCGCGGGCCGAGCCAGCCGCTTGCGAGCGTCCCGCCGACCGTCGCGAGGGCCGGCTGCGGCGCATCGAGCGGCACGAACTGTCCGTGCGCGGCGAGGGCCGCGTCGAGCGCCGCAAGCGTCACGCCGCCTTCGACCGCGATCGTGAGGTCGCGCGGTTCGTGCACGAGGATGCGGTCGAGTCCGCGCAAATCGATCGCGACGTCGTAGCGGGCCGGCACGTTGCCGAGCGCCTGGAGCGTATTGCCCCCGAAGAGCACGACGGCGTGTCCCGCATCGTCGCACGCGCGCAAGAGCGTCGCGAGTTCGGCGGCGTCGCGCGGCGCGTGCACCGCGCCCGGCGCGCGTGCGCCGAGCGTTACAACCACGCGCCGGCCGGAACGGCAGCCTGCGCCGCGCGCACCTCGCCGCAAACGGCGCCGCTCGGAAAGATCTTGTCGGGGTTGAACGAGCGCGTGACGTCGAAAACTTCGCGCAGGCGGGCCATCGTCGCGAGATCGCGTTCGTCGAACACGAGTGGAAGCGTCTCGCGCTTCTCGGAGCCGATGCCGTGTTCGCCCGAGATCGTTCCGCCGAGTTCGATGCACGCGGCAAGGATGTCGTGGCCCGCATGCGCCACCGCTTCGAGTTGTCCGGGAATGCGGCGGTCGAAGAGCAGCAGCGGATGCAGGTTGCCGTCGCCCGCGTGAAAGACGTTGCCGACCTGCAAGCCGCAGGCGCGGGCGATCTCCTCGACGCGCCGCGTCGCGAGCGGAAGTTTCGTGCGCGGAACGGTCGCGTCTTGAATGTAGTAGTTCGGCGAGATGCGCCCGAGCGCGCCGGCCGCGCCCTTGCGCGACGCCCACAGCGCGTCGCGTTCGCGCGCGCTCGTGGCCGAGCGCCACGAGAGTGCCCCGTGTTCGCGCGAGACGCCCGCGATCGTGCGTTCCCACGCCTCGACGTCGGCGGGCTCGCCCGCGATCTCGACGAGGAGCACGGCGCCGGCATCGAGCGGAAATCCCGAGTGAAAGTGCGCTTCGACCGCCTGCACGATCGTGCGGTCGATGATCTCGAGCGCCGTCGGCGTCAAGCCGGCCGCGACGATCGCGGACACCGCTTCGGAAGCACCCTCGACGTCGCCGAAGGCCGCGACGCACACGCGGATCGCGCTCGGAACGCGCAACAGCCGGACGTCGATCGCGGTCACGATGCCGAGGGTGCCTTCGCTTCCCACGAGCGATCCCGTGAGATCGTAGCCGGCGTCGTCGAGCGACACACGGAGCACCTCGCCCGCGTCGTCGACGAATTCGAGTCCGAGCACGTGCGCGCTCATCGAACCGTAGGCGAAGGCGTGCGGGCCGCCCGCGTTCGTCGCGGTGTTCCCGCCGATCGTCGAGGTCTTCTGGCTCGAGGGATCCGGACCGAAGAAGAACCCCGCCCCGGCGACCCGATTCGAGAGCTCGAGGTTGGCGAGCCCGGGCTGGACGCGCGCGCGCCGCTGCCGCGCGTCGAACGCGAGCACGCGGTTCATCCGGGCGAACGAGATCACGACGCCGCCGTCCGGCGGCACGGAGCCGCCGCACAGACCCGTGCCCGCGCCGCGCGGCACGACGGGGCGCCCGCAGGAGCGCGCGATGCGGACGATCGCGCTGACGTCGCGCGCGTCCTTCGGAAGCACGACGGCCGCCGGGAGCCCGCCCTCACTGAAGGCATCGAACGCGTACGACGCGCGATCTTCGACCGCCGTCTTCACCCCGTCCGTGCCGATGGCGGCGATCAATCGTTCCCGAAACTCGTCGTCCGCGCGAGCCGTCATCGACGGGGGCTTACGAGCGGGCTTGGCCGAGTCCTTGACCGTCACGAAGCGGCAGGAGCGACGTTACTCTGTGATACAAAGTAACTTTGCCCGGGAGGTGTCCGTGGTCCGTCATCTGGTTGCCGTTTTCGTCATCTTGCTCGGAGCGTCGCTCGCTTGGTTCGTGCTCGGCGCGACGCTCGTCTCCCGAACCCAGCAGGCCACCGACACCGTCACGAACGAGGTGACCGCGCTCTGGGGCTCCGCGCAACTCCAGGATCCCCCGGCGTTCTACGTGGACCGGACCGTGAAAAAGCCGGACGGGGAGACCGAAGTCGAGACCACGACCTTGGCGCTCGAACGCAGCCGCATCGCCGTGAACCTCGCACTCGACCAGCGTCGGAAGGGCTTGCTCTGGTTCAACACGTTCGCCGTGGATTTCGCGGGGACGTACGATGTGAAGTCGAGCGGTTCGCTGGCGATCCGCCTCGAGGTTTCGCTGCCCTCGAGCGGGTCGTACGACGACGTCTCGGTCGTCGCCGACGGACGTCCGCTTGCGACCGACGTGGAGAGCGGACGCATCCTCGCGACCGTACCGGGTAACTCAAAACCGCACCGCGTGCGCATCGCATATCGTTCGAACGGGCTCGGCACGTGGACGTACCGTTTCGGTTCCGCCGTCTCGGCGGTCCGCGACTTCGAACTCGCGATGCACGTGAACTTCGATGCGATCGACTTCCCGCCGGCGACCCTCGGCCCGACGATCGAGCACCGCGTCCCCGGCGGCTGGAATCTCGTGTGGCGCTATCGGGACCTCGTGTCCGGCTACAACATCGGCATGGCGTTTCCGGAGCGCCTGCAACCGGGACCGCTTGCCGAACGCATCACGTTCTGGGCGCCGGTCTCGCTGCTCTTCTACGTGTTCGTGATGCTGGTGCTCGCGCAACTGCGGCGCATCGACCTCCACCCGGTGAACTACTTCTTCTTGGCGGCCGCGTTCTTCTCGTTTCACTTGCTCTTCGCGTACCTCGTGGACCGGATCTCGATTCCCGTTGCGTTCGCGATCTGCTCGATCGTCTCGATGTTCCTCACGATCTCGTACTTGCGACTCGTGGTCGGCCTCCGTTTCGCCGCCGTCGAAGCGGCACTCGCGCAATTTTTCTACCTGATCCTGTTTTCGCTCGCGCTCTTCAACGAGGGCTCGAGCGGCCTCTCGATCACGATCGGCGCGATCCTCACGCTCTTCGTCACGATGCAAGCCACGGGCCGCATCCGCTGGTCGGAGCGTTTCAAACCCGCGCCGGGTCACGCGCAGGGTCAGGTGTAAAGCAGGTAGCGTTCGCGCAGCGTTTCGAAGGCGCGCGTCGCCGGAATCCACTGCGCGAGGATCTCGTTCGCATCGAGACCGCCTTCGAGACCCTTGCGCAGCGTGTCGGTGCCCCAGTCTTTGTCGAGCCCCGCCGCGCTCGAGATCGAGATCGCCGCCGGCTCGATTTCGCGCACGGCCACGAGGATCTCCACGGCCGTGCGCACGGCGCGGAACGCGCGCGGGTCGGTGACGATCACCTCGACGCCCGTGAGCGTCTTACCCGCCCAGAAGCCCGCGATCGGCGCCCACGCGGCGGGTCGAAAATACGCGCCCGGGATCGGCCGGGCGTTCAGGGAGGCGGCGAGCCGTGCGCCGTCGAGCTTGAGCGCGCCCGCATACTTGAAGGGCTTCGTATAGTTGGTTCCGTTGTTGACGCCGGCGGAATCGATCAGACCGGTCGCCGGATACACGAGGGCGGTACTCCACTCCGGAATGTTCGGCGACGTCTGCACCCACTGCAAACCCGTATCGGGCCAGAGCATATCGCGCGTGTAGCCGCGCATCGGTATCAAGCGCAGCGTGCAACCGATTCCGAAGCGATCGTTGAAGAGGCGGGCGAGTTCGCCGACCGTCATGCCGTGCCGCACCGGAATCGGATAGAGGCCGATGAACGAGGAGAAGCGCGGATCGAGCACCGGACCTTCCACGATCGCGCCGCCGATCGGATTCGGCCGGTCGAGCACCCACACGGATTTTCCGAACGCCTTCGCCGCTTGCATCACGTACGCGAGCGTGGACACGTAGGTGTAGGCGCGGTCGCCCACATCTTGGATGTCATACAGCAGCACGTCGACGCCGTCGAGCATCGCTTCCGTGGGGTGGCGCGTGGCGCCGTAGAGGCTGTAGACCGGCAGCCCGCTGCGAGGATCGGTGTACGACTTCACGTACTCGCCCGCGGCTTGGTCGCCGCGCAACCCGTGCTCCGGCGAGTAGATCGCCCGCAGAGCGATTTGTGGATTGCGCCGGATCGCATCGACGATCGACTCGAGCCCGGAGGTGACACCGGTCTGATTCGTCACGATGCCGCACGTGCGGCCGCGCAGATCGCGCCAGGCCTCACTCAGGAAGACGTCGTCGCCGAGCGTGACGCTCGCCGCAGGCAGCGCGGCCGCGCCGGCGCGAGTCGCGGGAACCAGGTAAGCGGAGCCGGCGAGAGCTCCCGCGACCGTTTGGAGGAATCCGTTTCGACGCATCGCGGTAGGTTATACGCCGAATCGTTTGCGTTTCTTCGCGAGCGGGAACCATACCAGATGCGACACGCGAGCGAAAAGGGTACGGCGGGCGACGAAGCCGTGCTCGTCGAGCAGATTCGCCTGCTCTCGCGCAGGCGCTACGATCTCGTCCTCAACCTCGCCGTCGCGACGTTCGTCGCGGCCGTTCTGTGGCGCGCCTTTCCCGCGTGGGAACGCTTCACGTGGTTGGCTTTGATCTCGACCTCCGTCCTCGCGCGCGGGCTGATTCTGCGCCATTTCATTCATGCGAAGTCCGATGTCGGTCGCATTGCGACGTTCGACGTCGCTCGGGCAAAACTCGGCGGGCTATGCTATACGGGCGCGACGCTGATCACGGGCAGCCTTTGGGGCTTGTCGGGCACGGTCTCCCTCGTGACCTCGAACCCGCTCGATCTGGTGTTGACGGCGTTCGTGCTCGGCGGGATCATGGCGGGCGGCATCGTGAGCAACGCCGCTTACCGGCCCGCCCTGTTGGCGCTCCTCGTACCGATCGCTCTGCCGACGGTCGGCATTTTGCTCACGCGCTCGACCACGGTCGGAACCGAGATGGGCGTGCTCTTCGCGATGCTCGCCACGGTTCTGGTCGCGAGCGGACTGAGCATCAACGAGACGATCGTCGAGAGTCTGCGCCTCCGGATCGAACAAGAGTTCTTGGTGGTCGAACTGCATTCGCGTGACGCGTCGATCGCGGAGGCACAGAGCCTCGCGCAAGTCGGCGGCGTGGAATTCGACTTCGCGAACCACACGATCGCCTGCTCGGATCAGATCTTTCGCATCCTCGGCAAGGACCCGCGGACCTTCGACGCCACGTTCGACGGGTTGCTCGGCGTCGTGCACCCCGACGACCGCGCCGAGGTCGCGGCCCGGATCGCCAAGTTCGCGGAGACCGGGGCGAACAATCAGGTCGACTACCGGTTATTGCTGGACGACGGCTCGATCCGGTACGTTCAGTCGATCGGGCGGAAGGTCGATGTCGCCGGGGGGCCGTCGCGCTATTTCGCGTCGGTCCAAGACGTCACGGCGCGGAACGAATCGGAGAACAAGCTCCAGTTTGCAAACGTGCTGTTGAAGACCGAGATCGAGGCATCGCCCGACGGCATCCTGGTCGTCGACCAGCAGCGCCAGATTTTGCTCGTCAATCACCGGTTTGCCGAGATGTGGGGGATCGAGAGCGATCTCGAAGTGCTGACCGACGAAATCGCGTTGAGAAACGTGATCTCCCGCGTGAAGGATCCCGATGCCTTCGCCATGCGCGTGCAATACTTGTACGACCATCCCGCCGAAACCGGCGACGAAGAAGTGGAACTCCTCGACGGTCGCACGATCGATCGACGCACGGCCGTCCTTGCGACACCCGACGGAACCATTCTCGGCCGCGTCTGGTACTTCCGCGACATCACGGCACGCAAGAACGCTGAGTCGCTTGCGATCCGGATGGCGCACTACGACGTGTTGACGGGCCTTGCGAACCGAAGTCTGTTCGTCGAGGCGCTCGGGCACGCGATCGCCGAAGCGAAGCGCGGCAAGGAGACCTTCGCCGTCATCTACCTGGATCTCGACCACTTCAAAGACGTGAACGATACGCTCGGCCACGGAGTGGGCGACGAGCTCCTGAAGGCGGTCGCGACCCGTCTCCACGCGAGCGTTCGGGCCATCGACACGGCGGCGCGTTTCGGTGGAGACGAGTTCGCCGTGGTCGTGTCGGATGTGGGCGAACCCGCCGAAGTCGCCGTCGTGGCCGATAATATCCTCCGGGTTCTCGCCGAACCGTTCTCCGTGCGCGGCAACGACATTCGGACGAGCGCGAGCATCGGCATCGATCTGTTCGGACCGCAGTCGGCGGATGCGGAGGCGCTGCTCTCGCACGCCGACGTCGCGCTCTACCGGGCGAAAGCCGAGGGTCGCGGCGGCTATCGTTTCTTCACGGACGCGATGGACAAAGAGGTTCGTACGCGAGTCACGCTCGGCGCGGAACTCCGTACGGCCGTTACGAGCGGCCAGTTATTCCTCATGTATCAGCCACAGGTGCAAATCGAATCCGGGCGCATCACGGGACTCGAAGCACTCGTACGCTGGAACCATCCGACGCGTGGCGTGCTCGGCCCCGGCGTCTTCATTCCGGTCGCGGAGAGCACGGGCATCGTCGTCGCACTCGGGCAGTGGGTGTTGTTCGCGGCTTGCCGCCAGACCAAGGCGTGGCTCGACGCCGGAATCGAGCCGGTGCGCGTCGCCGTCAACGTCTCGGGGCTCCAATTCAAGACGCCGAACGAACTGGAGGCGAACGTTGCGGCGGCCTTCGCGGAAACGGGCTTGCCGGCGCGTCTCCTCGAGATCGAACTCACCGAAACCGTGCTCGTGGGCGTATCGCGCGAACACAGCGCTACGCTGGCGCGACTTCGCAAGATGGGCGTAACGGTTGCCATCGACGATTTCGGAACCGGCTTCTCGTCGCTCGGCTATCTGATCCGCTTTCCGGTCGATCGGATCAAGATCGCGCAAGACTTCGTTCGCGACGTGACGACGGTGCCGGGGCAAGCCGCGATCGCGAAGGCGACGATCGGACTCGCGCGGGACCTCGGAATCGCCGTCATCGCCGAGGGCGTCGAAACGCGCGAGCAACTCGAAGCGCTCAAAGGCTGGGGTTGTCCGGAGATTCAAGGTTTCTACTTCGCCAAACCCCTCAGCGTCGACGACGTAACACTCGCTTTCCGGAGCGGCGGCATCCTCAAGCCACGAGTGCTCGCGCTCACGTAGCGCTGAGTCCGTCGAGGCGGGCCTTGTCGCGCCGTTCGAACGCGTGATAGTCTGGCGTGAGATGTCGCTCGACGAGATCGTGCTCCCCGAGACCAAGCCCGAATCCGAGTGGGTGCGCGGTCGCGCGCTCCAAAAGATGAGCCCGCAGCGCGATCACGGTCGGGTTCAGATGCGTTTTGCGTCGGCCCTCGACGTCTGGTCGCAGGGGCGCGGTGAGGTCGCCACCGAGTGGCGCTTCCGCATCGCCGTCCCCGGCGAACCGCGCCGACCGCTCGTGCCCGATGTGGCCTTCGTTGCATACGAACGCCTCCGGGGCTGCAGCGTCGCGGAGCTGCAGGCGCCGGAGTTCGCGCCGACCGTTGCCGTCGAGATTCTTTCGCCGGTAGACGACCCGCGCGACGTGGCGAGCAAGATCGACGCGTATCTGCGCGGCGGGAGCGAACTCGTGCTCGTGCTCGATCCGAACGCGCGGACGCTCGCGGCGCACGACGCGGCGACGTCGCGGACGTTTCGCGGCAACGACGACTTCGAGCATCCCGTGCTGCCCGACTTCGTGCTCGCACTCGCGCCGTTCTTCGAGGCGGCGCTCCAGCCGCCCGGTTAGCTCTCAGACGAATTCCGGGCGAACGCCTGCGGGGATCAGTCGCGCCGCGGCGGCGAGTTCGAAGAGGTTTTCGATCGCGGCCACGCCGTCGTCGCCGAGATCGACCGAATACTCGTTGACGTACAGTCCGATGTGCGCGCGCATCACGTCTTCGTTCATCTCAAAGGCGTGCTCGCGCACGTACGGTGCCACGGCGGCCTCGTTGTGCCGCGCGTAGGCGAGGCTTTCTCGAATCGTCGCGTCGAGCCGGCGGCCTTCGCTTTCCGGAATGTCGCGCCGCAGTAGGATCGCGCCGAGCGGAATCGGATTGCCGGTCTCCTCTTCCCACCAGGCGCCGAGGTCGGCGACCTCGGCGAGACCCGACGCGCGATACGTGAAGCGCGACTCGTGGATGATGAGCCCTGCGTCGACGGCGCCGCTCGCGACGGCATCGACGATCCGATCGAATCGCATCGGTACCGCATCGAAGGGCCGCTGCAACGCGAGACGGAGCAGCAGATAGGCCGTCGTCATCGCGCCCGGAATCGCGATGCGCGCGTGCGGCTTGAAATCCGCGAGCGCCGGCGCGCGACCGTCGGCGCCGGGCTTGGCGATCACGAGCGGGCCGCAGCCGCGCCCGAGCGCGCCGCCCGCGCGCAGGATGCGATACCGATCGAGCAGATAGGGGATCGCGCCGTAGCTGACCTTCGTGAGTTCGAAGCGGCCGGCGCGCGCCGCTTCGTTGAGGGCTTCGACGTCGTCGAGCACGACATCGACCGGCGGGGCGCCGGAGAGCATGCCGCGCGTCCACGCGGCGAAGATGTAGGTGTCGTTGGGGCAGGGCGAATAGGCGAGCGAGAGCGTCGCGGTCGAGGTCATGGCTGTTTCGTGAGTTCCACCGCATCGTCGGCCGTCCACGCGCCGTTCGCGAGTTGCTCCTCGTCGTAGATCGCGAACGTCGATGCGTCCTTGCGAATGATCGTCAAGCGGCGCCGATACCCGCGGCCGTTCGCGAACGCCGCCGCGGAGACGAATACGATTTTGTTTCCTTGCCAGCCCGTATCCGATACCCAGAGCCCGTACGATGGGTTCCCCTCGAGCCGCAGCAGCACGTACCGCTTCGAGAAGGGGTCGAAGGTGAGGTAGAGTTCGTCCTGCGCCTTACCGTCGGCGCCGAAGATCCAGCGGCCTTTCATCGTTTGCGCGAACACGTAGGTGTTGAGTCCGAGGTCGCGCGAGCGCCCGCCCGGCAGTTCCATCACGTTGTGGGCACGCCACGTGCCCGCGATCCAGGCGAAGCGTGAGAGTTCCGCGATCGGGTGTGCGACGATCGAGAGGACGCGCGGGTCGGTCAGCGATTGCGGGATCGTGGGTTGTTGCTCGCCCGAGGGCGCGTGCGTGACGTGCGGATACGCAGCCGGAGTGATCAACGGCACCGGCGCCGGCGTTTCCGTTGGCACCGGCGACGGTGATGGCGAGGGGGACGGAGACGGCGACGGCGACGGCGACGGCTTCGGGTGCGCGGGATGCTGCTTGATGACGCCGGGCAAGAACTGCGCGGCACCCATCTGCGGCGTTACCGCGAGCACGAGCGCCAGCGCTGCCGCTGCGAGGCTCGACAACGATCGTGTCGCGTTCACGGAAACTCCTCGACGAGAGATTGAAGCACGGATTCGAGAGCCCGGGCCGTCGCGCGCGCGCCCGCCGCAAAATCCCACTCGCTCCGGTCGCGTGCGCCGACGTAATTGGATATGCCGCGAACCTCGAGGGCCGGGACCTTGGCGAGCGCTGCGGCTCGCAGCACGGAGAACCCTTCCATCGATTCGACGTCGGTCGCGTAGCGTTCGGCGAGGCGCTGCGCCGTGGCGTCCGTGGCCGTGATCTGGGCGACGGTGAGACCGCGGACGCGCGGCAGCGACGGTGCGCTTGCCGCGCAGCGGCGCAGCAGCGCCGGGTCCGCGTCCACCCGAGCGGCAAGACGGGCGCCTTCGGGAAGCGCGAGCGGGCCGCCGCCCTCGAGGCCGAGCTCCGCGTACGTCTCGTCGACCACGAGGACGGCGTCGCCGACGCTCGCGGACGTGCGGTACGCGCCGGCCAGTCCCGCGTTCAGCACGGCGTCGTAGCGCGTCCGCGCGAGCTCGCCGGCAACCGCGATCGCCGCTTCGACCGGACCAACGCCGCACGCAAGCACTTCCACGCCTTCGGGCAACTGCGCGTACCGCAGTTCGGGCAGCAGCGCGCACACCACGAGGATCGCGGGCGAACTCACCGCGCCCCGATGTACTTGTGCGTCTGCAGTCCGAGCCGGAAGATCGCGGGCCGGGCTTTGGCGGCGTCGAGCGCGAGCGCGACGTTGGCGGGCTTGTTGCCTTCCGGCTGAAGAAACGTGGGAACGTTGCGACCCGCAAATGCCGCGAGCCACTCGTCGGGCACGCGCCCATCGACGATCAGCTTGACTTCGTTTGCTCGCGCCGCCATGCGCGGATGCAAGCGCTCTTTCGGCGACACGGTGAGCCAGACGTCGGTCGGCAGCTCGAGCGGAATGCTTCCGTTCGATTCCACGTGCACGCGGCGGCCGTCGTGCCGCAGCGCCGCGATCAGATCGGAGCTTTCACGCTGCGCGAGCGGTTCGCCACCAGTGAGGATCACCATCGGACAGGCTCCGCCGAGGTCACGCACTCGTGCCACGACCTCCGCAACCGAAGCGAAGGATTTGAGGCTGTAGTCGGTGTCGCAGAAGCGGCAGTTGAGGTTGCACCCGGCGAGGCGGACGAATACGGCCGGCGTCCCGGTCCACGTGCCCTCGCCTTGGATGCTGTAGAAGGTCTCAGCGAGTGCGAGCATCGCCGCTCCGTACCACGGCGCATGCGCTCCGCGTTTCCCAGACCACGATCTCGTCGAGCCCCGGAAGGCGCGGTTCGAGCTCGGTCCAGATCCACAGGGCGATCTCTTCGGCGGTCGGGTTCGGCATCAGATCGTTGAGCGACGAATGATCGAGGCGGTCGACGACGGCGGGCCGCACGATGGCCGCGAGATCGTCGAAGTCCACGACCATCCCGGTGGCCGGGCCGCTCGCCTGCAGCGTGCCCGCGACCGCGACCTCGAACCGATACGAGTGCCCGTGCAGGCGCGCGCACTTCCCGGGATGGTGCGGCAGCACGTGAGCGGCCTCGAATCGGAAGGTTTTTCGGATGAGCACGACCGGATGGAGTTCGGCACCGCTGCCTCCGGACACTTTCTGAGGAATGTCCGGGCACTTTCTGAGGGAAGAGTGCGTTGCCACTAGCGCAACCCTCCGCCGGCACGTTCTCGGTGCGGCGGCTTCTTAAGGAGAAACCACGTGAAACACGCAAAAATTCTCGCGCTCGCCCTCGGCGCGGCGTTCGTCACCCCGCTCGCGGCCTCGGCGCAGATGTACGGCTACCACAACGGCGGCTACCGGCAACTCGTCGGCGTCCAGATCGTCGCCGTTCACGGCAGCGCCTTGACGCTCGCGAGCGGACGCACCGTCTTCCTGCACAACGGCACGGTCATCAACCCGGTCGGCCGCCGGCTCCACGCCGGAGAGATCATCGACGTTCGCGGCTACGCCGTCGGCAACGGCAACGTGAACGCCAACGTGATCAACATCCGCGCCCGCTGGTAAGAAACGAGAAGCGCCGGGCGCGGCCTAGAGGTCGCCGCCCGGTTGCATCGTTTCGAGGCGGCGTTTGAGATCGGCGAGGAAGGCGTTGGCGGACGTGCCGTCGAGCACGCGGTGGTCGAGCGAGAGGCAGACGTTCATCATCGAGCGGATCGCGATCGCATCGTCGATCACGACGGGTCGTTTTACGACGGCCTCCATCGTGACGATGGCGGCTTGCCCCGCGTTGATGATCGGCTTCGAGAGGATCGATCCGTTCGCACCCGTGTTGTTGACGGTGAACGTGCCGCCCGCGAGGTCGTCCGCGCCCAACTTTCCCGCACGCGCTTTTTCGATCAGTTTGCCGGCTGCGATTGCGAGCCCCGCGATCGAGAGCGTGTCCGCGTCGCGGATCACCGGGACGACGAGGTTGCCGGCGAGGCCGATCGCGATGCCGACGTTGATTTCGCGTTGCACCGCGATTCCGTCGGCGCCGAAGCGCGCGTTCAAGAGCGGGTGCTTGCGGAGCGCGGCGACGACGGCGTGGATGAAGAAGGGCAGGAGCGTGAGCGCGTAGCCCTTCTCGGCGAGGAACCGCTCTTTTTCTTGCGTGCGCCAACGCGAGACTTTCGTGACGTCGACTTCGACCATCGTCCACGCGTGCGGCGCGGTCGCGAGCGACTCGACCATGCGCGATGCGATCAACTTCCGTGATGGCGTCAACGGAACGACCGTTCCCGGAACCGGAGCTTCGTATGTGGACGTTCCCGGCCGTGGGGGCGCCGGGTGCGCGCGCGCCGGCTCCGGCGGAGCGAGGAGGATCGTCGCGGCCGCGACGGCGGACGGGCCTTCGCGCGCTGCCGCGAGCACGTCGTTTGCCGTGACGCGCCCGTTCGTGCCGCTGCCGTGCAACGTCGCGACGTCGACGCCGTGCTCGCGCGCGAGACGGCGCACCGCGGGCGACATGCGCCGCAAGATGTCGCCGGCGTTCCCCACACCGTTCCCGTTGCGCGATGCACCATTCGTCGCGGGCGGCGCGGCCTGGGTTACTGCCGGCGCGGACGGGGCCTCGTCACCCTGAGCCTGTCGAAGGGCGGGCGCGCCGACTTCGTCGATGACGGCGATCGGCGCGCCGGTCGCGACGGTCTCGCCTTCCTTGCAGATGATCTCGCGCAAGACGCCGCTGACCGGCGACGGGACCTCGGCGTTCACCTTGTCGGTGGA
>Ga0302279_10005694_pt1 | contig 13740 bp, 13 predicted proteins | sample III_Bog_N3_3_FD_194541 | JGI IMG/M metagenome (GOLD analysis project Ga0302279, IMG submission 194541) | Peat permafrost microbial communities from Stordalen Mire near Abisko, Sweden - III_Bog_N3_3 | ecosystem: Environmental > Terrestrial > Soil > Wetlands > Peat | place: Sweden: Abisko...
TCCGGCTGCTCAACACCTCGCGCGGCCCGGCGGTGTGGTCACCGCGCGCGCAGTGCGACAAGGCACTCTACCGCGTGAAGATGCGCGAGAAGCTGGAGTCCATTCCGAACCTGTTCATCAAGCAGGCGGAGGTCGTCGATCTGGTGATGGACGACGAGGGACAAGGGACAAGGGACAAGGGACAAGAAAATGCTCCCATGGCGAGTGACGGGACACTTATCCCTTATGCCTTATCCCTTATCCCTCGCATCCGAGGCGTTCTGCTCCGCGACGGCCGAACGATCTCTGCCAAGGCCACCATCGTCACCACCGGCACATTCCTCAACGGCCTGATCCACTGCGGCGAGCAGCAATACACAGCCGGCCGCTCTGGCGAGCCCGCCAGCGTGCTGCTCGGCGAGAGCCTCAAGCGGCTCGGCCTGCGTGAGACGCGACTGAAGACAGGAACTCCGCCGCGCCTCGATGGCCGCACCATCGACTGGACGAAGTTCGAAGAGCAGCCCGGCGACGCCGATCCCACGCCGTTCAGCTTTCGCTCTGCTCCGCACTCCGGCGAGGCGACGTGGACGCCGCCGCTGCGCCAGATCTCCTGCCACATCGCGCAGACGACGCCGGAGACGCTCGCGCTTATCCGCGACAACGTGCACCGCTCGCCGATGTTCACCGGACAGATTGAAGGCATCGGACCGCGCTACTGTCCGTCCATCGAGGACAAGATCGTGCGCTTCCCGGACAAGACCTCGCACCAGTTCTTCCTGGAGCCGGAAGGCCTGAACACGCATGAGGTCTACATCAACGGCATGAGCACCAGCCTGCCGATGGATGTGCAGCAGGCGATGGTGCGCAGCATCCCCGGCCTGGAGAACGCCGAGATGCTGCGGCCCGGCTACGCCATTGAGTACGACGCCATCGACCCGACCGAGCTCGACCGCACGCTGCGCGTGAAGAAGTTCACCGGGCTCTACCTCGCCGGGCAGATCAATGGGACCTCCGGCTACGAAGAGGCTGCGTGCCAGGGACTGATGGCCGGAATCAATGCCGCGCTGTTCGCGAAGAACGAGGGACAAGGGATAAGGGATAAGGGACAAGACCAGCCCGGCGACGACGCGAAACTTATCCCTTATCCCTTTTCCCTTGTCCCCGACACATTCACCCTCGATCGCACCGAGGCCTACACCGGCATCCTGATCGACGACCTGATCAGCAAGGGCACCGACGAGCCCTACCGCATGTTCACCTCGCGCGCGGAGTTCCGCCTGCACCTGCGCATCGATAACGCCGACACGCGGCTCACACCGCACGGCCGCCGCCTCGGCCTGATCGACGACGCGGCATGGGCCGCCTTCGAGCACAAGCAGGCGCGACTTGCCGCGCTGACTGCGCTGCTTGAATCTACTCGCGTGACCGGAGAGCTATTGGCGCAGCGGCTCAAGCGTCCGGAGATCACCATCGAGCAGCTTGTCCCCGAGTTGCTGCCGCGCCTCACCGCGCCGGAGTTTGCACCGTGGCTCGCCGCGCTCACCGCCGCGCAGTATCCGGCAACGCTTCCTGCGTGGGTGCGCAACGAGATGAAGACCGTCGAGACCGGCATCAAGTTCGCCGGCTACCTCGCACAGCAGCAGCGCTCGATGGCGCGGCTGCGCGCGGATGAGGCGCGGCCCATCCCCGCCTGGTTCGACTACCGCGCCTGCAGCGGCCTCTCCCGCGAGATGGTGGAGCGGCTGGACCGCGTGCGTCCGGCCACGCTCGGGCAGGCCAGCCGCATGTCCGGCGTCACGCCGGCGGCGTGCTCGCTCATCCAGTGCTTCCTCGAAATCCAGGCCCGCAACCGCGCCGCCTGAGGCCTGCTCTTTCACAGAACGCCCCTAACGCTCTATATTCATAACCGCAACGAAATTAGTAAACGCTTACCCTGGGAGAAAGTAATGAGCATCCGCAACCTCACTCGTCGTCAGGCACTTCAACTCATCGCCAGCGCAGCGCCGGCCTTCGCCGCGCGCGGGGCACTCGCGCAGGCCATCGCTCCGGGCAAGTACGCAGGCACGCGCGCCTCGCTCGCCTCCTACGAGACCCCCGCATGGTTCGCCGACGCCAAGTTCGGCATCTGGTCGCACTGGGGACCGCAGTCCGCCGTGGGCGACGGCGACTGGTACGCGCGCAACATGTACATGGAGGGCTCCCCGCAGTACGACTACCACGTCAAGCGCTTCGGCCCGCAGTCCAAGTTCGGCTACAAGGACTGCATCCCGCTCTTCACCGCCGACAAGTGGGACCCCGAGCACCTGATGGACCTGTACGTGAAAGCAGGCGCGAAGTACTTCTTCAGCATGGGCGTGCATCACGACGGATTCGACATGTGGAACTCGAAGTATCAGCCGCGCTGGAACGCCGTCGCCTCCGGCCCGCACAAGGACATCGTGGGCCTGTGGGGCGCGGCTGCCCGCAAGCGCGGCCTGCGCTTCGGCGTGAGCGAGCACCTCTCCAACAGCTATGACTGGTTTGCCCCCGCGCACCTTGCCGACACCAAGGGCCCGCTCGCCGGTGTGCCGTACGACGGCCAGAACCCGGCCTTCGCCGATCTCTACCACGACTACTCCAGCCAGCCCGCGGACTTTGCGCAGAGCATCAAGGGCACTCCCATGGGCCGCAATCCCTATGAGAAGTGGAAGCAGGAGTACTTTAACCGCGTGAAGGACCTCATCGACCAGCACCAGCCCGACCTGCTCTACACCGACGGCGGCATAGCGTATGAGGAGCTGGACCTCGCGCTCATCGCCGAGCTCTACAACACCGGCGCAACGGGCTCGCACGGCGAGAGCGAGGAGGTCTACTTCAGCAAGACGCCCTCAGACTGCGCCGTCGGAACCTGTGTGCTGGACCGCGAGCGCACCGTCGCCAACGTCATCAGCCCCGTGCCGTGGCAGACCGATACCTGCATCGGCGGCTGGCACTACAAGCTCGGCGAGACCTACAAGACGCCCAAGAAGGTCATCGACATGCTGGTGGACATCGTCAGCAAGAACGGCAACCTGCTGCTGAACTTCCCGCTGCCGGCCTCCGGCGAACTCGACTCCGACGAGGTGAAGGTGCTGGAAGGCATCACCGCATGGATGGCGCAGAACGGCGAAGGCATCTTTTCCACTCGCCCCTGGACCGTCAACGGCGAGGGACCCGCTATGCAGAAGCAGGCCGCGGTCATCTCCGACGGCGGCTTCCATCCCAATGAGAACAAACAGCCCGACCTCGGCGCGCAGGATATCCGGTTCACCACCAAGGGCAAGACGCTGTATGCGCTCGTCCAGGGCTGGCCTGCGGGAGAGCTCGTGGTCACGTCGCTCTCCACCAACGGCGCCGCGCCGCGTGCTACAGATGTCCGGCTGCTGGGCCGCGATCAGCAGCTCAAGTTCACGCAGGACGCTACCGGACTGCGCGTCACGCCGCCGGAGAACAAGCCCGCCACGGCGGACATCGGCATCGGCCTGCGCATCAACTTCGTATAACGATCAACGCTGGTCATCCTGAGACGCAGCGGGGCCCAAGCGATTGGCTTGGGCCCCGCCGTTGTATCCTTAGCATCGAACGCGAAAGGTCCGTATGCTCCCCTTCTCACTCGCTGCTATCTTCTTCATCGGTATCTTCTTCCTGGTACTCATCGCCAAGACCTACTACACCGTGCGCACTTATACCGCCGGTGTCGTCGAACGCTTCGGCAAGTTCGACCGCATCACGCGCCCTGGGCTGCACTTCCTCTTCCCGTTCGCGGAGCGCGTCTACTTCGTCGACCTGCAGGTCAAGCAGGCGCAGTTCCAGGTGGAGACCAAGACCCGCGACAACGTCTTCGTGCAGATTCCCGTCAGCGTGCAGTACCAGGTGCTGGACGACAAGATCGCCGACGCCTTCTACAAGCTCTCCACGCCGCAGAAGCAGATTGAGAGCTTCGTCTTCAACTCGATCCTCGGCCACGTGCCCAAGCTCACGCTGGACGAGACCTTCGAGCAGCAGTCCGGAATCTCCGTCGCCGTCAAGGTCGAGCTCGACGCCATCATGAGCGGCTTCGGCTTCAACATACTCACCGCGCTGGTCACCGACATCATCCCGGACAGCAAGGTGAAGGACGCGATGAACGACATCAACGCCGCGCAGCGGGCTCAAGTGGCTGCGCAGGCCCGCGGCGAGGCCGAAAAGATCCTCAAGGTGAAGCAGGCTGAGGCCGAAGCGGAATCGAAGGCGCTACAGGGCAATGGCATCGCTCGCGAGCGCCAGGCCATCATCGATGGCCTCTCTGCGTCTATTGAAGACTTCCAGAAGGGCGTCCCGGGCTCCAGCGCCGAGGAAGTAATGAGCCTGGTGCTGCTCACGCAGTACTTTGACACGCTGCGCGACATCGGCACGCGCGGCGGAACGAACACGCTCTTTTTGCCCAACAGCCCCGGTGCCGCAGGCGAGTTCCAGACCCAGATCCTCGCCGGCCTGCGCGGCGGCGTTACCCCCGCACCGGGCATTGATGCCCCCCGCCCCGTGCTGCCACCACGCCCGGAGAACCCGCCTGCGCCGCCCGTCGGCACGCCGGGAATGCCGAATCCGTATATCGGCCGGTAGCTTGCCGGACTCCGGCGGGGCGAGCTTCGACCCGTGGGCCCGGGGGGCTCCCCCCGGGTACTTTTTGGCCTAAAGTCTTCAAAGATCGAGGCTTCGCGCCGGACTTGTGAAAGTCTACCCCCACTTTACGGATTAGCCTTCGCTCTGCTCGGTGACGACTTCCAGCTTGTCCTTGAGCAGCCGCTCGGTGTGCTCGTGGGCCTCGCGCGAGAACTCCTGTGCCTGCCGCGAGTGCTCATGCGCTCCGATGTGATCGTTCTTGTTGTGGGAGGCCGCGGCGGCCTCGTGGGCGTGGGCTGCTCGGAGGTGCATCTCGGCGAAGTGGGAGTGTGGGGTAGTGGGCATGGTGGTTCTCCTCTGCGGGTTGGATGCAAAAAGACGCGCGGCCGGTAAGGACGTTTTCTGGTCCATTTTCCCCATCATCATGGGCCCGTTACCAGATTGTCGAAAGACTGGCACTTCGGATGCGCCGGTCGCGGCTCATCACAGGCACTCCAAGGTGGAGCGCAGTAGCAGCCACAATCCGGTCGGGCATATCGGGCACTTCATCCCTGGGAATTTGCCACATGGCCTGAGCAATCTCTGCGTTCAGGACAGCCTCAGTAAAAACATGCGTAGGAGAGTTGAGGGCGTATTTCAATTCATCATAGGCAGAAAGCGGGAGCCTGACCTTATCTACCAGGTACACCATCTCCACAAGGGTGATGGAAGAAATTGCAACCTTGCTTCTGTTCGCTGCCGCATCCAGAATGGTCGCTCTCGCCAACTCGGAAAGACGAGGATCTTTCAGCAGGTACCAAACGGCGGTGTGCGTGTCGGCCAGGGCGACGATCTGAGTCAAAAGCCTTCCCCAAAGTTCTTGAAGATCTCTGACCGGTTCTCATCGATGTCCTTTTCAGAGACGTTCACGCCGTACTTTGACCACATGCCGTAGCCCGTCTCAAATGGGGGCAGTGTGGTCCCGGAGGGAGTGTCTGCGGCCAGGTCGCGTTCCAGCAATTCGCGCAAATAGTCACTCGCCGAGACGCCGCGCGCCTCGGACCGGACTTTGATCGCAGACTCTATCTGCGGGGGGAGTTCAATCGACATGGCACATGCTCCAAAGGGCCTGAGAATGTAATTGTACTTCCGCAACAACTGGTAGTTGAAGTTCAGTTCCTCTTCTAGTAGTTGAAGTTCACTTCCTCTTCCTCCTCCACGCCGTAGCGGCGGAGCAGGTTGGGCAGGCCCTGGCTGAAGGCCGCGCGCGGCATCACCACGTCGCAGCCGGCTTCCACGGCCTTGGCCTTCAGGTCGCCCTGCAGGTGGGAGAGGAACCCGACGATCGACACCGACTTCTTGAGCTTCGACTTCAGCTTGGGAATCAGCGTCATCGGCTTGGCGTTGGCGTTGTTCAGGTCGAAGACGATCAGAGCGGGCTTGTTCTCTTCGCCCTCAGTCAGCGCGGCGATCGCGTCCGCGTCGTTCTTGATGAACGCGACCTTCACGCCCAGCTTTTTTGCCGTCTCCTGGATCTTGGCGATAAAGAACAGCTCTTCGATGAAGAAGTAGATGTGAGTCTGCGCCCCCTCAGGGATCGGAATGGGACGCGGCATGGAGTGGTCAATCGGCTGCGAGTCGCCGTGGTGGCGATGCCCGCCTCGGCGGCCGTTAGCATGGAGCTGGATGGTCGAAGCACCGGCATCGGTGAAGGTGCTGGATTCGCGGTAGCTGTGGTCCATGGGGCCGACGAAGCCGCGCTCCTTCTGCTGGCCGCCCTTGCCCTTGCGCTTGAAGTTGCCGTTCGTGTTGCCGAAGTTGTCCGGCCGGTAGCCGTTGGAGAAGCCGCCCCCGCCACCATTGCTGCTGCCGTTGTTATCGGCGCGGAAGTCGTTGCCGGGGTTCTCATTGCGCGCCCCGCCGCCGGGACGACGCTCGCGGTCGCGGAACTTCTTCTTCCAGCGCTTGCCGCCCTGGCCCTGCCCGGGCTGCTGCTGGCCGTTCTGGCTGCCATTCTGCTGCGGCTTGCGCTGCTGCGGCGCAGCGGAGGCCAGCGCGAGGCTTTCGCCCTCCATTACCAGCGGGACTTCCCCGCCCGGCGCGGCGAACTCGCCCTCACCACCGGCGTCGCCCTGCACGCTGGAGATCTCGCCGGCGATCTTGTTCTTGCGCTTGCGGCGGCGGCGGCGGCTGCTCTTGCTCTGCCCCGTTCCCGGAGCGGGCTGGCCGCCGTGGCCGCTGCCTTCGGACTCTGGAGAGTCGAAGTCGGCGCTGTTGCCGAAGTTGTTGCCGTCAAAATCCTCCGCCGCATCGTGCGACGAAGACTCGATTACATTCTGCTCTGACATGGTGCTGTGGTTTCCCCTTGCCTTGGTGCGTTTGAGAGGCGCTGCCCGACACCCGTGCCGCCCCGCCCGCTCCATACTGGCAGTGGACGGCAAAGGCTGCGGATAGCTGGATGCGTTGATGGTCTCAAGTGCTGACTCAAAGTAGTCTGTACTGCTCTATTTGCCGCGGGAGTCTACGGCACTCCCCGGGATGTTCTCCGCGGATGCCACTCTCGCCTGGCCCATCTGCCCATCTGGCAGACGGATTGTTGCTTTTGCTCTTCCCGGGTCGTATACCCGAATCTCCCGCTCAGTTCAGGGAAGGCACTCTGGAACGCTCTGCGCGTGTCTCCGGGTGGTGCCCGGGATCACGATCCTGCTTCTTCAATCTCGGTCGATGTGTTCTGGATGAACCTTAGCGGCAACCCTCAGCCTGTGATGCCCTGCGTTTAGCAGAGACTTTCGCTTTATTTCCAGTGCGATGGTGTTCTGGCACTCTACCTTCAACTCGATCTACCGGACGACCCACGGTACGAGCGAAACTTCTGCCTTCCGAACAAGTTCGATACTACGCCCGGCGGTGCCGAAGTGCAAGCCGGGCATTGGGGCCAAACCTGGCTGCTCATTCTGGTGCCGCCGCGGGCCGGAAATCGCCCACTGGAAAGCCATTGGGCCATCTCCCCTCCCCGGAAGATGGCCCTCAGCTCCTAACGGCCAGTCACTGGCCTCCAGAATGATTCCTTAACCGGAGTCCTCTCTAGGGAGGAGCTTCCTCGTGGAACCCGTCCGGCGGGGGACCGCACCTCGTTAGATGGGTGCGTCTACATCCCAAAAGACCGAACATCCGTCGCTCAGGGGTCTCGCAGAGCGAGGATCCTGATCTCGAACACCCTTTCCTGTAGCAATCACCGTACCAAACCGCCGACCGCGTTTTTCTTGGGGAATTGGGCATTTTGGACCCCGCTCCCCACCAAAAAACGGAGGCGCCGGACCCCGCGAATCCACTTTTCGGAATCCTTGACTTCCGGGCGGCGCCGTACCGCATTGACCACCCCCCTGCGCTCTCCTATAATCGCCAGTAAGCCGACTATCCTCTCGGGCCCGCGAACCTCTCTTTTCCACAACGAGTAAGACAGGGAAAGCTGGTGACACCAGGTACGGTGTTTCGACGGGCGGAGGAAGGCGCGGCAGCCTTCCCCTCAGCGCTATGGCGCCGGGAGCGACCCAGCCGATCATCTTCTAAATTCCGGGAACCGGATATCTGTAAGGAGTTTCAAACACAGCATGAACCGCACCCTTGTCTTTGCTACGGCGTTGGCCGCAGGCCTCGCTTCGTCCACTCTTACTGTGCAAGCTGTCGCACAGGCTGCGGCCCCGGCCGCGGCTCCCGCTGTCGCACCGGCACCCCAGGCGATTCCCGCCAAGGTCGCCGTCATTGCCTTTGAACAGGCCGTGGTCGCCACCAACGAAGGCCAAAGGGCCGTTCTGGAGATCCAGAAGAAGTACGAGCCCAAGAAGGCCGCCATCGACGCGGAGAACGCCGAGGTCGATTCGCTGAAGAAGCAGAATCAGTCTCTGCCCTCCACTGCAACCGACGAGGCCCGCGCCAAGCTGCTGCGCGACATCGACACCAAGGAGAAGGCGCTGCAACGCGACGCCGACGACGCCAGCCAGGCCTACCAGGCCGATCTACAGGACGCTTACGGCAAGGTCGCACAGAAGGTCGGCGCCACCGCCGTCAAGTACGTTCAGGCCAACGGCTTCACGCTGTTGCTGAACGTCGGCAGCCAGCAACAGGCTGACCCCGTCCTCTGGTTCACCCAGGAGACTGACATCACGCAGGCCGTGGTCAATGAGTACAACAAGGTCTCCGGCGTGGCAGCTCCTCCGCCGCAGGCCCCAGCCCCGGCGCGCAAGCCCGCTCAGTAACTCCGCAATAAGACGAGCAACAACAACGGAGGCCTTCGGGCCTCCGTTGTTTGCTCTAGATTGCCGCATTTACCCGAGCCACTTCTCGATGGTCTTCATGGTGAGGAACATCCGATCCGGCTGTGATGGAAATGGGATAAAACCGTACTTCAAATAGAATTCTCTTGCCCCCTGCTTCGCGTCGACCACAACTGCCCAGGATGCGATTTCTTTAGAGGTACGCAGGGCGCGCTTGAGCGCGTGGAAGAGCACATACGTTCCAAGCCCACGACCGCGATGCGCTTCACCAACAGCCATACGGCCTAACAATGTCGCGGGAATTTGATAGCGCGGCAGTTTCGTAGCGAGATCAGCCGGTAGATGCTCAGCCAACACGGACCGTGCGGACAAAGTGTAGAAGGCATCAATATGGATATCGTCCGCGGAAAAGACAAAGACTGTCGCAAGATGGCGGTCTACATCCTGCCGCGCCTGACGCTGGATATACAAATCAAGCTCATGGACACCGCATGAAAAGGAGGCTCGGTCATGGTAAGGAGCGAGCGATTCAACACGGAGATCTTCGTACATATTCACAGACGAGACAAAGCCTTCTTATACCGCACCGCAGCAGCCTTCATATAAGCGGTCGGCTTTGGAGGGTTAAGAAGCGCTGCAACGAAAACCTTGGTGTCTTTTTCGCTCAACCTCCACTCACGTTCCTCCTGGATGATCTCCTTGGCGGCCTGATCAGAGTGCTGAACCATGAAATCGGAGACAGACAAGCCGCGCAAACTCGCAGCGGCCTCGATGCGGCGCTTCTGATCGGGCCTTAAGCGGGCTTCTGTTCGCAGGCTTCTTGTAGCAGCGGCTGGCATCCTGGCTCTCCTTCGTGTACGGCAGTTCTCCGTACATCAAAGTATATCGCACTCTCCGCTTGGGCGGCCACTCCTCCCCGGCTTTTATTTTCCTATTCCTCTCCTACTTTCAGCACCGCCAGGAACGCCTCCTGCGGAATGTCTACCTTGCCGATGCGCTTCATCCGCTTCTTGCCTTCCTTCTGCTTCTCTAACAATTTTCTCTTGCGGCTGATGTCCCCGCCGTAGCACTTAGCAATGACGTTTTTGCGGATCGCCGTCACTGTCTCGCGCGCGATGATCTTCGAGCCGATCGCCGCCTGGATCGCCACCTCAAACATCTGCCGCGGGATCAGCTCGCGCATCTTGCTCACCAGCGCCTTGCCGCGGTCGTACGCAGCATCGCGATGCACAATTACGCTCAGCGCGTCCACCGGATCACCGCCGATGAGGATGTCCATCTTCACCATCGGCGACACCCACGAGCCCGCGAGGTGATAGTCCAGCGACGCGTAGCCGCGACTCACCGACTTCAGCCGGTCGTAGAAGTCCAGCACGATCTCGTTCAGCGGCAGCTCGTAGGTCAGCATCACGCGCGTCTCGCTCACATACTCAAAGTTTTGCTGGCGGCCGCGCTTGTCCTCGACGAGCTTGAGGATGCCGCCGACGTACTCCTCGTTGGTCAGGATCTTCGCCGTAATCACCGGCTCCTCAATCTGCTCGATCTCGGTGGTGTCCGGCCAGCGCGAGGGGTTGTCCACCTCCAACACGGTGCCGTCGGTCAGCGTGATCTTGTAGCGCACGCCGGGCGCGGTGGTAATCAGGTCGAGGTTGTACTCGCGCTCCAGCCGCTCCTGGATGATCTCCAGATGCAGCAGGCCTAAGAATCCACACCGGAACCCGAAGCCGAGAGCGACGGACGACTCCGGCTCGAAGTTGAAGCTCGCGTCGTTGAGGCGAAGTTTCTCCAGCGCATCGCGCAGCAGCGCGTGCTCGTGTGAGTCCACCGTGTACAGCCCGGCGAAGACCATGCTCTTGATGTCTTCAAATCCCGGCAGCGCCTCCGCGCACGGCCGGTCCACATGCGTGATGGTGTCGCCGACCTTGGTGTCCGCGACATTCTTAATCGTCGCGACGAAGAACCCAACCTCGCCCGCGCTCAACTCTTCCAGCACCACCGGCTTGGGCGTCATCACTCCCATCGACTCTACGTCGAACTGCCGGCCATTGGACATGATCTTGATGCGGTCGCCCTTGCGCAGGCGTCCGTTGATGATGCGGGCTAAAACAATGACACCGCGGTACGCATCGAACCACGAATCGAAGATCAGCGCCTGCAACGGCGCCTCGGCGTCGCCCTTCGGCGGAGGCAGCAACATCACCACCGCCTCCAGGATGTCCGCCACGTTCAGCCCGGTCTTCGCGCTCACCGCGACGGCGTCCCGCGCCGGGATGCCCACGGACTTCTCAATCATCTCGCGCGTGCGCTCAATGTCCGCAGAGGGCAGGTCGATCTTGTTGATGACCGGAATAATCTCCAGCCCGCCGGCGATTGCGAGATACGCATTTGCGAGCGTCTGCGCCTCCACGCCCTGCGAGGCGTCCACCACCAGCAGCGCGCCCTCGCAGCTCGCCAGTGAGCGCGAGACCTCATAGCTGAAGTCCACATGCCCCGGCGTGTCAATCAGGTTCAGTTGATAGGTCTCGCCGTCGCTGGCGGTGTACATCATGCGCACGGTGTGCGCCTTGATGGTGATGCCGCGCTCGCGCTCCAGGTCCATCGCGTCCAGCACCTGCGCCTGCATCTCGCGCGAGGTCAGCGACCCGGTCAGCTCCAGCAGCCGGTCGGAGAGGGTCGATTTTCCGTGGTCAATGTGCGCGATGATCGCGAAGTTACGTATATGCGAGGGGTCCATGCAGTCCGTGAAAGGCGAGAAGCCTCAACCTCTAGGATAACAGTGGACCCCGCTTGCGGCGCCCGGCATGTGCACGGCTTCAAGGGAGCTGCTCAGCCGTCACTTCCACATCAATGTGCCGCGTTGTGTCGGGAAGATCGAGCGAGCCCAGGGTGACCGGCTTGCCCGGAACAAGAAGGCTCGTATTGCTGAGCACCATCTGCCGAATGACCGGCTCATCCACGCCATCCAGCTTAGCCGGCGCTGGAGCCACGCTGGACTGCTCGACTTTGCTGCTCAGTTCAATGCCGTTCGCATCCTCGGAGACCGTCGCGTCAATGTTGATACCGACGTCCAGATAGGTAAATTGGGTCTGCGCTCCAGCTTGCGCGTTGGGGCCGTAGCTCCCCGTGACGACCGGGATCTTCTCGCCCATCTTTACCGTTCCGTGGTTGGTCGGCGCGCTCACGGTCATCGCGAAGTGCTGCACCCCTACGCGCTTGCCTGCTTCGCTCACGGACAGGGTGTAGGTCAAACGATAGGTGTGCGCCAGTGGCCTGGGCGTGAGCGAGGGAACCGCAGCGGGCTGCTGAGCATGCAAAGCCACAGGCAGAAGGGAGGCGATAAGGGAGGAAGCGAGCAAGAGATTCGTGCGTGTCATTCCAGGTCTCCGTGGATGGGGTGCGTTTGCAGCGAAGACTGCAAAGGACTGGGGTTCTGGTGGTCAAGTTCAAAGATTGCGTTCGTACCCACGCCGTGATTCGCCACAACCTCGGTGTTGGTAATCAGCGCCGGAGAGCGTTCCATCCGCAACGACTGGGCCAGTTGCAACAGCAATCGCTCCTGCGCGGAGAGCGGCAGCGGCGGCGGATTCAAGAACTCCGGCGAGGCTTGCTCGTGCATCTGCTGATCCGTTCCTCGTCGTGACGTGACTCGTAACATTGAATGCCGCGCCCGTACCAGATGCGCCGCGGCCTTCGGTGGCGACGCAAAAGCAACGGCGGCGGCATGGGACTCTGCGCTCGATGCACTCTGCCCGATCTGCACCTGCTCGCTCTGGCGCAGATTCACCAGCAACGCCGCAATCAAAACCACCGCAAATGCCGCCAGCGCATACATCCCCGGCAGCGGGAAACCTCCGCGTGCCGCGGCTCGCTGTGTGAGCACCATCTGCCGCCCGCGCAGCCCAGCGGTCAGGCGCTCTTCCATCCCTTCCGGCAACGGCGCCCGCGCCAGCAGCCGCAACGCTCGCTCCGCATCTTCGTGTGAATCGAAAACTTCCTTCATTGCCTGCCTCCTTTCTTAGAGCTCGGACCCGAATCTGTACTCTTCAAGCGTTCGCGTAGATGCGCACGAGCCCGAAACATCAACGACCGCACACTCGACTCCGACCGCTTCAGCACGGCCGCGACCTCCGCAGTCGAAAGCTCTTCCATCGCGGAGAGCAGCAGCACGTCCCGCTCCGCGCGCGGCAAACGGTCCACGGCGGCCAGTGCCCGCGCCAGTTGGCGGGCCTCCGCGACAGCTTCATCCGCCGGCCGTTCGCGCGAGATCAGCGAAGCCGAGACAACCTCATCCATCTGCACCGGCGCCGTTCTGCGCTTGCGGTCGAGCGCGAGGTTCCACGCGATGCGAACCAGCCACGGCTTCAGCTCGCGCACCTCCGCCAGGCGCGCGCGGCCCTCCAGTACCCGGACAAAGGTCTCCTGCACCACATCTTCGGCCTCGGCGGGATGGCGCAGCAGCGAAAGCGCGACGCGATACAGCACGCCCGAGAAGCTCGCGACGAGTGCGCTGATCTCCGGCTCGTCGCGCGCATCCTCCGCCGCCATACAGCCCAGTCCCGTCTCTCCGATTGCGATGGCCATGCCTGCCTGCTGTAGTGAAGACGTTCCCCGCCGGCTTCCGCTCGGAAATATCTCAACGCTCCGGCCGGGGCCCTGCACCTGGGCAAGGACTACCAGATGCCCCGGGCCGCGTCCAACCCTTACAATGACAAGGTTGATGGCAACCCTGCGAACGACCCTCCCCCCGCGCCGCTGGTCCCCCGTGCCGGCCTGCGTTCCGCTGCTGCTGGCGCTGGCGCTGTGCCCGCTCCTCCGCGTCGCCGCCCAGACGCCCGCGCCCCAGGGACCCAGCCCCACGGATGCGCAGGCCGCAGAACAGTCCGAAGCG
>Ga0302279_10005696_pt1 | contig 13739 bp, 15 predicted proteins | sample III_Bog_N3_3_FD_194541 | JGI IMG/M metagenome (GOLD analysis project Ga0302279, IMG submission 194541) | Peat permafrost microbial communities from Stordalen Mire near Abisko, Sweden - III_Bog_N3_3 | ecosystem: Environmental > Terrestrial > Soil > Wetlands > Peat | place: Sweden: Abisko...
GCCTCGATGCGGGCCGCGAGCGTGTCGTCCCCGAGGTCCTCCACCAGAAGCCAGCCGCGGTCGCAATCCTCCCCGAGCAGACGCGGGACACGGACGCCGCGAGCCTCGAGGAGGTCGCGCACCTCGAGGAACGGCCAGCGCGGGCGAGCCGAAAGGTCGTGAACGGACTCCTCGGGGCGGTCTGCGCCAGGCACGAACATTCCGATGGCCGCGCGGCCGTCGCTAAACGTCACCCGATAGTACTGACGCGTCGACGCCCCACCGGGCATCGCCGTGAGCTTCTGGACGTCGCCTTGCACACGCCGAACGAGCGCTTGAAGAGGGGCCGTGTCGGTCACCCTTCACTTTCTACCCTCCGTCCGGGCTTCTTCCCACCTTTCCGGTGTTCCTGTCGCGTTCCGTGTCGGTCCGCCCGGATAGGCCCCCCCTCGAGCGCACGGCCGTTGTACGAGGGATGCATGGCTTCGAAGCTCGCTCGTCCCGTCGGGGGCTGGCCTATCGCACGCGCCGGCGAGACCCTCGGCGTCTCGCTGCCGGACGGGATAGCGAACGCCCTGGGGCACTGGCTCGATCTGCTCGCCACCTGGAACGCACGGGTGGACCTGACCGCAGCCCGCTCCCCCGACGAGCTCGTCGACCTGATGCTTGCGGACGCGATGGTACTGTCGACGCGCATTCCGGCGAACGCTCGGGTCATCGACGTGGGGACGGGAGCCGGCGCGCCTGGGCTTGCGCTCGCGGTTCTTCGCCCGGACCTCGACCTTACCCTCGTGGAGCCTCTGGCGAAGCGTTCCGCGTTCTTGCGCACGGTCGTCGGCACGCTCAAGCTCTCGCGCGTCGCGCTGGACCCTCAGAATGGCGATCAGGTGGCTACGCGTCGTGGGGGCGCATGGGAGGTGGCGCTCGCCCGCGCAACCCTCGGGCCGAGCGAATGGCTCGCGTTGGCGTCCCGCCTCGTGACAGCCGACGGCGCGGCGTGGGCGTTCCTCGCGAAGGAGCCCAACCCGACGCATCCGGACCTCGCGGTCGTGGAGGAGGTCAACTACGTGTGGCCGCTCACGGGAGCGAAGAGGCGTCTCGTGCGTTACGAGCGTCCGTCGGCCGGCGGAGGAGGGCGCACAGATGGGTAGAGACGGCTCAGCCAGACGGCCATCGAGGTCGCAACCGCCGCAAGTATACGCCGCGCGAGGGAGCTCTCGCCTTGCACCTCGATGGGCGCGTCGAAGAGGAGAACGCCGTCGCCGCCGTCCTTGCCGACCGCGCCCGCTGCCTCGAGGAGCTTGCGCATCGGCTCGTTCGACGCGAGCACCTCGCCTCGAAACGTCTTCACGCCGCGCTCTTGGGCGGCCATGACTAGCGTCGTGAGGAGGAGGCGACCCACGCCGCGTCCCTGGTAGTCGTCGACCACGGACACGGCTGCCTCCGCCGCCTCGGGGTCGTCCTTCAGCCGAACGAATCTCGCGACCCCCACGCCCGCCTCCTCCTTCAGATCGAGCGACTCGGTGAACGCGATGAGCACGAAGTGGTCGAACCCATCGACGACCGTGAGGTAGTCGAGCATCTCGGGTGTGAGCTCGGTGATGCCGCGGAAGAAGCGCCGGTAGCGCGAGTCGGGCGACATGCGGCTGAACTGCCGGGCGAACTCGTCGCGATCGCCCGGCTGGACGAGTCGAAGAGTGACCGCGAGGCCGCCGTCGAGCACATAGCGAGCGCTGAACGAGGGGCCGAACCGCACGGGCCAGGAGACTACTTGTCGTCGCGCCTACCCCCAAGGCGGAATGCGTCGCCTTCGTACGGTCGAGCAACGTCGCCCGAGACCTACAGACGCGGTTACTTCGGCAAGCTGCCCAGGAGAAGGAGCCCGACGCTGGCTCCGTAGAGGGTGAGCCCGACGACCAGTAGCGTGAGGGCCGCCGAGAAGCGCCTCGTCTTCGTATCGCGAATCTCGAGGGCGTTCTGGATGGTGAGCTCGAGCGAGCATGGCGGGAGCGACGTGACCCAGCGCACGTGAAGGATGCCGACCATCGCGACGGCGGCCGAAACGAGGACGACGCCGAGACCGCTCACGAGCAACATGGCGGCAACTCGTCCGCTGCGTGCGATGTTCGCGCCGCTGAACCCCGTGACCGTGACGGTGATCCCGGCGAGCGAGAGCAGCGTCTGCGCGCGCGCCGCGAGGATGGAGAGCTGCGACTCGATGGCCCCCATGATCTTGGCGGCATCTCCGGCGTAGAGCGAGACGAGGTGGCGCGTTTCTTCGTCGCGCGTCGCCGTGCGTGCGGGCTCGGGGAGACTGCCGACCGGCTGAGTCCCTGCGGTCAACCGAGAACCTTGCCCACAAGCCTGCCCAGCTCCTCGCAGCACGACTCGTACTGGAGGTCCGCCACGCCGTGCTTGTCGAAGTGTACCCGCACGTTCGTCGGCCCCTTGCCATGCGTCGGGCACGTGATGGGGGACAGCTTCGTCTCGACGTCCTTACCCGCGCTCGTGAGCATCGCGGACGCGCGGAGGTCGCTCACGTCCTCGGCCGCGACCTTCCGGGCACCCACCGCCACCGTCACCTTGACCTTCACCATGAGCCCATCAGAGCGCAGCCGTGCGCCCGCGATCAAGCACGCGGCGTCGATTGACAGGGGCGACGCCCTCCGGCGAGGCTCTCGCACCCCATGACTCGCATCTCCTATGACCTCGAAGGGAACGTCGCCCTCATCGGCTTGGCCCGCCCGGAGAAGCGGAACGCCTTCGACCGGGCCATGCTGGAGGCGCTCGCTCACGCGTACACCCGCTACGAAGAGGACGACTCGGCCCGCTGCGCTCTCCTGTACGCGCATGGCGCTCACTTCACCGGTGGGCTCGATCTCGCGTCCGTCGGCCCCGAGGTAGCGGCCGGGGTCGCTCTCTTCGACGACGACAACGGCGACGTCGACCCTCTCGACGTCGGCCCGAGGCGACGCACCAAGCCGGTCGTGTCCGCGCTCCAAGGCTACTGCTTCACGATCGGCATCGAGCTCGCCCTCGCGACCGACGTTCGTATCGCCGCGGACGACGCCAAGTTCTCGCAGCTCGAGGTGAAGCGCGGCTTCCTCCCGTTCGGCAACGCCACGCTGCGCTTCCCCGCCCTATCCGGCTGGGGGAACGCCATGCGCTGGATGCTCACCGGCGACATCTTCGACGCAGCGGAAGCCCTGCGCATCGGCCTCGTCCAGGAGGTGGTCCCGGCCGCCGAGCTCGTCGACAGGAGCAAGGCCCTTGCCGCCCGTATCGCATCCCAGGCCCCCCTCGCGGTCCGCGCCATCCTTGCCTCGTCGCGGGCCGCCCTGGAGACCGGAGCGAGCGGCGAGGCAGGACGCCTTTACCCGCGAGCGCGAGAGCTCATGGCCACGGAGGACGCCGAGGAGGGGATGCGCGCCTTCGTCGAGCGACGCGACGGAGTCTTCCGCGGACGCTGAGGCGGCACCGCGAGCGTGCGCGCGTCAGGCCGGCTCGGGTCGGCTCGTGAGAATGGCGCCTGCAAGAATCAGCGCGGCACCGACGAGAGCCGCTGCCGGGAGCTGCTCCTGGCGCACGGTGACGCCAAGGACTGTCGCGACGATCGGGGTGAGAAAGACGCCGATGGTCCCACGGGTCGCATCGGTGCGGCCTACGAGCGTCGCGAGGACGGCGTACGCGAGACCGGTTCCGAAAGCGCCGAGAAGGAACATGGCGCCCATCGCGGTCCACGTGAAGGACGCCGTGCGTGAGGCAACGAGGGCAAACGGGACCGAGGCGAGGAGCGCGACGAGCTGCACGCGGAACAGCACGGCGATGGAGCCGTAGCGGCGCTGGAGAGGCAGGGCCAGGTTGGCGGACACGCCGTAGCAGACGACCGCCGCGAGGAGCATGAAGATGCCCGCGAGGTCTGCGCCACGCTCCGCGTCGTGCGCAACGGAGAGCGCGATCACGGAGACGCCGAAGAGCCCGAGGAGAAGCGCGACACCGCGACGAAGGCTGGGGGCGCGGCGATGCATGAGGGCAGCGACGGCGGCCGTGGCGAGGGGAACGGCGCCGTTGATCATCCCTGCGATGGCGGTAGGAACAGTGCGTTCGGCGAGCGAGAACAGAACGAAGGGCAGCGCCATCCAGACGACGCCGAGGAGCACGACGCGAGGCCAGTCGGCGCGATCAATGGGCCGGCGCGAGGAAGGCAAGAGCCCCAGGGCGAGCACGCCGAAGGCGATGCGCAGGGCAGGGACGAGGCCGGCGCCGAAGGTCTCGAGGCCGATGCGGATGAAGAGGAACGAGCCCCCCCAGATGAACGCGATGACCCCCGTGAGAGCCCACTCGAGGGGACCGAAGGGGCGCGCGGCCAGGGGCGCGGCGTCGCGGGAGATGGCGCCATCGGTCACGCGCGGGGCGTACCTCGGATGTGCCCGCCGCTCAAGGACGCGCGCGGACCTCGTCGACCCAGGCGTCGATGAGGCGTCGCGCGATGCTGAGGCGCGGCGGCACCAGCGGCAGCTCGGTCGGCGCGTACCAGCGTGCCTCCACGATCTCCTCGTTGTCGACGACGATGTCGCCACTTTCCCACTCGGCCGTGAAGCCGAGCATGAGGGAGTGAGGGAAAGGCCATGGCTGGCTCGCGACGTAGCGCAGGTCTTTGACGCAGACTCCTACCTCCTCGAGCACCTCGCGCTTCACCGTCTCTTCGAGCGACTCGCCTATCTCGGAGAAGCCGGCGAGCGTGCTGAAGAACGGGACGGGGAAGCGCGCGTTGCGGGCGAGGAGCGCCTGGTCGCCCTTGCGTACGAGCACGATGATGGCGGGGGCAATCCGCGGGTACATCGTGAGGGCGCAGCTCGGGCAGCGCATGCACCACTCGGTCGGGACTCGCTCGGTGCGGCTGCCGCATCGTCCGCAGAAGCGGCTCGTCGTGGCCCAGTCGAGCACATGGGACGCTCGACCGGCGAGCGCGAAGGTCTCCTCGTCGAAGGCCTCCACGAGCCCACGGATTCCGAGGAGCGACCATCCGTCCGGGACCGCCGTGGTCTCCGGAATGCTCAGCGCGAAGGCGTCTGAATCGCCCCACTGGCCGAAGAAGTATGCGTCCCCGAGCGCGACTCCGAGTGATTCGAGCTCTTCGGTGCGGGGCAGCAGCCACCGGCGCGGAGAGCTCCCCGCAGTCTCGTCACGACGCACCAGGAGCCCCCGCGGCCCGACGGCGAACCACGTTCGGGGACGCGGAGGCGCGTCGGCAGGGGGCTGGATGGAAGGGAGAAACGTCACGCGGACTCTCTTGGTGTAGACGGGGAGTTACGATGCCTGCGCGCGCGCTGGCGTTGTCTTCCGTCAGTGAGGGCGCGCACGGAGCGGTCCTGGCGCCGTGCACAGGGGGCAGCGTCCGGTCACCTCGGCCAGCACGCCGCACGCTTTGCAATCCACGTGGACCCCATGCGCCCCCTCTTCGACGAGGTCGACGGTCGCCCGCGCCTTCTGCGCGCGGCGCCCTTCGTAGACCACGCGGGCCGGGAGCATCACCGTGTAGAGGAGCGTCTTGGCGTCGCAGCGAGGGCAGGCAGTGGGGACCTCGAGCGCGTTCGCCGTCGAGAGGACCTCCGGCAGCGCTCCTTCACGGTTGCAACGAGGACACACGTCGGACGAGAACCTCGGCTTCTTGCACGCGAGGCACGACGCCTCGAAGACGCCGTCGACGAACGTCTCCCCCTTGTAGGCCCAGACGAGCGCGCCGAACTGCTCGCCGTCGAGCATCGTGAAGCGGCCGTCCACGTACGTGGTGAACTCCAGCTTGTGGCTTCCGCAGGGGCAGCCGGCTCCGAGGATCTCGTCGAGCGCGGCCGTGGTCAGAAGTCCCATCGAACGACCCTAACCATGTTATTGCGCCCGCGTGAACGCCTTCTGCCAACCCGCCGAATGGACGCCTCATGCCGCGACGTGGGTCGCGTGGCCGAGCGCAGGTGACCTGTGGCTCGAGAACCTCGCACCAGCCCAGGTCGCCTTCACCGCGATGTGCGCAGCCCTGGCTGACATCGACCCCGCGAGCGGCTCTCCGCGTGGCGAGCATCTCAAGGTCCTCGTCCCCGACGCCCGTTCGGAAGCCGACGCACGCGTCGCCCTCGGTCCCCTCGGTGCTCAGCTCTTCCGCGTCCCCTTCGGAGACATCTGGCTCCGTGACACGGCCCCCATCTTCCTCACGGACGACGCGAGCCTCGTCGCCGCGCGCTTCGCGTTCAACGGCTGGGGGGGCAAGTACGTCCTCGACCACGACGACGCCGTCTCGGCCCGCATCGCGGAGCTCGCAGGGCACGCCACGAAGAGCCACGCCTTCGTGCTCGAAGGGGGCTCGGTCGAAGTCGACGGCGAAGGCACCGTCCTCACGACGCGCCAGTGCCTCCTCAATCCGAACAGGAACCCTTCGATGTCCGAGGCGGAGGTCGAGCGCGCCGTGCTCGAGTCGCTGGGGGGCACCAAGATGCTCTGGCTCGGCGATGGCCTCGTCAACGACCACACCGATGGGCATATCGACACGGTCGCGCGCTTCGTTCGGCCCGGCGTGGTCGTCTGCATGAAGCCCACGGGGAGTGACGATCCCAACGCAAAGATTCTGGAGGACATGGCGAAGGACCTCTCCGCCATGACCGACGCGCGCGGCCGCAAGCTCGAGGTCGTGCGGGTGCCTTCGCCGGGGCGCCTTCTCTCGGAGGACGGCAAGGTCGTCCCTGCCAGCTACGTCAACTTCTACATCGGCAACACTGCCGTCGTCGTTCCGACGTATGGCGCCTCGTCCGACGAAGACGCGGTCCACGGCATCGCAGCGCTGTTCCCTGGGCGCCGCACGGTCGGCATCGACGCGCGCGCCATCCTCTCGGGCGGTGGCGCGTTCCACTGCATCACGCAGCAAGAGCCGCGCATCGTGCGGCCAGGAAAGGGCCCCTGACCCATGCCGGACATCCTCTCTCCCACGTTCACGGTCGCGGCAGTGCAGTGCCCCCTCGGTGGGTCGCTGACGGAAAACCTCGAGCGCGTGGTCCATGGCGTTGCAGACGCACGCTCCCACGGCGCCGAGATTGTGCTCCCCCCCGAGCTCTTCGAAGGGCCCTACTTCTGCCGCGCCGAGCGCGACGTCCTCTTCGATGCCGCGCGTCCCGTCGCCGGCCACCCCACCATCGCCGCGTTCCAGGAGCTGGCGCATCGTCTCGGCGTCGTCATCCCGGTCTCCTTCTTCGAGCGGGCCGGGCAGTCGTTCTACAACAGCGTCGCGATGATCGACGCGGACGGCAAGGTGCTCGGTATCTACCGAAAGAGCCACATCCCCGCCGGCCCTGGCTACGAAGAGAAGTTCTACTTTCGCCCTGGAGACACGGGCTTCAAGGTCTGGGAGACGAAGTACGGGCGCGTCGGCGTCGGCATCTGCTGGGACCAGTGGTTCCCCGAGTGCGCGCGCGCGATGACACTCCTGGGCGCCGAGGTGCTCCTCTACCCGACCGCCATCGGCTCCGAGCCCCACGAGCCTGACCTCGACACGAAGGACCCGTGGCAGCGCGCCATGATCGGCCACGCCGTGTCGAACGTCATCCCGGTCGTCGCCTCCAACCGCATCGGCACCGAGGACGGGCAGACGTTCTACGGGTCGTCGTTCATCGCCAACCACCGCGGAGACAAAGTCGCCGAGCTCGGACGCACCGAGGAGGCGGTCATCGTGCATACCTTCGACCGCGGTCAGCTTCGTCGCACCCGCGCCGCGTGGGGCTTCTTCCGCGATCGCAGGCCCGAGCTTTACGGAGCGCTCGTCGCCCCGGACGCGAGCAGCACGCGAGGGTAGCCCTCTCGAGGGGCCGGGCAACGACGTCCCGGGTGGCACAACTCGCGCCACTCGGGGTCCTTGCAGTGCCGAGGAACGGTAGCCGCGGACCTGGCGCATCGATTGCTACGTCGGGCCGGAGGAGACCTCTCATGCCCAACGACTCGCAGAACCCTCGTGTCCGTCGCTTCCTGCTCCGTGCCGTATCCGTCGGATCCGGGGTCGCTCTGCTCGGTGCCACGGGCTGCTCCAGCTCCTCTACCGCCCCTTCGGGAGGTGGGATCTCCGTCGAGGCAGGCCAGGGTGACCATGACGGCGGGCAGGTCCAGGGGACGGTCGTCGACCCGGGCATGGGGGTCCAGGCGGAGCGCTCCGACGCCTCGGGAATAATGGTCGAGCACGACGCAGGGACGAGCATCGACGACGCCGGCGACGACGCGGAGCAGGTGCTGGGCCTGGTCGCAAACCCTGGCGACTCAGGGCCCGTGGGCGACAGCGTGGAGGACGCCGGGACCACGACTCTCGACGCGAGCAAGTGAAATGAAGGAGCTATTCGAGCTCGAATGGATGGGAGGCGCCGCCGAGCACCACTTCCGCAAGGCAAGGCCGGGCATCATGGACCTTCCGTGGGGCACCCTCGCGACCGAGGACTACGACCCCGAGGTGCTCATCGCGGCACGCACCACGTGGACCCGGTCATCGCTCACCGAGTACCGCGCCATCGCGGGCTTCACCGAGGCGATACGCGCGATGACAGAGGCGAAGGTGCCGGTCGATATCCTGGGGATGGCGAGCAGCTTCGTGGCCGACGAGGTGGTCCACGTGGAGCTGGCCAGCCGCATGGCGATGGAGCTCGGTGGTGGGACGGACATGGAGACCGACCTCGACGTGCTCTTCATGAGGGCCGACCCGAAGCTCACGGCGTTCCAGCGTGCGAACGAGATGGTCCTCCGCGTGAGCTGCGTCGCCGAGGCGTTCAGCGGCAAGATGGCGGTGCAGTCGCTCGCGGGGACGACCCACCCTCTGACGCGCGCCGTCCTCGAGCGCATCATCGCGGACGAATCGCTGCACTACCGCCTCGGGGGCGTCTACTTCGACTGGGCGAAGGACCGGTTGACCGATGAAGAGCGCACACGCCTCGCAGGCATCGCGCTCGCAGGGCTGAAGCCGTACGCCACCACGTTGCCGAAGCCCCCCGACCTGACGGCGAACGGGCGCCGTAAGGCCACCCTCGAGCAGGTGCGGGCGATCGGGTGGGTCGAAGCGAGGATGTTCGCGGGTCATGTGCGCGACGCCGTCTACAAAGGCATCGTGAAGCCGCTCGCGAGCTACGGGATCGAGCTCGATGCGGCGCAGCTCACGGCGTGGTTCGGGGCTCCCGTGGGCGAGGGGTGAGAGAACCCCGCGTCCTCGTCACACGCGCGCGATCACGCCTCGCGTGAGCCTCAGGAATCGCCCGACGAGCAACACGGAGACCGTGATGAGCCCGCTCGCGAGCCCCCACCAGATGCCGCGGACGCCGAGCCCGCACATGAAGCCCAAGAAGACGGCGGCGGGGAACCCGACGGCCCAGTGGGCGAGCACGGTGGCCACGAAGGGGAAGCGCACGTCGCCGGCTCCCCGCAGCGCGCCTCCTGCGACAGCCTGGAGCCCGTCGAAGAGCTGGAAGAACGCGGCGATGATGACGAGGCGCGCGCCGAGCGCGACGACCTCTGCGTCGGACGTGAAGAGGCGTACGAGCCCGTCTGGAACGATGGCAAAGACGACCCCCGCGAGGGCCATGAACGCGGCGCCGCATGCCAGCCCTACGAGCCCCGCTCTCCTCGGGGAGCGCCCTTCGCCGATGGCGTATCCGACGCGCACCGCGGCCCCTCCGCTGAAGCCGACGGCCCCCATGAAGGTGAAGCTCGCGAGGCCGAGCGCGACCTGATGCGCCGAGACCGCGGCCGATCCGAACCGGCCGACGAGCACCGTGCACAGAGCGAAGACGCCGACCTCCGCGAGCAGCTGAAAGCCGACGGGAGCACCGAGCTTGACGACCTCACGGACGGCCACGGGAGGAGACGGGACCCGAGGGCGGAGCTTGCCGCTCGCGACGACGACGATCGCGGCCATCACGGCGGCTGCGACGGAGAACGCGAGCCCTGCGCCGAACGCCCCCATGCGAGGGAGGCCCACGGGGTTAACGCCGAACGAAACGAGGACGTCGTCGCCGCGCACGAGCAGGTTGCACACGACGAGATTGACGACGTTCGCGATGGCGGACGCAACAAGGGCGGGGCGGGTCTTGCCATGCGCCTGGAGGAACGTCTTGTGCGCGAGGTAGACGAGCGACAGCACCATGCCAGGCGACTGGGTGAGCGCGTAGGCGCGGGCACGTGACGCGACCTCCGGGTCGACGCCGCAGGCTTCGAGGGCGAACAGCGAAGCGAGCCCCATGGCGATGAGAGGAACGCTGGCAAGAAGGACCGCGCGTGACGTGGCTCCGAGCGAGGACCACGCCTGAGCGGGCTCCCCTGCCCCGACCGCCTGCGATGCGAGCGGCTCGAGCGCGAAGGCGATGCCCATGGCTGGCGTGATAGCGGCGAACGAGACGGCGCGACCGATGGAGCTCCCCGCGAGCTCGGTCACCGAGACACGCCCGAGCACCGCCGTGTCGACGAGCCCCATGGTCATGAGACCAAGCTGGGCGACCGTGATCGGCCAGGACAGGCGAAGGAGCGAGCCAAGCTCCTCGCGAACGGTGGGGGCTTCGGGCATGGCGATTCTCGAGCCCGCGCTATCCAGGGTGATGGGCTTCGGCGAGCACACCCGCCATGAAGTGGACCGCCTGGAGGCGCTCGAAGAAGGAGGCCTGGTCGCCGAGCTCGACGTGCGTGAGAGCGCGCGAGATGAGCGCGTACGCCAGCGCGCCGGGCGGGAGGTCGTGCGCGAGCCAGAGGGTCTCGCTCGGCGGGATCAGGTGATCGTCGGAGCCGTGCAGGGCGAACACGGCGACCTTGAGAGACTCCATGTGACCATGCGGAGAGAGCGCTTCGAGCTCGGCTGCGTGGCGGTCTACGTCGGCGAGCAGGTCGGGGACCGCGGCGGCGATATCGCCCGCAAAGAGCGCCTCGAGCTTCGTCTTGTTCGCGGCCGTGACCTTCGAGAGCGCCGCACGCGCTTCGTCGTGCTGCTCGTGGAGCCACAGGCGAAGGGCCGTGCGCGCGTCCTCGCGACCTTCCAGCGGGAAGAAGTCTTCGAGGTGCGAGTAGACCCACACCACCGGTCCATAGTCGTGGGGATGAAGCGCCACGCGCGAGCCGTCCGGACGGTCGATGGTGCCGGTTGCGTAGAAGCGGCAGACGCGGGCGAGGTCATCGTACGACCCGACCGTCACGACGTAGCCTATGTCCTTGGCGGAGGCCGGGTCTGCGGCCGCCAAGAGGCCGAGGCTGCCGGCAAAGCTGATGCCCATGACCCCGACGGGGTGCTCTCCGCCGAGCTGTTCACGAAGCGCGTGTGCCGCGGCGCCTATCTCGACGACGGCCGCAGCATCGAAGTGGTAGTCCGCCAGGCTGGACACCTCAGGGGTGAGCACGGTGATGCCAGACGCCGCGATCGACTCGGCAAAGCGCACGAGGCGTGCTTCGTCGATGCCCCGGTAGTGGACGCCGTGTATGAGCACGAGCCCGAAAGCGCGAGGGCCTGCCGTGGGCTCGTAGCGGTATGCGGGGACCTTGCCGGCCGGCAGGTCGAGGGTCAGCCTGCTTCGCGTGGTGGGGACGGCGCCGAAGTCACGGAGCCCCATGGGGTTTCCCCCTGTATCGGAGAGGCGCAGGAGCACCCCGGCGGCCTGCGCGTGCATGACGGCCGGGCGCGCACAGACGAGCGCGAGGATGAACAGCAACACGAGACCGATGCGCACCAGCACCCGTTTCGGCGGGAGGACCGGCATGTCGTCGTCGTTCGGGCTCTCGCCACCGGCGTGGGCGCGGTCGCCCGGAGCGTCGGACCTACGAGGCGGGGGCATGCGCCGACGATCTACTCCATGTGGAGCGGCGTACGCGGCTCTCGCGGTGCCACGGTACCTTTCCAGCCAGCACGGAGAGGCCTCCGGAAGTGCATCCGTGCAGGTCGCGCGACGCACCGGGCGGTGCTACGTCTTGTCTCCCGCGTGTAGGTCCACGCGCCGCGCCCCTCCAAAGGAGCCCCCCCGTGTTGAAGCCGAACCCGCTTCCTTGGTAATGCTCGCGTAATGGACGTCGCCTCCTGGCTCGATTCACCCGACGTGCAGCCGGGGGGGACACTCGCGGTCGAGACGCGAGCGACGCTCGATGCCTTCGACATCGTCTCCGGCCGTCTCATGGCCGGCGAGAGCGGCGTGCATCGCTACACGCTCGCCGGTAGCCCCGGCGTCACTCTGCAGGCGAAGGTCGCGACCGACGACTTCGACCCGGTGGTCGTCGTGGTGACCCCGAGCGGAGCCCGCACCGATCTCTCGAACCTCGCGCGAAAGCCCGACGCGGGCGGCAAGGGGGCCCCCACGAACGACGACTTCGTCCTCGTCGAATCGGGCGACTACGTCCTTTTCGTGTCGTCCCGCGAGAACGTCGCGGTAGGGCGCGCGCTCACCACGGGCGAATACCGGCTGACGCTCCTGTGCGACGATCCGCGCAAGGCTCCCGCCCCCGTGCCCACGGCGACCTCCAGCTCACGAAGCGGACGCTTCGGAGCATGGGAGAGCGAGCCCCGCTGAACGAAAAGAGAGCACGAGCATGAAGGGGGGAGGAGAAGTTACAGGGGAGCTACGTGAGAGCACGTGGCTGCGAGGGGCGATTCACGCGCGTCCGGCCGGGCTCACGGTGCGCCTCATGGCGACGTACGACGCGGCGGTCCGCATCATCACGTGTGCCCGCGTGGCGGACGCGAAGAGCATGCTCGATCTGCTCGCGCTCGGGGCCGACGAAGGGGATCACATCGAGCTCGCAGCCGACGGGCACGACGCGGCCGCGGCCTTGCGTGCGCTGAAAGACCTCATCGAGCGCAACTTCGACCAGGTGCTCGTGCCGGAGTCGGGCCGCGCCCTGGTGAACGGCATCGCCATCGGACGCGCCGTTCTCGTCGTGCCTCGCGCCTTGCGGAGCGCCCCTCGGGCCAACGTGGAGAGGGAGATCCTCCTCGCGCACGCAGCGCTCGCACGGGCACGCGCCGACCTCGCGCAGCTCATCGACAACCTCGTCCCGGAGGAGCGTCCGTTCTTCGCGCCCGAGCACGAGCTCCTGGACGCCATCGAACCGCTCTTCCTCGCAGCCATCACCGGCGGCCACGCGGCTCACGAGGCCGCTCTCGAAGCCACCGCGGGGATCGAGCACGATCTCATCCTCGATGCGCGGGCGCGCCTGCTCGATGCGCTCGAGGGGGAGACACCCACCGAGAATGCGTCGAGCCCGGAGGTGACGGGCGAGGCGAGCATCCTGGTCGTGCGTGGGCTCACCCCGACGCTGGTCGCGAGGCTGCCGCCGGAGGTCCTCGGCATCGTGGTGCTCTCGGAGGACGCGCAGGCTGGCAGTCGTGCGGCGACGACGTCTCACGCCGTGCTGCTCGCACGAGGACGAGGCCTTCCGCTGGCATTCGTTCGACAGGAGGTCGCCGAGTCGGTCGTGCGCGGCTCGTGGATCATCATCGACGCGACGACGGACCAGGCGCGCGTCTGGCTGAACCCCGAGTCGGGCCCCATCGAGGATGCTCGCGCGCGGAGTGAACGCAACGCGTCGCAGCGTGTGACCCTGTCGGCGCGGGCGGCGGCCCCCCTGACGAACCTCTCCATCAAGGTGCGCGCGAACGTGAGCTCCCTCGCCGACATCGTGCCGGAAGGCGCCGACGGGGTCGGGCTTCTGCGGACGGAGCTGGTGTTTGCCGGGCGGGCACGTGCTCCGAGCCTGAGCGAGCAGGTGAACGCCTT
>Ga0302279_10005697_pt1 | contig 13737 bp, 9 predicted proteins | sample III_Bog_N3_3_FD_194541 | JGI IMG/M metagenome (GOLD analysis project Ga0302279, IMG submission 194541) | Peat permafrost microbial communities from Stordalen Mire near Abisko, Sweden - III_Bog_N3_3 | ecosystem: Environmental > Terrestrial > Soil > Wetlands > Peat | place: Sweden: Abisko...
CGGCAACTGAGTCAAGCAAGCGCGCTCGGAGATCGCGCTCCACCTTCGGAGCCAAAAAGCGGCTCGAATTTCCAACGAGCGCCGGAGAATAGCCCGCGGTCGCTCAGCTTCAGGTCGGGAATCACCAGGAGGGCCATGAAGGAGAGCGTCATGAAGGGCGCCGAGAGCCGGCTGCCGAGGGCCTTGGCGGACGCGTCCAGCCGCGCGTAGGCCCGCGCCACCGCCCGGCCGTCGCCGGTTGCCATCAGCCCGGCGATCGGCAGCGGCAGCACCGCGGAACGGCCCCGGCCGACCACGCTCAGCCCGCCGCGCCGGGCGATGACCCGGTTAACCGCCGCCGCCAGGGCGGCGTCGCTCGCGCCCACGGCAACAATGTTGTGCGAGTCATGGGCGACCGACGACGCGAGGGCACCCTCCCGCAGCCCGAAGCCGCGGATGAAGCCGAGCGCGACGGGGGCCCGCGGGGCGTAGCGGTTCACCACGGCGATCTTCAGGAGATCGCGCGACGGGTCCGCCACCGCCCTTCCGCCGGAAACAAGGGGGCGCATCCGCGCACGCCCGGTCACGAGCTGGCCGTCTCGGGCGACGATGACCGAGAGGGCGCCCGCGCCGGCGGGAACGGCGAAGTCCGCGGCCCGGCGGGGAAGCGCGCGGAACCGGTTCACCGGCGCCGAGCGCAGCCGGGGAAGGAGGCTGCGGCCGCCGGCGGCCGCCAGCCTTCCGCCGATGTAGGTCCGGCGGACCCGGAAATTTCGCCAGTTGTCGACGACGACAAAGTCCGCAGGGTCCCCGGGCTGGAGAAGCCCGACATCGAGCCGGTAGTGGCGGACCGGGTTCACCGACGCGCAGGCGAGCATGTCGAGCCGGCCCGCGCCCGAGGCCAGCCCGCGGCGGATGTGCGCGTCGATGTGGCGGAGCACCAGCAGGTCGGGATGCAGGTCGTCGCAGCAAAGCATGCAGCGCCCCGGATCGGTCCGCAGGAGCGGGGCCAGGGCGTCGAAATTCCGGGCGGCGGAGCCCTCGCGGATGAGGATCATCATTCCCGCGCGGATCTTGTCGCGCGCCTCGGCGAGGGTGAAGCACTCGTGGTCGGTCGAGATACCCGCCGCCGCGTAGGCCATCGCCTCGCGGCCCCTCAGGCCGGGCGCATGGCCGTCCACCGGTTTGCCCGCCCGGACGGCCGCCGCGATCTTGGCCATGACGCCGGGATCGCGGCGCAGGACGCCGGGGAAATTCATGACCTCCGCAAGATAGCCGATCTCCCGGCGCGCCATCAGGCGGGCAACCGGCCCCACCCCGAGCGACGCGCCCGCCGTCTCCGCGTCGGTCGCCGGGACGCAGGAGGGCGCGCCGAAGCGAAACTTGAAGGGCGTCCGCCGCGCCTCGGCCAGCATGGTGTCGACGCCGCGCACACCCAGCACGTTGGCGATCTCATGCGGATCGGAAACCGTCGCCACCGTGCCATGGACAACCGCCAGCCGCGCGAACTCCGGCGGAGGCAAAAGGGAGCTCTCGATGTGGATATGGGCGTCGACGAAGCCGGGCATGATGAGTCCGGGGGCCCGGGGGCGGGAATCCCTCTCGATCCGGCGAATGACGCCCTTCGACCAGGAAATCGTGCCGGGAAAAATCCGGCGGTTCACGGGATCGACGATCGTGCCGGAGATGCTTTCCACGCCCGGGCAGCATGGGCAGCAGCCGACATGTTGCAATCCCTGGTCGTTGACAGGGAAAACGGGCGCCTTTTTGAACAGGAAGTTCGGGAAGATCGGAAAGCCCTGAATGGAAGGGCCCAATGTCAGGCTGCGGAACCAACCCGGGGCTGGGTATCCGGTTGGGATTCCGGAGGCAGTTGGATTTGGTCGGATCGATCTTCACGACCTTCCCGACCTTCCTGTTCAAAAGGCATTCCTCCAAGATTGTACGGGCACCGGGTGAATCGTCCCCTTGCCAAACGGCCCATTCTTGCCCAGGGTGGTTCCCCATGAGTCACTTCACCAATCTCCAGCCCGGCCTCAAGGCGCCGACTCCCCGTCTCGACGACGAGGATGAGGACGACGACCAGGAGGTTCCCTCCGAAAAGAAATCGAATTCGCCGACGGGGACGCTGATCCAGAAGAAATTCCTCGAGCAACGGAAGGTGTTCCTCTGGGGCGCCGTGACCGACGAGAGTGCGAAGGACATCTGCGAGCGGCTGTTTTACCTGCACGCGGTGGATGCGGAGAAGGAAATCACCTTCTACATCAACACGCCGGGCGGTTCCATCACCGCGGGCATGGCCGTTTTTGACACGATGAAGCTGATCGGGGCGCCGATCACCGTCGTGGTGACCGGCATGGCGGCGTCGATGGGCTCGATCCTGCTCTCCGGGGCGCCCAAGGGCCGCCGGCTCCTCTATCCCCATGCCCGCGTCCTGATCCACCAGCCCCTGATTTCAGGGCGCTTCATCGGCCCGGCCACGGACATCAACATCCAGGCCCAGGAGATGGAGAAGATCCGCGGCGAGCTGAACCAGATCCTTGCAAGCGCCTCGGGACAGTCGATCGAGCGGATTGCGCGGGACAGCGACCGGGACTTCTACCTGAATGCCCAGGAGGCGATCGCGTACGGATTGGCCGATAAGATCGTCACCAAGTTGTAGGGCGCTTCGCCGGGGCGTCGGGCGCGATGGGCTCGAAGGTCAGCGCGCGGATGCAGATGCCCAGAAGCCGCGTCTCCATGCTTTTTGATCGGGGCTGGACCGCGAGCCTCGCTGAATCCGGCAATTCCAATGCGAGTTCAACCAGGCCGGCCGGCGCCCCGCCATTCCAGTACGCCCGGGGCACGGTGACCGAATAGTCCGAAAGTCCGCCAATGCGGAGCCCGGGAAGCTCCGTCCCGTTCACCTGGACGCGCACGCGCTGGAATTTGTGATGCCGGAGCGGCAGCCCGTAGGCGCGGAAGGTCATCCTGACGTCGGATCGGGCGGCCTCGGACCAGAGGCGGATGAACACGACCTTCGACTCGGTCCAGGTATAGCCGTCCTCGGGCGCGGCGAGGCCAAAGGACTCCCCGGGGTGCCGCAGGTCGAAGGCAAAGGGAAAACGGCTCCGCTCGCGGCCGGGAAAATCGTCCCTCAGGTCGTCGACCAGCCGGGTTCCGGCCCTGCTCCCGGGAGCGGGCCTCCACCAGGAAAACGGCCCCAGCGCCCGCGCCTGCTCCAGGGACCCGATCAGGTGGTCCTCACCGAACATCACCTTCCAATCCCCGTTGCTCGACTGCGGAACGAAGCTGCGGATCCCCATTCGATTGAGCGCAGCCGCAACGCTCACCGCCTGGTCCCAATCGTCGTGGGCGAAGACCAGCAGCTTCGCCCTCCCGGGATGCGCCTCCCTTGAGAGGCTGAGGGGGACCGCGGTCGCCGCCTCCCGCCCGACCGTGTCGCCCTCCATATAGTCCGGCATTTTGCCGTACCGTCCCGCCGCCACGGCAAGGGTCCCGGCGAGCAGCGCCGCGACCGCGCCCACCGCCCACCCGGGCGCCGCCTCCGCCAGGGTCAGGCCCGGGATGATCCACAGTGCCATCATCAGGCCGAAGATGAAGAGGCTGTTGAAGAAGGTGATCCCGCCGTCCTGCCTGAGGGCCCAGACAACGCACAGGAGAACCGACAGCGCGCAAACGGCGGCCAGGTGCCTCTGGAAAACCGCCGAGGGCACGCGGCTCGAACGCCTGCCCCACAGGGTGAATCCGCAGGCGGAAATTCCGGCGATCCCGGCGAGCGCGCCCAGGCCGTAAGATCGGGTAAACTGCCGCCAGGCCAGCACGGCCCCCGGCGAGAACCAGTCGTCCTGCCGCGCACAGTAGCAAAAATAGGACGCGGTATCGGCGACGGCCGCCAGCCAGCCCGGCCGCGTCGGATCGCCGTCGCTGCGCTTCATGTGCAGCCAGATGTCGAACAGGTTGCTTTCCCGCCCCCGGAAGGCGTCGATCACCCAGGGCAGCACCGTCAATGCCGCGATGAGCGCGACGGCGGCGCATCGCCCCCGGGTCGGGTATGGCAGGGGATCCCCGACGAGGCTCCGGCGGGCCGCCAATCCCAGCAGGAGGAGCAGGACTCCCCCGACAAAGAGGAACTGCGCGATGTGCCCGTGAAGGAGGAAGGCGGCGGCAAGCGCCAGCCAGACGGTGTTCCCGGTCCGTCCCGCGGCGACGCTCGCGGCGGCCACGCAGAACAGGACAAAGGGCATGATGAGCACCAGCGGCGGCCAGACCTGCGAAAAGGATCCCGGGACGAATGCAAAATGAACCAGCCCGACTCCCGTCAGCAGCAGGGCCGACCGCGTGGGATATCCCGAATGGGAGGCGGCGATCCCGATCGCGAGCGCCAGGAATGCCGCCTGGAGCAGGATTCCCGTCAGCAGGTGGGCATTGTGCCGCGGGGCCACCAGGCCGAGGCAATCGTCAAGGACCGCCTCGCCCGCAGCGTAGACATAGACAAACGCCGGGCCCGGATGGCGAAACTCGAATCGCGAATAGTTTCCATAGATCTCCATCCCATGCGTGGCCCTGTTGATGGAAAGGGCGTTGGCGGCATCGTCGGCCTGCTCGTAAAGGGGAGTTCGAAGGATCCCGCGGTCCTCCCAAAGGACGACCGAGACGAGGACCAGCCAGGAGAGGAATACGGTCCTGGCAAATGGGTTGGGGGGCATGGGCGGGAGTCGTCGGGAGGGTAATGGACGGGAATAGGACACGGAAAGTAGTAATGAGTAATTACTACTTACTAATTACTACTTTCCGAAACCCTCTTCTCCATTTCCGAAAGCTCCTTCGCCCACGCCGCGGCCTGCCCCGGGTCCTTGGCCGCGAGCGCCGTGTCCTTCGCCTCCACCAGCCACTTCGCGCGCAGCTCGACGGGGATGGCCTCGGCCGTGAACAGGTGCCGGTAGACGGATAGGGCCTCTCTTTCCCGGCCGGTTTCCCGAAGGAGCACCGTGGCATCGTGGGCGAGCGCCCATTGGTCGGTGGTAAAAGCGCCGATCTTCGCCACGGGGGCCAGCACCGCCCCGGCCTCGGCAGGCGAGCCCTTCCTCAAGAGCCGGGCCGCCAGTTCCATGCGCACGACAAGCGTGCCGGGCCGCTCCCTGAGGGCCGAGCGGGCGACCAGGATCGCGTCCCCGGGGCGACCCTCGGCGTCGAGCAGGTGCATCAGCCGAAGGACGGGGTATCCCGCCAGCGCCGGCGGCAGGGTGTCCAGCTCGCGAAGCTGGACCCGCAGCGGCAGCGCGAAGGGGCGGTAGAGCGGGTCGCCGACGAGGATGGACTGCCAGCTGAGCGCCGGAAGCGCGTAGTAGGCGGCGTCGGCCAGGTCCTCGCCGTGGGCGAGCGCAGCGAGAAAGAGGTCGGGACGATGCGTGAGGTGCAGGTAGGGCTCGTAGACGTTGCCCAGCGTGGCGGCGGCCCCCCGCGCGACCAGCGGCCCGCACCAGCCCGAACCCGCGGAACGCAGCGTCGCGGCCGAATAGCTGTGGATGTGCATCGCGATTGCGCCGGGCGGAAACCGGAAGCCGGGAAGCGAAAAGGGCCCGCCGAGGTCGGAGTCGTGCCAGCCGAAGTAGAGCGCGGGCGCGTCCGCGCGCGCGCCGGCCGCAAGGCCGCCGGGCGGCGGCACGATCGTCGCATCGAAGCCCAGCGCCCGCACCTCGTCGGCCACCGTCCCCAGCCACCGGTTGCCCAGCGGCACCCCTCCCCCCATGACGACATAGGCGCGGCCCACCAGCCCGGAGCGCTCGGCCGCGATCGCGCCGTCCACAAGCGCGTTCGCGTCGGCCGCCGTCGGCCCGTCCAGGCGGGCGACCTCGACAACGCGGGCGCGATCTGCCGGGCCCGGATCGCTTTTTCCAAAGAGCGGGTTGGGCACATAGGAATCGATGGGATACCCGCCGCCGACAGCCAGCAGGCTCAGCTCGGAGTCAACGGCCCCGGCATTCGTGCCGAACCTGCCCTCCGTGGCCGCGTGGGGGGCGGTCGCCATCCGCACCGCGTCGTTCTCGATCTTCAGGGGCACCCCGCGGCAGACGACAAGCGCCGCCATCCGGTGGCCGGATATCGCGTACTCCCTTCGCCCAACCCCGTCGGCCCGGCCGGTGGCCGCCGCGATGATCCACCGGCGGGCGACCAGCTCGTCCTGCAGGGGGCCCCATACCGTCGCGATGAACTGCGACCAGGTGATCGTCTCCACGGGCGGCATGGCGAAGGCGAGGATGTTCTCCGGCGGCACGCCCCGGGCCGCCGCGTAGTGCCGCGCGATCGCGACCGAGTCGGGGTCGTCCAGGTTGGCGACGATCACCACCCGGGACGCGGCCGGGTCGCCGGCGCCCGCCGCGCGCCCCGGGATCGCCCCGGCGAGAAGGCCCGCGGCCAGAAACGCGCTTGCCAAAATTCGTCGCATGCTTTGCCTGAACTCAGGCAATGGATTCTGCCTTCCCGCAAGGGTAAACTGCACGGCTCGCCGTCGCTGATGACTCCTGCCAGTCAAAACGGGAAATGTCATGCAGCTCTACCTCCTCATAGCCCTCGGCGGCGCGATCGGAAGCGTCCTTCGGTTCTTCATCGACGGGCTCGTCGTCTCGCAACTGGGCGCGTCCTTTCCCTGGGGCACGCTGCTCATCAACGTCACCGGGTCCTTCCTGATCGGCCTTATCTTCCACGTGACCGAGCCGGCCGGCCGCTGGTTCGCAACCCCCGAGGTCCGGCAGTTCCTGATGACGGGCATCTGCGGGGGCTACACGACGTTCTCGGCCTTCAGCCTGCGGACACTCACCCTCGCCCGCAGCGGCGAATGGTTTTACGCGGGTGCCTACGTCATCGCCTCCCTCGTGCTTTGCCTTGTCGCCGTGTGGCTGGGATACGCCCTCGCCGCCTCGCTGAATCAGCCCCGTTGAACCCCAGACAGGACTAAACCATGGACCTACCCGCCGACTCTCTCCTGCTCCGCATCTACATCGGGGAATCCGACCGCGTGGGCCACAAGTCCCTGCACGAGGTGATCGTCCTCAAGGCCCGCGAGGCCGGGCTCGCCGGCGCGACGGTCTTCCGCGGGGCCATGGGCTTCGGCGCGAGCAGCCGCCTGCACATGTCCGACGAGCTCCGGCTATCGACGGATCTCCCCCTGGTGATCGAGATCGTGGACATTGAGGCCCGGATCAACGCGTTCCTCCCCCAGCTCCAGTCCCTCATCGGCGGGGGCCTGGTGACGCTGGAGAAAGTCCGCGTGCTGCACTATCGCCACGGGAGCCCGTGATGGGGCCGGGGTTGCCGGTCCATCTGATGTAGCCGGGGTCCCAGACCCCGGTCCGGCCTCTGAGCTTGCCCGGCGGAATGAAGTGGAGACGGGAAGCCGGGTTCGGAAATAGGACCCCAAGCGTCCGGGGTCTCGGACCCCGGCTACAACAATTCATCGGGCGGTGGAGATCCCATCTTCCCCGGACCGTTCAGAAGGCCCAGTCCGCGCCGCCGAAGATGCCGCGGCCCAGCGCCGGATACCCGGCCACCGGCTGGTAGGCCTTGTCCAGGGCGTTTTCCACGCGCACCTTCACAGTGAGGTGGCGGTTGATTTTCCACGCGGCATAAACCCGGGCCACTGCATACGTCGGGTCGTAAATCGTCAGGTAGGTCTGCGGGTCGACGTCCGCGCGCGCACCCGTCCAGCCCGCGCCGCCACCAATGCTGAAGCCGCGGCCCAGGTCGGCCCAAAGGTCGGCATCGGCCTGGTAGCGGGGCCGCCGCTCAAGCGGCGTCCCATCCGTGACGTCATCGGCCTCGAGCCGGGTGTAGCTGACCTTCGTCTGGATGATGGCGGCAAGCGTGGTCTTGACCGAGATTTCCTGCCCCTGGGTCCGGGCCGATCCCAGGTTAACCGTCGTGGCCGGATAGACGTTGAAATTGTCGGTGATCAGGTTCTCGTAGTCGGTCCGAAACCAGGTGAAGCTCACGGTTCCCAGGTTCCCCGGGGAGTAGAAGTCAAAGCCCATGTCCCAGCCCTGGGAGCGCTCCGGCACCAGCTTGGAATTCCCCTGGTAGCCCACGTCCACCCCGTAAAGGTCGAGGAAGCTCGGCGCGTTGAATCCGGTTCCGTAGCTGCCGCGAAGCTTGAGCGCGTTGTTGGCCATGAGCAGGGCCGCCGTCGCCCGGCCGGTGGTGGCCGCCCCAAAGGTGTCGTAATCATCGCGCCTCAGCCCCCCGGTCAGGTAGACACCCTTCAGGGGGTTCCATTCGTCCTCACCGAAGAGCGCAAAGTCATCCTCATGCCTGTCGATGTTGCCAAAGCCGGTGTTGAGGTTGGAGTCCCCCTCCTCGGTGAGCCCGGCGACCAGCCGGTTGGACTGGGTCATCTGGAAGACGTTCTGCCAGTCGGCGACGAACCGGCCGGTGTTGGTGATCTGGGTCTCCAGCGGATTGTAGGCGCTGGCGTCGATCAGCGCGTTGTAGTGGCGGTCCTGGAGGCCCAGGGTCAGGCGGCTGTCGACGTACTGCGTGAGCCGCGCGTCGGCAAAGAGGGTCGCGAGCGTGTTCTCCTCGGTCTCATGGGAGACGGTGTCGTTGGTGAAGCTATCGCCGGGATCCCCGTAGTGGGACCTGAAGGCGCGCAGCGTGGCGCCGAGGTCGACGAATCTCCCGGCCGCGTAGTCGATGCGCGCCGCGAAATTGGTGCTGTCGAAGGCGTTGTTGACCCGGCTGTTGTCGGTGCTGGCGGTGGCGAATCCCCCGTCGTAGGCCCACTTTCCGGACGCGCCCTGGATGCTCGCCGTCTCGGAAAATGTGTCAAAGGAGCCCGCCTCGACGGCAATGTCCCCGCTCATGGGCCCGGAGCCCTTCTGCAGGGTGAGCGAAACCACGCCACCCGCCGCGTCGCTGCCGTAGAGCGTGCTCTGCGGCCCAAAGGCCACGTCGAGCTTGTCGCCGGGAAACATCCGCGCCCCGCCCAGGAAGACCGCGTAGTCGGTGTTCGCGTCGTTCAGGCGGATGCCATCCACGAGGAAAAGCGTCTGGTCCGAATTGGCGCCGCGCATGAAGATGGATGCGGCACCGCCCGCCTGCCCGCTCGCGAAGACCGGGGCGCTCGGGATCACCCCGAGCGCGTCCTGGAGGGTCGTGAGCTGCTCGCGCGCAAGGTCGCCGCCCGTAACGACGGCGACGTCGCTGCCGACCGTCGCCGACGATTCCGGAACGCGGGTGGCCGCGACGACGACCGGCGCAAGCTGGATGGGGACATCCTGGCCACGCGCGGCAACGGGGCCCGTGAAGGCCGCAATGAGGATCAGTCCCCCCGCGAACGGGAAGGAACGGGAATTTGGTTTCATGGTGTCTGCTGGTGCTGACGCAAGAGCAGGCACTGCGATGTGTCGCCCCCACGCTTCACAATTGCGATGAAGCCCGTGCGGAAGGCGTCCGGGGGGACGCCCGCCCGCCAGGGCGTACCGGGGTCAGATGTTCGGACTCCGCATATGTCGTCGCCGCGCGCCCGGATCCGCTGTCGGACCCGCCCGCGCAGCGCTGGTTCCTCGCCCCTCGCCTTCGCCCCCGCATTGGCCGGAGACTGGCTTTCCTGGGGTCTGTGATGCGTAACCGCAGCGCAACTGTGGCCGGCTTTCACGGCCTTCCCTGATTCCCGGAAGTGGAAAGAACGACCGACACCCGACCCCATCACGAAGAACACACGGGGGCAAGTAATTAACATATCATCATATTGTGATTTGTAGATATGTTCCTTGCCAAGCGCCTGCCCCTGTGCTTCGCTCCCCCTGATCCCTCCATGAGCGCAGCCACCAATGAGCCCGAGTCCTTCGCCCCGTTTCGGTCGCTCCTGGCGTCGCGCGTGGCGGTGCTCGACGGGGCGATGGGGACGATGATCCAGGCCCGCGGGCTGGAGGAGGCCGATTTCCGCGGAAGCCGGTTCGGCGACCACCCCTGCGACCTGAAGGGCGACAACGACCTGCTCTGCCTGACGCGCCCGGACGTCGTCGGGGAAATCCACGCCGCCTACCTGGCCGCGGGGGCGGATATCGTCGAGACGAACACCTTCAACTCCACCTCGATCTCCCAGGCGGACTACCGCGCCTCCGGCCTGGTGGCGGAGATCAACACGGCTGCCGCGGCCATCGCCCTCCGGGCCGCGCGCGCCGCGGAGGCGGCCTCCCCCGGCCGGCGCTGCCTGGTCGCCGGCGCGATCGGGCCGACCAGCCGGACGCTGTCCCTCTCCCCGGACGTCAACCGCCCGGATTTCCGCGCCGTCACCTGGGACGAGCTGGTCGCCGCCTACGGGGAGCAGGCCCGGGCCCTGGTGGAGGGCGGGGTCGACGCCCTGCTTGTCGAGACGATCTTCGACACGCTCAACGCCAAGGCCGCGCTCTTCGCGATCGAGGATCTCTTCGACGCGCTGGGCCGCCGGGTTCCCGTGATGGTGTCGGTCACGATCACCGACGCCTCGGGCCGCACGCTCTCCGGCCAGACGATCGAGGCCTTCTATGCGAGCATCGCGCACACGCGCCCCTTCAGCGTCGGGATCAACTGCGCCCTGGGCGGGCGGGCCATGCGGCCCTACGTCGAGGAGCTGGCCAAGATCGCCGCCTGCCCGGTCACCTGCTTTCCAAACGCGGGCCTGCCCAACGCCTTCGGCGAATACGAGGAGTCCCCCGCGGCGATGGCCTCCGTCCTGGGTGAATACGCGGCCAACGGCTGGGTGAACATGGTCGGCGGCTGCTGCGGCTCCACGCCCGCGCACATCGCGGCGATCGCCGCGGCCGTCCGGGGAAAGGCCCCCCGCGCAGTTCCCGCGGAAGCGCACCGCCTGCGCCTGAGCGGCCTCGAGCCGCTCATCATCGGATGACAACACCAGGCAAACCCTCCGCCTCGCAGTTCATCGTCATCGGCGAGCGAACCAACATCCCCGGCTCGCCGCGCTTCGCCAAGGCGGTCAAGGCGGGCGACTGGACGGCGGCGATCGCGATCGCCCGGCAGCAGGTCGAGAGCGGGGCGAACCTGATCGACGTCAATGTCGACGAGGCGCTGATCGACGGCGAGGCGACGATGGTCAAATTCCTGAACCTGATGGCCTCGGAGCCCTCGATCGCGCGCGTGCCGGTCATGCTCGACTCGTCCAAGTGGAGCGTGCTCGAGGCCGGCCTGAAGTGCCTCCAGGGCAAGGGCATCGTCAATTCGATCTCGCTGAAGGACGGCGAGGGCGAGTTTCTCCGGCGCGCCCGGCTGCTCCGCCGCTACGGGGCGGCCGCGGTCGTGATGGCCTTCGACGAGAAGGGCCAGGCGGCCGACCGGGACTCGAAGGTCGCGATCTGCACGCGGGCGTACCGCCTGCTGGTCGACCGCGCGGCGTTCCCGCCGGAGGACATCGTCTTCGACCCGAACATCCTGACCGTTGGGACCGGCATCGAGGAGCATTCCAACTATGCGGTCGATTTCATCGAGGCCACCCGGCTGATCAAGGAGCAGTTGCCGCACGCAAAGGTGTCCGGCGGCGTGAGCAACGTCTCCTTCTCCTTCCGCGGGAACAACCCCGTGCGCGAGGCGATGCATGCGGCCTTCCTCTACCACGCGATCAGGGCCGGGCTCGACATGGCGATCGTCAACGCCGGGATGCTCGGCGTCTACGAGGAGATTCCCGGGGACCTGCTCGAGCGGGTCGAGGACGTCCTGCTCAACCGCCGTGCCGACGCCACGGAGCGGTTGGTCGCCTTTGCCGAGCAGGTCAGGGCGAGGGAGGCCGGGGCGAAGGAGGGCGGCGGGGCGGCGGCCGCGCGGGCCGAGGCCGATGCCTGGCGCTCCGGCAGCGTGGAGGAGCGGCTCGCGCACGCCATGGTCCGGGGCATCGACACGCACGTCGAGGCCGACACCGAGGAGGCGCGCCAGGACGCCGCAAGGTACCCGCGCCCCCTGAACGTCATCGAGGGCCCGCTCATGGCCGCGATGCGCGTCGTCGGCGACCTCTTTGGCGCCGGCAAGATGTTCCTGCCCCAGGTGGTCAAGTCGGCGCGGGTCATGAAAAAGGCGGTCGCCCACCTCACGCCCTTCATGGAGGAGGAAAAGCGCCTCCGCGCGGCGGCCGGCACCGCGTCCCGCCCAAACGGACGGATCGTCATGGCCACCGTCAAGGGCGACGTGCACGACATCGGGAAGAACATCGTCGGGGTCGTCCTGGCCTGCAACAACTACGAGGTGACCGACCTTGGGGTCATGGTGCCCTGTGAGAAGATCCTGGCGAAGGCCAGGGAGATCGGAGCCGACGCAATCGGGCTCAGCGGGCTGATCACCCCCTCGCTCGACGAGATGGTCCACGTGGCCCGCGAGATGAGGCGCGAGGGGTTCACGATCCCCCTGCTGATCGGCGGGGCCACCACCAGCGCGGCCCACACCGCCGTGAGGATCGCCCCCGAATATCCGCACGGGGTCATCCACGTGCTGGACGCCTCCCGCGTGGTCAATGTCGTGAGTTCGCTCTTCAGCGAGGGCGAGAAACCCGGTTTCCTGGCCGACGTGCGCGCCCGGCAGGAGCGACAGCGCGAGGATTTCGCGAAGCGGCGCAGCAGCCGCCCGCTCCTTCCCATCGCCGAGGCGCGCGCCCGGCGCCGGGTATTCGACTGGGCCGCGGTGGATATTCCCCGCCCGGCCTTTTTCGGCGCCCGCTCCTTTTCCGCGGTGCCGCTCGAGGCGATCGCCCCGTACATCGACTGGGGCCCCTTCTTCAGCGCCTGGGAACTCCACGGGCGCTATCCGGACATCCTCTCCGACCCGGTCGTCGGGGTCGAGGCGACGAAGCTGTTCGCCGACGCGCAGGCCCTCCTCGCCCGGATCGGTGCCGAGAAGCGCTACACGGCCAACGCAGTCGTCGGGTTCTGGCCCTGCAACTCCGCGGGCGACGATATCGAGATCTATGCGGACGAGTCCCGCACCCGCGTCCTGGCCGTCTGCCACACGCTGCGCCAGCAGCTCGAGAAGCCCGCGGGACAGTTCGACGACGCCCTGGCCGACTATGTCGCGCCGCGAGATTCCGGCCGGATCGACTACATCGGCGGCTTCGCCGTGACCGCCGGGATTGGCGTGGACGCCTTCGCCGCGGAATTGCGGGCGGCGAAGGACGACTACTCGGCGATCATGGCGCAGGCGCTCGGCGACCGGCTTGCCGAGGCGATGGCCGAGATGTTCCACAAGCGGGCGCGGGACTTCTGCGGCTTCGGGCTCGCGGAGAACCTCACCCCCGAGGATCTCATCCGCGAGCGCTACCGGGGTGTCCGCCCCGCGCCCGGCTACCCGGCCTGCCCGGACCACACCGCCAAGCCCATTCTCTTCGAACTGCTCGGCGCCACGGCCGCCACAGGGATCACCCTGACGGAAAGCTGCGCGATGCATCCGGCGAGCAGCGTCAGCGGCTGGTATTTCAACCACCCCGAGGCGAAGTATTTCGGCGTGGGAAAGCTGGGGAGCGACCAGGTGGCCGACTATGCGGGGCGGAAGGGCTGGGACATGACCGTCGCGGAGAAGTGGCTGGGTCCGTGGCTGGATTATGATCCGGCGCGGCCTGCAGAGACCTGAGACCGGCGCTGCAGAAACCTGAAACCGTCACTGCAGAAACCTGAAACCTGAGACCTGAAACCTGAGTCGATCTGTCAGACCTCCTCTCCGAGGTGGAACGCGATCTCCGAGCGCGTTGGTTTGAGGACGGACTCCTAGCCCGGATATTTCATGAAC
>Ga0302279_10005699_pt1 | contig 13734 bp, 7 predicted proteins | sample III_Bog_N3_3_FD_194541 | JGI IMG/M metagenome (GOLD analysis project Ga0302279, IMG submission 194541) | Peat permafrost microbial communities from Stordalen Mire near Abisko, Sweden - III_Bog_N3_3 | ecosystem: Environmental > Terrestrial > Soil > Wetlands > Peat | place: Sweden: Abisko...
CTGGAGTTCTGGATCACCCCATTCGATTACGCAGGATGCGAGGGGCCGGAGCGCGCGGTTGAGTCTGTCCTCACCGAAAATAAGCTGATCGGGCTCTCGTGGGCCGTCATCGCCTACAACGATCCGACCTCGAACAAACGCCAGTTCTGGAACCTCTCCCACAAGCAGACCTTCTTCGGTAATGCGTCAGACCTGGTCGGCTTCCGCCTGATGCCGTTGGAGCCGCAGTTCCGCAAGGACATCGAGGCGCACTGGTCGTTCAAGGTCGTCGATATGGATCGCAGGCTGGTCGCGTTCAAGGACAACTCCGAGGGTGAGATCACGTCCTGGAAGTGGGACTTCGGCGATCACACAACATCGACGGAACAAAACCCGATGCACGAATACAAAGACAAACCGGGCGAGGAGGGGATTTATTCCGTCACGCTTGAGGTGAGCGGCCCCAAGGGAACATCGCGGCTGACTAAAGTCTGGGATGTACACGTTCGAGGATAAGAATGAAACCAGATTCAACTGAGGCGCACAGCGCGCGGTTTCCGGTTCGCTATCTGCTCGTGTTCTGGCTGATGGTCATCACCGCGGCGGTCTACCTCGACCGCATCAATATCTCGATTGCCGCGATTGGAATTGGAAAGGAATTCGCAATCAGCAAAGTCCAGATGGGCTGGGTGTTCAGCGCATTCCTGATCGGTTACGCAGGTCTGCAGATTCCCGCCGGAGTGCTGGCACGGCGGCTTGGTCCGCGCCTCACTCTGGGGTTGTTGGGCGTGTGGAATCCGGTCTTTATCGTGTTGATCGCCTTTATTCCTCATGGGATTGGAAACCCGCTGGTCCTCCTTATCCTGCTGCGCTTCTTCCTGGGCGCCGGGGAAGCCACGATGTTTCCCGCCACCAGCCAGTTCGTCGAGCGCTGGTTTCCGGTCAGCGAGCGCGGCAAGGCGAATGGCCTTATCTTCGCCGGCATAGGCCTCTCCGGCCTGACTCCGCCGCTGATGACCGCCATCATCCTGCGCTACGGATGGCGAGCGTCCTTTTGCTTCGGGGCGAGTGCCGGCGCGCTGGTGGGACTGGTGTGGTACCTTGCCGCTCGCAATACCCCGGAGCAGCATAAGTGGGTGGGAGATGCGGAGCGCGAACTCATCGTCAGCCAGCGCCGCGTCTCCAAAGTCGCTGTCAAAGAGGACGACGCCGCGCAATACGGCAAGCATAAGATTCCCTGGCGGCAGATATTCAGCAGCAAGGCGGTCCTTGCCATCACCCTTAGCTACTTCGCCTTCGGCTATGTGGCATGGATGTTCTATACCTGGTTCTATACCTATATGGCGCAGGTACGCGGCCTCAATCTGAAGACCAGCGCGCTCTACTCCATGCTGCCGTTCCTTGCCATGACCGCCGGATGCCTGCTGGGTGGCGTGCTGAGCGATTGGATTGTGACGCACTACGGCGCGCGCCAGGGCCGTTGCCTGCTGCCTGCTCTCGCTCTCGCGATTACCGCCTTCCTCCTGGTAATGGGTTCGCGGATCGAGAGCGCGGCGGCGGCGGCGTTTATGCTGGCCTTCGGAGCGGGCGTCCTCTTCATCTCGCAGAGTATCTACTGGGCGGTCACCGCCGACATCAGCGGAGAGTATGTTGGCGTGGTGTCTGGAATCATGAATATGGGGGGGCAGGTCGGGGGCGCATGCACGGCCGCATTGACCCCCGTGATCGCGGCCCACTTTGGCTGGAATGCGTCGTTCGCAACCGCCGCCGCCATCACCGCGATCGGCGCGCTGGCGTGGACCGCCATCGACCCCAAACGCGATGTCCTGGTCGTTCGTGAATAGCGGCTCGTCTGTGTCTGGACGGTCGCATCTGCCTCCATATACACTCCCGTCAGATTGAATCTGCTGAGCCGCGGTTCGTTTCGACTCCTCTTCATCGACGGATGCAATCTGCTGCAACCAACGAGTGAGGGAAGGGAAGCACCGATGGGCCAAACAATTTCACGCCGGCAATTTATCGGCACCGCAGCCATGGCGGGCACCGCGCTTTCAGGCATGAGCAACACACTTGCAGGCGCGCAGGCGCAGGTACCCAAGTCCGCTGCGGATTGGGATGAGAAGAACGGCGCCGCACCTCCCGCCCCGGATGCCCCGCAGGCCCGTCCGCTCGCGCCGGGCGCAATCCCCATCATCGACAGCCACATTCACCTCTTCGACAACACCCGCCCAGTCTTCACCGGCTACACGGGCGGGCTATTCTACCGGGCGCTGAACAAGCCGTCGACGCCCGCGATGTATGCTGCGCTGGCGCGGCCCGCGGGGATAGTCGGCGCCATCGTGGTGGAGTCCGCCGCGCAATTCATCGACGACAACCTCTGGTATCTGGAGGTCTCCCGCGACAATCCCATCATGGTCGGAGTCTCGGGAAACATCGATCCAGGCTCCAATGAATTCACCAAATATCTGAACCACTTTCACCGCGACCCTCTCTTTCGCGCCATCCGCTCCAGCCGCTTCTACACCTCGGACGGCGGCAAGATCGCGCTCAATCCCGCGCAGGTCTCCAACCTCAAGCTGCTGGCCCAGGCCGACCTTGCGCTGGACACGGCCAACCCCAGCATGAACCTGATGCAGGCCAACGTGCTGCTGGCCGACGCCGTTCCCGACCTGCGCATCATCATGGACCACCTGCCGTCGTTCGATCCCGATGGCGATTCCGGGCCCAATGGCCAGGCGGCCTACGAGGCGGTCATCAAGGAGATGGCGGCGCGGCCCAACATCTTCGTCAAGCTCACCGAGGTCTACCATCCCAAGCCCGGAGATGGCGGCCTCATCGTCAAGAACTATGAGTTCCTGCGCGCGCGGCTGGAATACCTCTTCCAGGCCTTCGGCGAGGACCGCGTCATGTTCGGCACCGACTACCCCAACAGCTACGGCGTGGCCACCATCTCCGAGGAGGTCGGCCTGATGCAGCAGTTCTACTCCACCAAGACGCGCGCGCAGCAGGAGAAGTACTTCTGGCAGAACTCCTCGAAGATCTACAAGTGGGTCAAGCGGGCTGATGACCAACCGACTCCGCTTGCGCAAGGGAAACCTGCTCCGGCTGCGCCAGCACGTGGCGGTGGAGGCCCCGGCAGAGGTGGCCCAGGTGGTTCGGGAGCACCGGGAGGCCAGGGAGCACCGGGAGGCGGTCGGCCACAGGTCTAATGCCCTGCCGCCATCGTTCGGGCTGGTTTGGTCCGGGGGGGGATACCCCCCCTCAAAAGTCCTAAGATCTCCCTTCTAAAGCAATTAGGTCTAGACCAGATCTGGACCCGGTCAGGACTGTGCATGGAAAGTGACTGGCATTTGCCTGGTTCAACTCCCCTTTAAAAAACTGGATTTTGTTCCCCGTCTGGATTTCCCACCCCTGGAATTTGGATTTTGATCCCGCCAGGTCCGGCCCGAGTCCCCCTCCGGCACGACGCTGGCAGATGCTTGCCCCTGTATTTATTATACCGCTGCTGTCAAGGGGATTCGCGCGCAGATGCAGCGATCCCAGGTCTCAAAAGCGAGACTGGGGCACTCGAAATCCCACCCATTCCGCACAGAACGCGGAATGGATGGGGCACCCGGCATAAAAATGACACCCTGCTAATTATCCGCTTGACCTTGACGCTGCGTCAGGGCGGACTATTGTCTATAGAGCAATGAGCGGCACTTATCGCATCGGCGAATTCGCGGAACTGGCAGGAGTGACCGTCCGCGCCTTGCACCACTACGACCGCATCGGTCTGCTCAAGCCCCAGCGCGGCAACTCCGGCAGTCGGCTGTATAGTCTGGCAGACCTGGAGCGCCTGGAACAGATTGCGGCACTGAAGTTCCTGGGCATCCCGCTTCAGGAGATCAAGCTGCTGCTGAAGCACGGGCCGCTGACGCTCACCGACTCACTCCATGTGCAACGTGAAGCTCTGACCGAAAAGCGAAGGCTGATCGATCGCGCCATCGTCGCCATTGAAGCAGCCGAAAAGGCCATTCGCTCAGGGAAAACAACCGATGCAACCATTCTCAGAAAAATAATCGAGGTGATCGACATGCAGCCACAAGAGAACTCCATGCGGCAGTACTATACGGAACAAGCCTGGACCGAGCAGGCACAGCTCAGGGACCAATGGGAACATGCGCCTACAGAGACGCGAGAGAGATGGAGGCAAGCCTCGCAGCAGCTCTTCACTGAGATCGAAGCGGCGCTCGATCTGGACCCCGCAAGCGAGGCGGCCCAGGCGCTCACCAAGCGTTGGCTGCAGATAGGAGAGAGCACGAATGGCGGCAACGACAGAATCCGGACCGGCAGTATCGAAGCGTGGAAGGACCGCCTCAACTGGCCGCCCGCAGAACAAGAGCGGCTTCTGGCCGGCTTCGGTCTCGATCCCAAGGATAGAACCGGGTCCATGCAGCGTTTGGATACTGTAGGCAAATTCATAGCGCGTGCGATTGGCCACAAAGTCCAAACGAGTCTGCGCAGCCTGTATGGGATGGATCAGTCGTAGATGCAGCACAGTTGCCACCCTTAGGCGGAACGGACTTAAGAGGATGCACGGGGAATCGATCCGGCAGTATGACGACATGTCCGAGAATTACCATTGGCTCTACTCGGACTATGTCTTGAGTGGCGCGTTGGCGCTGAAGGAAAACGATGACGTGCTGCGAAGCGCCGGAGAGAAGGCACGCATTCTGGATTGTTCCTGCGGAATCGGTACTCTTGCCATACCTCTGGCGAAGCGCGGCTTCGAAGTCAGCGGATCCGATGCCAGCCAGGGAATGGTCGAACAAGCAATTCGTGCCTCGAGGAATGCCGGCTTGGATCTTCCGCTGAGCTGCTGCAGCTGGGAGAACCTGCCGAATCGCTTCGCAGATCCTTTTGACCTGATCTTCTGTCTCGGGAACTCAATCGGCCACGCTCGAGGCAAGGATGAGATGCTTCGGTCTTTGGAAGGAATGCGGGCGGTGCTTAAGAGTGGCGGCAAACTCGTCATTCAGTCGCGCGACTGGGAGCAGATGCGAAAAGAGAAAACACGTTTTACACCCTATCCTCAGTGGAGAGAGCGCTCCGGGCAGCGGTGTTTGCCCATCTATGTATGGACGTTCCCGGAGAGGTTCGAGGACGCCCACACAATAGAGGTGGTCCTGGTCTTAGATTCTGACGGCAATGTTTCGCTTCGATCATATCCGATCGTCTACTATCCGTTTCACTTTGAAGAGCTAGTGGAGCGCCTCCGGTGTGCCGGCTTTTCTGCCATAGACAGGTTCAGCGAGTGCGAGGCGGAATACCGTGTCATAGCTTCGTAAAGGCCGTCGGCACCTGGTGTGTGGAGTTTGTAACCCACAATCCCTGAGTTTGCTGGTATATTGGCCACGGCTCAAAAAGGACCCCTTCCATGAAACTGATTGCATCCGTTGCAGCAACCCTCGTTCTGCTGTCTGGAATGGCCTATGCCCAAAGCAAGCCCGCCGCGCCCGCGACAACCGCGCCAGCGCAGCACACGGCATCCTCCGCACAGCCGACGGCTGCTGCGCAGAGCAAGCTGCTGCGTTATCAGGACGCGAAGCTGCCCGTGGAGCAGCGCATCACCGACCTGATCCAGCGCATGACGCTGGACGAGAAGCTGGCGATGCTGGGCACCGATCCCACCGTGCCGCGGCTCGGCATCGTCGGCACAAACCATGTGGAGGGGCTGCATGGACTCGCGTTGGGCGGGCCCGGTGGATGGGGCGGACGCGGGCTGGTGACGCCCACCACACAGTTTCCGCAATCGCGCGGACTGGGGCAGACGTGGGATCCCGAGCTGCTGCGTCAGGCCGCTGCCGAAGAGGCATTCGAGACGCGCTGGGCCTTCAATAAATATCACAAGGGCGGGCTTGTCATGCGCGCGCCGAATGCCGACCTGAGCCGCGATCCGCGCTGGGGGCGCAGCGAAGAGTCCTACGGCGAGGACGCCTTCCTCGTCGGCACACTGGCCACGGCATACACCGAGGGCCTGCAGGGCAACGACGCGAAGACGTGGATGACCGCGTCGCTGCTGAAGCACTTCCTCGCCAACAGCAACGAGGACGGACGCGACGGCTCCAGCTCCAACTTCGACGACCGCCTCTTTCATGAGTACTATTCCGTGCCCTTTCGCATGGCCATCGAGGACGGCCACGCCAATGCGATGATGACCAGCTACAACTCGTGGAACAAGGTGCCGATGGGCGCCAATCCCGTGCTGCACGCAGTGGTGATGAAGCAGTGGGGATTCGACGGAATCATCTGCACCGACGCGGGCGCACTGGGCAACATGGTTCGCGCCAGTCACACCTACGCGAATAACGCCGAGGCCGCCGCAGCCGCAATCCACGCGGGCATCAATCAGTTTCTGGAGAACGCAACGCCGTCGGTGCAGGAGGCTCTGAAGCAGGGATTGATTACTGAGGCAGACATCGACGCCAATCTGCGCGGCGTCTTTCGCGTGATGATCAAGCTGGGAATGCTGGAGCCGGCGGCGAGCGATCCCTACTCGCGCATTGGCACGGAGGCGCAGGCCAACGGCAGCGTGGACGACCCATGGCTTTGGCCGAAAAACAAGGCACTGGCGCGTAAGGTGACGGACGAGTCCATCGTTCTGCTGAAGAACGAGGGCGGACTGCTTCCGCTGAAGGCCGCGTCGCTCAAGAGCATTGCGGTGATCGGCCCGCTGGCGGACAAGGTCGCACTCGACTGGTACAGCGGAACGCCGCCGTTTACCGTCACTCCGCTTGCGGGGATTCGCGCGCGCGTGGACAGGAACGTTACGGTGACAACCTCCGATGGCACGGACTCCGCGGCTGCGGCGGAACTGGCGCGCAAGGCCGACGTTGCCGTCGTCGTCATCGGCAATCATCCAACCTGCGACGCGGGCTGGGCGAAGTGTCCTCTGCCCAGCGACGGCAAGGAGGCCATCGATCGCAAGACGCTGACGCTGGAGCAGGAGAATCTTGCGAAGGCAGTTCTGGCTGCGAATCCGAAGACCGTCGTCGTGTTGCAGGCGAGCTTCCCCTTCACAACGACCTGGACTGAAGAGAATGTGCCAGCGATTCTCGACATGACGCACAACAGCGAGGAGCAGGGCGACGGCCTGGCCGACGTTCTCTTCGGCGACTACAACCCGGCGGGACGCCTCAGCCAGACGTGGGTTGCGTCGATGGATCAGCTTCCGCCGATGATGGACTACGACATCCGCAATGGGCGGACTTACATGTACCTCGGCAGCAAGCCACTCTATGCGTTTGGCTACGGCCTCAGCTACACCAAGTTTGCCTACTCCAATCTGCGCGTCAGCAGCGAGCACTTGGCCAAGAACGGCACAGTCACAGTGAGCGTCGATGTGAAGAACACCGGCGCACGCACGGGCGATGAGGTCGTGCAGCTCTATGCGTCGCACGTTGGCTCGAAGGTCGCGCGACCACAGCAGGAGCTGAAGGGCTTCCGCAGAGTCATGATTCGCGCGGGCGAGACGAAGACCATCACGCTGCCGTTGAAGGCCAGCCTGTTAGCCTATTGGGATGGCACTGCAATGACGGTGGAGAAGGACAGCGTGGAGCTTCGCGTCGGCGGATCGTCCGATGCGATTGCACTGCGCAAACAGATCGCCGTCGGCGAATAAGTTAGAAGCCCTCTACAGAAATCCGCGTTTTGAAAGGGCGGAACTTTGTCCCGCCGCAAGTGTCGAAAAAACAATGGGGCTTTAGCCCCCGAGGCAATCTTGAGGACGAGTTCAGAGCGTCCTTAGAGGACAGATGAGAATGAGGCAAGCTGCGAGATGGACGGCAGGCGCGTTGGCGCTTGTGGGAGCGTTGACGATTGCACAGGCACAGCAGATGGTCGTCGCGCGCGGCGCAGCCACCGTGATGGTCGAGCCGTACGCGGAGAACATCGTGCGCGTCAGCATCAGCCTGAACAAACAGGACGCGACCTCCGCGCCGGGCTACGGCATCACCTCTCGCCCGCACGCCGACGGATGGAAGAGCGATGCGGGCGCGAACGGCGATGTAATGCGCTCCTCGCAACTCGTCGTCACCATTGCTGCGCAGCAGCAGCACACGCCCACGGGAACCGAGGCGGACATTGCGAAGTTCTTCAACGGATCGACGCCCAGCCTGGGCATTACCATCACCACTGCGGATGGCGCGACACTGGTCGATCTGCGCGACTGGCAGATGGCTCTGCCGAACTACAAGGACGGAACCTCGCAGAGCCTCAACGACCGACGCGCAACCGATGATGCCTTCTATCAGGTCGGTGCAACCTTCGCCTCGCCGAAGGACGAACACGACTACGGCCTCGGCCAGAATCAGGAGGGATTTCTCGACCGTCGCGGCCACGTCCTGCGCTGTGCGCACGACTACAACGCACCCTCCGGCCAGAGCGTCTGCGTGCCGTTCATCGTCACCAACAAAGGCTACGGTCTGGTCTGGGACAATCCCGGCAAGACGACCGCCAGCTTCGGCTTCAACGATGAGACGAAGTGGACATCGGATGTTGGCCAGCGCGTCTCGTTCTTTGTCATCGCGGGCAAGACGTACGACGAGATCTACTCCGGCTACAACCTGCTGACCGGCGATGTTCCAATGCTGCCCAAGTCGGCCTACGGCTACATCCAGTGCAAGCAGCGATACACCAGCCAGGCAGAATTGATGGCCGTGGCCAAAGGCTATCGCGACCGCCATCTGCCCGCCGACGTACTGGTGATCGACTGGTTCCACTACACAAAGATGGGCGAGATGGACATGGATCCAGAGAAGTGGCCGGACCCCATCGCCATGAACCGCGAACTGCACGCCATGAACTTCCACACCATGATCAGCGTCTGGCCGCGCTTTATTCCCGAGGACCGCTACTACAAGACCGTCCTCGACAACGGATGGTTCATGCATCTTGCCGACGGCGCGCCGACCAACGGCCTGCCCTACGATCGCGCTGGCTCGGACATCGATACCACCAACCCCGACGCCGCGCGCTGGTACTGGAATGTGATACGCGACAACTACGTCGCCAAGGGATTCGACGCCTTCTGGGCCGACGAGACGGAGCCCGATCTGCCGCCCAACGGAAGCTACTTCCACGTTGGTCCGGGCACGGAGTTCTTCAACGTCTATCCGCTCTTCCACACCGCCGCGCTATACGACGGATTCCGCCGCGACCTCAACACCCGCGCACTGATTCTGGCGCGCGACGCCTATCTCGGAGCGCAGCATAACGGAGCAATCTTCTGGTCGTCCGACATCTACCCTAACTGGGACACGCTGAAGCGGCAGGTTCCCACGGGCATCAACTTCGTCGCCAGCGGCATGCCCTACTGGAGCACAGACATCGGCGGATGGCAGTATCTCCCAGCAACGCACAAACCGGAGCGCCCGCCGCTGATCGACCCCAGCGACGCGCGCGACGAGGTGCAGAGCTACGACGACTACCCGGAGCTGTACGTTCGCTGGTTCGAGTACGGTGCCTTTCAACCAAACTTCCGCAGCCACGGCAGTCGTCCGCAGAACGAGGTCTGGTCCTACGGCAAGCAGGCCGAGCCGATTCTGGAAAAATATCTGCGCCTGCGCTACACGCTGATGCCGTACATCTACTCGCTCGCCTACCGCACGCACCAGACCGGCGCGCCGTTCATGCGCGGACTCTTCATGGACTTCGGCGACGATCCCAATGTCGCCAACATCGGCGACGAGTATATGTTCGGCCCAGCGCTTCTGGTCGCGCCCGTCGTCGAGCAGGGAGTGACGAGTCGAGCGGTCTATCTGCCCGCCGGAGCCGACTGGTATAACTTCTGGACCAACGAGAAATTGCATGGCGGCCAGACGGTAACGGTCGCTGCGCCGATCGACACGCTGCCGTTGTTCGTGCGCGCGGGATCGATTCTGCCGATGGGCGGGCCGGTGGAGAGCACCAACGAGAAGCAGCCGCTGCAGGAGCTGCGCGTCTATCCCGGCGCAGACGTCAGCTTCGACCTCTACAACGACGACGGCACAACCTACGCGTATGAGAAGGGCGCGATGCAGATCACGCATCTGCGCTGGTCGGACTCCGATCAGCGCCTGACGCACACCGGCGCAGTTCTCCTCGGCTCCGGTGAGACAACGCCGGTGAACGTTGTAGCTGCGAAGTAATTGCGAGGCGTTGAAACGATTGCGCGACGTATTCTCTTTAACGAATATGTCGCGCAATTAATCGTGCGATAAAGTTTGACCTTCTGAATTGTGGGCGTGCTTCCGCGGAAGATGAGGTGGCCGTTGCCGTTCGCGTTTGTAAGCAGAATTTGCTGGAGTTCAGCCACGGCGGGCGCGCCACAGCGCTCCTTCGAGGGGATCGACGGAAGACTGGCGCACACTGGCTGCAGGCAGCAAGACGGCGAGCCGCGCAGTCATCGTGGCGCGCACCTGGTTTATGCGCGTAAGGACGCTGCCCGTGAAGGCGACGCCGATAGCGTTCGGTTCCGCCGGAGTTGCGGCGGGTGCGGCGCTCATCTTGCGGAAGACAGACTCGACCAGTTCGGCGAGCTGCTCACCTGCGCGGGTCAGCACCTCGACGGCGAGCGAGTCTCCAGCATCGGCGCAGCGTGCGACCACGGGGGCAAGCGAGGCGAAGTCCGGCGCAGCGTGGCCGCAATCACCGCGTTGATTGCCGTAAGCGACCAGCTCACCAAGCGAGTTAAGCTTCCAGTGCCGCTCGATCTCCCGCAGCAGGGAAGTGGATGAGTCGCCGAGCGGCATTCCATCGTGCGTGCGCAGTGCTGTGCGAATCGCTTCGAGGCCGATCCATGTGCCCGATCCCTCGTCGCCCAGTACAGGCCCCCAGCCGCCCGCGCCGAAGAGGCTGCCGTTGGCCGAGCGGCCGATGGCGTTTGATCCGGTGCCCGCGACGACCAAAATTCCCGGTCCTCCACTAAACGCCGCGTCGAGTGCGATCTCCTCGTCGCCGCAGAGAAGCAACTCGCCGGCGACAGATTCGCAGAGAGCGCGACTGGCCCACGCGCGCACGGCGGGGCTGCTGAGCCCCGCGAGGCCGAAGCAGGTGCGCATGACCTGGCCGAGCGAGACGCCCGCCGTAGCCGCAACCTCGGCGAGCATCGCACGAAGCCGCGCCGTCGCCTCCTGTTCGGAGACGCGCATCAGCTTCACCGTGCCGGTTGTTGCGCGGGCGAGGACGCGTGTCTCGTCCGCCAGCAGACACTGCGTTTTGGTGCCGCCTGCGTCGATGGCAAGGAAGTAACTCATCGCGACAATAATAAGCTACGGGCGAGGTTTGAGGCTTCAGCTTCAGCGGTAGAGGTTCGAGAAATCGGGCTGGGTGGCTATACTCAGGCAATGCCTGTTCGTTTGCATGCGCTCGATCTCTGCGTGGTTGGTCTGTACCTTGTGGCCATTACGCTCTTCGGGCTGCGCTTCAGCCGGCGGCGCGCTTCAGCCGGCGCGGCGGCGAAAGACCGCTCGCTGCGCGGCTATTTTCTGGCGAACAAGACGATTCCCTGGTGGGCAATCGCCCTCTCCATCGTCTCCGCCGAAACCTCGACGCTCACCATCATCGGCACGCCCGGCCTCGCATTCGCGGGCGACTTTGGCTTCCTGCAGATCGTCATCGGTTATATGCTCGGCCGCATCGTCGTCGCCCTGCTCTTCCTGCCCAAGTACTTTCAGGGCGAGATGCTGACGGCCTATCAACTCATCGACCGCCGCTTCGGCCACACACTGCACAAGGTCACCGCGGGCCTCTTTCTGCTTACTCGCGCCGCGGCCGAGGGCGTGCGCGTCTTTGCTGTCTCCATCGTAGTGGGCATCGCCATCGGCACAGGAGACGTGCTCTCAATCGCCATCATCTCCGCGCTCACGCTCCTCTACACCTTCGAGGGCGGAATGGCCGCGGTGATCTGGACCGATGTGGTGCAGATGGCGATCTATGTGGGCGGAACGCTGGTTGCCATCTGGTCGCTCGGCACGCATGTTCCGGGCGGCTGGGCGACGATCCACACCATCGGCGCGGCCGCGGGAAAGTTCCACATGCTCAACTTCGCCATGAACCTTACCACCACCTACACCTTCTGGGCCGGAGTCCTCGGCGGAACGTTCCTCACCATGGCCTCGCATGGGACGGATCAATTGATGGTCCAGCGATTGCTTGCGGCGAAAAATCTCGGCGAATCCCGCCTCGCGCTGCTCTCCAGCGGAGTCGTCATCTTCATCCAGTTCGCCCTCTTCCTGCTTATCGGCGCGGGTCTGTTTGTGTTTTATGGATTGCACCCTGCGGCGCTTGTGGCGCTGCATGGCGCAAACACCAACCGCATCTTTCCGGCGTTCATCGTGCAGGAGATGCCGGTGGGCGTGGCGGGCCTGCTGGTCGCGGCGATTCTGGCGGCGGCGATGTCCAACCTCAGCGCCGCGCTCAACTCGCTCTCTTCGACCACAGTCGTCGATTTCTACATGGGCTGGCGACCGCGCGCCAACGACCGCGAGCGCATGGTGGTCTCGCGCGCTTCCACTGTGCTCTGGGCGCTGGTGCTCTTCGCCGTCGCCGTCTACGCGGTGCATGCGGGCGGCAAGGGCAACGTCGTCGAGATCGGCCTCTCCATCGCGTCCGTATCCTACGGCTGCCTGCTGGGAGTATTTTTGTTGGGAACACTGACGCGCTACGCAACGCAGAGAGGAGCAATCGTGGGCATGGTGACCGGTTTTGCGCTGAACATCGCGCTATGGCTGCAACCAGCAGCGGTGCGCGTGGCGGGCGTGACCGTGCCTCAAGTGGCCTGGACCTGGTACGTCATCATCGGAGCGTTGGTCACCTTCGCGGTCGGCTTGGGGGCGAGTGCGCTGTTGCGAGCACGCGCGCGCAAGGCAGCGGTCGCAGCGGTATTGCTACTGGCGATTTTTGTCTCTCCGCACGCAAACGCGCAAGCCGCAACGACCACCCCCGACTTCTCCGCCGTCTCCGCCGCCATCAACACCGCCATTGCGCAGAAGAAGCTCCCCGGTGCAGTCGTTGTAGTCGGCCATGGCGGCAAGGTCGTCTTCGAGCAGGCCTACGGCGTGCGCAAGCTCGCTGGCGAACCCGGCCTCGACGGCAAGCCCTCGCCCGCCGAGCCGATGACCACCGACACCATCTTCGACATGGCCTCCATGACCAAGGTGATGGTAACCAGCGTCGCCGTCATGCAGCTCTACGAGGCGGGCAAACTCGACCTCGACGCCCCCGTCGCGAAGTACCTGCCCGAGTTCGACGCCTCAACGCCCAACAACACCACCTCAAGCGCCAACGGCGCGACGCCATACCAGCCTGGGGCGCAGCCCCAGGAACCAGCCAGCAAAGAGAAGAAGAGGGCTGAAGGCCCGACCTATCCCGCCTCCGATAAAGCGAAGGTCACCATCCGCGAGCTGCTCACCCACTACTCCGGCCTCCCGCCCGACGTGGACCTGAAAGACGCATGGGGCCTCGCCGCCCCCGACAAGGCCGAGGGCATTCGTCGCGCCATGAACTCCTCGCTTACCACTGCGCCTGGAACCCACTTCGAGTACTCCGACATCAACTACATCGTCCTCGGCGCGCTGGTGGAAAAGCTCAGCGGGGAGCGGCTGGACGAATACGCCCTGCAACACATCTTCACCCCACTCCAAATGACCCACACGCGCTACCTTCCGGCGGATAAGAAATGTGGCGTCGTAGGAGTCGCCACCTGGACCGGAGGAGGCGAAGGCATAGTCGTCC
>Ga0302279_10005700_pt1 | contig 13729 bp, 9 predicted proteins | sample III_Bog_N3_3_FD_194541 | JGI IMG/M metagenome (GOLD analysis project Ga0302279, IMG submission 194541) | Peat permafrost microbial communities from Stordalen Mire near Abisko, Sweden - III_Bog_N3_3 | ecosystem: Environmental > Terrestrial > Soil > Wetlands > Peat | place: Sweden: Abisko...
ACCAGAAAGGGGCACACGCAAATTATTTTTCTGGACTCCCGGTACGGGAATTTGGCTGCCGCTCCCACCGGACATAGCAGGTTACTAGGAGAAGTTCAGGAACGTCCGCGGATCGACATTCGCGTCCGGGAAGACCACATCCAGCTGCCGTGAGCCCAGCGTCTTGTAGGCCGCCTCGCCCAGCACGTTGCGGAAGTCGGTTGTGACCTTCAGGTCGCGGCCCTCATTCAACTGCTCGTTGGAGAGCCCCGGCCACTTGCCGTAGATCTTGCCGCCCTTCACGCTGCCGCCCAGCACGAACATCACGTTGGCATGTCCGTGGTCGGTGCCGCCTGTGCCGTTCTGCCGCGCCGTGCGCCCGAACTCGCTCATCGTGACCAGCGTGATGTGCTCGCTGTCGTTGCCCATGTCCTTCCAGAAGGCCGCAATGGTCTCAGAGAACTCCTTGAGCCGGTTGGCCAACTGCCCATTCGCTCCGCCCTGGTTCTGGTGGGTGTCCCAGCCGCCGATGTCAGAGAACGCGGCCTCCACGCCCAGGTTCGCCTTCAGTAACTGCGCAATCTGCTTCATGCTGTTGCCGAACGCCGTGTTCGGATAGACCACGCCGGCGGCGGGAGCATAGTGCGCCGGGTCGGCGGACTTCAGCATCTTCACTGCCTCAAAGGTCTCCTCGCCGGTGCCGTGCAGCACTGCGTCCGAGCTCTCGTCGTACATCGCCTGGAAGGCATTCGAGATCGGCGAGGTTTGCGGCCCCTTACCGGCTACCGAGAAGTCCGCCAGGTTGGCCACCGCAATCGCCGGAACCTTGCCCTGCAGCGTGCGCGGGACCTGCGTTCCCAACGCCACGGCGCGGAAGGCTGTGGGCTTGTCTTTCAGCGGCTCCGTCTGCAGCGCCCGGTTCAGCCAGCCATCGGTGGTGACCTTCACGCCCGGCGTGCCGCTCTCCATGTAGTCCTGCGCGTCAAAGTGGGAGCGCGAGGGATCGGGCGAGCCCGCCGCGTGGATAATCGCCAGGTGCCCCTGGTCGTACAGCGGCTTGAACGCCGCCATCTGCGGATGCAGACCAAAGAACCCGTTCAGATCCAGGACCTCATTCTCCTTGATCGCAATCGTCGGCCGCATGGAGTAGTAGTTCTTCTCCGCGTGCGGCACCACCACGTTCAGGCCGTCGCAGGCGCCGCGCTGAAAGATCACCACCAGCTTCTTCTTGTTGGCCGCCGCCGTGGTCATCTCGGCGTAGATGGAGCGGGTGAGAAAGCTCGGAATCACGCTGGTCCCCACCAGGGCCAAAGCGCCGCCCTTCATAAAGCCGCGCCGCGTCACCGCGTTGCGCCGGGACAGGTCGCGCCCGTGCATGTCGCATCCCCAGTCGCTTGCATCCGTATAGATCGTTCGGTTCGACATGGTGCATCTCCTTCGCCGCTACGCTCCCGGAGGAACCGGGCCCATCTATACGGACTCCGAAGCGTGGGGAAAGTTGCCCTGCGACCGCGCATTCCTCCGGCGGCCGGAATTTTAAGCAGGGGCGATCCATCAGGCTCCCTGCCTGACACTGAAGATACGCCAGATGAGGCTACTTTGCGCGTTTATCTGCGTTGAAAATCAGGCGAACCCAGAAGGAGTCCCGCCATGGTATCGAGCGGGCTGGCAGGCCGGTTGTTCTGGAAGTCGCGCCCGCCCCCGCCCAGTCGGCCTCGGCCACCCGTACGCAGCAGCTTTCCGTTACCGGCAGCCATCTCCGGGTTGCTCTGCGGGTTGTCCGCCTCCCCGGTCACCGGATCGACCGACCGCGCGTTGTAGCTCTGCACCGCCTGCTGCTGCGTTGTGGGGTTGCTGAACTGCTCCAGCACCGTCTGCCGCGTCCGCAGCGAAGCCGGTTGCCCCAGCAACACCGCCTCCAACTGCTTCTCGGTCGCCGGCGTTGGTGAAGTAACGATGGAAGTATCTCCGCTATCGCCCAGCAGCACAGGCCAGTTGGTCTGCGTCCCCGGCAGCCGGTCGCCGCTCAGCACCAGGGCAAAGTTCATCCGCGAGATCAGCGCATTGCTGCTCACCCACTCGCTGGACATCCACGAGTAGCCATTCGGCGTCTGCATTCCGTAGACCGGCATTCCCAGCCGTTCCATCGCCTGCACCAGCGGCAGCGGATTCTGCACGGTCGCGTCGCTGGCGCGCAGGGCGCTGGCCAGGAACTCAATAGGCGTCTTCACCTTGGCGCGGTAGACCTCCGGCGCCCAGAACTCCGGTGAGTGAAACATCGTGGTCAGCACCGCCTGCATGTCGCCATCCGTCTTCAGGAAGGTCGCCGCCATGCGGTCCACCAGCGCCGCCGGAGGCGTATCGCTCACAAACCGCACGGCCAGCTTCTGGCTGACGAAGTGCGCGGTCGCCGGGCTGGTCGCCAGGATGTGCAGCACCTCCAGCCCCTCGTTCATGCCGCCTTCCGGGATCACATGGCCCAGCACTGTCTTCGACCCCGGCTCATGCCGGTTGGGCATATATACAAACTCTCCCGGCGCCGCCATGTCCTGCGGCTGGGGCTGCTGGCCACCGAACCCAAAGGGTCCGCGCGCATTCGGCCGCTGGAATCCGGGCCGTTGCTGCCCCACGCCCTGGTACGGCCGCTCGATGGTCCAGCCGGTAAAGCACTTCGCGACCTCGATCACATCCTTCTGGGTATACCCGCCGCCCACGCCCAGCGTGTGCAGCTCCATTAGCTCGCGCGCGTAGTTCTCATTGATACCCTTCGGCAGCGCCTGCGCCAACTGCCCATTCGGACGCGCCTGCTGGAACTGCCCCACGCGCTTCGCTGCCAGCGAGTCCGGCCCGATGCTCTGCCAATTGTCCAGGTACATCAGCATCGCCGGACTCTTGGCCGTGGCCACCAGCAGGTCCTCAAACTTGCCCAACGCGCGCGGCAGCACCACCTGGTTCTGGTACGCGGGCAGGTAGTAGGGCTCATTCTGGTTCTTGCGCACGTAGACGCTGAAGTGGTTGAGCCAGAAGTCCGCCATCACCGCCTGCAGTTGGCGGTCGGAGTACACATCGCGCAGCAGCCGAGACTCCAGCGCCTCCGCGCCCACCACCCGCACCGGCCCCTGCACCGCCGCAATCACCTCCATCTGCGCGGGCGAGAGCCCCTGCATCAGCCGCGGGCGCTCCTGCTGGCGCAGCCCCGCCTGGAACGACATCATCTCCTGCGGCGACATCCCAATCAGCCGCTGCATCCTCGCGTCCGGCGCCAGCGCCAGAACCGCCTCCACATCAGAGGGGTCCATCGCCGCGGCCACGTTCCGCTTGCCCTTCTTCCCGGCTGTGTTCGCCGGCGTCTGCATCGAGCCATCGCTCATCATCTGGGCCTTGTCGACCGGCTGCCCGCTCTCGGCCAGCGCCGCCTCTCCGGCTGCCTCCGTCGAATCCTTCTTCACGGCGTCGCCGGACATCATGGCCCCGTCCTGCATCCCATCCTGCATCCCTGCGTCGGGCTTGGCCTGCGGAACTCCGGCAGCCTGGTTCTTCACCCGCGCCTCGTAGATCGCCTCCGCATCGGCGTAGATCGCCCGCTCCGTCGGATCACGCGGCAGGGCTGTGTCCTGCTTCTCCATCTGCCGGATCATCTGCGGCGAAGGGAACTTCCGCATCAGCTGGGTGGTGGAAAGCTGCATCGCCGGAAAGGCCTGCAGACGCTCCACCAGCGCCGCGTCGTCGATGCGCTCCGGGTGCAACTGCTGCTGGAACCACGCCTCCAGCCCCAGGCGGCTCACGGCGGCCTCATCGCCAGGCCGCGGACCGAAGGTCAGCCGGTTCAGCGCGTGCAACACCTTCTGCTGCTGGGTCAGCGCCGCCGGGTGCCCCTCGGTAGGAACCGTCTCCGCGAACATCGCCTGCGGAGCTGCCATCAGCCCGCACAGCACCGCAGCCAGCGCGGCCCGCGCCGCGCCCCTCATCGTCGTCCGCTTCCGCTCGTTCATGTTGGAGAATCTCCTGTCACCCGGAGAAAACCCGGTACCCTCCACTCAGTTGCGTGGAAGACGGCTCAATTATCTCCCAAACGCATGTCATTATCCCGTACGCCCGTCAACTCATGCTGAGCGGACAATCTAATGACCTCCCAGATCACCGTGGCTTATGGCCTCCGGAGCTTATGGTCTTACGGATTAGCGTGGGGCTTTAGCCCCACGAAAACGACCCAACAAATGAGGGGCTTTAGCCCCGGACTCTACGCCTCTCCTGCTGGCCTCCGCCAGACCAACAGCCCCACACCCAGCGCCAAAAGACACATCCCGATCAGCCCATAGAGAGGCAAATTCGTTCCCGCCAGCGGCACGCTGCTCTCGCCGCTGCCCAGGGTCTTGGCCACCAGCAGCGCGCCCGCCATGGGCGGTGCAGGCGGGGCCGGCGCGTTGGCGACCTCCGGCGTGGCGTCCTCGGCGATGGTCGTTACGACCGTTGCCTCGACCATCATCTCCGGCTTCAAGTCCTTGATGGTCATTGGCTTGCCGTCCACCATAAAGGTGGTACCCGAGGGCACCGTTAGCTCCTTGATTCCCTCCGCCAGCAGCAGCGACACCCCATCCGGCGGCGTCACCGCGAAGACCTTCCCCTTCACCACCTTCACGCCGGAGACGACCTGCGGGTCAAATCCGGTGCTGACCTCCTTGGTCAGCTTGGTGCCCGGCTTCAACTCCGCCAGCGTCTCCTGCTTGTCGCCCACGGTGAACTTCGTCCCTGCGGCCACGCTGTAGTTCAGCAGCTTGCCGTCGGCGGCCTTGATCACCAGGTCGTTGCCGCCCACATAGACCACGATGGAGTTCGGCCCCGAACTCGCTGCTGTCTGCGCGAAGCTGCTCCCTGCTGCTGTGACTGCTGTTGCCAAAACAACGGCTCCGAGTACGCGGCTTAAAGAAATCTGCATGGTCTATTCATCTCCTGGAGTGGAATGTCAAAACTCAAATGCCGGGTGGCCCACTCATGACGGTCCTATCGTCATGGGTGGGGAACGTGAATACTCGTGACGCTTGCACAACGAACCGCTGCGGAGCAGCTCCAACAAAGTAAAACGGGTAGCAGGTCACCAGCGTCAGCTCGGCGATGCCCGCCTGACTGCGCAGAACGGAGTTCTCTTCGGGCGAAATGACGGCCGTGCTCCGCACAATGTACCGGTCGGTAGCATCGCTTCGGCCTGCCTGCGCAGGACGCTCCACCTCAATCAAATCGCCCACCCGCACATCCTTCAGGGGCCGGAAGAAGCCGTCCCGATGTCCGGCGATGGCCACGTTGCCCGCCTGTCCGGGCAGCGCTGTGCCCGCGATATGGCCCAGTCCGCGGTTCATCGCCAGATCACTGGTGCCCTCGAAGACGGGTGCCTCCATCCCCAGCCGCGGCAGGCGCAACACCGCCTCCGGGACAGGCATGGTCTGGCTCAGGCTGCGCTCATACGCACGAATTCTCGCGCCGTCCCACAGGCTCTTCGCTGGGCTCTCAGCGCGGAACTCTGCCACCGCCACGTGGGCCATCACCCGGCCGTAGACCATCGGCGCCACCGCAACCGCGAGCAGCAGAACGCCCGCTGCCGCCAGCACCGCTCCGGCTCTTTGCCGCCAGTTCATACACCTCTCCCATCGAAAGGACGAACTCTCTTGAAATCTTCGGGACAGCCCAAGTATAAATCACGGCATGACCCGGCCGGCAATCGACCGCATCGCACCGTCTTTCCTCGTGCGCAACGCTGCGGCCGCTGTCGCCTTTTATCGTGATCAGCTCGGCTTCGAGGTCATCTTCCAGGAGCCCGCTGAGGACCCCTTCTTTGCCATCGTCTGCCGCGACGGCGCGATGATCCTGGTCAAGGCTGTCGGGGTGGACCCGGTGGCCAACCGCACGCGCCATCCATGGGGAGGCTGGGACGCTTATGTCTCTGTGCCCGATCCGGATGCGCTGGCGGCGGAGTTCGCCTCGCGCGGCGTCGTCTTCTCCGAACCCCTCTAGGACACCCATGACGGCCTGCGCGGATTCGAGCTCAAAGACGCCGACGGCTATCATCTGTTCTTCGGCCGTCCTCGCGACGATGCGAACGGAGACACCGCCAAAGCTTGACACGGCTTGTACAATTACAGCTAGCAAATATCACGCCCGGCCAACCGCCGGGCCTCTGTCGTTAAGACTCTTTGAAAACTTCAGGGGTACCACCGCTAAGTCCAATGTTATGCGGTTCTTGGCCCCATAACCGGGGGGGAGGGGGCCCCGTTTCAGAACGCTGCCAGCTCGCTCATCGCTTGGAACAGCCGCTCGGCTTGCGGCAGAATGACGTCCTCCAAGATCGGCTGATAGGCCACAAAGGTGTCCATCGCGCCTACGCGGCGGACCGGCGCGTCGAGATCGTGGAACAACTCGTCGCCGATACGTGCGGCGATCTCCGCACCATAGCCCCAGCTCAGCATGTCCTCCTGCGCCACCAGCACCTTGCTGGTCTTGCGAACGGACGTGGCGATCGCCTCCCAGTCGTACGGACTCAGGCTGCGCAGGTCGAGCAGTTCCACGTCCACGCCCAGCTCGCGCTCCATGCGCTGAGCCGCCTGCAGGGCGCGAGGAACCACCGCACCGTAGGTGACCACGGTCAGGTCCCTGCCCGGCCTCACCACGGCCGCCTTGCCGAACGGAATGGTGTACTCCGGCCCCGGGTTCGGCGAGCGCCCAAAGACCGAGCGGTAGAGGTTCTTGTGCTCCAGAAAGAGCACCGGATCGTCGCAGCGGATGGCCGTGCGCAGCAGCCCGATGGCGTCCAGCGCATTGGACGGCATCACCACCCGCACCCCCGGCGTATGCGTGAAGATGCTTTCGCCCGACTGAGAGTGGTAGATTGACCCGCCGGTCAGGTAGCCGCCCGCGGGCACGCGCATCACGAGCGGGCAGGAAAATTGCCCGTTCGACCGCCAGCGCATCGACGCCATCTCATTGCGCATCTGGTGCATCGCCGGCCAGATGTAGTCGAAGAACTGAATTTCGACCACCGGCTTGAGCCCGCGCACCGCCATGCCGATGGCGCGGCCGGTAATATTCGCCTCCGCCAGCGGCGAGTTCCACACGCGATCGCTGCCGAACTCCTTCTGCAGGCCGTGCGTGACCTTGAAGACGCCGCCCTTCCCGCGCAGCTTGCCGGTCAGCAGCTCGGCGTCGCGGGTGGCATCGGCCACGTCCTCGCCGAAGATGACCACGCGCTCGTCGCGGCGCATCTCGTCGCGCAGGCAGGCGTTGATGCCGTCCAGCATGGTGTGCTCGGCGGTGTCTGCCGTGGCCTGCGGCTGCACAGCAAAGACCGCGTCGGTCGGCCTCAGGTCCTCGGAGTAGACGTGCTTCAGGATGGACTCCGGCTGCGCAGGCTGCGCGGCCAGCGCGTGGTCGGCGGCCAGCTGCACCTCGTCGTCCACGGCGCGCTCCAGCTCGTTCAGGCCGCGCTCGTCGAGCAGTCCCTCGCGCAGCAGCCAGGTCTGCATCTTCAGCACCGGGTCGCGCAGCGCATCGGCCTGGATCTCCGCCGCGCTGCGGTAGTGGCTCTCTTCGTCCGAGAGCGAGTGCGAGTACGGCCGCGTGACATGCCCATGCACCAGTGCCGGCCCCTTGCCTGCGCGGCAGTAGGCCACGGCCTCCACCATCGCCTCATAGCTGGCGATGGCGTCGGTGCCGTCCACCTCGGCGAAGTGGAAGTTGGGAAAGCGGTCGATGAGCCGCGAAATATTGCCGCCCGGCGTGTTGACTTCCACCGGCGTCGAGATGGCATAACCGTTGTCCTCGACAACGTATAGCACCGGCAGCCGGCCATTGGACGCCGTGTTCAGGCTCTCCCAGAACTCGCCCTGGCTGGTCGAGCCCTCGCCGATGGAGACGTAGGTCACCTCGTCGCCGTGGAAGTGGACGTTCTTGAACTGGCGGTAGTCGCCGTCGTGCTTCGCCGCGGCGTCCGGATGCCGCGAGAAGAACCGTCCCGCCTCCGCGCAGCCGATAGCGTGCAGGCACTGCGTCGCGGTGGCCGAGGACGGAGAGACGATGTTCAGCCGCCGGCTGGTCCAATGCGAGGGCATCTGACGCCCGCCGCTGGCCGGATCCTCCGCCGCGCCCACGGCCTGGAGCAATTGCTCGTCCACGGTGTTGCCCAGCGCCAGGCAGATAGCGCGGTCGCGGTAGTACGGAAAGAACCAGTCGTAGCCGGGCTTCAGCGCCATGCCCGCGGCTACCAACAGGGCCTCATGCCCGGCGCAGGATATCTGGAAGAAGATCTTCTGCTGCCGCTTGAGCAGGATCTCCCGGTCGTCAGTGCGCCGTGAGAGGTACATCAGCCGGTAGAACTCGATAAGCTGGGCGCGCGTCAGTCCACAGGCGAGCGCCTCGTCGGGAGAGCGCTCGGCGAACTTGGTGCTGGACAGGCTCTTCTGGGCCACGGCGGACTCTCCCTTCCTGCGCCGGCCGCGGGAACGGATGGCGGCCTCCATGATTTTACTCATAACGCCGCTGCAATCTCCGCCGCCTCGGCGGGGGGGGGCGCCGGCCACAGCGGCAACCCGTGGAATGTCACAGTTTGCAACAGGCTTTGCCCGCCTTCGAACTCTGCCGAAGAATGCGCTGACGTTGCTGTGAAGATTCTCAGAGTTCACGGCAGGAATTCGAGAAGGATTCGAGGGCCTTCATGAAACGCATACCGGAACTGCTTCTTATGGCTCCCCTGTTTGCCTGTTCCATTGCGGCACACAGCCAGCGGCCGCCCGCCGAAGCTGTGGTTCCGGGCCGCTTGGTAGTGGTCTATCGCAATGGCTCCGTTCCCGCCAATGCTGACGCTATCGCGGCCGCCTCCGGCGCGCGCTCCGCCGTGCATCTGCGCCTCTTCGGCCTCTCAGCGCTGCAAGTCCAGGGCGACGAGTCCGCTGCCATCGCCCGCCTGCGGTCGCAGCCCGAGGTCAAGACCGTGCTCTACGACCGCCTGGTCACGGGCCACAGCATCACACCGGTTCCGCATGGGATCAGCGACGCTCCCGGCCCACCCTCTGAACCACTGCCTATGCCGATTCATCGGCCTGTTCTGCCGCTCGCTCCGCTGGCGCCGTATGACACCAGCTACAACTCTCCGCAGGGCTGGGCGGTGGTTCAGTCGGGCGGCTTCGGCGACAACATTCCCGGCGGTCCGGCGACCGGCCCGTGGAACATCACGCTTGGCGCTGGGTCGCGCATCGCCGTGCTGGACAGCGGAGTCGACAGCAACCACCCCGATATTGCGCCCAACCTCGTGCTCAACCTCTCTGAGGTCAACCAGGAGGCGCTGCCCAGCCCCTGCGACGACGGCAGCCCGCAAGACCAGCAGGGTCACGGCACATGGACTGCATCGCTGGCCACAGGTGCCCTGGGCCCTACCACCGGACAGGTGATAGGAGTCGCCCCTCACGCCGCACTGCTCAACATCAAGGTCCTGCAACGGATGCCCGGTTACGGCGCCGGCACGCTAACGCAATGTGAGAACGGACAAGCCGGCGGTCTGCTGAGCTGGGTCTTGCAGGGAATCGAAGACGCGGTCGCCAACCACGCCGATGTGGTCTCCCTGTCGCTCGGCACGCTGGTGGATACCAGCACCGGCGATGGTGCCGGTTGGCTGGCGCAGTTCGACAGTGTGACCTTTGCCGCGGCCCAGGCCGGCGTGACCATCGTTGCCGCACTGGGCAACGACGGCCTGAACCTCTCCAGCGGCACGTTGGTAGAGCTGCCGGCGCAGAGCCGCAGTGTTCTGCCCGTCGTCGCCGCCACCAACCCCGCCTGTGCGGAGAACGTCGCGACGGGAGCAGTCTGCACCGCCGGCCCCATCACCCGGCCGTACTACAGCAACTATGGCGCGACGCTCAACGCCATCGCCGCGCCCGGCGGAAGTTATCCGGAGGGTCCCAATAACGGTGTCAGCGGATTCGTCTACGGCGCCTGCTCCAGCGGCCTGACCAACACCCTGGACGGCCTGCCCGCCAACGGCAACAGCTTTGGCTGCTTCGGCCTCGGCCACACTGCCTATGTGCAGGCAATGGGCACCAGTGCCTCCTCTCCGCTGGTGGCCGGCGCCGCGGCCCTGCTGCACGCCGCGCATCCCGGCTGGACGCCCGCCCAGATCGTCGCTGCGCTACGCTCCTCCGCCAGCAGCAACCCCGCCATGGCTGAACCGGAACTCAACCTGGCCACCGCCCTCACACTGAACTAGGAGCGGTTCGTCTGGCGTAAGCCCTGCTCTTCAGTTCTTCATCCGGTCGCGTACGGAGTGGGCCAGCTTCTCGATCTCTTCCGCCTTACGCATGGCCGCGACCGAGGTGACGTACTTGCCGGACTTGTCCACCTCGTCCTTTAGCTCGTTCGAGAGCTGCACCAGCCGCGCGGCGTCCGCAAGCAGGTGCTTTTGGCGGTCGTCGATTTGCAGCTTCTCCCGCTGCTGCTCCATGCGGGCCTTGGCCTCGTCCGCCTCGGAAGGCTCGCCTAGCACCGGCGAGGGATTTCCCTGCTGCTGACGGTTGCCGGATTGCCCAGGGTAGGTGCCCGGTGTCTGCTGCTGGGCAGCCGGCATGCGCCGGGACGGGACCACTCCCAGCCCCAAAGCCACAACCACGAACACTGTCCACGTTCCGATCTGAAGGTTCTTCATGCTGCGTCTCCTTCCGTTAGCGCAGGCAGCCGCTGTGCTCCGCCGCGCGTCTTAGCCGATAGGCCGTTCGATATCCACATCCTGACAGCAATTCACGAGACGCACTCATCATGCCCCTAAGCGCACCTTCTCCACAACTGTCTGATTCACTGCCCCAGGACGAACACTTCTTCCACCACATCCTGCTGGGATGGCGCAGCGACCTCGCCCATTTCGTTCAATATGGCCTCCCCCAGGTACTGGTAGCGCTGTTCTTGTCTTTTATCTTGGTGCGCATCGTCCTCTTCTTCGTGCGCCGGATGCACCACCGCGCCGACTCCATGGTGGGCAACTCGCAGCGCGCCGCCCAACTGCGCACCATGGCGTCCATTCTTCGCGCCACCACCTATGCCGTGGTCGGATTCTATCTCTTGATCCAGGTCCTTAGCGGCATCGGCGTCTCGCTGGGGCCGTTCATCGCCTCCGCCGGAGTCATCGGCCTGGGCATCAGCTTCGGTGCGCAGTCCATCTTCAAGGACATGCTCACCGGCATCTTCATCCTTATCGAGGACCAGTACACCGTCGGCGACACCATAAAGATCGCCGGCCTCACCGGCACGGTCGAGGACCTAAGCCTGCGCGTTACCAAGCTGCGCGACGGCGATGGTACTGTCTACATCGTTCCCAACAGCCAGATAACGACCGTCTCCAACCTCTCCCGCGACTTCGCCGCCGGCACGCTGAACGTCTCCGTCGACGCCCGCGAAGACCCCGACCGCGTGATGAGAGTTCTGAGGAAACTTGCCGGTGAGGTCCGCAACGACGTGGCGTTCAAGGACATCGTCATCGCCGACCCCGACATCCCCGGCGTGGACAAGATCAGCGGCTACGAGGTGATCTATCCCATCAATGTGCGCGCGATGGTCAACCAGCGCGACGGCGTGCTTCGCGAGCTGCGCCGCCGCATCCTGCTCGCCTTCGCGAAGGAGGGCCTGGCCTTTGGTTCCACCAGCAGCACGCTGATTCTGCAAAATCCGGGACCCGCGAATCCGCCTAAGCCGCCCGAGCCTCAATCTACACAGCCGCAATGAGCGCGTCGTTCAATTCGTCTACTGTCGCTATCGGTGGCAGACACGTATTGCCCTTGCAGACCACGACGACACTGCCCTCACTCGGCGGCAGATGCGGCAGCGTCTCGGCCAGCGCTGGCGGCAGCGCACTCAACTGATCGCGGCGCAGCCGGATCACGCTCTTGTTCACCGCATAGCGTTTCATCGCGGCCGATTCGAGTTCATCGGCCTTCGCATCGTCGCCGATAACGCACACCTGCACCGGAGGCTCCACTGCGCGGCGCAGGGCCAGTCCATAGCTCGCCGCATACAAACCAAAGTGCTCCACGACACCCGCGAAGGTTTCCAACGTGTCTCTCGCGCGTGATTCATAGAGAGCGTTGCCGGTCAGCGTATAGAGCCGCAGCAGCAGCGTCGCCGCCACCGCATTGCCCGCCGGCGTGGGCGAGTCCTGCAGCGGCTTGCGCTGTGTGCTCAACGCACCAATTGCCTCCGGGTCTTTCTCGGTGTCGAAGAAGCCGCGGCTCATCGCGTCGCCCGGCTCGGAGTCGCAAAACCGCGTCAGCATCGCATCGCCGATGTACTTGGCCGCCACATAGTACTTGAACTTACCCGTGGCCTCCCACGCATCCAACGACGCGTTCGCGACAAATGCATAGTCCTCCAACACACCGGCGATCCGCGGCGCGCTCACTCCCTCGCCATACGCAACGACATGAGCCACTCCCAACTCCGGGTCAACAACCTCTTCCAGCAGCCGGTCCAGCGACTTCAGCGCAAACTCTACCGGCTCCTTCATCCCCAACGCGCGCCCAGCTGCGATGTACGCGCTGATACACATACCGTTCCATCCGGTATAGATCGTCTTGTCGACATAGGGCGTCTTACGCAGCAGCCGCGCCGCATACATCTTCTGCTTCGCCGACTTCAACACCTCTGTCGGCGTGACCATGCCGCACGACGGCACATGCAGCACGTTCTTCTGCGGATTGTGGTGCATGTCGCCCACCGCGCGAATGTTGTAGTACGCGGCCGCCGCCTCGAACTCCTCCGGCGTCAGCACCGCCTCTGCCTCTGCGCGCGTCCAGGTGAAGTAGTCGCCGTCATCGTCCAGCGAGTCGTCCGCATCCTGCGACGCATAGAACCCGCCGAGCTCACGATCACTTAGCCACTCATCCATCCAGCGCAAAATGTCCTTCACCACCGCCGCGAACCTCGGATCCGGAGCGCACTGAAACGTGTGTGCATATACCTTCAGCATCTCGCTGTTGTCGTAGGCCATCTTCTCGAAGTGCGGCACAATCCAGCGTTCATCCACGGAGTAGCGATGGAACCCCCCGGCAAGCTGGTCATAGATGCCGCCCGCGGCCATCTTGTCGAGCGTCACCACTACGACCTTCTTCGCCGACTGGTCGCCGCGCTGCGCCGCATCGATCAGCAGGTCCAGCGCGGCAGGATGCGGAAACTTCGGCTGCGACCCGAAGCCCCCATTGCGCTCGTCGAACTGCTGCACGGCTGCGGCGATCAGCTTGTCCACCAGCGGTGTGCCCAGAGCTCCGCCGCGCCCGGAGAAGCTCTCGTTGTACTCGATCGCCCGCAACACGCTGCCCGCCGACTCCTCCACCTCTTCGCGCTTATTTGCGAACGCCTCGGCCATGGTCAGCAGCACACGCTGAAAGCTCGGCCGGCCATAGCGCTCATCCGGAGGAAAGTACGTTCCGCCGAAGTATGGCTTGCCCTCCGGCGTGAGGAACGCCGTCAGCGGCCAGCCACCCTGCCCGCTGATGGCCGACACCGCTGCCTGGTAGCGCGCATCCACATCCGGGCGCTCGTCGCGGTCCACCTTCACAGCTACAAACTTCTCATTGAGGATTGCCGCGGTCTTCGGGTCTTCATAGCTCTCGCGGTCCATCACATGGCACCAGTGGCACCACACCGCGCCAATATCCAGCAGCACCGGCTTATTCTCGCGCTGCGCCTTTGCGAACGCCTCCGCACCCCACTCGTTCCATTCAATCGGCTG
>Ga0302279_10005701_pt1 | contig 13727 bp, 10 predicted proteins | sample III_Bog_N3_3_FD_194541 | JGI IMG/M metagenome (GOLD analysis project Ga0302279, IMG submission 194541) | Peat permafrost microbial communities from Stordalen Mire near Abisko, Sweden - III_Bog_N3_3 | ecosystem: Environmental > Terrestrial > Soil > Wetlands > Peat | place: Sweden: Abisko...
ACCACCGTCGCCACCGTGGTGCGCGACGGCACCGACTACGCCGCCTTCGACTGGACCGGTCCGGTGGCCCTGGTACTCGGCAACGAGGCCGGGGGACTGCCCGACGACCTGGTCGCCACCCTGGACGTCGGCGTCACCATCCCCATGGCCGGCCGGTCGGAGTCCCTCAACGTGAGCGTGTCCGCCGCGGTCCTGTGCTTCGAAGCATTGCGGCAACGCCGGACGAGCCCTTCGTCGGAGGCCGCTCCCTCGCGTTCTACGATGTCGGCCATGGATGACGGAACGGCGCGGCCCGACGGCGGCGGGGCCACGCGGTGAGCGCCCCCGTGGACATCGACGCCCTGGTGGCCGAGGCCCGGGCGGCCATCGACGGCGCGGACTCCGTCGAGGCCATCCGCCACGTGGCCGCCACGGTGAGCGGGAAGAAGTCGGCCCTGGCCGAGGCGTCCCGGGCCCTCGGGTCGATGGACGCCGCCGCCCGCAAGGAGGTCGGCCGCCAGCTGCACGAGGCCCGCACCACCGTCGAGGAGCTGCTCGAGACGAAGCGCACCGAGCTCCGCTACGCCGAGCTGGCCCGCGAGATGGCCGCCTCGCGCCTCGACCTGACCGAGTACGTGCCCGGATCGGCGACGGCTCCCGTGTCCCGTGGGCACCTGCACCTGGTGAGCCAGACCCGTGACGCCCTGGAGGACGTCTTCGTCGGGATGGGCTTCGAGGTGGCCGAGGGGCCCGAGATCGAGTCCGACTGGTACAACTTCGGCGCGCTCAACATCCCCCCGGCCCATCCGGCCCGGGGCATGTGGGACACCTTCTACCTGAACCTGGGTGAGCCGGAGTCGACACTGCTGCGCACCCACACGTCACCGGTCCAGATCCACCTGATGGAACGGGCCGTCCTGGACGGCACCCTGCCCGTCCACGCGGTCATGCCCGGCCGTTGCTACCGCCGCGACACGCCCGACGCCCGGCACCTGGCCGTCTTCCACCAGATCGAAGGTCTGGTCGTCGACCGCGGCATCACCTTCGCCGACCTGGCCGGCACCATCGAGACGTTCACCTCCGCCTACTTCGGGCCGGACATCCACTCCCGTCTGCGCCCGGCCTACTTCCCCTTCACCGAGCCGTCGGCCGAGTTCGAGGTCACCTGCGCCATCTGCCGGGGCGAGGGCTGCCGCACCTGTTCGCAGACCGGATGGATCGAGCTCGGTGGGTGCGGCATGGTCGACCCCGCCGTGTTCGCCTCCGTGGGCATCGATGCCGACGTGTGGACCGGGTTCGCCTTCGGCTTCGGCATCGACCGGTGTGCGCAGATGCGACACCAGATCGCCGACATGCGGGCCCTCATCGAGAACGACATCCGGTTCCTGCGCCAGTTCTGAGGCGCGCACCCCGAGAGGACAGCGTTGCGAGTTCCCCTTTCCTGGCTCCGAGACTTCGCCCCCGTCGCGGGTGACGCCGCGTCCATCGCCGCGTCCCTGGACGACCTCGGCCTGGTCGTCGAGGGCATCGAGTACGTGGGGGAGGGACTGGGCGACATCGTGGTGGCCCGGATCGACGAGGTCGGGGCCATCCCCGGCGCCGACCGGATCCGCCGCGTGGTGGTGGACGACGGTACCGGTCCGGTCGAGGTGGTCTGCGGGGCCACCAACTTCGCGGTGGGCGACCTGGTGGCCCTGGCCCCGGTCGGTGCGGTGCTCCCGGGCGGCTTCGCCATCGGGAAGCGGAAGATGAAGGGTGTCACGTCGAACGGGATGCTGTGCTCGGGCCGCGAGCTCCGGCTGTCCGAGGACCACGACGGGATCCTGATCCTGAACGACACCGCCGGTGCGGTGCCCGGGGCCCTGCTCACCGAGGTGCTGGGCATCGAGCCCGACGTGGTCTTCGACGTCGCCGTCGAGGCCAACCGGCCCGACGCCTGGTGCATGGCCGGTGTGGCCCGGGACCTGGCTGCCCGCCTGGGCGAGGACTTCGTCGTCCCCTCCACGGCCGAGCTGGTCGACCGGGTCGCCCCCGGATCGGGCGCGACCGTCGCGCCGGCCGCCGGTCCGGACGTCGACACGCTCACCTCGGTGCGGGTCGACGATCTCGAACTGTGTCCCCGCTTCACCGCCCGGGTGCTCACGGGGGTGCAGGTGGGTGACTCGCCCGACTGGCTGGCCCGCCGACTGGTGGCCGCCGGCATGCGTCCGATCAACAACGTGGTCGACGCGTCGAACTACGTGATGTTGGAGCTCGGCCAGCCCACCCACCCCTACGACCTGGACAAGCTGGCCGGTGGCGGGCTGACGGTGCGCCGGGCCGGTCCCGGCGAGACCGTGACCACACTCGACGGGGTCGAGCGCACCCTCGGGCGCCCGGGTCCCGGACTCGGTGACACCGGCCAGGACTGCGTCATCGGCGACGCCGAGGGAGCGCCGGTGGGTATCGGCGGCATCATGGGCGGGGCCTCCTCGGAAATCGACGGAGGCACCACCCGCGTCCTGCTCGAGGCCGCCTACTTCGTGCCCATGGCCATCGCCCGCACGTCGAAGCGGCTCACGCTGCGCACCGAGGCCAGCGCCCGGTTCGAGCGGGGCTGCGATCCGGCCGGCATCGACCGCGCCGCCCAACGGTTCTGCGAGCTCCTCGCCCTGACCGGTGGGCCGGGGCTCACGCTGGCCGACGGGGTCATCGACGTGGTGGGTGACGTGCCCGTGCCGCTCGAGATCGCCGTTCGCCCGTCCCGGGTCAACGGCCTGTTGGGCACCGGGCTGTCGGCCGACGCCATCGCCGACCTGTTGGTCCCCCTCGGGATGTCGGCGGTGCCGACCGGCGGGGCGGAGGATCCGGTGGCGGTGGTCGTCCCGACCTTCCGACCCGACATCCGACCCGCCCCCGCGGGCGAGGCCGACCTGGCCGAGGAGGTGGCCCGCACCTACGGCTACGCCCGGCTGCCCCGTCGCCACCCCGCCTGGCCCCAGCCCGGTCGGCTCTCGACCTACCAACGCGAGCGTCGTCGGATCAAGGACGTGCTGTGCGGTCTCGGAGCCTCCGAGGCGTGGACCCCGGCGTTCGTGACCGAGGACGACCAGGTGGCCGCCGGGTTCCCCCCGCCCTACGTGGAGGTCACCAACCCGCTGGTCGACGCCGAGCGCTTCCTGCGCTCCTCGATGGCGCCGGGCCTGGTCAAGGCGCTGCTCTACAACGCCGAACGGCGCCAGGGCGACCTGTCGCTGTTCGAGGTGGGCTCGGTGTTCCGCCTGGCCGAGGTCCCGACGAGCGACGGGCCCGCCGCCGACGAGGAGGAGCGGCTCAGCGTGGTGTTCGCCGGGGCCGACGACGACGCCTGGTCCGCCGTCGCGGCCTGGCACACGATCGCCGACGCCCTGGGTGTCGTCGGATGGGAGATGGAGCAGGGCCCGAATACCGGCGACGGGCCCCGGGTCAGCCACGGCTACCGGTCGGCCGCCCTCAAGGGAGCCCCGGCCGACGGACAGGGTCGGCGGGTGGCGCTCGGTGAGGTGGGGGAGCTCGATCCGACGTTCGTCGAGACCTTCGGGCTGGTGGGCACCGACGGCCGGCCCCGACGGGTCGGCTGGCTCGACCTCGACCTCGCGGCCCTGCTCGACCCGGCCGTCACCCCCCGCAAGCCGCTCGAGTCCGCTGCGGTCAGTCGCTTCCCCAGCTCCGACATCGACCTGGCCTTCGTCGTGCCCGAGGAGGTCCCGGCCGGCCGGGTCGAGGCCACCCTGGCCGAGGCGGGCGGGGAGCTGTTGGAGTCGGTCCAGCTGTTCGACGTCTACCGGGGCGAGTCGCTCGGCGACGGGGTGCGCAGCCTCGCCTACCGGTTGCGGTTCTGCGCCCTCGACCGGACGCTGACCGACGAGGAGATCGGCGGCCTACGGGCGTCGTGCATCCGCGCCGTCGAAGGGACCCACCGGGCCGCGTTGCGCTGAGTCGAGCCGAGCCGGTCCGGTCCGATCAGGAGTCGAAGCCGAGGCCGACCGAGTCCAACGCCCGCAACCACAGATTCCGCCTACCCCCGTGGGCGTCCGCCCGGGCGAGGGACCAGCGGGTCAGGTTGATGCCGATCGAGCGCACCGGTTCGGGAGGGAACGGGATCGGCTTGGACCGCACGAACTGCAGGCGGGTGAGTTCGGTCTCGGTGCCGGACACGAGGTCGAGGGCCACACGGGCGCCGAAGCGCGAGGCGCCCACACCGAGCCCGGTGTACCCGCTCGCCGAGGACACCCGGCCGTCGAACGAGCGGTCGAAGAACGCACAGAACCGCGCGCAGGTGTCGATCGCCCCCGACCACGAGTGGGTGAACCGCACGTCCTCGAGCGCCGGGAACATCTCGACGAACAGCGTCGACAGGGTCTCGAACGACGCCGGTCGCTGCTCGAACCCGGCGCTGGTGGCGTTGCCGTAGTGGTAGATGGCGTCGTAACCACCGAACAGGATCCGGTTGTCGGCGGTGCGCCGGAGGTAGACGAACTGGTTGCCCGTGGTGCCGATGCCCTGGCGCTGCTCCCAGCCGATCGCCTCGGTCTGTCCCGGGGTGAGCGGCTCGGTCATCAGCACGTAGTCGTAGACCGGCACGATGTACTTGCGCAGCCGCCGGACCGGAGACGGCGAGGCGTTGGTGGCGAGCACCACCCGGGGGGCCGTGACCCGACCGTGGGTGGCATGGACGACCATCGGTGCTCCGGCCCCGGGACCGCCCGGGTCCAGGCCGTCCACTCGGGTGTGCTCGTGGATACGCACCCCGGCCCGCTCGCAGGCGGCACGCAGGCCCCAGGCCAGTCGGGCCGGGTGGACGAGGGCACAGGAGTCGGGATCCCACAGACCGGCGAGGAAGGTGGGGGAGTGGACGGCCGCCTGCAGCTCCTCGGCCTCGAGGAACCTGGGGGAGCCGCCGTACGCGTTCGCCTGGGACTCGGCCTCGCGCAGGTCGTCGACCTGGTAGGCCTCGGTGGCCACGTCGAGCTCGCCGGTGCGTTCGAAATCACAGGCGATGCCCTCGGCGGCCACCGTCGCCTCGATGGCGTCGAGGTTGTCGCGGCCGAGCCGTTCGAGTGTCCGGATCTCGTGGGGGAAGCGCTCGACCCCGTTGCCCAGGCCGTGGGTGATGCTGGCGGCGCAGAAGCCGCCGTTGCGGCCCGACGCGGCCCACCCGCACCGGTCCGCCTCGAGCACGACGACATCGACGGACGGATCGTCGCTCTTGGCCAGCAGGGCCGCCCACAGCCCGGTGTAGCCACCACCCACCACGACGAGATCGGCCGTGGTCGGCCCCACCAACGGCGGCGCCGGCTCGGGGGCGGCGGGATCGTCCAGCCAGAAGCAGAGCGGAGTGGCGTCGGCGAACGCCGCGTGGCGGTCCATGCCGTGCACGCTACCGGCGCGCCGGCCTGTGACCGGGGGCGGTGACCGGGTGGCGCCGAGGCCCGCCCGCCCACCGGTTTGCATAATCATGCGAGTTTGCGCATAGACTTGCAGGATGTCGGGTACCCCCAGGAAGGTCGGGATCGTCGGCGCGTCGGGCTACGGCGGCGCCGAGCTGCTCCGCCTGTGCGCCGTGCACCCCGACTTCGAGGTCGTGGTGGCCGCCGCCGGGGGCCATGCCGGAGAGCCGGTGGCCGCCCACACCCCGTCGTTGGCCGCCGCCTATCCGGGCCTGGTCTACGCACCGACCGACGCCGATGCGCTCGACGGACTCGACGTCGTGTTCCTCGCCCTGCCCCACGGCCAGTCGCAGCACCTCGTGCCCGGGCTCGTCGACCGGGTCGGGGTAATCGTGGACCTGGCCGCCGACTTCCGGCTCCAGGACCCGGGTCTCTACCCGGCCTGGTACGGCGAGACCCACCTGGCGCCGGAGCTCCTCGCCACCTTCGTCTACGGACTGCCCGAGCTGCACCGGACCGACCTGGTCGGTGCCACCCGGATCGCCGCCCCGGGCTGCTATCCGACCGCCGCCCTCCTGGCCCTGGCCCCGTTCGTGGAGGCCGGGGTGCTCCAACTGCCCGCCGACGGGGGACCGGCCCTGGTGGTCGATGCGGCGAGTGGCACCTCGGGAGCGGGCCGGGCGCCCAAGGACAGCCTCCACTTCGCCGCGGTCGACGAGGACTTCGTGGCCTACGGGCTGCTCGACCACCGTCACACCGCGGAGATGGAGCAGGGGCTCGACACCACCGTCCTGTTCACCCCCCACCTGGCCCCGATGGTGCGGGGCATCCTCGCCACCTGTTACGCCCGACCCGCCGACCCGGGCGCCCTGACCACGGAGGACGCCATGCAGCTCCTGCACGACCACTACGACGGCGAACCGTTCGTCGTCGTGGGCGACGCCCCGCCCTCGACCAAGGCGGCCAGCGGCTCGAACACCGTCCACCTGACGGCGCGGGTCGATCCCCGTACCGGGTGGGTGGTGGTGCTGTCCGCTCTCGACAACCTGATCAAAGGGGCGGCCGGACAAGCCGTGCAGTGCGCCAACGTGGCTCTCTCGCTCCCCGAGGGTTCCGGACTGCCGCTGGCGGGGGTGTACCCGTGAGCATCACCACCCCGGGCGGGTTCGTCGCCGCCGGCCTCGCCGCCGGGATCAAGGCCTCCGGTGCCCTCGACCTGGCCCTGGTGGCCACCGAGAACGGTCGCCCGGTGCCGACGGCCGCCACCTTCACCCAGAACCTGGCCTGTGCCGCGCCGGTCCAGGTCAGTCGCGCCCACATGGCGTCCAACGGGGGCCGCGCCGCCGCCGTCCTCGTGTCGAGCGGCAACGCCAACGCCGCCACCGGTGACCGCGGGCGGGCCGATGCCGCCACCATGTGCCACCTGACGGCCGAGGGTCTGGGGGTGGCCGACGACCAGGTGCTCGTGTGCTCGACCGGACTGATCGGGATCCCCCTGCCCATGGGGCCGATCGAGGCCGGCATCCCGCGGCTGGTGGCGGCACGGGCGTCGGGGCCCGACGCCGGGGCCGACGCCGCGGCCGGCATCATGACCACCGACTCGGGGCGCAAGGAGGTGCTGGTCACCTACCCGACGTTCACCGTCGCCGGCATGGCCAAGGGGGCGGGCATGCTGGCCCCCAACATGGCGACCATGTTGGCCTTCCTCACCACCGACGCCGCCGTCGAGCCCGGTCCGCTCGCCGACCTCCTGCGCTCGGCCGTGGCCGACTCCTTCAACTCCCTGACCGTCGACGGCTGCACCTCGACCAACGACACCGTGGTCCTGATGGCATCGGGCACGGCCGGGCCGTGTGACCCGAACGTGCTCGCCGATGCGGTCACCGAGGCCTGCGCCGACCTGGCCGGCCAGATGGCCGCCGACGCCGAGGGCTCGTCGCGCATCTTCCAGGTCCAGGTGACCGGGGCCCGCAGTGACGGCGAGGCCCACCGGGCGGCCCGCAAGGTGGCCGACTCCCTGCTGGTGAAGTGCTCGGTCAACGGGGCCGACCCCTACTGGGGACGGGTGGCGAGCGAGCTGGGCTCGGCCGGTGTCGACTTCGACATGGACCGGCTGACCATCGCCTACGGCGGCACCACGGTGTGCCGGGGCGGGATCGAGGTGCCCTACGACCACGCCGCGGTGGCCGAGCACATGGCCGGGTCGCTCGTCACCATCGAGTGCGGCCTCGACCTGGCCGACGGGACCGGCGTCGTCATGGGCGTGGAGCTCGGGTACGGCTACATCGACGAGAACCGGACGACGTCGTGAGCGCCCCGGATCCCACCTCGCCCCGGACGGGCGACTCGTCGGCGGTCGACAAGGCCGCCATCCTGGTCGAGTCGCTGCCCTACATCCGTCGTTTCCTCGACAAGGTGGTGGTGGTCAAGTACGGCGGCAATGTGCTCAGCGCCAAGCCGGGCGAGGACGCCGTCGACGAGGACGAGGCGCTGGCCTCGTTCGCCGAGGACATCGTGCTGATGCGTTCCGTCGGCATGCTGCCGGTCGTCGTCCACGGAGGCGGCCCCCAGATCGGCGCGCTGATGGAGCGGGTCGGCAAGGAGGTCGAGTTCCAGGACGGCTTCCGGGTGACGGACGCCGACACCATCGACCTGGTCCGCATGGTGCTCGTGGGCAAGGTCAACCGGGACATCGTGTCGACCATCAACGTCCACGGCGCGTTGGCCGTGGGCCTGTCGGGTGAGGACGCCAACCTGATCAGCGCGGTGGCCCGCTCCGAGGCCCTGGGCTTCGTGGGGGACGTGGTCGGAGTCGATCCGACCATCGTGTTGCAGCTGCTGGCCCAGGGGCTCATCCCGGTGGTGGCCACCATCGGCACCGACGGATCCGGCCAGGCCTTCAACATCAACGCCGACACGGCGGCCGGCGCCCTGGCCGCCGCACTCAAGTCCGAGAAGCTCGTGTTCCTGACCGACGTGGCCGGTCTCCGGGCCGATCCCGCGGACCCCGCATCGTTGCTGCACCGGGTCGACGCCGAACAGCTCGACGCCATGGTGTCGTCGGGGGCGGCCAACGGGGGGATGATCCCGAAGGTGGAGGCGTGTGCGTGGGCGGTGCGCCACGGGGTCCGACGGGCCCACATCCTGGACGGGCGCACCCCGCACGCCCTGCTGCTCGAGCTGTTCACCGACGAAGGGGTGGGCACGATGGTCGGGGTGGACCTGTGACGGCCCCGGCCCCTGCGACCTCCGGCGACGCGGCCCCTGCGACCTCCGGCGACGCGGTCGTCGATCGTTCGGCACTCATGCACAACTACGCCGATCCGGCGGTGACGTTCGTGTCGGGCGAGGGCAGCACCCTCTACGACACCGACGGGCGTCCCTACCTCGACTTCCTGTCGGGGCTCGCCGTGACCTCCCTCGGCCACGCCCACCCGGTGGTGGCCGAAGCCGTCGCCACCCAGGCCCGCACCCTCAGCCACGTCTCCAACCTGTTCGGCAACGTCGTCGGCCCCGAGGTGGCGGTCACCCTCGACCGCCTCATCGGTGGTGGGTCCGAGCGCGCCGGCGGCCAGATCTTCTTCGCCAACTCCGGGGCCGAGGCCAACGAGTGCGCGCTTAAGCTGGCCCGTCGCTGGGCCGGTCCGGGTCGCTTCCGGGTGGTGACGACGAACGACGCCTTCCACGGTCGGACGCTGGCGGCGCTCGCCGCGACGGGTCAGTTCGAGAAGCAGACGGCGTTCCTGCCCATGCCCGACGGCTTCGACCACGTCCCCTACGGCGACATCCGGGCCATGGACGCCGCCGTCGACCCGGACACCGTGGCTGCCGTGCTGGTCGAGCCCATCCTGGGCGAGGCGGGTGTGGTCGTGCCGTCGTCGGACTACCTGGGTGGCCTCCGCCAGCTGTGCACCGAACGGGGCGTGCTGTTGATGGTCGACGAGATCCAGACCGGGCTCGGCCGCACCGGCCGTTGGTTCGCCTTCCAGCACCTCGGCATCGAACCCGACGTGGTCACCATGGCCAAGGCGCTCGGGAACGGGATGCCCGTGGGGGCGTGCTGGGCCCGGGCCGAGGTGGCGGCGGCCTTCGTGCCGGGCGACCACGGCAGCACCTTCGGCGGGCAGCCCCTGGCGATGTCCGCGGCCCGGGCCACCCTGTCGGTCATGGAGGCCGAGCGCGTCCCTGAGCGGGCCGAAGCCGCCGGCGCCCGGCTGCGGGCCGGTCTCGCGGCCCTCAGTGGGGTGGACCACGTCCGGGGCGAAGGCCTGCTGCTGGCCGCCGTCCTGGTCAACGACTTCGCCGCGGCGGCCTGCGCGGAGGCGCTGCAGGGGGGGCTGGTCATCAACGCCCCCCGCCCCGACGTTCTGCGCTTCGCCCCGTCGCTGTTGGTGTCCGACGCCGACATCGACCGGGCCGTCCAGATCCTGGCGCGGATCCTCGCCCGGCTGACGGCCGCCTTCGGGCGTCGTGCCCCGGTGGCCACGACCGGAGGTGACCATGACTGACGTGACCACACCGGACCAGGGGAGCGGGACCACCCGCCACGTGCTCGAGATCGACGACCTCGGCCCGACCGGGCTGGCCGCCGTCCTCGACCTGGCCCAGCAGGCACCGTCCGCGCTGCCCCGGAGCCTCGAGGGCCGGGGTGTCGCCCTGGTGTTCGAGAAGCCCTCGGCGCGGACCCGGAACTCCTCGGAACTCGCCACCGTCGCCCTCGGCGGGCACCCGGTGTACATCCAGGGATCCGAGGTGGGCCTCGACACCCGGGAGACGGCGGAGGACGTCGCCCGCACCCTGGCGTGCTTCCACGCCGTGGTCTGCGCCCGGGTGATGGAGCACCGCACCCTGGTGCGCATGCGTGACGCCCTGGACGCCGGCGGGGTGCCCGTGCCCGTGGTCAACCTCCTGTCCGACAAGGCCCACCCCTGCCAGGCGTTGGCCGACGTGCTGACCCTGCGTCAGTGCTTCGGGGTCGAGGGGGCCCGGGACCATGCCGTCGCCTACATCGGCGACGCCAACAACGTGTGGCGCTCGCTGGCCCTGGCCGCCTCGATGGCCGGCATCCCGACCCGGGTGGCCTCACCCGACGGGTACGGGCCGTCGGCGGCCGACATCGCCCTGGTGCGTTCCTTCGGGGGCGACCTGGTGGTGACCGACGACCCGGCCGAGGCGGCGGAGGGGGCCGGCGCGCTCTACACCGACGTGTGGACGTCCATGGGTCAGGAGGAGGAGCATCAGGAGCGGCTGGCCGCGTTCGCCGGATTCAGCATCGACGACGCCCTGGTGGCGCGGGCCGCACCCGATGGCGTGGTGCTGCACTGCCTGCCCGCCCACCGTGGTGAGGAGATCAGTGCCTCGGTGGTCGACGGCCCCCGGAGCGTCATCTGGCAGCAGGCGGCCAACCGGATGCACGCGATGCGGGGCCTGCTCGCCTGGGTGACCGGAACGGACCCACGGTGAGTCGGGTGACGAAGCACCAGCGCCAGCACCGGATCACCAAACTGCTGGAGGCGAGCGCGGTGGGCAGCCAGTCCCACCTGGTGGAGTTGCTCGCCGACGAGGGCATCGAGGCCACCCAGACCACCGTGTCACGCGACCTGGAGGAGCTGGGAGCGGTGAAGGTGCGCCTGCCCGGTGGGGACACGGCCTACGCCCTCCCGGAGCTGCCCAGCCAGCAGGTGGCCCCCGAGGACCACCTGCGGCGCGTCCTGGGGGAGTGGGTGGTCGAAGCCGACCACTCCGGCAACCTGATCGTGCTGCGCACCCCGCCGGGTTCCGCCCATGTCGTAGGCTCGGCGCTCGACCGGAGCGGATTCGCCGGGGTGATCGGCACCGTCGCCGGCGACGACACCGTGCTGGTGGTGGCGTCCGAGGAGGCCGGAGGGGCGTCGGTCGCCCATCGCCTGGCCGTGCTGTCGGGACTGGAGCAGACGCCGTGACCGGATCGATCCCCCGCCGGCCCGACCAGACCCACCGACCCGATGAGCCCGACGACCAGATGACCCCAGCGACCAGATGACCCCAGCGAAGACGATCGAGCCGAAGAGGACGAGGAGCGTGCGATGACCGAACGAGTGGTACTTGCCTACAGCGGAGGACTGGACACGTCCGTGGCGGTGCGGTGGTTGATGGAGAACCACGGCGTCGAGGTGGTGGCCGTGGCCGTCGACGTCGGCCAGGCGGCCGAATCGGGCGGCGAGGACTGGGACGCCATCCGCAACCGCGCGCTGGCCGCCGGTGCCGTCGAGGCGACGGTGATCGACGCCCGGGCCGAGATGGCCGAGGACTTCTGCATACCGGCCCTGCTGGCCAACGCCAAGTACGAGGGCAAGTACCCGCTGGTGTCGGCCCTGTCGCGCCCGGTCATCGTCAAGCACCTGGTGGCCGAGGCCCGGCGCCACGAGGCCTCCTACGTCGCCCACGGCTGCACCGGCAAGGGCAACGACCAGGTCCGCTTCGAAGTGGGCACGCGGGCCCTCGCTCCCGACCTCAACGTGCTGGCGCCGGCCCGCGTGTGGGGCCTCACCCGTGAGGACTGCATCGAGTACGCCGCCAAGTGGGACATCCCGCTCACGGTGACCAAGGAGAAGCTGTACTCGATCGACGAGAACCTCTGGGGCAAGGCCATCGAGTGCGGCGTGATCGAGGACCCCTGGAACCAGCCGCCCGAGGACGTGTACACGATGACCGTCCCGACGGCGACGGAGCCCCGCGAGATCATCATCGGATTCGAATCCGGAGTGCCGGTGTCGCTCGACGGGGTCACCCTGGCGCCGGAGCCGCTCATCGCCGAACTCAACCAGGTGGTCGGGTCCTACGGCTACGGCCGCCTCGACATGGTGGAGAACCGCCGGGTGGGGATCAAGAGCCGCGAGACCTACGAATGCCCGGCGGCGTTGGCCCTCCTCTTGGCCCACGCCGATCTCGAGGACCTCACCCTGGAGCGGGACCTTCACCACGAGAAGCTCCGCCTCGAGCCGCGCTGGTCCGAGCTGGTCTACGACGGTCTCTGGTTCAGTCCGCTGAAGCAGGCCCTCGACGCCTTCTTCCTCGAGTCCCAGAAGCACGTCACCGGTGAGGTCCGCCTCCGCCTCGAGGCCGGCCGCTGCTGGGTCGTCGGACGCCGCAGCCCGGTCAGCCTCTACGACCACGGCCTCGCCACCTACGACGCCACCGACACCTTCCGCCACCAGGACGCCGAGGGCTTCGTCCGGCTGTGGGGCCTCGGGGTCGCCACGTGGTCGGCCATCCAGGAAGGCCGGGGCGCCGGACGATGACCCTCTGGCACGGCCGGCTCAGCGGCGGGACCGCCGACGTGGTCATGGACTACTCGGTGAGCCTGCACTTCGACCGTCGGTTGGCCGTCGACGACCTGGTCGGCTCGCGCGCCCACGTGCGTGGGCTGGGTCGCGGGGGACTCCTCGGCGATGACGAGGTGTCCGTCCTGCTCGGTGCGCTCGACCAGGTGGAGAACGAGATCGAGGACGGCACCTTCGTGTTCGAGGCCGGCGACGAGGACATCCACACCGCCGTCGAACGCCGGGTGACCGAACTGGCCGGCGACGTGGGGGCGAAGCTCCACACCGGTCGCAGCCGCAACGACCAGATCGCCACGGATCTCCGGCTCTACGCCAAGCGGGAGCTGGCCGCGGTGGCTGCGCTGATCCTCGACCTCCAGGACGTGCTCGTGGCCCGGGCCACCGAGGCGGGCGACACCTACCTGCCGGGGTACACCCATCTCCAGCGGGCCCAGCCGGTCCTGCTGGCCCACCATCTGCTCGCCCACGGGTGGGCGCTGGCCCGCGACATCGACCGGCTGGTGGCGACGGTGGCCCGGCTCGACGTCTCACCGCTCGGGGCCGGCGCCCTGGCCGGCTCCTCGCTGCCGCTGGACCCCGACGGCACCGGGGCCGACCTCGGGTTCGCCGGACGGTTCGAGAACTCGCTCGACGCCGTGTCCGACCGCGACTTCGTGGCGGAGGGCCTGTTCGATCTGGCCCTCCTCGGTGTGCACCTGTCGCGCATCGGCGAGGAACTGGTGCTGTGGTCGACCGAGGAGTTCGGTTTCGCCGTGCTCGACGACGCCTTCGCCACCGGCAGCTCGATGCTGCCCCAGAAGAAGAACCCCGACGTGGCCGAACTGGCCCGGGGCAAGTCCGGGCGGCTGATCGGCAACCTGACCGGCCTGCTGGTCACCTTGAAGGGACTCCCCCTCGCCTACAACCGGGACCTCCAGGAGGACAAGGAGCCGCTCTTCGACTCCGTCGACCAGTCGAAGCTGGCGCTCGCCGCGCTGTCCGGTCTCCTCGCCACCGTGGTCTTCCAGGCCGACCGGAT
>Ga0302279_10005705_pt1 | contig 13721 bp, 11 predicted proteins | sample III_Bog_N3_3_FD_194541 | JGI IMG/M metagenome (GOLD analysis project Ga0302279, IMG submission 194541) | Peat permafrost microbial communities from Stordalen Mire near Abisko, Sweden - III_Bog_N3_3 | ecosystem: Environmental > Terrestrial > Soil > Wetlands > Peat | place: Sweden: Abisko...
GACGTGCGGATGCGTCCGACCGGAGCCCTCCATGCCCCTACAGCCACCCCGTCGACGACTGATGCGCCACGTGCCACTGAAGTTCGTGCAGCGGGCCATCCCGCACGGAGGCCCCCGCTCGACCAACGCGAGTCTCTCGCTGACGAGCATGATCGACTTCCTGGTGGTGACCGTCGTGTTCCTGCTGATGACGTTCAGCACGGCGAGCGCCTGTCCCCCGGCCAAGGGGCTCAACGTCCCGATCGCGGCCCATGTGCTCGACGCGATCGATGCCCCGATCGTCACGGTGTGGCGAGGCCACGTGATGGTCGATGGCTCTCCTGCGGGGAGCACGGAGCTCATCGAGAGCCATGGGCACGTGCGGCGCCTCGATGACGTGTTCCATTTGCTGTGCGCCAAGCGCGAGCTCTGGGGGCGAACGCATCCGCAGCGAGACTTCCCTGGCGTGGCGGTGCTGGAGCTCGACCAGGATGTCCCTGCGCTCGTCGTGAAGAGCGTGTTCCAGACGGCGGCGATTGCCGGGTACCCCAACGTCAGCTTCATGGTGCAGGCGGCGACGAGGTAGGCGATTGCGGCCAAGCCGCGCACCCGGCGGAGCTTGCACGCGGCTATTGTCGCGGATCACGACACGGCTTCCGCTGGGGGACGAGGCTCGATAGCCTCGGTCGGCACGGGTGGGCGCGCGAGCACGCCTCGCCCGGTCCCTCGCATGCCCCCTCCGCGACCCACACCCAGTGTACCGGCGCGACTGCGGGGCGTCCTCATGGGAGCCGGCGCCGTGGTCGCCGCAAGCCTGGTGGCGTCGGTCGCTTCGGCTTCTCCGGAGGACATCTTCGGCTACGGGCCGCGTTCGGTGGCGATGGCCGGCACGGGCACCGCGTCCTCGGACGACTACGAGGCCGCGTATACGAACCCGGCGCTCATCTCGCGGCTGCGCGCGCGGACGCTCGTGATTGGCTACCAGGAGGCCTCGTTCAACCTGTCTGCCAGCGGTACCGGGCTCCCCGGACCCGTGGGTTACGACCCCGCGACGGGCATTCTCATCGGTGTCGGGCTGCCGATCCCGTTTGGTGGCAGGCTCAAGGATCGCGTCGGGGTCGCCATCGACTTCTACACGCCCACGTCGCTTCTCGTCCGCGGTAACATTCCGTACCCGGAGACGCCGCAGTTCGTGGTCCTTCCGGACCGCGCGCAGTCGCTCACCATCCGCGCCGGCCTCGGGCTCGACCTGGGCTATGGCATCCGGGTAGGCGGCGGCTTCGGTGCGCTGGCCGAGCTGGACGGAAGCGTGGTCGTCGCGACGAACTCGACCGGTAGCGTCGGCTCGACGGTGCAAGACCAGCTCGTCGCCGTGTACGCGCCCACGGTGGGCGCCACGTTCGACTTGCCCTTCGGCGCGGGGCGCCCGTTCCGGCTCGGCGTTGCCTATCGTGGCCAGCTCGAGGCACGATTCTCGGTCGACATCGACGCGACCAAGCTATCGAGCCTGAACATCCCGGTCCTCAACATCTCCGGCATTGCGCAGTTCGACCCGGAGGAGGTCGCGTTCGAGGCCGCTTACGACACCAAGGCTTTCACCGTCGCCCTCGGTGCTACCTACAAGAAGTGGAGTGCCTACCCCGGGCCGCTCGAGGCGACGACGACGTGCCCTGCCGCGATGCCGATGTGCGGTGCGGTACAGCCGCCGACGCTCGCGTTCCACGACACGGTCGTGCCCCGCATCGGCGTCGAGCGCACGCTCGCTCTCCCCCGCCGCACCAAGCTCCACCTCCGCGCTGGGTACGCTTTCGAGCCGACCCCTAGCCCCTCCGAGACCTCGGCGTCGCAAGCCGTCGACCCGAAGTCGCTCATGCTCGTCAATGTACCGACGCGCTACTTCGATGCCTCGCGCAGCATCATCGCATTCGGCAGCGGCATCGAGATTCCGCCGCTCACGATCGACACGTACGGACAGGTCCACGTCCTGGTGCCACGCACGATCACGCTCGACGCCGCGTCGCCAGCCTCCCAGAGCGGCGCCCCGCCACCTCCACCCGGTCCAACAACGGTCGCCCACGTCACCGGCACGGTCTTGACCTTCGGCATGAGCCTCGGGGTGAAGTTCTGATGCGCCCCCTCGGTGCGCTCGCGCTCGTCGCGTTCGTCGCCATCGCCAGCGAGGCGCGGGCGAACCCCGTGGACGCATTCGGCCTTGGTTCGCGCGGGACGGCCATGGGGGGCGCGCAGGCCGCCGACGTCTCCGACTTCAGCGCAAACTACTACAACCCCGCGGGCCTCGCCCGGGCGCCGAAGCTCGAGCTATCGCTCGGATACATGGGCGCCGACCAGTCCCTCTACGTGAACGGTGTGAACAGCGGAATCGACCCCGTGAAGGGCCTCGTGGGTGGCGTGGTGGCCCCCGGTCGCGTGTTCGGGATTCCCTTTGCCTTCGGCCTGGCGATCTTTCTACCCGACGACTTTCTGTCGCGCGTGAATGCGCTGCCCCAGGACCAGCCCCGCTGGGAGCTCTACGCCAACCGCAACCAGCGCCTCTACATCGCCGCCAACGTCGCCATCAGCCCACTCCCCTGGTTGCAAGTCGGAGGTGGTATCGCCTTCATGGCCGCCACGTCCGGAACACTGGGCATCACGGGGTCGCTGCCGGTGCTTCAGGCGGCCAATGCGGAGCTTCGTCATGAGGTCGACGCGGACCTGACGGCGATCCGGTACCCGCAGGTCGGTGCTCGCGTGGAGCTCTCCAGGAACGTGGCGCTGGCGTTCGTCTATCGCGGGCAGTTCAGCGAGAAGCTCGACCTGCACGCGATCCTGTCGGGCGGTATCACGCTTACGCCGACGACACCTCTGCTGACGACGGCGTACTACAATCTCGAGACCATCAGCGTGAGCGCGTTCTTGCCTCAGCAAGCGGTTCTCGGCGCGTCGTGGCAAATCACGCCCAACCTGCGCACCAATCTGGATCTCACGTACGTCAACTGGAGCGCGTACGTGTCGCCGGTCGCGTCGATCAACGTCAAGCTCAACATCCCACCTCCGTCATTCGGCTGGCCTCCGGGGATTGCGCCGCCCACCACGCCTGCTCCGACGACGATCCTCCCGCTGAACATGAACGACACGCTGGTGCCTCACCTCGGCATCGAGTGGCGTGCGCTCGAGCGACCGAAGTGGGAGGGGTTCGTTCGCGGCGGCTACGAGTACGACAAGAGCCCGATCCCCGCGCAGACGGGCTCGACGAACTACATCGACCGCGACCGGCACGCATTCTCGTTCGGGCTCGGCCTGCGCCTCATGCAGGTGCTGCGTGAGCTTCCCGGCGACATACGGCTCGATGGGCACGTGCAGCTGAGCGCGCTGTTCGATGGCACCACGGTCAAGTCGAGCCCGGCCGACTACGTGGGCGACTACGTCGCGGGCGGGCACATCTGGAATGTGGGCGGTAACGTCACGGTGGGGTTCTAGGTCATGCGAGGCGCTCTCTGGCTCGCGCTCGTCGGCAGCGTCGCGGTCGCCTGCGGCGCGCTAGGCTCTTCGTCGGAGAGCGATGTCGCGCCCACGTCGGCCGGGGTGGGTCCGTTCCGGGAGCTGCTCGCGGCCGAAGACCTGGGCAAGGCGCCGTTCGTGCTGGACGGCGCCGGCTCGCCGTACCGCGAGCCGAGCGCTCTGCCGCAGAGCGCATCCGACTCCTCGAGCATGGGCGTGCTGCTCTACGCCGTCGCCCCGGCCGCGACCGGTACGGCGAGCGTCATCGTCCGGACGAGCGCCAGCGATGCTCGAAGCTTCTACGGCACGAGCTCCGACATCGGGACGGTGCCCGAGGTGGTTCTCTCGGCGAGCTTGCCCTGGGAAGGGACGAGCGTGACCGGCCCGAGCGCGCTCCGCGTCGGAAGCGAGATCCAGCTCTACTATGCGGCGGCCGGCGGCATCGGCCTGGCGCATTCCTCCGACGGGCTCCACTTCGACAAGGAGCCCGACCCCGTTCTCGCGCCCGATCCCACGGTTCACTGGGAAACGACTGCCCCCTTCGCGCCAAGCGTCGCCGTGCTCCCGGATGGGACGTTCGACATGATGTACGCCGCGGGCGTCGCCATCGGCGAAGCAACGAGCTCCGATGGGGTCCACTTCACACGCGTCGACGCCGACCCGACGACCCCCGCGACGGACCCTGTCCTGTCTCCACTCGAGCCAGCCTCGACACTGACCTCGGTGGACGGAGGGTCATTGCCGTTCGACCTGGCGCAGGTCTCGGATCCCTGCGTGCTGCCGGTCACGAGCCCGGCCGGGCGCCTGGTCGTCCGTGTCCTCTACACCGGATATGATGGAGCACCGGGCGCCACGACACGCACGTCGGCCATCGGGTTTGCGGCGCGCTTCGGCACGTCCGGGCCGCTCGTTCGCCAGCGGGAGCCCGCGTTCTCCATCTCCAAGCAAGAGGCCGCCCCGACGCTGTTCACCTGGTCGGGGGGCGCGATTCTGTATGTTCACGCCAATGCCGGTGGCAGCTTTTTGACGCCGGCGTACCCGGCCATCGCGGCGGGCGTCGCTCCAACGGAGATCACGCTGGCGGCGCCCGTGACGTACGCGACCTCACCCTGACACCCGACGACGAGTCAGCTTTACGCCGCGCGTTCACCGAGGAGCGGCAGCAGGCCCAGGAGCGCGAGCACCCCACCGACGAGGCACACGGCCGGCCATGCACCGAGCGCCCACGCGGCCGACGCCAGCGCCGTGCCGAGCGCGCCGCCGGCGAAGTAGCACACCATGTAGAGCGCGTTCAATCGACTGCGCAGCTCGGGCGCGAGCCCGAAGATCACGGTCTGGTTCGTCAGATGGCTTGCTTGCACGCCGGCATCCAGAAGCACGACCCCGACGCCAAGCCCGATGAGCGAGCCTGCCAAGACGAAGAATACGACATACGAAGTGGCGAGGACGAGTAGCGCCATGACGTTCAGCCGCGCCGGGTTTTCGCCTGTCGCGCGGCGCGCCGCCAAGGGGCCGACGAGCACACCGGCGATGCCCACGATGCCGAACGTACCCGCTGCTGCGCTCCCGTAGCCGATGTCCCGGAGGTGGAAGGATAGCGTCGACCAGAAGACACTGAAGCTCGCGAAGCCGAAGCCACCCACGAACGCGCGACGGCGCAGTACGGGCTGCGTGCTCCAGACCGAAGCGAGCGAGCGCACGATTGCGCCCCAGCCGAGCACCCGCGCGGGCTGCTGTGGGGGAAGCAGCGCCCGCAAGATGCCGGCCAACCCGAGCATCGCTGCCGCCGCAATGACGAATACGAGGCGCCAACCGACCCATGCACCGAGCGCGCCGCTGGCCGTACGCGACAGCAGGATGCCGGCGAGCAAGCCGGACATGACAGTGCCAACGACCCGTCCGCGATCGGCGATTGGCGCGAGCTCGATCGCATAGGGAAGAATCATTTGCGGCACCGAGGACGCGACGCCCACGAGCAAGCTGCTCAGCGTCAGCACCGCGACATTGCGAGCGCTGGCGAGCAAGAGCAGTGGCGGCGCGGCGGCGAGCAGGGTCGTCACGATGACCCGCCGCCGCTCGCGTCCGTCGCCCAGCGGCACGAGCAGGACCATGCCGAGGGCGTAGCCAATCTGCGTCGCCGCCAGTGCCGTTCCAATGGCCGTCGACGAAACGCCGAGGCTCTCGGCCATCGCCGCAGCGAGCGGTTGCGCGTAGTACAGGTTGGCCACGCTGATTCCGGCGGCCACGGACAGGAGCAGCATGAGCGCGCGCGAAGGCGGCAACGCGAGAGCCGCTTCCTCGACGGGAGCACCTCGCTTCGGCTCACCCATAGGCTTTGACGAAGTAGGCAATCGTGAGTGTCGTCGCGACCGCGAGAATCACTCTTTCAAGAATCCGCGTCGGCACACGATTCGCGAGTCGCATCCCGAAAAATCCCCCGAACATCGAGCCGGCCGCCATCGACGCGCTGATGCCCCAGTCGACGCCGGCAGAGAGAAACACGACGATGGCGGATGCGTTGGCGGTCACCTGGATGAGGACCTTCAGTACGTTGATTCGTCGCACGTCGCCCGGCAGCAACATGGCCAGGCCCGCGAGCATGAGCACGCCGCCTCCCGCGCCGAAGTAGCCGTTGTAGATCGCGATCACGAGCACGATCGCCAGCACGAGAGGCGACGATGGCCTGGACGCGCGCGCCTCGCCTGCCGCGCGCGATGCCCACCGACGGATCGTCGGCCCCGTCGCGAACAGCGTCGTACTGAAGGCAAGGAGCCACGGCACTGCCTTCGCGAACGCCGTCGTGGGTGTCGTGAGCAGCAGGACGGCCCCCGCAACCCCGCCGGACGCCCCGAGTAGCGCGTAGAGGAGGCTCGTAGGACGCCCGAGGGCGGAGAGCTCCCTCCGCGCTGCGACCACCGATGCGGCGTATCCGGGCCAGAGACCGACGGTCGACGTGATGTTCGCGGCCTTCTCGGTCAGCTTCGCGATCCCCGTGAGCGCCGGAAAGGTGATGAACGTGCCGCCCCCCGCCATGGCGTTGATCGCACCTGCGACGAAGGCCGTGAGCGTCAGAAAGAGAAGCGTCGAGAGCATGTGTCGCCGGGACGGAGTGTAGACCCTCGACGCGGCGACCTGGGGAGCGGAGCAGGCGCTGGGCGAAGGTCCCGCCAGGACTTACGTCGGGAGCCGACGGGCCCTTTCGCCGTCCTATGGCGTCGGCACGCAGGTAATCTGCTGGGCGAACAGGCGCTGCGAGCCCAGTGCACCGGAGTCGGGCGCGGAGCTCTCGATCCACGCGATGCCCAGCGTGGCCCCGACGCTCTCGCTGGCTGCGGACTCGAACGAGACGCCGGTGGCCATGATGGTGACCGATCCCGTGGTGCTCACCACCGGCAACGGCGTCGTCGCAACGATCTCGCCCGTGGGCGCGAGCCAGAGGAGGAGGATGCCCGTCCCGCCCGCATTCGTCCCCACGAGAACGAAGTCATCGCCGGACCAGGCAATGCTCTGGTTGGTCGACGGATACGATGCGACCGGGAGATGGCCTCCCGCCGAGAACGGTGCCTGGCCCACGGTGAGGCTCGGGATTGTCGCCGGAAGGACCGTGGAGCCGTAGGTGTCGAACACGCCGCTTCGTGACACGTCGGCAGCGTACGCGAGGAGCACCGCCTTCGAGGGGTCGGCTGCGCTTCGCTTCGCACCAAGCAGGCCCCACGGAGAGCCAGGCGGGGGCGCAAGGGATCCGACCACCCCGCCATCGCCGTTGTCCGCCGCCACGAAGTCGAGAAACCCACCGTGGACGCCTGCGTCGATGGAAAGGGGCGGCGTCAGGACATAGAGCGAGCTGCCCGCGGCGAAGAACCCGTAGTCGCCCGTGACCGAGATCGCGCCGCCCTGCTCATAGAGCAGAGTGGGCCCAGCCCCCCCCTCGAGGAGCGGACCGGTGATGCCGACATTCACTCCGTACCGGCTGCCGAACGCCAGTGCCGAGGTCACGAACGCGAGCGTCTCGCCGGCGTCATTCGGCGGCATGGCGACAAGCTGTGCGCCCGAGATGGCGCCCGAGCTGAACTGGAAGTCATAGGGGTTGGCCTGTGAGCCGCCGGGGTACACGGTGGCCAGCGGAACGACTTGAAGCGAGCTGTGCCCCGGCCCTCCGCGACCCGAGAACGAGTTGGCGATGAGCGCGTTGACCGACTCGTTCACGCCGAATCCGTTCGACTCGACGTCGAGCAGCGCCAGCCCGAGGCTCCCGGGGGCATTGCCCGCCTGCGAGAGACGCAAGCTCGAGTTGCCGTTGAAGGGGGGGACGTAAACGATGAACTCGGAAGGGTCGCCCAGGATCTGGCTCGCGATGAGGACCCCCTCGTGCACGTTGGTGCCGAGAGGCGCGACGAACGGCCCGCTACTGTAGCTGAGCGCACCGGAGTCGACGTTCGCCAGGGCCGTGAGGTCCTCGATCAGGGTGGGCGATCCCATCGCGGTGCACGTCTGGGCCGGAACAGAAGCGTCGCGGCCAGCTTCGAGCGGAAGGCCCGTGTCATGGCCAGCATCGAGCGGGTGACCGGTGTCGCCGCGAGCATCTGCCGCAGGGGCATCGCGGTGCACGGCCCGGTCGTTGGTCGCGTCGAGGCCGGAGCCCGCTTCCTTGTGCGATCCACCGTCCGTCGAGGAATCGACGAGGTTGCCTTCGTTGATCCCTGCAATCAGGTTGCAGGCTGCACCGCTCGCGATCGCACCCGCGGCGAGGGCCAGAATGGATGCCGCGCGACCAGAGCGCTTCACAGGCGAGAGCATGCCCCACTGTACCGCGAATCGTGCGTCGCGTGCGGCTCAGTGGATCACGATCCCGGTCCCGGTAGTCGCGCCGTGGGCGAGAGGTGCCCAGTGAAAGATCGCAGCAGAACGTCTGGGTGTGATTTCCCGGATCGCACCTGAAGAGGGTGCGCGGCCGGCGCTTCAGAACTCGCGATTGAGCATGGCCGATGCCCCGCGCCACGTCGGGACTACCGCGACGGACGTTCTCGCGCCGGGAACGACGGAGGCGCGCGTGACATAGAGGAGGGTCGTCAGCGTCGCCAGAGCGAGAGTGCTCCCACCTGCGATGTCGGCGCCCAGAAACGCCGCGCGAGCGCTGCTCACGGCCGACGCGGTGCACGTCCCCCTGCAGGCGTCGAGGGAGCTCTTCTGGGAGAACGCAGTCGCGCCGAAGCCGGCCCAGAACCCGGCCGCGACCACGGTGGCGCCGCCGGAGATCCATGCGCCCAGCGGCACGGGCCGCCTTGGCGCGACCGAGGCGTCCGCGACGACGGCGGGCGCCCCGCTCGGTGCAAGGGCGGGCGTCGCGGTGAAGGCTGCGATGACCCGTCGATCCTTCTCCCCTTCACGCACGACGACGAGACGCTCGACGACGACGCCAGCGTGCTCGAAGCGAATCGTGTGGCTGCCCGGGTCCATCTCGACGGCCCGCCCGTCGATCGTCGCGGACAGTGGCTGACCATCCATCGTCACCTGCACGTCCGTCAGGTCGCCCGCGGAACCCGTCGCCCCCAGCACGATGGTCGGGATGCGCCCTTCGATGGCGCGCAGGTCTGCAACGCAGAGAGGGCGCATGGCCGCAGGGCACGCGTCCGAGGCACACTTGACGAGCGCGTCGCGCGCGCGGGTCAGCTTTCCCGCCTTGCCCAGCGCTGCCGAGCTCGAGAAAGCCTCGCTGCAGATCTGGGGCGCTTCATCGGCTCTTGCGGCCCGCAGAGGAGCAATCCCCCATGCCGTGAAGGCAGCCAGCCACGCCACGTGCCTCGTGCGCGTCAGCATCCGTCGATCCAGTGCCGCACGCCGCTGGTGTCGATCGTATACGGCGGATCGCAGCGAGCCTTGGGCTTCGACGGCACGGCATGACGTGCGGGACTCGGGACGACTACCGGGCTCCGCACGCTCGGCTGCACCGGCGACGCGGAAGAGACGGCGGGCGCGGGGGACGGCGATGCGACCGGCGCCGCAGATCCTTCCGGAGACGCTGGGCCAGGCGAGACCGCCGCAGGCGGCGCGCGGACGGTGGGGGCCGGTAGAACCCTGTCTCGCCCTCCGAGGACAATGGCACCCAAGGTGATTGCCCCGAGGGATGCAGCCACGGCGAGCGTCCATCGGCGCACAGGGCGCGGCCCATCGGTGATCTCGGTGACGTGGGCATGGGCGGTGGCGGCTTCGGCCACGGCGGGTACGAGGACATCGGAGCGCTGGCTCGCAGGATCGAGTGCGACCTTGCCGCTGGTCGACGACGCCTCGATGTCTCGGACCCGGGCCGACGCCAGCTTCAGCCAGTCGCCAGCCATCCCGGTGACCCACGCTCCGACCTCGCGCGTGGAACGCATCGGGGCGGCGCTCTCCAGCGCAATGAGCATGTCTTGCGCGGTCGTCCAGCGGTCTTCCTTCGCCCGCGAGAGGGCTTTCATGATGACCGCATCGAGCTCCTTCGGCACGGCGGCATGAACCTCGCTCGGGCAGGGCACGCTTTTCTCGAGGACCTGGTTCATGATGGCGACCGGGTCGTCACCGACGAAGAGCGACTCACCCGTCAGCGACTCCCAGAGCACGACCCCGGCCGCGTAGACATCGGAGCGACGGTCGACTTGCCGCCCCCGTATCTGCTCAGGCGACATGTAGCGGACCTTGCCCTTGACCTGACCCTCGCGCGTCGTCTGAAGACGGCCAACCGCCTTCGCGATTCCGAAGTCGATGATGCGCGAGGCACCGTCGCTCCCGACGAGCACGTTCTGCGGGGAGACGTCGCGGTGCACGATGTCGAGGGGCGTCCCTTGCTCGCTCGTCGCTTCGTGCGCGGCGTGGAGGCCGGCGAGGACGCCACCGACGATCGCCGCGCCGATCCCGACGGGAATCGGCTGCTTGGCTGCGCGGAGGTCCCTCGCGAGCCGTGAGAGCGACGCTCCGGACACGTACTCCATGACGATGAGGATCTCGCCGGCGTCGGTCAGGATGTCGATCGTCGGCACCACGCTCGGATGGCGAATGCGGGCGACGAGCCGCGCCTCGTCGAGGAGCATGGCCACGAACTCCGGGTCCTTCGCGTAGTGGGGGTGGAGCCGCTTGATGGCGACCGTCCGTGAAAACCCCTCCGGCCCGATCAGGCGTCCGAAGTGGACCGTGGCCATGCCGCCGGACGCGATCTCATCGAACAGGAGGTACCGCCCGACCTGTCGGGGTGCCTGAGCGTCCGCCACGACCGGCAACGGTACCCGAAAGAAACACCCCGAACCAGTGACCCGCGGCGCGCGGCTGCCTAGAGTCCCATCCGCGCCTTCAGCATCTGGAAGTAGCGGCGGGCGAGCCCCGACGCTGCGGCCGCCCGGGAGACGTTGCCGCCATGGTCCGCGAGCACCGCCTCGACGTACCGTCGCTCGAACGTCTGCACGATGCGTTCGCGGGCTCGCGCGAGTGGCAGGCGCTCGGCGAGCACTCGCTCGATCAGGTCTCCCGCCGCGCCTTCGCTCGAGCTCCCTTCGGGTTCAGCCGCCGAGAGGTCGCCGAGCGCGAGCTGGCGAGCCACCTCGTTGCGGAGCTCCCGGACGTTGCCCGGCCAGTCGTGCCGTTCCCAGCGCGAGATCACTTCCGGGCGAATATCCTCTTCGCGCGCGCCGAGCTCACGACAGAACCGCTTCACGAGCAAGCGGACGTCTCCCCTGCGGGTGCGAAGGGGCGGAAGCTCGACCCGCGCGATGGCCAGGCGATGGAAGAGGTCATCGCGAAACCGTCCCGCGTCCACGAGCGCGTCGAGACTTCGGCGGGTAGCGGCGATCACTCGAACGTCGACGCGGATCCACCGGTTGCCCCCGACGCGGTGGACCTCGCCCCGGTCGAGCGCGCGAAGCAGCTTTGGCTGCACGCTCAGGTCGAGATCGCCTATCTCGTCGATGAACAGCGTGCCACCATCCGCCTGCTCGAATACCCCTTTGCGCTGGGCCACCGCCCCGGTGAAGGCGCCGCGCTCGTGCCCAAACAGCTCTGACTCGACCAGCGACGGGGAGACCGCGGTGCAATCGAACACCACGAACGGCCCACTCGCCCTTGGCCCGTTCGCGTGAAGGCTCTCGGCGAGCACTTCCTTGCCGGTCCCGGTCTCGCCCTCGATGACGACCGACACCGCAGACGTCGCGATGCGCTGGCATAGTGGGTATAGCCGCCGCATCTCGCGGCTCCCGCCGACGGTAGATCCGAACGCTACGTCCTCCGTCAGCGGGATGGCCTTCGCGGCACCCTGTTCGACATGAAGCGACGTGTCGCCCAGGCGTACGACCTCGCCTCCGCGGAGCCATGCGTCGCGGATGGCGACGTCGTTGACGAACGTCCCGTTGGTCGAATCGAGGTCACGCAACCGGAGGCGCCTTCCCTCGACCTCGAGCGAGATGTGACGGCGCGACACGCTCCGATCGGTGAGGGTGAGCGTACACGCCGGGCTCGTGCCCACCAGGACGGCGCCGGGGAGAGACCCGTCCACGGTCTGCGATCGGCCCGCGTCGATACCGCCACGGACGGTGAGCACGAACGCCGCGTCGGGCGCCTCGGACGGGTCGAACCGCGTGTGGAGGACAGTGGACGGCTCCTCGGGATCCGACGGCATGCGCGTCAGTCTAGCGAGTGCAGCCGGATTTCGCTCGCCTGACGGCCGAGGAACGACACCCGTCGGCCGACGAGACGTCCGCCGCCAGGGTGGTTACCTTCTCGGCGTGGCCGAGCAAGAGGCGTTGGGGCGGGCCCCATGGTGGCGTGGGCCAGGCCCGGTCAGCGCGGGGCGGAAGAGGGCGGCGCTCGCCGTGGCCGTGATCTCGGATGTGTCGCAGTGGTTCTTCTTTCCGGTCCTGTCGGAGGGGGCGGCGTCGCCCTTCGAGGTCGCGCTCGATGCGTTGACGGCGCTCGTCATTCTTCTGATTGTGGGCGTTCAGTGGCGGCTCGTCATCGCGATGGCGGCGGAGCTCGTTCCGGGGCTCGACATGTTCCCGACATGGGCCGCCGTGGTGCTGAGCCTGCCGACCGCGCCGAAGGAGCTCCCCTAGTTCTGCGGTGGCCTGTCGATGCTCCCCCAGCATTCCACCCTGGCGTTCGGGCGTATCCCGCACACGAAGGTGTCACCGACGGCGACTGAGGTGAACGCGCCAGCTGGAGGCGTCGCCTGCCCGTAGCTGTTGTCACCCCAGCAGATCGCCGACCCACTGCTCTCCACCCCGCAGATGGACGCTACGCCGACGGCCAACGACGCATACGATCCGGCGGGCGGGGTTCCGAAGTACGAAGCGGCCTGGCCCCAGCACGCGACTGATCCGTCGACGCTCACGGCGCAGCCCAGGCTCTGCAGAATGGCGAGGGAGGTGTAGCTTCCGCCGGGGGGCCCCGCGTCGCCGAAGTCGTTGCTTCCCCAGCAGACGATGGATCCATCGGCTTGCAAGGCGCACACGCCGCTCCCGGCGGAGACTGCGGTGAACGGGCCGGGCGAAGGAGCCGGCGTGCCGACGCCGTCGTAGTCCCAGCAGCCGAGAGACCCGTTGGTCGCGAGACCACAGGAGGGTCCCTCGCCGACGCTCACCGAGGCGTAGGGCCCGGCGTCCGGGAACCCCGCGTACAGGTTCGCGTCGCCCCAGCAGGCGAGGGCGGTATTGGTCCCCACCCCACACCCGAAATACTGACCGAGCGACACCGAGGTGAAGCCTCCACTCGGCGCGTTGCAGAGCCCGTACGACGGATCTCCCCAGCAGGCGACGGTCGTGTCCGTCTTCACCCCGCAGACGGTTCTCCCGTGCGCCGACAGGGACGTGAAGGTGTCTCCGGGCGGCGCCGCCTGACCGTTGAAGCCTCCGAAGACGGTGGCTGCGCACGCCAAGGTCCCCCCGGTGCTGAGCGCGCAGGCGGTCTCGTCTCCCACGGAGACCGCCGAAAAGGTGCCGCTCGGCGGAATGCCGAAGATATCGTCGTCCCAGCAGACCAGCGAGCCCGCGGCTGTGATCCCGCAGGCGGCGTAATAGCCGACGTTCACAGAGGTGAAGAGCCCGCTCGGAGGTGTCGTCTCGTTGTTCCAATCGTCTCCCCAGCACTCGAGAGAGCCCGCGGTCGTGACGCCGCACGCGAAGTCGCTCCCCGCAGACACGGAGCGGAAGGTTCCGCTCGGAGGGCTCGTTTGCCCGTACGTGTCGTCTCCGGAGCACGCCACGGTGCCGTCCGTCCGAACGCCGCAC
>Ga0302279_10005707_pt1 | contig 13719 bp, 9 predicted proteins | sample III_Bog_N3_3_FD_194541 | JGI IMG/M metagenome (GOLD analysis project Ga0302279, IMG submission 194541) | Peat permafrost microbial communities from Stordalen Mire near Abisko, Sweden - III_Bog_N3_3 | ecosystem: Environmental > Terrestrial > Soil > Wetlands > Peat | place: Sweden: Abisko...
CGATGGTGAGGAGGTACCAATCGATCGGAATCTCGCGTTCCAGGTCTCCCTTGGTGTTGAGCATACGAATGGTGAATGGACGCTGGCCCGCGGCGTCGGCGATCTGGGGCCCGGCCAGGCGGAACGACGTGAGGACTGCGGGATCGTCCCACGGCAATGGGTGGGGCGGGACCTTGGCAGAGGGCGCGGGTGAGCCGCCGCCTGGCTGTTTGCCAGTGGCGAGTGTGGACTCTGCGTGGAATGGGATGGAGATGGACGCGCCGGACGCTGTCTGGCTGAAGACGACGATACCATCGGATTGTGGCAGGAGCCCGGAGCGCAGCATGGCCTGGCCTACACGGGTTGCGACGTCTGCGGTTGCTTCGTCCGTGTACACCACCTTGTCGTGGTTGCCGACGGTGACGCTGGGGCCGGTCAAGGTGAGCCGGCTCCATTGCGATTCGGTGGGGCTGATTTTGGGCAGGCGGGAGACCGCGGCGAAGGCCAGCGCGACCGCAAACGCTGCCGTGGCCAGGGTCTGCAGGGTGTGCTGAAGGTGGCGTCCTGGGACGAGAGGACGCGCCAGAGCCAGCCCGAGAGGGAACCCGACGAGCAGGCCGGCGACGTGGGCGACGACATCGGTATTGGGCGTGGCCAGGCCAACGATGAGGTTGTAGGCGAGGAAGAACGCGGCGGCGATGCCGATCTTGATGGCATGCTGCCTGGGGACTGCGCCGCGGACCGTAAGCAGATGAGCCAGCAGGGCGCCGTAGACTCCGAAGATTGCGCCCGACGCGCCAGCTTCCACGCCGTAGGGATGCAGGTAGAGCCCGGCGATGTTCCCTGCAATGCCCGCAGCGAGATAGATGAGGAGATAACGGGTCTTGCCGAAGAGGAACTCCGTGAGGAGCCCCACCTGGAACAGGACGTACATGTTGACGGCGATATGGAGGAAGCCGAAGTGGAGGAAGCAGGCGGTGACGAGACGCCACCATTGTCCAGACTCGGTGAGGGGCGCGAAGTTTCCGCCCCAGGGAACCATCTGCTCCGCGGTGAAGTGCGTCCCGGAGATCAGCATCAGGCCATAGACGGAGACATTGATGGCGATGAGGGTGACGGTGACGAAGAGGGCCTGTGCTGGGGCGGCTGTGGCTGGCTCGGCGGATTGCTGAAGATGCAACTGGGTCGAGTCTTTCTGTGAGTCGAATAGCATCGATGCTCGTTTCTGAAGCAGATTGGAGAAGGATACCGGATGGACGGGTGGGAGGATAGGCGATGCTGGGGGAGGACGAGGGTGCCTGATCCCTGGGGGCAAATGGCAACCGTAACGGCAAAGGCAACGGCAACTGGCAAAGGCAACGGCAACTAGCAAAGGCAACGGCAACTGGCAAAGGCAAAGGCAACGGCAAAGGCAAAGGCAAAGGCAACGGCAACGGCAAATACGGGGATTCTTCGCTGCGCTCAGAATGACAAGCAGGAGTTATTACGGTTATGACAAGCAGGAGTTATTACGGTTGCAGCGTGATGCGGTGGAGTGGGGGCGGGGCGAGGGCGGGGTGATGCGCGAAGTAGGCGGTCATGGCGTCCATGTCCAGCGGGCCGGTGCGGCGGTGGGTGCCCTGGCGGAAGACGTAGAGCTGCTCTCCGCCATCGGCGAGGAGATTGTTGACCGTGATGCGGTAGCTGGCGGTGGCGACCAGAGGCGCGCCATGGATGCGGATGGAGTGGGGGACGACCCGGTGGCATGGCGGGGCGCCGGGATGGAAGCTGTAGGAGAAGCCGTCGGAGACCTCGATGTGCCGTGTGTCCTGGGGGACATCTGTGATGCCGGGTGGATAACCGAGGGTGCAGCCGGGGAACAGCTCTTCGAGCATGGCGTGAATCTGGGCGCCGGTGAGCGTCATGGTGACCAGGTTGTTGCCGAAGGGCAACGCGATGGCAAGCTCGCCGAAGGTGACAGTGCCGTCCGGCACGCCGGGAGTGGTGGAGGCAAAGGGCAGGCCTGCGCGGATGCCGCCCTCGTTGACGAAGGCGACGACGGCGCCGCCGGAGCGGGGCGCGCGGGTGGCTTCAAGCTGTGCATCGGTGATGACGTCGCCCATGACGGTTTCGCCGGAGGGGGTAAGTTCGCGCGGGATGGTGGCGGAGATGGTGCCGACGACGCGGTTGACGATGGGGGCGGCGAGTGCGGAGTAGCGGTCGATGATGGCTTTGATTGCAGGATCGGGGGTGATGGCGGGGTTGGTGCGGTCGACGAGGATGTTGTGCGCGGCGATGTGGGTGACGTGGTTGGTTCGCTTGTCGATGGTGAGGTCGATGTCGGTAACGACGCGGCCGTAGGCGGAGGCGCTGGTGACGGGGACGAGGCGACCGGTGCGATTGGGAAGCTGGCAGATGTAGGGCTGATGGGTGTGCGCGGAGATGACGAGGTCGACGGCGTCGTCGAGGCGGCGGACGATGGACTGGATGGGGGAGCCGTCGAGGCCGCCGGCGCAGGCGTTGATGTCGGTGTCCTCCGGATTGAGTTGCAGGCCGCCCTGGTGGATGAGGACTACGAAGCTGGCGATGCCCTGGCCGCGGAGCCGCTGGACGATCGCGTTGACGGTGTCGGCTTCATCGGCAAAGCGCAGGCCGGCCATGTTCTGCGGCAGCGACATGCTGGGCGTGTCCTTCAGGGTGAGGCCGATAAAGGCGACCTGGACGCCGTCGTACGTCTTGATGGCGTAGCCGGGGAAGATGGTTTTGCCGGTCGCGGTGTTGTAGACGTTGGCGGCCAGGTAGGTGAATCTGGCGCCCTCGAAGGGGACCGGCGTGCCGGTTTGCGCGCCCTGGCAGGAGTTGGAGTCGTGGGGCCGGCAGCCGCCGCGCTGCTTGCGCAGAAGTTCGGCGAGGCCGTTGTCGAACTCGTGGTTGCCGACGGCGTTGAGCTCCAGGCCGAGGCGGTTGGCGACTTCGATGGTGTCCTCGTCGTGGAAGAGGCGAGCGACGAGAGGACTGGCGCCGGTGAGGTCGCCGGCGGAGACGACGATGTTGTGCGGGTTCCGGCTGCGGAGTTGGGCGATGTAGGCGGCGAGGTAGTCTGCTCCGCCCGCCGGGACGGACGGGGACTGGGGATTGGCGCGGAAGTGCCCGGGAGACTCGATATTGCCGTGGAGGTCGTTGAAGGCGACGATCTTGAGGGTGAGGTCCTGTGCGCGGGCGGGGACGATGAGAGCAAGACTGAGTGCGATGAGGCAGGCTGCTGGTCGCATTAGGATGGCGCTCTCCCGATTTATTAACTGTAATGGTTTTGCCAGGTCGCTGTGGTTCGGTAGTATCGTTGACACGTCTTTGCGGGGGATGGGCCGGTCGCCCGCTGCCAGTCTGAGTGGGGAGAGACCGCGAGCGATGCCGAGCCCGAAGGCGGATCTGACCAGGGATCTAGTGGGTGGGCTGCTGCTGGCCGTCAGCGTGACGATGGTGACGGACTTCTCCCACCGCCTGCTGGGGGCCGACCCGGACAGTGCAGGGATCCTCTCGGTTTCCGTGCAGGGATTGTTTGCGGTGGCGGCGTCGAGCACATTTACCGAGGCGGGCCGGGTATGGATTGAGGGCCTGCGGCTGCACCGGCCGTTCCTGTCGCTGTCTACCAGCGGGGTGCGATTGCTGCTGGCGGCAGCGCTGTTTGCGGGGGTATGCCCGGCGTGGATATGGCTGCCGGAGATTCTGGCCCAGCACTACAACACACGCGCCTACAACCTGCAGAACAGCGGCGGACCCAGCGTTGAGGCGACGAATCTGGCAGCCGTGGTGCGGGACTACCAGCGTGCGATTGCGCTGGATCCAGGGTTCTGGTTTGCGCAGTTCAATCTGGGGGAAGTGTTCGAGCAGTCGTACCAATACGATGCGGCCGCCACGCAATACCGGAAGGCGATTGTGGCGAACGGCCAGGACCCAAGCGGGTATGGCAATCTGTCCCGGGTGCTGCTGCTCGAGGGCGATGCCCTAACGGCGCTGCGCGTGGCGGACGACGGCATGAAGCTGAACCCGAGCGGAGAGTCGGCCGCGGCGTTGTTGAAGAACCGCTCGTGGGCGGAGCTGGAGCTGACGTTCTACGACCAGGCGGTGGCCGATGCGAAGTTGAGCCTGGAAAAGTTGCCGGACGGCGCCGCCGCGTATTGCATGTTGGGGAAGAGTTATGCCAAACTCGGCGATACCGCAGACGAGCAGACCGCGTGGGAGAACTTCCTGCGGGTTCGATCGCTGCCGCCGAAGATTGAGCCGATGGTCGAACCGGATTGCGTGCGTCTAGCGGAGGATTTCCATGAGAAGAAGTGAGGCGGTAGCGATTGCGATGCTGGCGGCTGCTCTGATGGGAGGCTGCAAATCCTCTCCGACCCCAACCCCAACCCCGACCCCAATCCCGCAGAATACGCCGAGCGAGAACGTGCCCGCGCCGGTGGGCAGCGCGGGGACAGGGGATCCCGGGACGACCAACCCACCGCCGTGTGAGCGCGATTGCGAGGGCCATGTGTATATGAAGAGACTTCCTCACGATTCGGCTCCAGTTTCCGCGTGGACCGAGGTCAAACTGCAGCCGGGCGAGGTCGCGTCGTTGCAGAAGAGCCTGGCGGCACAGCCGGCAGGTTCAGCCGGGGACAGCGCCTTCCATGTGCATGCGGATACGGTGGCGGGGCAGACGCAGTTCCACGCGGACAGCGACCCGAGCCATGTGAGCAGCGAAGCTCCGGCCTATGAGATTGCGCTGGGGAGCAAGAGCTCTGCGCCCGCGAAACTGGTGGCGAGTCCGGAGACGCTGAAGGCGCTGCAGGCCAGGAGGATGGCGCCAGCCAACGGGCGCTAGCGCGAATTTCCTGATGATGTGCGGACGTTCGATATGTCGGGCCTTCAGCCCTCGAGGTTTCGGGGGTCACCAACTAGGCCTTCCTGCCCCAGCCAGCAAGCTGGCCGGGGACCCCGTTCGGCCTAGGTTGGTATGGGTCGGGCCTTCGGGCCTGGGAAGACGGTGTGCACATCTATGGGAAATTGGCTCTAGACCTGATCTTTCTGGACGAGGTATTCGTCCATGAGGACGGCGACGAGGGCGGCGGTGGGTACGGCGACGAGTGCCCCGGTGATGCCGGCGAGTTCCGTGCCCGCGATGAGTGCGATGAGGACGGTGAGGCCGGTGAGGTCGACGCTTTTGCGCATGATGCGCGGGGTGAGGTATGCGTTCTCCACGTTGATATAGAGGACATAGAAGATTAGAACGCCGGCCATCTTGGCCCATGAGTCGATCGCTGCGATGGCCGCGACGAGGGCGATGGTGATGACTCCGCCGGCGACCGGGACGATGTTCATGAGGCCCATGAGGACGCCGAGGAAGACAAAGTAGCGGACGTGGAGCAGTCCGAAGACGACCGTGCTGCTGACGCCCAGGATGAGCATTAGCAGTCCCTGGCCGAAGAGCCAGCGGCTCATTCGGAGGTCGGCTTTCTCCAGCGTGACGGCGAGGCGCAGGCGCTGATTGATGGGGAGCAAGGACATCAACCACATGTAGGCGGCATTGCCCTCCAGCATGAAGTAGACGCAGAGGACGAGGGCGGTGAGGAGTTCGAAGATGTTGCCGAGCCAGATGGGGAATGAGGCGAAGAGGTATTCGACTGTGGCGGATAAGGCGGACTCGGTTTTTTCCGCGAAGGCGTCGACGCCGAGCTTGTCCGCGTAGGGGACGTGCTTGATGCGGTCGACGATGGAGGGGATCCTGTCGGGCAGATCGGCGGCGAACTGGTGGAGGTCGCGGACGACCGGCGGGAGGGCCAGGATGAAGAAGACAGCGAGCGCGAGGAAGACCGAGCTGAGTAGGACTGCGATGGCGACGCCACGGGAGATGCGGCGGCCGCTGCGGGTCTCGTACTGGACGATGCTGTTGACGACGGGCAGGAGCACGGCGGCGAAGAGCGCGCTGACATAGATCAGCAGCAGGACGTCGCGCAGGCGCCAGGCGAGCGCGAGAGCGAGAACGAGGCCAAAGGCGAAGAGGATGTGACTGCGGACGGCTGCTTTGGATTGGTCCGCCTGCGATGGGGTTTGGGGGTCCGTGGTCGGCTCCTGGAGTTATTGGTTGGATGCATGTTTAGTGTGCACCCGGCAGCGTAAGGCGGGGAAGGAGAAAGCCAGGGCGAATCACGGGGGGCACGGAGATACGAAGCAGATTCTTCCTTCGAGCCGCGGTCCGGTGCAAGGGGAGGGGTCGGCCCCATTCATCCTGAGCAATCGCATTTGAATGTTGCTTTGCAGACGTTCGATGTGTCGGGCTTTCAGCCCTCAAGCCCTTAGGAGGCAACCAACCTGGGCCTTCGGCCAAGGCTGGTATATGCCGCGCTTTCAGCGCTTACGACAGTGGCCGCCTGAGAAAGCCAGGCTGTGTCCCCATGAAGCTTAAGGAAGGTATGAACAAGTCCCAGCGTTACTTCGGTGGCCATCCAACGACTTCATCCGTTGGCGAGGGTTCGGACCCCACTCATCGTGGGATGGTTGCGATGAGTGGGGCATTGAGTTTGGATTATCGGCGGCGGGGTTTGGGCAGGTGGAGGCGGGCGAGCAGGGTGGCGACCGTCTGCTCCGTGGAGAGGCTGGCGGTGTCGACGGTGTGGTTGGCGAGGCGGGAATAGATGGGGTGTCGGACGGCGAAGCGCTGCTGGGCGGCGGTGGCGTCTGCCAGGTTGGGCCGGGCGGTTGCGCCAGGGTTGAGCGCCTGCAGCATACAGCGGTCGTAGAGGATGGCGAAGGGTGCATCGAGGAAGACGGTGGCGGTGGCAGGGGTCTGCTCCAGCAGGAGGCGGTTGGTGAGGGTCTCCGGAGCGCCGCCGCCGAGGGAGAGGACGATGTTGGCGCGGCCGAGCGCGGAGGCGAGCGCCTCCGACTCCAGCTTGCGGAAGTGGGGTTCGCCGTGGGCGGCGAAGATGGAAGGGACCGCGAGGCCGGCGCGGGACGCGATGGAGTCGTCGAGGTCGAGGAACTCCCAGCCGAGGTGGCCGGCGAGCAGGCGGCCGACGGCGGTCTTGCCGGCACCCATGAAGCCAGTGAGTACGATGCGGCGAATGTGGGCGGGGGGCATGAGGGCGGCGATCTCGACGGGGCGACCGGTGCTGGGTTCGGCGGTCTGGATGTTCATGACTACTCCTTTGAATATAGCGACAAAAGCGAGGATCGAAAGACAAGAGCGAACTACGGAGATTCTGAGCTGCGCTCAGAATGACGAACGAAATGGAAGAGGGATCACGGTTGAATGGCGAAAGGGGTTGAATGACGAACGTGATTTGAGTGACGAACAAGGTTGAAATGACGAACAAGGTTTGAGTGAGGAACGAGGTTGAGTGAGGAACGAGGTTGACGCAAAACAAAGCCGCGACCTTTTGGGGTCGCGGCTCAGTGGACGTTGCGGATGCTGAAGAGATTTTATCTATTCAGGTGGGTGCGCAAGCCCGACCGACCCGGTCCCTGCCAAAAGCAGGGATAGGTAAAGAGGCCGAAATGGGCGGTGCGCTGTTTCATCCTGAAGATGAGGTTACACCGGGTTCGAGACGGGTAGCAAGCGGTTAATCGAGCTCCCGGAGCTGTTCCAAGTCGACATCCGCGGGGTCCAGGACGGCCTCTTCGCGGAGTTTGCTCTCGATGTTTTTCCAGACATTGTCGCTTGGGTCTTCTACGGGTTCGAAGAGGCTTCGTGCTGTTTCAGCGATGGTCTCCAGATCGTTGACGAGGGCGGCGCAGTCTGGGTTGGCGGCGAGGAACTTTTGCAGTCGGGGATCCTGGCTTACCTTACCGTTGCCATTGGCGAACAGATCTGGGAGGTACAGTTCGAACTCTTCGGGCCTGAGGGTGTCGAAGTCGATGTTGCGGGGGAGGGTCACTTGGCGGCCTCCGTGGCGCGTTCCTGCGCAAGCGGCTGACTGGACTGGCGAAGCAGCTCGCGCAGCCGGAGGCGGGCCTTGTGAAGTTGCGATTTACTGTTGCCGGTCGAGCAGCCTAACATAGCGGCAATCTCATTATGCTCGAAGCCTTCGACATCGTGGAGAACAAAAACCATGCGGTAACCAGGGGGTAACAGGGCCACGGCGCGCTCCAGTGCGACGCGATCGACGGAGCCGGTAAGGATGGGATCGTGGGTACCGAAGTCACGCTTGGGTGCGTCATCGTCGGGGTTGATGGTCTCCTCGAGCGAGACGAGGTTGAGGCCCTTCTTGCGTAGATGCATGAGGACGAGGTTGACGGTAAGGCGATGCAACCAGGTGGAGAAGGCGGATTCGCCGCGGAAGCTACCGATCTTGCGGAACAGATGCAGGAAGGCGTCCTGGGTCATGTCCTCGGCTTCAGAGACATTGCCGAGCATGCGCAGGCAGAGGGTATAGACCCTGCGCTTGTGCAGGGCATAGAGCTTGGAGAAGGCCTCCGCATCGCCGTTCTTGGCGGCTTCGATGGCTTCGGCTTCGCCGACGATCGGAGGGTTTCGCTTGAACAGTCCTGGATTAGGCTTTACGGGTGCGGCTTCGGTCATCAGCTGGCCTTCAGAGTTCATGGGGTGTGGCTCCGGGGGTGGAAAGAAAAGGTTGCCGGACTAGCGCCTGTTTCCAGCTTACCGTGAATGCGGCGGTACTAGCGTCATAGGGGTTTGACCCCGGGTTGCTGGAAAAGGTTGTGTGGGGCTGAAGATTCAGCAAGATGTGGCCGCCGGCGGGACTCGCTCAGGCCCCGATGAAGCGGGCGTAAAGAGAGCGGGCGACGGCGATGTCCGTGGTGCCCTGGACGATGGCGCGGCCGTCCGCGAAGAGGGTGAGGGTGTGGGGACCGCGGCGGAAGCGGAGGATGAGGTCGTTCGAGCGCAGGTCCTGGATGTCCGTGTGGGCAGCCAGGCGGGCGCGCATGCCGGCGAAGTCGACCGGGCGATGGTGCTCGTGGATCTGGACGGAGTCTCGGCCGCACAGGGTGATGTGGGCGCGGTTGGCGCCGGCGAGGTGGGTGAAGCGGCGTTCGCCGCAGACCTCGCAGCGGGGACGGGGAGTGGAGGCGGCGATCTCGGAACGCTCCAGCCGGCCGGGATTAGCGGCGTCCCAGAGGTCGAACGAGAGCAGTGTGCGGCGCATGAGGTGCGCCTGGCCGGTGAGGAACTTGAGGGCCTCCGTAACCTGGATGGAGGCGGCCAGGTTGACGGCGGTGGCCAGGATGCCGGAGGTATCGCAGGTTTGCAGGTTGCCGGTGGGCGGCTTGGGGAAGATGCAGGCGAGGCAGGCGGTCGGTTCGAAGATTGAGGTTCGAGGTTCGAGGGAGAGCGGCAGGATATTCATCGTGGCGGCATAGGCGCCGATGGCGGCGGCGTAGATCCAGGGCTTGCCCTGCTGGACGGCGAAGTCGTTGAGCAGGTAGCGGGTCTCGAAGTTGTCGGTGGCGTCGAGGAGGATGTGTGCCGGGGCGAGCAACTCGGCGATATTACCGGGGACCAGGTCCGCGATGTGGGCGTGGACGAGGACGTTGGAGTTGAAGCGGCCGATGTGGCGGCGGGCGGCGGCGGCCTTGGGCAGGCTTTCGCGGGCATCTGCCTCGTCGTAGAGGATCTGGCGCTGGAGGTTGGAGGGCTCGACGAAGTCGCGGTCGATGAGGGTGAGGGTGCCAACGCCGGCGCGGGCGAGCAGCGATGCGGAGGCCGCTCCCATGGCGCCGCAGCCTACGATGGCGACGTGCGCGGCGGCGAGGCGCTGCTGGCCGGCGGCACCGATGCCGGCGAAGAGAATCTGGCGCGAGTAGCGGTCGGCGTCGGAGATGGGAGCGGGTTCGGCAGCCGGAGCCAGGTCGAGCACCTCGGCGGATTCGTTTAAACGCATCGTTCTTCGTAGTATAGGGAATTGGAGCGCGCGCCGGCGGAGTGCATGCGGCGCTGGATTTTTGCATCCTACTGGCATTGAGCAGTGAAGTGCGGGGTCCGTGTGGGACGCTGATTTGGAGCTGAGGCTGGCGGGCCGCAGGAGTTCGCCGGTCCGGGTTCCGGGTTGGGCGGTGGCAAAGGGGAGATTTCGTTGGGTGCACCACGGGATGCAGGAATCGGACGATCGACTGGGGGCCATCCTGTGAGGGTGCTGTCTGCTGCGCTTCTGATTGTGGGCATGAGTCTGGCGGTGCAGGCGTATGCAGGCGGGCAGGCCCTGCCGTCGGGAACTGCCAGTGGCGGGTCGGATGCGCCGACTGCGAGCCCTGCGAAGGCAACGGTGTCCCAGCCGCAGGCTGCGGTGGCCCAGGCGCAGGCGGCGAATGAGGCGGCCTCGGTCGGCGTGGCTTCAACAAGCCTGGCCGCCTGGAAGGGGTTGCGCGTCGCGAAGATCGAGTTCCAGGGGGTGCTCTTCGACACCAAGGACCCGCTGCCGGGACAGCTCCCGCAGCAGGCGGGCGCGGCGCTTGATCCGGCGAAGGTGACGGCCAGCATTCGGCGGCTGTACGGGAGTGGACGGTACCGCGATATCCGCGTGGCGGGTGCGCGCGAGGGCGGCGGCGTGAGGCTGACGTATGCAGGGACGCCGCGCTACTTTGTTGGCAGGGTGACCATTGTCGGCGTAAAGGATGAGCGCATGGCGTCGCTGCTGGAGTATGCGACCAAGCTACAGCCGGGAGCGCCGTTGGCGCAGGCAGACATTGCCGCGGGGACGGAGGGAATTCGGCAGGCGCTGGAGAACTCCGGCTACTTTCAGCCAACGATCGGCGTGAAGACTGAGATGGATGTGGCGGGCAGCCAGATGAACGCTACCTATACCGTGAACATTGGTCCCCAGGCGCGCGTGGGCGATGTGGTGCTGGAAGGCCAGGACCCCGGGTTTACAGCCACCGACTTCCGCAAGCAGGCGAAGCTGAAGCTGGGGCGCAAGGTGAATCGCGAGACAGTGAGCAATGCGCTGACCCGGCTCCGCAACCAGTATCAGAAGCGAGACCGGCTGGAGGCGACCACTGCGCTGCAGAAGCAGACATACGACGATCAACGCAGGCAGGTGGACTACACCTTCAACGCGAGCCAGGGGCCGCTGGTTAAGGTGGTGATCGACGGGGCGAGCGTGTCCAAGAGCCGGCTAAAGCTGCTGGTGCCGATCTTCGAAGAGGGGACGGTGGACAACGATCTGCTGAACGAGGGGACGTTCAATATTAAGGATTTTCTGTTTCAGGAGGGATACTTCGACGCGACCGTGAGCGTGAAGGTGGTAGGCGCAGGCACGCCGTCGGAGAGCGTTGTGTACAGCGTGAACAGAGGGGTAAAGCACAAAGTTGGGTCAGTAACGATTGTTGGCAACAAGTACTTTGAGAGCGACCTGCTGAAGGAACGGATGCAGGTGGCGAAGGCGGACCTGTACCTGCGCAACGGGCGCTACTCGCCGCAACTGATGCAGGCGGATAAGGCATCGATTCTGGGCCTGTACCGGGCGAACGGATTTGACAAGGCGACGATCTCCACCGCAACCACGGACATGGACACATCGAAGAGCGGCAAGAAGCTGAAGGTGCCGGAGATTGCGGTGGTGGTGACGATCACTGAAGGGCCGCAGCAGAAGTTTGGCGCGGTGACGTTGACAGGCGTGGACAGCAGCCGGGAAAAGGATGTGAAGGCGCTGCTGAACTCGCAGCAGGGGCAGCCCTATTCGCTGATTACGCTCTCCGGTGATCGCGACGCGATCCTGGACTACTACCTGAGCCATGGATTTGCCGAGGCGCACGTGGATGTGAAGCAGCAGGCTGCGGGCGGCGATGCGGAGAAGACGGACGTGACCATGAACGTGGCGGAGGGGCAGCAGGTGTTTGTGGACCAAGTGCTGCTGACGGGCATGGTGCATACCCGGCCGAACGTGGTGGGCAAGCAGGTGACAGTGCATGCGGGCGATCCGCTGGACCAGAGCGCGGTGCTGGACACGCAGCGGCGGCTGTACGGGCTGGCGCTGTTCAACGAGGTGAATGCGGCGGTGCAGAATCCGGACGGCGACGATCCGCTGAAGAATGTGGTGCTGCAACTCTCCGAAGCGCGGCGCTGGGATGTGACCTACGGCTTTGGATTGGAGGCGGAGACGGGACGGCCGCCTGCCGGCCAGATCAACTGCGCATCGGCGATTCTGTTGAACATCCCGTGCAATGCGGCTTACGCGCAGAACGGCAAGACCGGGGTGAGCCCGCGTATCTCGCTGGACGTGGGGCGGATCAATCTGCGGGGAACGGACCAGTCGCTGACGCTGCATACGACGTACGGACTACTGGAGGAGGTGGCGACGCTGACGCTGCAGACGCCGCACTTCCGCGGGCGGCAGCAACTCTCCAACAGCATCTCTGGGGGCTACTCGAATGTGCAGAATATCTCGACGTTTCAGGCGTCCACGCTACAGGGCGACTATCGGATTACGGAAAAGGTGAAGCGTGCGGACACGCTGATCTACAACTTCGAGTTTCGCCGGGTTGCGGTGAATCCGGCGACGCTGCAGGTGTCGGCGAACCTGATTCCGCAATTATCGCAGCCGGTGCGCGTGGGCGGTCCGGGTATCACGTGGTTCCATGACACGCGCGATCCCGGGCCACTGGAGGCGACGCGCGGGTCCTACACGTCGGTGCAGGAGTTTTTTGCGTCGTCGAAGTTTGGCTCGGAGGCGAACTTCAACCGCGCGGACGTGACGAACTCAACCTACTACCGGTTCGGAAAACACCAGTATGTGCTGGCGCGCAGCACGCGCATGGGATTTGAAACAACTTTTGGCACAAATCCGAATACCAGCAATGCCTCCTGTAGTACGAACTACCAGCCGGCGGTGCCTGCGGGGGCCGCGACGGTGAACCTGCTGGAGACGAATCCGAGCTGCAATGCGGTACCTCTGCCGGAGCGGCTCTACGCAGGCGGCGCGACCTCGCATCGCGGGTTTGGCATCAACGATGCCGGGCCGCGCGACCTGCAAACGGGATACCCGGTGGGCGGCAACGCGGTGTTTGTGAACAGCACCGAGCTGCGGCTGCCGGCGCCTACCCTGCCGTTTGTGGGTGATAGTTTGAGTTTTGTCGCCTTCCACGACATGGGCAATGTGTTCACACATATCTCGGATACGTTTCCCAGCTTTACGCATTATCACCAGCCGGACCAGGAGACCTGCGCCAACGTCTCGAACGCGTTCGGGACGTGCAACTTCAATTATTTTTCGCACGCGGTAGGGATGGGCGTGCGCTATAAGACGCCGGTGGGGCCAATTCGTCTCGATTTCAGCTACAACTTGAATCCGCCGGTCTATCCGGTGATTTATGACTTCAATGGTGCGGCGCCGTACGAGGGGCAAGCGGGCCACTTCAACTTCTTCTTCAGCATTGGGCAGGCCTTTTGAGCATGCGAAGGATACAGCAGCGACGGGCAGGTGCGGGTGGCTGGCGATGGATGCCGGCGCTTGCGCTGGTGTTTGCGCTGCTGGCGGGGCGCATGAGTCCGGCGCAGGCGGCGAACGCCAAAGAGCCAGACACAGGCGCGGAGGTGACACTGGATCGCGTGGCCGCGATTGTGAACGGCGAGCTGATTCTGGAGAGCGACCTGGAGTCGGAAGAGCGGCTTGCGGCGTTCCAGCCGTTTACGCGTGCGACACCGGTGACGCGGGAGCAATTGCTGGACCGGCTGATCGACCGCCGGCTGATTGTGCAACAGATGGCGTTACAACCTGAGACGCCCATTGCGGATGCGGATGTAGACGCCGAGCTGGCGTCGCTGTG